>Ga0070683_100004675_pt1 | contig 11312 bp, 10 predicted proteins | sample KBSC713LmetaG_FD_64662 | JGI IMG/M metagenome (GOLD analysis project Ga0070683, IMG submission 64662) | Corn rhizosphere microbial communities from Kellogg Biological Station, Michigan, USA - KBS C7.1-3L metaG | ecosystem: Host-associated > Plants > Roots > Rhizosphere ...
GTGCCCGTCGATCTCGATCGCGTGCCAGCCGAACGCCTCGGCCCGCTTCGCGTACGAGTCGAGATCCCAGCCGTGCATCGTCTCGCCGCGCTGGCCGAGCCGGTTGACGTCGATGATCGCGATCAGGTTGTCGAGCTTCTCGTGCCAGGCGTGCTCGAAGGCCTCCCACATCGAGCCCTCGGCCATCTCGCTGTCGCCGCACAGCACCCAGACGCGGTACGGGATCTTGTCCAGCCGCTTGCCGGCGAGCGCAATGCCCACGCCGTACGGCAGCCCCTGTCCGAGCGAGCCGGTGGCCACGTCGACCCACGGGATGATCGGCGTCGGGTGCCCCTCGAACTTGCTTCCGAAGCGCCGGAAGGAGAGCAGCTCCTCGTCGCTGATCGCGCCCGCAGCCTTGTACATCGAGTAGAGCAGGGGTGATGCGTGCCCCTTGGAGAAGACGAGGTGGTCGTTCCGGGGGTCGCGCGGATCGTCGAAGTCGTAGCGGAGGTGCTCTGCGAGCAGCACCGACATGAGGTCCGCGGCCGACATCGAGGACGTCGGATGCCCCGACTTCGTGCCCGCGGCCGCGCGGACCGAGTCGACGCGCAGCTGCTGGCCGAGCTCACGCCAGAGTTCTGCGCCTTCCATCCCGGTAACGTAACGCCTCGATGCGGGTTGCGGTCGCGTTCGACCATCGCGGCGTGAAGCTGCGCGAGAGCGTGCTGGAGGAGATCGAGGCCGGCGGCCACGAGACCGTCGACCTCGGCGTCTTCGAGCCCGAGCCGCGCGTCGACTATCCCGACAAGGCCCGCGAGCTGGGCGAGGCGATCCAGACGGGAGGCGCGGAGCGCGGTGTCCTCGTCTGCGGCTCGGGGGTCGGCGCCTCGATCGCCGCCTGCAAGCTCGCCGGCATCCGTGCTGCGATCTGCCACGACACCTACTCGGCGCACCAGGGAGTGGAGCACGACGACATGAACGTCCTCTGCATCGGCTCCGAGGTGATCGGCGGATCCCTCGCAGCAGAGCTGGTTCGCACGTTCCTTGGTGCGAAATTCGACGGCGGGGAACGCTACGTGCGTAGGCTGGAAAAGATCGAGGAGATGGAGAAGACGCATGGCTGACTCACGCCTTCACGAAGTTGCCAAGCTCGGCCAGTCGATCTGGATCGACTCGCTCTCGCGCGAGTGGCTCAAGACCGGCGAGCTCAAGCGGATGATGGAAGAGGACGCCGTCACCGGTGTGACGTCGAACCCGACCATCTTCCAAAAGGCCATGGCCGAGGGGAACTGGTACGACGACCAGCTCCGCAACGTCCTCGCGGAGGAGCGGGACGTCAAGGAGATCTTCCTCAAGCTGGCCATGTCCGACATCGAGGAGGCCTGCGACCTCATGCGCCCCGTCTGGGACGGGGGCGCCGGCAAGGACGGCTACGTCTCCATGGAGGTCGACCCGAACTTCGCCTACGACACGAACGCGACCATCGAGGAGGCCGCGCGCTTCCACGACTGGGTCGATCGGCCGAACCTCTACGTGAAGATCCCGGCGACGGCGGACGGGTTGCCGGCGATCGAGGAGATGATCGCGCGCGGGAAGAACATCAACGTCACGCTGATCTTCTCGCTGAGGCGCCACGAGGAGGTCGCCGAGGCCTACATCCGCGGGCTCGAGCGGCTCGCAGAGGCGGGCGGGGATCTCTCGTCCGTCGGCTCCGTGGCCAGCTTCTTCGTTTCACGCGTCGACACGGAGGCGGACAAGCGGCTCGACGAGGCAGGCCACCCCGAGCTCAAGGGCAAGCTGGCCGTCGCCAACGCGAAGCTCGCGTACCAGAACTACAAGCGGATCTTCTCCGGGCCGCGCTGGGATGCGCTCGTCCAGAAGGGCGCCACGCCGCAGTGGTGCCTCTGGGCGTCGACCTCGACGAAGAACCCGGAGTACCGCGACGTGCTGTACGTCGAGGAGCTGATCGGGCCGGGGACCGTGAACACGATGCCGTACGAGACGGTCGAGGCGTTCCAGGACCACGGCGAGGTCGCGCTGACGCTCGAGGAAGGCGTCGACGAGGCGCGTGAGGTGTTCGAGCAGCTCGCCGCGGCCGGAGTCGACTACGACGACGTGACCGCGACGCTCGAGCGCGAGGGGGTCGACAAGTTCATCGACTCGTTTCGCGAGCTCGCCGACGGCATCGAGTCGAAGCGCGGCGAGCTCGTAAGCGCGTGAGCGACCTGTACGTGGAGCAGGCCGGTGATGGGTCGCCGGTGGTGCTGCTCCACGAGGGGATCGCGGACAGCCGGATGTGGGACCCGCAGTGGGCCGAGTGGTCGAAGCGGTTCCGGATGGTTCGTTTCGACCTGCGCGGGTTCGGCCAGTCGCCGCCCGCGGTGGGGACGTTCTCGTTCTCGGGCGACCTCGTGCGGCTCCTCGAGAGCCTGGAGCTCGGGCCCGTCACGCTGATCGGCGTGTCGCTCGGCGGCGCCGTGGCGATGGAGACGACGATCGCTCGTCCCGATCTGGTCTCGCGACTCGTCGTCGTCGCGCCAGGTTTGCGCGGCTACGAGATGAGCGACGAGACGAAGGCGGGCTGGGAAGAAGAGGAGGCGGCCCTCGAGCGAGGCGACGTCGACGCGGCCGTCGAGGTCAACATGCGCATGTGGGTCGACGGTCCGTCGCGCTCGCCCGAAGAGGTCGATCCGGAGGTGCGCGCGAAGGTCGCCGAGATGCAGCGCCGCGCGATCGAGATCTACCTCGCGGCCGGCGAGGAGGGTGACCATCAGCCGCTGCTCGAGGACTGGGGCGAGCGCCTCGGCGAGATCTCGGTGCCGACGCTCGTCGTCGTCGGCGATCTCGACCGGCCGGAGATGCTTCAGATCGCAGACAAGCTCGAGTCCGAGATCCCGGGCGCGCGACGCGAGACGATTCACGGCGCGGCTCACGTCCCGAGCATGGAGCGTCCCGAGGAGTTCGACCGGATCGTGCTGGAGTTCCTGTCGTGAGCTCCCTCGAGGCGATCGAGCTCGTCGACCGCATCTGGGCGCGCGACCCGACGATCTGGACCGGCTCCGACGAGGGACACTGGCTGGGCTGGCTCGACGAGCCCGCGCGCATGCTCGAGCGTCTGGAGGAGTTCGAGGGCCTCGAGTCCGACTTCGACCACCTGGTACTGCTCGGGATGGGCGGCTCGAGCCTGGCGCCCGAGGTGATCAAGCGCACGTTCGCCGCAGAGAAGCTGAATGTCCTCGACACGACGCACCCGAGCGCGATCCGGCGGCTCGAGGAGCGGCTCGACCTCGCACGCACGCTGTTCATCGCCGCGTCGAAGTCCGGAACGACGCTGGAGACGCGCTCGCAGCTCGACTACTTCCTCGAGCGCGGCGGCGGCGCGAAGTTCGCGGCGATCACCGATCCCGGCACCGAGCTCGAGCAGTACGCGCACGACCGCGGGTTCGCCTGGGTCGTCCACGGCGAGCCGACGATCGGCGGGCGCTACTCGGCGCTCTCCCCGTTCGGCATGGTGCCCGCGGCGCTGCTCGACCTCGACGTGCAGGCGATCCTCGAGCGCGCCGACGCGATGGCCGGCTGGTGCCGCCTCGGCGAGGAGAATCCCGGGTTCCAGTTCGGCGTCGAGCTCGGCGAGAACTGGGACGCGGATCGAGACAAGGTCTGTATCGACGAGACACCGGGCGGCTTCGGTCTCTGGGCCGAGCAGCTGATCGCCGAGTCGACCGGCAAGCAGGGCAAAGGCCTCGTCCCGGCTCCTGGCGAGGATCCGTCCGGAGGCGACGATCGCCAGCGCGGACGCGTTCGGCTCGACGACCCGTACGACCTCGGCGCCGAGTTCTTTCGCTGGGAGTTCGCGACGGCAGTCGCCGGCTCGATCCTCGGCATCAACCCGTTCGACCAGCCGGACGTCCAGGCCGCTAAGGACAAGACGTCCGCGCTTCTCTCACAAGGGACGGTGCCCGAGCCAGGTCCCGAAGGGTCACTGGACGAACTGCTCGCCGCCGCCGAGCCTCCGCAGTACATCGCCATTCAGGCGTTCATCGACCCGGAGCGCGAAGGAGAGCTCGACCCGCTCGTCGTGCGCGCGCGCGAGACCGGCTGCGTGGTCACGAAGGGGCTCGGCCCGCGCTACCTGCACTCGACCGGCCAGCTGCACAAGGGCGGCCCGAACACCGTGCTCGCGGTCCAGGTGGTGGACGACCTCGGCGAGGAGCTCGCGATCCCGGGCAAGGACTTCGGCTTCAAGCAGCTCATCTCCGCGCAGGCCGCGGGCGACCTGGAGTCGCTCAAGGAACGCGGACGTACGGTCTGCCGTGTGAGACTGGAGGAGCTGTGAAGCTCGGGATGGTCGGCCTGGGACGGATGGGCTCCGGAATGACGGAGCGGCTCCGCAAGGACGGGCACGAGGTGATGACCTTCGACCCGCAGGTCGAGTCGACGGCCTCGTCGCTGGAGGAGCTTGCCCAGCAGCTGGAGTCGCCGCGCGTCGTCTGGATGATGATCCCGGCCGGCAAGATCACCGAGGACACGACGAACCAGCTGCTCGGGATACTCGAGTCGGGCGACGTCCTCGTCGACGGCGGGAACTCGAACTTCCACGACTCGCAAAGCCGGAACAAGGCCGCGGCCGAGAAAGGCGTCCACTTCCTCGACGTCGGCGTCTCCGGAGGCATCTGGGGCCTGCAGGAGGGCTTCTGCCTGATGGCCGGCGGCCCGGAGGACGCGGTCGCGCTCGTCCGGCCGGCGCTGGAGACGCTCGCGCCACCCAACGGCTGGGCGCACGTCGGCCCGTCGGGCGCGGGGCACTTCGTGAAGATGGTGCACAACGGCATCGAGTACGGGCTCATGCAGGCCTACGCCGAGGGGTTCGAGGTGATGAACGCGTCGGAATTCGAGCTCGACCTCGAGCAGATCGCCGGCATCTGGCGCTACGGCTCCGTCGTCCGCTCGTGGCTCCTCGACCTGCTCCACGACGCGTTCGACCAGCACGGCGGGGACCTCCGAGACATCGCGGGCTATGTCGAGGACTCCGGCGAGGGGCGTTGGACGATCTTCGAGGCGATCAACGAGAACGTCCCCGCCCCCGCGATCACCGCCGCGCTCTACGCGCGCTTCGCCTCGCGGCAGGAGGAGTCGTTCGCCGCCAAGATCAACGCCGCGCTGCGCCAGCAGTTCGGCGGCCACGCGGTGAAGCCGGAGCAGTGACCGAGACCGAGGTTCAGCCGAATCCGCTGCTCGAGGGCCTCGGCCCGCGGCGCACTCCCGAGCCCTGCGTGCTCGTCATCTTCGGCGCGTCCGGCGATCTCACGCACCGCAAGATCTTCCCGTCGCTGTACGCGCTCGCATGCCGCAAGCTCCTCCCGGAGAAGTTCGCGATCGTCGGCGCGGCCCGCTCGGAGTGGTCGGACGACGAGTTCCGCGACCAGATGGAGCACGCTGTCCGCGAGTTCGGGCGCGACGACTTCAAGCCGGAGGTCTGGAAGTGGCTCGCCGACGCGACCCGCTACGTCTCTCTCGACTTCTCCGACGAGAGCCGCGAGGACGAGCTCGCCGCGCTGCTGAGCGAGCTCGACGAGGAGCGAGGCACGCGCGGAAATCGCGTCTACTACTTCGCCGTCCCGCCGCAGGCGATGCCGACGCTCGTCCAGGAGCTCGGCGAGCGCCGCCAGACGGAGGGCTGGACGCGCCTGATCGTCGAGAAGCCGTTCGGCCACGACCTTGCGTCCGCGCGCGAGCTGACGCAGATGATCAGCGAGCACTTCGCCGAGAACGAGGTCTTCCGCATCGACCACTACCTCGGCAAGGAGACGGTTCAGAACATGCTGGCGCTGCGCTTCGCGAACGGCATCTTCGAGCCGATCTGGAACCGCCAGTTCGTCGACCACGTCCAGATCACGGTGGCCGAGACGCTCGGCATCGAGGGCCGCGCCGGCTACTACGAGCAGGCGGGCGCAATCCGGGACATCTTCCAGAACCACATGCTGCAGCTCGTCGCGCTGACCGCGATGGAGCCGCCGATCGACTTCACCGCCGAGTCGGTGCGGAACGAGAAGGTCAAGGTGCTGAAGGCGATGCCGACGCCGGGGCCGCGCCACGTCGTCCGTGGCCAGTACGGCCCCGGCTACATCGACGGCAAGGAGGTTCCGGGCTACCGCGACGAGGAGGGCGTCGATCCGTCCTCGATGACCGAGACGTTCGTCGCGGCCAAGCTCTACGTGGACAACTGGCGCTGGGCGGACACGCCGTTCTACGTGCGCACCGGCAAGCGGCTCGCGCGCCGCGAGACGACGATCGGCATCCAGTTCAAGCGGGCGCCGCACCCGCCGTTCGAGGACTCTTCCAGCGAGCTCGAGCCGAACCTGCTGCTCGTGCACGTCCAGCCGGACGAGGGCGTGTCGCTGGCGATCGGCGCGAAGGTGCCAGGCCAGGGCATGCGGATCCGCACCGTGCACATGGACTTCCTCTACGGCGGCGCCTTCCGCACGGAGCTGCCCGATGCCTACGAGCGCCTGATCCTCGACGCGATGCTCGGCGACCAAACGCTCTTCACGCGCTCGGACGAGGTCGAGGAGCAGTGGTCGCTCGTCGACGCGATCGTCGCCGCGTGGGCGCGTGACCATCCGGCTTTCCCGAACTATGCGGCCGGCACCTGGGGTCCCGCGGCCGCGGGGGAGCTGATGCGCCGCGACGGCCGGGAGTGGTTAAGGCATTGAGCGCGGTTCAGGCCGAGACGCAGAAATGGTCGGCCGAGGACGTCAGCGTCGACGACGTGATCGGGGCGCTGTGCCGCCTCCGGGAGGAATCGTCGGCGGAGGCGGAAGAGCCGGAGTTGCGAACGAGCGTGATGACTCACCTCGCTTGGGTTCCGAAAGAGTGGGTCGGGGCGGCCGTTGCGACGCTCGCGGGCCTCGGAGAGCGTCACCCGTCGCGGGGGATCCTGCTCTTTCCCGAGCCGGAAGCGCCGGACGGGATGGACGCCTTCATTTCGATGCTCGCCTTTCCGGTTCGCGAGCAGCGCCGCCACATCGCGGCCGAGGTGATCTCGCTGCGTTTGCGCGGGGTGACGACGCGGGCCGCGGCGAGCATCGTCAACCCGCTCCTCGTTTCCGGGCTGCCCGTCTTTCTACGCTGGCGCGGACGGCCGCCGTTCGGGCAGCCTGAGGCTGAGCAGCTGATCGAGGTCTGCGACCGGTTCATCGGCGATTCTGGGGAGTGGCCGGACGTGCCCCAGGCGTATTCGGAGCTCCCGTTCGAGCGTGCGGCGGTCTCCGATATCGCCTGGCGCAGAACGGAGCCCTGGCGCCGCGGCCTCGCGCGCTTATGGCCGCAGATCGGCGAGATGCGCACTCTTCGGGTTCGCGGCCCGGTTGCCGAGGCATCACTCTTGGCGGGGTGGCTGCGCTCGCGGCTCGAGCGCGACGTCGAGCTCGAGCACGAGGCCGCCGACGAGGTCGAAGAGGTCGAGGCGGACGGCACGCCCTGTCCCACGCCGCGCGAGCCGCTCGACTCCAGCGAGCTGCTGTCGGCGGAGCTCGACGAGTTCGGCAGGGACCGCGTGTACGAGGCCGCGGCCCAGAGCGCCGTTACGTTCTGACGGTCTGAACGAGAAAGAGGATGTGAACGGAGTTGCCGAGGGCGCCTTTCGCCGCCACTACGGCCATGTCTACGGCTACTTCCGCCGGCGGCTGGGCGATCCGCATCGCGCCGAGGAGCTGACGCAGGAGGTCTTCGCCGCGGCCGCTTCGGCCTTGCCGGAGGAGCGGCCCGGAGATCCGCCGGTGCTCGCGTGGCTGTACACGGTCGCCAGGCGCCGGTTCGCGGACGAGGCGCGTCGCCGCGGACGAGAGCGAAGTCTCGCCGCGAGGCTCTCGGTCCGGAGCGGCTCCGACTACGAGCCGGTGGCCGGCGCGATCCGCGAGGCGATCGCGGCGCTGCCGGGCGGTCAGGCGCAGGTGGTCGTGTTGAAGCTCGTCCGCGGGTTGACGTTCGCCGAGATCGGAGCCGAGGTCGGCCTCACCGAGGGCGCGGCCAAGATGAGATTCGTGCGCGGGCTGGAGCGGCTGCGCGCCGAGCTGAGCGAAAGGGGCGTCGAGCCATGAGCATGCGCGACCGTGAAGTCCTGGAGCTGCTCCGCGACGAGCCGGAGCTGCTGGCGATCGCCGACGCGGTCGCCGAGACGGAGGCGCCGAGGCGCCTGAAGCCGGCCCGCGCGCTGCTCGCGGTCGCCGTGGTCGCAGTCGCGCTCTTCGCACTCGTGCTCGCGGCGCCGTGGGACCGTGGAGGCGGAGACGGCTCGGTGCTCGGCCGCGCTCTCGCGGCGATCCCGGCGGGCGGGCCGGTCGTCCACGTGACCGCCAGCCTCGACTCGCCTGGCGCGGAGTCGATCACCTCCGAGAGCTGGTACTACCCGGCGAAGCACCTGCTGCGAGTCATCACGCGCGACCAGGGCCAGGTCGTCAGCGACTTCACGACGCGCGCGACCGAGGACGAGTTCACGACCTTCCCCGGCTTCCTCGACCAGGCGGCGTTCTACCGGAAGGCGCTCGAGACGCGGGAGGCGAAGCAGGTCGGCGCGGGTACGTGGCGCGGGCGTCCCGTCTACTGGGTGCAGCTCGAGCACGGCGGCCGGCTGCAGCTGCGGATCGGGCTCGACCGCCGCACGTACCGGCCGGTCGTCTTCCGCGGCGTGAACCCGGACGGGACTCCGGCCGGCTTCCAGCTCGCCGTTCTGGGGATGAACTACGTGTCGCCGGACGCGGCGGCGTTCGACACCAACGCTCCGGTGCTCGTCCGCGGAACCGTGGTCGGGGACGGCTGTCGGCCCGTGCGGGCGCGGGTCGACGCGTTCGTCTCGGGGAGCGCGTACTCGAAGGCTGCGATCGCGTCAGGACGAGCGGGAGCCGACGGCAAGTTCACGCTCCGCGTCGAGCCCGCCAACGTGCCCGGTGGAGGACTACGCCAGTTCCGTCTGAACGTGCAGGGCGCCGAGGAGTTCGCCTTCCACCCGTTCTCGCGCACGGTTCAGGACGGGCACTGGGCACCATCGCGCCCGATCGAGGTCAAGCTCGGCGGCTGCTAGTGGACGATCTTGAAGCGCGGCTTCGCGATCCGGAGCAGCACCGACTTCGACCAGGTCATCTCCGGCCGGCCCGGAAGCAGCGGGTTCAGCCCGCGCACGCGGTAGTACCAGCGGCCGGGCGGGAGCTGGAGCAGCGCCGACGTCGCGCCGGTCTTGAGCGAGCCGGCCGTGCGCCACGGGCTCAGTGACTTGCTGACCTGGATCTCGTATTCCACCGCTCCGTTCACGGGCTCCCAGGCGACGAGCGGCGTGCCGTAGAAGACCGGCGAGGCCTTCCGCGCGGGCACGAGCTTGCCGTCCGTCGAGAGACCGGTCGCATACGGCGCCTTGTCGCCCACGAGCACCGGCTTGGAGACTTTCCCGAAGCGAGCGGCGCCGCCTGCGCGGCACACGTCCTCCGGCAGCTGGATGTCACGCCAGTCGAGGATCTTCGAGTTATCGACCGGATCGGGTCGCGGGTAGACGGGGATGACCGTCCAGTAGTAGCCGCCGCTCGGCCAGTAGGTGTCCCAGAGGTCGGTTCCGGTCTGGGAGTTGTCGGCCGCGCTGACGGGAGTGCCGTCGAACATCACGGTGCTGCCCTCGGGGCCGTAGGCGGGCCACGTCGTCCGGGCGACGTTGCGGTCGGCGAACGTTCCCGGCAGTACGAGCGTCTGGCCGATCCGCGGCGCGTAGGCGGGGCCGCCGACGACTGCGCTCGTGAACACGCGGTTCACGCACTCCGCGTCGGTGAACGCGTACACGCGGAACATCTCGGTAGAGGTGTCGAGGAAAGCAGGCTGGCCCCAGGAGCGGTAGTTGCCCGACCACCTGAAAGCGGGGAAGAGGTCATGCGCCTGCGGAGCCGCCGGCGTGCCCACGACGTCGCCGGAGACCGTGCCCTGCAGCGAGATCTCGGCGGGGGTCGCGTCGTACGGCGGGTTGAAGTCGACGTTGAACGGCGGGTTGACGTTCGTGAACCAGTCGCTCCACGGTCCCTTCGTCTCGCGGGGCATCCCGGTCGGGATGTCGCCGTAGAGCGTGCGCACGGCGCGGACGCGCCACTGCACGGACTGGATCCACCACGGCTGCGTGTGGAACGCGTAGAACTCGCGCTCGTCCGCGACGTTCGTCGTCGTGTAGAAGAGCTTGCTCGAGCCGGCCAGCCAGACCTCGTAGGAGGTCGCGCCCTCGACCGGCGTCCAGCGGATCAGGCCTGGGAACTGCGGGTCGAGCGGGCTCGGGCGGTCGCGCCAGCGCATGTTGAAGCCGTACGCGGCGCTCCAGCGTCCGGCCTGGCCGCGCGGGCCGATGGCCCGGACTCTCGCGAAGAGGGCGTACGGGTTGCCGGTCATCCACGGGAGCGAGACGGGAACGCTCGAAGTCGGGCTCGTGAGCTTCAGGTTCAGCTCGGAGCTAGAGAAGATGACCGCGCTGTCGGAAAAGTTCTCGCTCGTCGAGACCTCGAAGTCGTAGCGCTTCGCGCCCTTGACGGCGCTCCAGGCGAAGGCGGGCGTGCGCGGGAAGTTGCGGTTGTAGAGGGCGTCCGGCTCGTTGACCCGGAGCAGGAACGCCTTCAGGCCCTTGGGCGACTTCGGCGGCTTCGCGGATGCGGCCGGCGCGCCGCAGAGGGCGAGCAGCACAACGAGGACCGCAAGGAGGGCACGACGAGGCATGACCGAGAAAGGTTTCGGCAGCTTTCGCTCAACCGAGCGTCCCTCGAAGGAGTGACTCAACGAGCTCGCCCGCCGCGAGGACGAGGGCGTCAGAGCCCGGAGGGCCGACGATTTGCAGCGACGCGGCCACTCCGTCCTCGGCCGGCCCGCAGGGAAGCGCGAGCGCCGGCCACCCGAGCGCGTTGAACGGATACGTGAAGCGGATCGTGTCTGCGCGGATCTCGATGTCGTCCACCGGGAGCTTCGGCGCGACGAAGGCGAGCGTCGGCGTGAGCAGCAGGTCGAGCCGGTTCATGGCGCTCTCGGACCGTTCTCGGAGCTCTTCGCGCGCTCGAAGTCCTGCGTCGTACTCGCCGTCGCTCACCTCGAGGCAGAGCTCGACCTTCGTCCGCACGTTCTCGCCGTACGAGTCCGCGAACTCCGCGAAGAGGTCCCGGTGCACGTCCGCCACCTCGCGCATGAAGACCGGCCCGATCCTCTCGGCGAGCGGGAACTGGACGTCCCGCGCCTGCGAGAAGAGCCCGGCCGCCTCGCGTATGCGCGCGTGAGCCAGAGGAGCGGCCAGGTCGAGCCAGGTCACGCCGACCTCGAGGTCG
>Ga0070683_100004678_pt1 | contig 11310 bp, 8 predicted proteins | sample KBSC713LmetaG_FD_64662 | JGI IMG/M metagenome (GOLD analysis project Ga0070683, IMG submission 64662) | Corn rhizosphere microbial communities from Kellogg Biological Station, Michigan, USA - KBS C7.1-3L metaG | ecosystem: Host-associated > Plants > Roots > Rhizosphere ...
ACCTCGCGGGCCGCATCGATCAGGCGCGAGTCGGCGCCAGCATATGCGTAGACGATGTCGACGGGCGTCGCCAACGACCGAGGCTCGAGAATCGGCGTCGCCGTCGGAAGCGCGCGACGAAAAATTACCTGGCCATCGTCAATGACGCCCAGTGGTCCGAGCCCCGGACTGTCGAAGGCCTCGACAGCGCTCGTGTGCACCTTCGTCACGTCGAGCGCGGTGAAAATCCGATCGGAGATCACGACCATCACGCCGCAGCCGCGCGCGTCGTCGCTGGCGGCAACGCGAACCGCGGCGCCGAGATTGCCGGGTCCATCCCATCCGAGATCGCTCGACGTGCGCATCGCGCCTGTAAAAACAATGGGTTTCTCGCTGTCGACCGAGCGCGCGAGCAAATACGCGGACTCCTCGAGCGAATCAGTCCCATGCGTGACCACCACGCCGTCGACGTCGGGCCGCTCGACGTGTTCGACAATTCGCTGTCGCAGCGCCCACATGCGCTCTACGGTCATGTGTGGACCGGGGTACGCGCCCCAATCGTCGACCTCGAGATCGGCGAGCTGATCGAGTCCTGGCGCCAGTGCCAGAATGTCGCGGCCCGTCAAGCTGGGCACAGCCCCTCCAGCGACGGCATCGTGTCGCATGGAGATCGTTCCGCCCGTGAAGAGGAGAACGATCATCCGCAGAGAACGCTGCCGCCGTTCACGTTGAGGATTTCACCCGTGATGTGTCGCGCGAGGTCCGAGCACAGAAAGACGATCGGGCCGGCGATGTCGCGCGGGTCGGCGATGCGTCCGATCGGAATTGCCGTGGCGATGCGCTCGCGTCCACCATTGGCGAATGGCTGCTCGCACATTTCTGTTTCGACCCAACCGGGCGCCACGCTGTTCACCGTGATGTCGCGCTTCCCCATCTCTGGCGCGAGCGATTTCACGAGCGAGATCATCGCTCCCTTCGACGCGGCGTAGTCCGCGTGATAGGCCTCGCCGCGCTGTCCTGCGGTGCTCGACACGAGCACGATGCGCCCGCGGTCGGAGATACAGCGCATCGCCGCGCGCGTCGTATAAAAAACAGAATTCACGTTCTCGGCCATGGTACGCTCCCACTGCTGATCGCTCATGTCACGCAGTGCAACGTCGTCGCACGGCCAGATGCCCGCATTCGCGACGAAGAAATCGAGCCCGCCAAGATCGGTCGTCGCGCGCGACACCAGCTCGTCGGCGCCAGCAGCGGTCGAGATGTCGCTCGCGTACGCGACAGCGTTCACCCCGTGTGAGTCGCGGAGCGACGCAACCAACGCTTCGGCGTCTGCTTTCCGGCTGCGGTAGCCGATCGCCACGTGTACGCCCTGTTCAGCGAACAGCCGCGCCGTCGCCGCGCCGATACCGCGCGATCCCCCCGTTACCAACGCGCGCTTTCCCTTCAATCCGATCATAACTCTCGCTCCACCAGCTCACAGATGAGATGCTCGATGCACAAGTGCAGCTCCTGCGCACGGTCGGTTCGCGGCGTTGGGATGACGATCATGTGATCCGAGAGTGCCTTGAGAGCGCCGCCGTCGCGGGCGCTGAATGAGAGGACACGCACACCCTTCGCGCGGGCGGCGTTGGCGGCCGCTAGTACGTTCGGCGAATTGCCGCTCGTCGAGTGAATCACGAGCAAGTCTCCCGACCGCGCGAGCGCGTCCACCTGTCGGGCGAACACGGATTCGAACCCCATGTCGTTCGAGGCGGCCGTCAGCAATGAGGTGTCGGTTGTCAGCGCGACGGCCGGATACGCGCGACGATTGCGCATGTAGCGCACGACGTACTCGGTCGCGATGTGCTGCGCGTCGGCCGCGCTCCCACCATTGCCGCAGAAGAACAGCGTTCCACCGCCGCGCACCGTTTCGCGAACGAGCATCAACGCCTGTTCGAGCGCGGGTCCCATCTGCTCCGCGACGGCTTGGGCGAGCGTTGCGAGGTCGCGCAGTCCGGCGGAAAAGTGCTGTCGGACATCGGTATCCACTGTCATGACTTTGGGAGGAGGTCGGTGCGTTTATCGTGAGATTACTGCGCCGTCGCGGCAAGCCGCGTCATCGCGGCCCCGGCGCGCGCGGCGAGCGAATCGATGTCTTCGCTGGCGGCCTCGAATGCGTACGTCACCAAGGCGTCGACCGTAAGGAGATCCAACGCCGACTCTCTTCCGGCAGACGGACGTGCTAGAAGCTCGCGCAACAGTTCGTCAGCCGCGGCAATGCACAGCTCCGATGCCCCCGCAGCATCAGCGTCGCAACGAGGCCCAAGGCTTCGCTGAATTCTCGCCGATAAGACTGCGGGCGCTGCTGGAGTCCGTTGGCGCAGCCAGTCGGCCAAGATCACGCGTCGGTGCCGAGCGCCGTGCGCACCAGCTCCGGTGCGCGAGCGAATGCTTCGTCGAAGCGTGATGCATCAGGAATTCCCGCCTGCGCCATGTGCGGCTTGCCGCCGCCACGTCCGCCTGCCGCAGCCGCGATGTCCTTGATGAGCGTGTCGGCGCGCACTCCACGGTCGCGCAGGTCGTCAGTCACGACGACGAGCAACGTGTTCTTGCCGTCCTCGAAGCTCGCCGCAAGCACCCCGACGCCACTGCCGAGCCTCTCGCGCACCGCGTCGCCGAGCGATTGAAGTTCTTTGACGTCGCCGGCGCGCACGATGCTCGTGACGAGACGCGAGCCATTCGGCCCGATCGACTGCGCATGCTGCAGCAGCGATTGCAGCTGATCGCCGCCACCACGCATCGACTCCTCGAGACGTCGCTCGAGCGCGCGGCGCTCTTCCAACAAACCTGTCACGCGCCGTTCTAGCGAGTCCACCGGCGACTTGAGCAACTCGGCGACGCGATGCAGCGCGCGCTCTTCGCTGCGCACCAACTCATAGGCGCCCGGTCCCGTTACCGCCTCGATGCGGCGCACCCCCGCCGCAACGCCAGTTTCGGCGACGATCTTGAAGAGGCTGATTTGCGACGTGTTGCGCACGTGCGTGCCACCGCACAGCTCCATCGAGAAATCCGGAACGGAAACGACGCGGACGACGTCACCGTACTTCTCGCCGAAGAGCGCCATCGCGCCGAGCGAGCGCGCTTGTTGGTACGGAAGCTCGCGCGTCGTGACCGGCGTGCTCCGCCAGATTTCACGGTTGACGATCGCCTCGATCTCCGTCAAACGCTCGGCGTTCACCGGACCGTGATGAGTAAAGTCGAAACGCAGGCGCTCGGGCGCGACGAGTGAGCCGGCTTGATGGACGCTCTCACCCAACACCTGACGAAGGGCAGCGTGAAGCAAGTGCGTCGCGGTGTGATTCCGTTCGGTGTCGAGACGACGATCGGTTGGAACGCGCGCCTTAGCGCGACCGAATTGGAACGTTCCGGCAACTTTACCAAGCGCCGCGGGCCGGCCGTCGATCTTCTTGACGTCGTCGACCTCTACGCGCCATCCGTCGCCGATGATCTCGCCACGATCGGAGACTTGCCCGCCGGACTCGGCGTAGAACGGCGACTCGCGAAGCATGATGGCGATTCGTCCGTCAGGAAGATGCTGGATGGCGGTGACCTGCGTGTCGATTTCGACGACGTCGTAGCCAACGAACTTCGCTTCGAGTTGCCGCGCATCGGGCGATGTCTGCCACGAGTTCAAGTCGTCGAGTGTATTCGCCTCGACGCCGACCCGCTTTGATTTGCGTTCTTCCTGCGACCGACGGCGCTGGCCCTCGAGCGCCGCTTCGAATCCCGCGATGTCGACCACGTAGCCGCGCTCGCGCGCCATCAATTCCGTGAGATCGATCGGAAATCCGAATGTATCGTAGAGGCGGAACGCGTCTTCGCCACTGACCGTACCGCGGATGTCGATGCCGCCATCGGCAGTCTGTAATGGCGCCAACTGCTCAAAGCGCGCGAGCCCGCCCTCGATCGTCGCGAGGAAGCCCTGCTCTTCGACGCGCGTCGTGCTGACGATATGCGACGCTCGCTGGCGAAGCTCCGGGTAGACGTCGCCCATCGATTCGATCACCGCCTCGACGACAGACACCAGTGTCGGCTCCCGGCGTCCTAGCAGCCACGCATGCCGCACGGCGCGACGAAGAATTCGACGCAGTACGTAGCCTCGTCCTTCGTTCGACGGAAAGACGCCGTCGCCAAGGAGAAACGCCACGGCGCGCGCATGATCGGCGAGCACGCGGAAGGATGCGGGGTGCACGGCATTCGCGACCACGTCCATGCCGCCGTGGCCGCCGCGAATCTTGACGCCTGTGCGCGGTTCGTCGCTCTCGCGTCCCCAATAATCAATTCCGACGACCCGCTCGACCGCCTTCAACAACGGTGCAAACAGGTCCGCGTGGTAGTTGTTTGTGACGCCTTGCATGAAGGCTGAAATTCGCTCGAGCCCCGCGCCCGTGTCGACCGACGGCTTGGGCAGCGGAACCATTGTGCCGTCCGGCTGCCGATCGAATTGCATGAACACGAGGTTCCAGAACTCGAGGAATCGCCCCGCCTCGGAGCCTTCGATGAACGCATCGAACGAGAACTCTTTGCGATCGAGCTCGGTCCACTCCCCCGCCGCGCCGTCGGGAAAGCGCCAATCCCGCGCGACGTGTGCAAGATCGATGAAGATTTCCGAGCACGGCCCGCACGGGCCCGTGTCTGCCATCTGCCAAAAATTGTCGGCGTCGCCAAGCGAATAGATGCGAGAGTCTGGTAGCCCCGCGATGTCGCGCCAGAGCCCGCGCGCTTCGTCATCGGTGTGGTGAACCGAAACGCGCAACAGTGACGGATCGACGCCGAGCTCTGTGGTGATGAACTCCCACGCGAACGCGATGGCGTCGCGCTTGAAGTAGTCGCCAAACGAAAAGTTGCCCAGCATCTCGAAGAACGTATGATGCCGCGCGGTGTGCCCGACCTGCTCGAGATCGTTATGCTTGCCGCCCGCACGCACACATTTCTGCGATGTCGTTGCGCGACGTCTGCCGTCCGGCGGATCCTCCATCCCGAGGAAGACCTTCTTGAACTGGACCATGCCGGCGTTCGTGAACAGCAACGTCGGATCGTCGCCCGGAACGAGCGACGAGCTCGGTCGAACCACGTGACCGTTGCGGGCGAAGTATTGGAGGAAACGAGACCGGATCTCTGACGCGAGCATCATGGCAATATATCGGTGCCGCGACGACTCAGGGAGGCGACGCGTTAGCCTGTCTCGTCGCTCACTTGGCCGCTCGCCTCGTCGTTCTCGTCATCGGTCGGCGTCAGAACAACTCGGAGCACGCGCGCGATCGCATCGGAGTCATAGCCGCGCCGCGCGAGAAAACCAAACAGTCGGCGTTTCTGCGTGGCCAGATCGAGACCGCCGAGCAGGCGCAGCTTCTTTCGGGCGACGCGCTCGATCGCCGCGGCCTCGTCGATGCCTTCTTCCTCGAAGACTTCTTCGATGGCCTCGTCGGATACGTCACGCGCGACGCCACGCTTGGCCAACTCCTGCTGGATGCGGCGACGTGAATGTCCGCCACCGAGCGCCTTCGAGCGCGTGAGTTGGCGCGCAAAGTTCGCGTCGTCGAGAACGCCAGCCGCGCGAAGACGCTCGATGGCGGCGTCGACCTCCTCCGGCGGCTCACCTTTCTTGATCAGAAGGCGGCGCAGTTCAGTCACGGCGCGCGCACGAGCCTCCAGCATGTCGAGCGCGCGCGCGTAGGTGGATCGCCGCGGTGGATTGGAGTCAGTCATGGAAAACAGCTAAGGCGTGCAAGGAAAGAAAAAGCCGGGGAGCCGCAGCCTGTTCCGAAGGGAGTTTCCGGGTCCCATCGTCGCAGGACTACTTCTCCCCGGCCCAATCCTACCAGCCGGTTGAGATTGAAAACCGTACTTACTCTTCCGTGACCTCGATGTCGCTGATGACCTCACGCGGTCCGACACCGAGCAACGCCTTCACTTTCTCTTCGACTTCAGCCATCAAGGTCGGGCTGTCCTTGAGATAGAGCTTCGCGTTCTCGCGGCCCTGCCCGATCTTCTGTCCGTTGTAGCTGTACCACGCGCCCGACTTGTCGATAATGCCCGCTTCGGATGCGATGTCGAGCACCAAGCTCGCGTGGCTAATGCCTTCCGCATACATGATGTCGAACTCGGCCTGCTTGAACGGTGCCGCAACTTTGTTCTTCACCACTTTGACGCGGACGTGCGACCCAACGACGTCTTCCTTGTCTTTGACTGGTCCAATGCGGCGAATGTCGAGACGAACCGACGCATAGAACTTGAGCGCCTTACCACCGGTCGTCGTTTCGGGATTGCCGAACATGACGCCGATCTTTTCACGCAACTGGTTGATGAACACCACCGCCGTCTTCGACCGCGCGATGCCGCCTGTCAACTTGCGAAGCGCCTGACTCATGAGTCGCGCCTGCAGACCCATGTGCGAGTCGCCCATGTCACCTTCGATTTCGGCCTTGGGCACGAGCGCCGCGACCGAATCGATCACCACCACATCGACCGCCCCAGAGCGCACGAGGATCTCGCAAATTTCGAGCGCCTGCTCACCCGTGTCCGGCTGCGAGATCAAGAGCGCCTCGACGTCGACGCCCAGCTTTCTCGCATAATCGGTATCGAGCGCATGCTCCGCGTCGATGTACGCCGCCACGCCGCCAGCCTTCTGCGCGTTCGCGACGACATGCAAGCAGAGCGTGGTCTTGCCGCTCGACTCCGGTCCATAGATCTCGGTGACACGACCGCGCGGAATTCCTCCAACACCGATCGCCGCGTCGAGATTGATCGCACCGGTCGATATCGCCTCGACGCGAACCTTTTGGTCCGCTCCGAGTCGCATGATCGAGCCCTTACCGCAGCTCTTTTCGATCTGCGCGATGGCCAGATTCAACGCCTTCTTCTTGTCGTCCTGCAAAGTCGACACAGCCATTTTTCACTCATCCTCTCGGTTAGTTGTAGTCCGCTCTGGCCATGCAGCGTAATCGTACCGGAAAAGCGGTCGATTCGATACCCGAATAAAATACGAAGATCGGGTTCTGGATTCAAGCCGAATTCTGAAGTGAAAAGGCATTCGGGACGTGTCGGATTCGCACACGGTCGCCTTCGACCAATACCCCGACCACGTCGAATCGATACGATTCCATCGGACGGCCGTGTCTGTCGATCCAAACCGAGGCAGAGCGGACTAACTCCCGCTGCTTGCTCCAGTTAACCGCTTCGATGGGATCTCCAAACGCGAGGCCTTTTCGAGCCTTTACCTCAACGAACGCGACTGTTCCTTCTCGCTCGACCACCAGATCGATGTCGCGATGGCCGCTCCGGAATCGACGCTGGACCACGCGCCATCCCTTCCGCTTGAGCCACCGCTCCGCGATCCGCTCTCCCAGCTCGCCGAACTCCTGCCTGGCCGCTGACATGGGGCCAAGCTATGGCAGGGAGCGGAGCCGTCCGTCACCGAAATAATGCTGGGCGAATGAATGCACCGCACGGTGGAACGGTGAAACGGTGAAACGGTGAAACGGTGGAACGCTCGTCCTTACCAGACGGCTCGCGTCAGCGCGCTCACTAACTGCGCTCCGCCCAGTGACGGAACGTCGAGCGCGCTGCGGACGACCTGCGCGTCGCTCTTTGAGACCCAGTACAATCCGCGCGATTGATCGGCGTGCACGGCCACGACCCAGCAGTCGAATGTCCCGGCGGGCACCCGAACGCGATCTTCGCCCATCACCGACAGGCGCGTCGGGACGACCGAAGTGTTGCTCAACGTGAGTGACAACACCGTCGTTGAATCTTCCCAGCCGGTTTGCAGCGGCAGCAAACGAAGCGCTGTCTCGAGCATCGCCGAGCTCACAATCGTGCCGCTTGGCATGACGCTGACGATCGAGCGTCTCCCGGACGGAGCGGCCGTCGCACCGAATACCGTGTCGCCGCGAAACTCGGCGGCGAGTCGCGCCAATCCCTGTGATGAGCTCCAGTGCAATGGATGAAGCCCGCCGGCGTCCGTGATCAACGAATCTGTGGCCGTCACCCCATTCGTGATCCGCGTCTCGAGCAACAGCCACGCCGGAGACCCGTTGTACGTTGTTCGCGCGACGGTCACGGTGCGCGAGCCCAGGATCGTGGTCGTCGCGTTGCGCTCGAGGCTCGTCTCGTAGATGAATTGCCCCGGGCGCAGCGCCGATGCGTCGATATGAACTCGATGCTGCGACGTGTCCGCGATCGGAACTTGCGCGCCGGCCATCGTCGTCGCGCCTGCTGCGATCGTCGCAATCGCCGATGCGGCGACGAACCGCAGCGCGCTAGCTACGCGGCCCACAGATGCGATCCAGTTCGTCGAGACCGACCAAAACGTCGCGCGGCTTGGATCCATCCGGCGGGCCCAAGACGCCGACCGCGTGCAGTTGATCGATGATGCGCGCCGCGCGTCCATAACCAACCTTGAGCCGCCGCTGCAACAGCGACGTCGACCCCTGCTGGTTCTGCACCACTAACTCGGCGGCTTCGCGAAACAACTTGTCGCGATCGGACGTGTCGACGCTTTCGCCTTCGGCTTGCCCTGACTCGAGCGCTTCGCGCAGGCGCACCGCCTCGAGAATGTCCGGCTCGACCTCGAGCGGCTCCTCGAGCACCAGTCCCTGTGCGGCCAGGGCAGCGCGCTTTCGCTCGCGCACGCCTTGGTACCATTTCATGAGGCTTTCAGTGTCTTCACTCGACAGATAAGCGCCTTGCAAGCGTGCTGGCTCCGACTTGCCGGGCGGAATGAACAACATGTCGCCGTTGCCGAGCAGCATTTCGGCGCCGGCGCCGTCGATGATCGTTCGACTGTCGATCTGCGACGCGACGCGGAACGCAATCCGGCTCGGGAAATTGGCCTTGATGAGGCCCGTGATCACATTCACGCTCGGACGCTGCGTCGCGAGAATGAGATGAATGCCGATGGCGCGCGCTTTTTGCGCGAGCATCGCGATCGGCGTCTCGACTTCGCCGGGCACGGTCATCATGAGGTCCGCCATTTCGTCGATGATGACGACGATGTACGGCAGAATGCTTCCGGTGTACGTCGTCTCCTCGAATGCCACGTTTGGTCGCTTGGGCAGCTTGAGGGGCGTGTTGTCTTCGACGCGCTTGTTGAATTCCTGAATATTGCGGCAGCCGTTCGCCGCGAGCAGCTCATAGCGCTCCTGCATCTCCATCTTGGCCCAGTTGAGCACCGACGCCGCGTCGCGGTTGTCGGTGATCACTTTGTGGCGAAGATGCGGGAGTGTGTTGTAGACGGAGAGCTCGACCATCTTCGGATCGACCATCAAAAAGCGCAGCGTTCGTGGCGTGTGGCGGTAGACCAAGCTCGTGATGATCGTGTTGACGCAGACGGATTTTCCCGAGCCGGTCGCGCCGGCAATCAGCAAGTGCGGCATCTTCGCCAAGTCGGCGATGACCGGTTTTCCTTCGAGATCCTTACCCAGGGCAATCGGCAACGCGGCACGGGCGCTCTGAAACTCGCGCGCCTCGATGAGCTCGCGGAAGGAAACGATCTCCGAGACCGGATTCGGCACTTCGACACCGACGGCGCCGCGTCCCGGAATCGGTGCAACGATGCGGATCGATGACGCGCGCATCGCGAGCGCGAGGTCGTTCGACAGATTCGCGAACTGTCTGACCTTCACGCCCGGTGCAGGCTCGATCTCGAATTGCGAAACTACGGGTCCGGTCGTGCGACCAACGAGGTCGCCTTCCACGCGGAAGGTGCGGAGCGCGTCCATGAGCTTGACGCCCATGTCGTCGAGCTCGCGCTTGCTCGCCTCGATGTTGCGTCGGGGGATCTCCGTGAGCAGCTCGGGCGAAGGAAGCTCGTCGCCTTCGCCGGGCACCTCGGGATGCGCTGTCGCCTCGATCGCCGCGGCGATCTCCGCATCATGCTCGGCCGCGACATCGGCCTTCGAGCGCTTCTTTTTGCGTTTGCCGTCGCTCGCCGCGCCGGCACCCGCGTTCTCTAGCAACTCGACGTCGCCCTCCAGCATCGCGGCGTGGTCGATTCCAGGCATTTCTTCAGGCGACGGCGCAAGAGCGAGTGCTAGATCCCCACCGACGCCAGGCTCGAGCGCGCCGGGATCCGCGTCTCGCTTCCGACGGCGCCTGGGCGCGACTTGAAGCTCGTCGGGAACAACGGTCACCGTCGCGACCACAGGCCGGTGGCCGATCAATGCTCGCACCGGATTCCAGGCGAGCGTTGCAGCCATGAGAACAGAGGCCGCGAGCGCGACGATGATCCAGGCTCCGAAGAATCCAAACCAGCCCCGCCACCACCACGCAACGAAATCGCCCCATATGCCGGCGCCGGGGCTTGGATCCCCGCGGAGCGGGCCGCCAATTGATAACGCCAGCGCAACCGGCAGCAACACGACGACGCCGGCGAAGAAGATCATCCACGAGCGATCCGTCTCGGACTCGAGTCGCCCGAACAGCCGCAATGCATGGACGGCCGGAACGAGTGGAATGAGCGCCGCGGCCGGCCATCCGAAGAACGAAACGAGCGGCTTCGCCAGAATCCGGCCCACGACGCCAACGCTCGCTTCAACGTTTCCAGACGCACGCAGCTGCGCCAAGGCGAGCGCCACGAAGGCGCCCACAAGGAAAATGGAAAACAGCAATAGCGCGATCCCGAGGATTTCGCGCTTGAGGGAGGAACTGCCCACGGTTACCGCTCGCGGTCTGGTCCGAGCTTGGTGATCTGTCGTTCTTGGTAGATCGGAATGACTGGGTAGGAATCCACGGCGGCGCACGCGGTGAGGTCATCGGCGAACCCCGCGTCGCGCAGCGCGCGGCCGTGCTCTGATGCGTCGAACAAACCAAGGACGCGGTCGCCGTACTTTCGATCGATCAGCACACACGCTTGTGCCGCATCGTTGAGCTCGATCCCGGTCATCCGCTTCGACACGTTGAAGACGTAGCGTCCGGCGCATCCGGCATCTTCGAGCGAGAACTGACGATCGCGTCCTGCACACACCAAAGTAACGTCGGCACCGCCGCGCAGCGCGGCGCGCATCATGGTGAGGACCGGCGTGTAGTTGACGTACGACGCGATGACCACGTCACGAGCGCCCTGAGCCGCGGCGATCGCCGGCGTGCCGTTGGTCGTTGCCATGATGACCGTCTTGCCCTCGACGGCTTCCCGCGTGAAGTCGCCTGGAGAATTGCCCAGGTCGAACCCCGGGATCGGCAGCATCTTGCGCTCGCCGGCCAACCGCACGTCTCCGCGCTCGAACGCCTTGGCCGTTCGCACGACGTCATCGGAATTCTCGAGCGGGATGACCGCACGCGCGCCATTCGCCA
>Ga0070683_100004680_pt1 | contig 11308 bp, 5 predicted proteins | sample KBSC713LmetaG_FD_64662 | JGI IMG/M metagenome (GOLD analysis project Ga0070683, IMG submission 64662) | Corn rhizosphere microbial communities from Kellogg Biological Station, Michigan, USA - KBS C7.1-3L metaG | ecosystem: Host-associated > Plants > Roots > Rhizosphere ...
CGTCCGGCGTCTCCGAGTGGACTCTATAGGCGGCGGCGGCGATGCCATTGACGGTTTCGGACCGTAACTGGGTGCACGTGTAGACCTTCACGTTCCTGATGTTCTCCTGTTCCTGCTGAAGCTGTTCCTGCGGCGTCATCGGGCTCTTGCGCCAGGCGCCCTTGAGCAGGACGTACGAGGTGTTGCCGATGACGATCGTCTCGCCGTTCCGGGATGCATCTCTGGTGTGATGCGGGGTGGTGACCACCTTGAGCATCGCGTCGGTTACGGGCTTGCAGGCGGCCGGCTGGGCTGCAGCCGGACGGCTCAGGGCCAGGGCGCCACACACGCCGAGCATCACCACAGTTGCTTCGAGTCGAGTCATCCGGGGTCGTCCTTTCATGTGAATAGGTCACCGGCCCACTACGAAGCTGTCGCCGTTGCGCGTGACGCGCACCGTCGCCGTCTGGCCCAGCACGATGGTCACGTGCGGCAGCGTGAGCATCTGGTCGCCCGCCCGCACGACGATCGTGTAGTCGCCGGGCTGCAGATCGTGTCCGGCATCGCCCGCTTCTCCTTGCGCCACGACGGTGCCGCTCGGATCCTTCACGCTGAAAGGGAAGTTCGTGATCGCTGCGGCGGCGAGCGCGCGCGAGAGCGTGGCGCCGTTCACGGCGCTGTAGTAGGCGCCGCCGGTCGCGGCGGCCAGGCTCCCGAGCGTCCTTTGCGCGGCCTGGCCCTGCAGCGTGAAGCCGACGATGTTGAGGCGAAAATCGAGGGCGGATTGCTTGACCGCCATCGCGGCTGCCGTGAAATCGCCGCCGCAGCTCTCTTCCCCGTCGGTGATCAGCACCACCGAGCCGCCGCCGACGGCTCTGAGATCCGCGATTGCCTGCAGCACCGAGTACACCAGCGGCGTCTCTCCGCGCGGACGCGCCGCATCGATGAGGCGCTGAAGCGCCTCGCGATCGAGCTTCTGCACGGGCTGCACGAGGTGCGTGTCGGTGCACGTCTCCGTCTGTTTCGAGCCATAGCGATCGCCGTAGACGCGGAGCCCGACGTTCGTATCGTCCGGCACGTGCGCCAGCAAATCTTTCAAGACTCGACGAGCCGTCGCGATCCGCGTGCCCTTGCCGAGCGCGAGGTTCATCGATCCCGACAGGTCGAGGATGACGAGCAGGTTCTTCCGCGCCTTCTCCGGCAGCGCTGGCGTCGCGGTGGATGCCAGATCGGCGACGACACTGAGGTGGCCGCGGCGTACCGCGTCGATCGTCAGACACAGCGTGCCCGTCGCGCCTCCAGACGTGCCGCGTACGCCGAAGGTGAGCGGCTTGGGCATGGACGCGGGCGCGGTGATCGCCAGCGTCGCCGACGCCGTCTGTCCGAGCGAGACGCTGACCGGATCCACATGACCGTCGATCGCCGCTCCCTGCGGCGGCACCATCGACAGCGCCACTGTCCCGGCGAAGTCGGGCGTGGCGCCAATAATCGTCAACGGATAGGTGACGCGCTGACCAGCGCCGATCTCGCGATGCACGAGCGAGACGTCGGTCGTGATCGCGAACGGCGCGACGCGGAGCGTGCACGGGAGCGGGTCCGGCCGGAACGGCAGCAGGAGCTGCCTGGCGGCATATTGGTGCCAGGCGAGGTTTCCGGCCTGATCGGCATCGATGCCGTCGTAGATGATCACGCCGCGGCCGTAGTGCGCGTAGGCCATGACGAAGCCGCTGCCGCCGATCGCGTTCGTCCCGAAGAGCGCGCCGCACCAATGCTCGTCGTAGTGGACGACGGTGTTCGAGTCGCCGAAGTCATTCTTGCCGTTTCCGTTCTGCATGAGGCGCCACGACGTCTCGTCGAAGAACGCCGGATTGCGCGAGTCTGGACTGACGAGAAAATTCTGTTCGAGGACCTTGAGCGCCGCTGCCGCGCCGTGGGCGCCGGGGTTGCTCGTGGCGAACGGATACGGCAGGAACGAGTAATCGGGCACGTTGCTCGGGCCACATGTATCTGCGTCCGAGATGATCAGCTTGTTGCCGTTGGCGATCCACGCGACGAGGGCCTGTTTGACGTCCTCGCGCATGCTCGTCTTGATGTCGCACACCTGCTCGAGCACGACGGTGTCGACGTGCGCGCTCGGGAGAAAATCGGCGGGCCGGACCAGGCTCGCCTGGACTGGCCAGTAGTCGATGCGGTTGAAGATCGACGAGTCGACGCGGCCGTCGCCCGGACCAGGGCCGAAGTAGCGAATCGTCTGCTCTGGATAGTGATAGCGCGCGGCCGGGTAGGGCGCGTACGAATCGGGATAGTGCCCCACCAGGAGGACGACCTTGCTCTCGGGGCAGGCTGGCGGCGCGGTGGCCGGAGGCACGTCGCAGCTGGCGCCGGCCGTTCCCGGCGCCTGATAGGCGAGGCTGGCCGGATCAGGAGTCAGCTTTCCACTCGCGAGCAGCGCCTGCAGATCTGGATGCCGCTGCAACAGCGGCACGTAGCCCGCGCGCTGTCCTTCGTGCACCGCAACGTCATCGATGAGCGTGCCGTAGGTCGCTCCGTTGTTGTGCGGAAATACGATCTTGACGAAACGCGCTTCCGTCGGCGCAGCCAGCCTGACGACGTGCGCGCCGGGTTCGCGCGGCAGCGTCACGGACGCCGCTTTGACGAAGCCGGCGGCCGCCGACTTCATTGAGAGCGAGATCTCGACGTCCTTCGGCCATGCGAGGCTGTAATCGGCGGGCCAGCCGTACGGCGCCTTTGCCGGTGCCGACGCGAACGTGATGGTCACGTCCGAGATGAGCGCGACGTCGTGTCCGACGAAAGACAGCACCAGCGGCGTGCCCAAGGGCGCCGCGTAGATCGTGGACGGGTCGCCGTCGATCGCGTTCTGATCGAGGAACCCGTCGGCGACGCCTGGCGCGCGGCCGCCTTCGGCGCGGCCGCCCATCTCCGAGGCGACGAGATTGTCGGTGCGCGGTGCGATCGCGGCTGCCGGCGTTTGCGGTCCGAGCATTGCTCGGGATGCGCTGACGACCGGCGCGAGCGCGCCGGCGCCGAGCGCGATGGCTGTTGTCACGACAATGGTGAAAGCACCGTCGAGTGACGAGCACGAGGCGCGCATCTCTAACGCTTATCCCCGCCGGGATCGCCTTGGGGAACGACGTAGTCCCACACTTTCACCAACGCTCCGAGAATCAGCTGCCCCAGCACGGCGACGTTACCCGCGCCTTTCAGACTCTCGGCTCCAGCTGCAACCGCGGCTGCGTCCGTCGCCCAGGCGAACATCGTGATGCCGCCCAACACAAAACACAGGACCAGGCCCATCGCCGATGCAAAGCTTTCCTTCATGTAGCCAGGTACGAAATCCGCCGCGCAGAGACACGAGCCGAGGATCACAGTCGCGTATTCGACCATTGACTCACCCCAACCGTCCGGCCCGCGTCCCAATGTCCCGCCGGTCTTCGGGTCGATCCGCCACCATGTAAATGCCGGCTGGCCGTTAATCACCGGCGCATGATCAGGCACCACGACCATGTACCCGGCGGTGAGGTCTTCACTGAGATACGCCCGGGCATCAGCGCTGAGCTGGACACGCTGCCAGGAGGGATCGTCGGTACTCCGAATCGCGATCCACTGGATGCCGTCTCCAGCGCGCGCCAGCATGTCGCTGGCATTTGTGATGGGACGCTGATTGGGCTGGGCGTGGTTGCCCATGGTCGCCGCGAGAACGGCCTCAGCCGTTGTGTCGACGATTCCTTGAGTCAGGCGAACCGTCATGGTGTCGACTTTCGTGGTGGGCCGAACTGCGGCATCGTTCGAAACAATGTCGAACGCGTACGTGCCGGCGACGATCTCGCCCGCGATCTCGCGGCCCGCGGAGTGTGCCGAGATGATGACGGGCCGATCGACGTACACATCGCGTCGATCTGCGCTCCACGCCGATCGCGCAAGAGCAAGATCGTACAGAGGCCCGGGGATCGGCGTCAGTCTGTGGGAGATCTTCCGCACGGCTTCCAACGAATCCGGCGCTGTGGAGAGCACCTCGAGGATGGGCGGGCCATCCTGGAGAAAGCGCTGCGCGAACAAGTGGGACACGAAGCCGCGAGACAACTGCGCGCCCAAGATGAGGATGTCGCTCTGGCCCATCAACGTGGCGGCTACATCGCGTCGCGCGCGATCGGTCATCGTCGGCTGGGGTACGTTCTTCGACCCACGCGCGGCGGGGCCGATCCGATCGAAGATGGGCCGACGCATCTTCTGCGCTCGCTGGCCAGGTGACGTCACCTCGTAATCGATCCACTCGGCGGTAAGGATGGAGTGCGGCGCGACATCACCGAACACGGAGGCGACGCCCTCGAAACCGCGAGCCATCGTCGTGCCCACACCGGGCCGACCCGTGCGCTGCACACCTTCGTCCGTGAAGCTGAATTCCGAATGCGCATCGCGGCCAACGTGAAGCACGGGAAGCCACTCGTGCTGATTCAAGGCCACGGAGCGCCCTTGCTTCGTGGCGTCGGTCGCCGACATGGACTCGAGTCCTGCGGGCCACGCGATCGGCAGGTGCGCGAGCGATATATCAATGCCGAACAGATCAGACGTCCGGAGCGTCTGTGTGAGCAGCTGCGATTCGGCGAGTTTCCCCTGATCCCAACGCTCGACGACCACGGAGATTCGAACGGTGTGATACAGCTGGGGATCGATCCCGCTCGGATCGGTCGTGTCTTGCACATCCGTCTCTCGATCGCCAGGCTGGCCGTGGGGCAGGGACGGATCGAGGTCCGTCCACATCGATCCGTTTAGCCATTGAACCCACCAGTGATCGCGTACCAGATCGAGCGATGGCGCCGCGGCGGCGGACGCGGCTGCTGCGGGGTGGCCCAGGGCGATCGCAGCGGATAGCACCTGCGCCTCGCGCTGCGACCTCTCGACAGCCTCTTCCGACATCTGTTTCTCTTGTTGCATCAGACCTTTCAAGAGACCACTGATGCCCTGACCGTACGGCGTCGAATCGGCGGCAAACTCTGACGACAGCGCCTGGAATTCCGGAAGCGCTGCACCACTGCTCGCTTGCACTGGAGCGGGAAGTGGATGGGCGGCGTTCAATAGAGCAAGCGATCGAGCGTCTGACAGCCGGCCGTGCGCGAGCCGGACCTGCTTGCCGGCGGTCTTCAGCAGTTGATCGAGGAGAAGTGCACGATCGAGATCGTTGCCCGAGCGATCCAACAGCACGCCGACGGGCCCTCGCAGCACGCCTCGATATGGCACCCACGTCGTCGCGTCACGGACCCACTGGAACAACGCGGTGGGGTCTTGACCAACTTCTTTCACAACCGCGTCAGGGTCGAACTGGTCTTTGGGAATCGCAGCGTCGAGCTTGCGCATGGCGCTCAGCAGTTGCTGAAACTGTGCTGTCATTTGCGTGTCGCTCGCAGGCAGTGAACCCTGCGCCGCGGAAATGACGTAGCCGTTCTGCAGCGGCAGCGCGACGAGCGTGCCGCAGCAGACGGCGGAGATGAAGCGGAAGAATCGTGAATCCTGCGTCATATCTGACCTCGCTGAGAGGCACTACCTGCCCGCGCGGCTCGCCGTTGAGTCAGCGGCGTACCACACTGCGCGCAGCAACCGCGCATCACTCGCGTTGTCGCGTTGGCAGTTGGGACCGTTCATCGCTATGTTCCGCGAAGCACGATCGGCGGCCGCCTCGCGACGGGTCAAGCTAATCGGCGCCCAACAGCGCACTAACCGGCAACTGATTGGTTTCCGACGACTTGGCGTCAAAGGCAAACAGTCGCGCCCACGGTTCCGCGCCGCGAAGTGTCTGTGCTACGCTGAGCCCGCCCCCGGCGGGAAGCTTCCACGATGTCGTTCGAGAGGGTTCGATACCGGTTTGGCCTGTTCGAAGTGGACGTGCACGCAGGCAGCCTGCTCAAGCAGGGGCGCGCCGTCCGCATCCAGGAACAGCCGTTTCGCGTTCTGGTCGCGCTTCTCGAGCGGCACGGCGACGTCGTCCTACGCGAGGAGTTGCGGGCGCGCCTGTGGCCGGACGACACGTTCGTCGAATTCGACAAGAGCCTGGGTGTCGCGCTGGCGAAAGTTCGCGCCGCGCTGGGCGACGACGCGGCCAATCCCCGATTCGTCGAGACAATCCCCAAGCGCGGCTATCGGTTCATCGCGCCGGCGGCGGTCGTTGACTCCGAGTCGCATCCTGCAACGGAAGCCGCGCCACGTGTGGAGGCAACCGCACCGGCTGAGCTGCCGGGGTCGCGATCCCGATCACATCGCACGCTGATCGCGGCGTCCGCCTTCGTCCTGGTCGCTGCAGCGGTTGCGTTCTTTTTCTGGCGCGCGCACGCGACTGAGCCTCTCACCGCACGTACTGGCATCGTCATCGCCAATTTCACCAATTCGACCGGCGACAGCATCTTCGACGGCTCGCTTCGGCGGGTGGCGGTGATGGGCCTCGCCCAGTCGCCGTACCTTCGTGTGCTGTCCGATGGATCGCTTGGGCAGATCCTGCAGGGCCTCGGCCGGCCGCCCGACGAACCGCTGACGTCTGGTCTCGCTCGCGAGGTGTGTCGTCGCGCCAATGCCGCAGCGATCGTCGATGGATCGATCGACACGTCCGGACGAGGCTACCTCCTCATGGCCGAGGCGACCCGCTGCGGCGATGGCACCCTGTTGGCGCAGACGCGCGTGTCGGTCGGCGGCCGTGATCAGATCGTGGCCGCGCTTGGACGTGCGATCGCCGATCTGCGCCGCCGACTCGGCGAGCCCGACGCGACGCTGCAGTCGTACAACGTGCCGATCGACGTGGCCACCACCGACTCACTCGAAGCGCTGCGCGCCTATCAGGTAGGCATAGAACTGCGGGCACGCGCCGACAACCTCAAGGCGATTCCGGCACTCAAGACGGCGATCGCCCTCGACCCGCAGTTCGCCGTCGCGTATGCGCAGCTGGGCTCGTCGTATTCCAACATGGGCAACGTCAACGAGGGGACGCCGTTTTTCCGCAAGGCGTTCGAGCTGCGCGATCGCGCGACCGCGCCGGAGCGGTTCCTGATCGCGGGGCGGTACTTCGACATCGTGATCGGCGACCTGGAGAAGGCGTCCGAGACCTACCGCGCGTGGACGCAGGTGTATCCCGACGAGTGGCTGGGCTTTAACGCGCTGGCGAACGACGCCAATCTCATGGGCCGCTACGACGTCGCCGAGAACGCCTCACGCCGCACGGTCGCGCTCGAGCCGAATCGCGTGTTTGGCTACACGAACCTCGCGACCGCTCTCGTCGGGTTGAACCGATTCGACGAAGGGAAGGCCGTGTGCCGCCAGGCGCTGGAGCACTTTCCCAATGGCGGCTCCGCCCACATCGTGCTCTATGCCCTCGCCGCCTACGAGGGCGATCGCGCGGCGATGGCCCGCGAAGTCGGTTGGTCGAACGCGCATCCCGATCGCAGCGAAATCTTGTTCGAACAGGCGGAGTGGTCCGCGTTTCGAGGACGCCCTGTCGAGGCAGAGAAGATGTTCGACGAGGTGGCGCGGCGGGAACGCGCCGCCGGAAATGCCGAATCTCCTGCCGACTCGCTCGTGAACGGAGCCGAGTACCTGGCGGTGCTGGGACGAACGGACGCCGCGATGAAGGCCGCCGACGAAGCGCTGCGAATCGCGCACAACGAAGTGGTCCTGGGTCTCGGCGCGCTCGTGTATGCGCTCGGCGGCCGCGACGACGTCGCGGAGAAGCTGCTTCAGGAAGCGGCCGAGCACCATCCACTGTCCACGATGACCATGGGGGCCTATGGACCGACGGCGAGAGGCGTGCTGGCCGGCAACGCTCCAGGGGCGACCGTCGCGGCAGTCACGGCTGCGCTCGCGCCCGGCGTGCCGTACGAGTGGGGACAGGAAGCCGCGCTCGCGCCGTCGTACGTACGCGGCGTGGAATCCCTGCGTCTCCATGCGTGGGCCGAGGCCGCGCGCGCGTTTCAAGCGGTGATCGATCACGTCGGCGTCGATCCCGTATCGCCGATCGGTGCCTTGTCGTATCTCGGCCTTGCACGCGCCGACGCCGCACTCGGGCGGCGCGACGAGAGCCGGCGCGCCTACGCAACCGTCCTTCGTTTCTGGCAGGACGCCGAACCGGATTTCGCGCTTCTGACGGCCGCACGGAAAGAATCCGCGGCGCTGCGCTGATTGCGCGAGGGTCGCGGAATCCCATCATCGCCGCCGGCGATCGCGATCGAATGCCCAGCGATGCCGCTCAGAGCGAGCCGGTGGTTAAGCCGCTCGTGGGAACGATTTGAAGGGGCAGGGCGCCCCTCGCATCGCGAGTAACGAGCAGAACGTGTGACGGAGACCGGCTGCTACATCACCCGCACATCCTCAAGTGCGGACCTCGACGCTGGCGCACCACAGCGCAGACCGACTTGCGCGCCGAGGACGCGCCGAAGTAAAACTCCCCAGTCTCGGCCGCCAGGAAATTGTCGGTTTGAACTGTCCACCGAGGACAGCCGGTGGTGTCACTTGGGGAGAGGAAGCTTCAGGAGTACCCGGTATGAGAATCGACCCAAGCAAGTGCGTCGCATGTGGGAACTGTACCTACGTGTGTCCCATGGGAGCGATTTATGTCGATCCCGCCATCGAGCGCGCGACGGTGAATCGCGATGAATGCGTCGAGTGCTACGCCTGCTACAACGGGTTGAGCCAGGAGCACCTGAATCCAACGATGGTGCGGACCGTCCGCAAGCTCTTCAAGATGATGCGGCTGCGTTTCGACCCCGAGCCGGACGTCTGCCCGACGGCCGCCTTCGCGCCCGAGGATCTGGTGTGGCCGAGAATCGTGCGCCGCGCCTTCTCGGACCCTCGCGTGCCGCATGAATCGACGGGCGTGGAAGGGCGCGGGACCGAAGAGGTCAAGACCAACGACGTGAGCGACCGCGTCAAAGTGGGCGAGGTCGGATTCACCGTCGAATTGGGCCGCCCGGGGGTGGGCGTATGGTTCCGGGATATCCAGGAGATGGCCTGGGAACTGGCGCGCGCGGGGATGACGTTCGAGAAGCGAAACCCGATCACGTCGTTGATGTCCGATCCGGCCTCCGGCACCATTCGCGAGGACATCATGAACGAGAAGGTGATGTCCGCCATCATCGAAATCAAGGTTCCGGTGGCGCGCACCGAGGAGGTCATTCGGCTGGTTCGCGAGGTCGAAAAGAGGCTCGACACCGTGGTCGCACTGGGGGTCGCCACACGTTGCGACGCGGACGGCGAAGATCGCACAGTGGCTCCGATTCTGGAGCGGCTCGGTTATAAGCTGGAGCGGGCGAAGACAAACACGGGGCTCGGCAGGATCACGAATCAGCCGAACGCCGTCCCCCAAGGCGAGGTGGCGGCGAGATGACCAATACTCTCCATCGGTACGGAAACGCGGACAGCTTTCAAGACGATTTCGTCGTGTTTGCGATGTGCTGCCGCGGGCGAAACGATGAGGGCGTGGTTCCCAAACTGCGCAGATTTCTGGAGATGGCGCTGCCGTTCAAGCCGGTGAACCTGGGCGACCCACGTCACGGCGGCGCGCTGCGCTCGTCCAAAGCGATGCACCCGGCGTCGCACTGGACGCGGGACATGCGGCCGGACTTTCAGATGGTGATCGACGGCCTGGATACGCCGACGACCGCGGCCGCGGTGTTCGATAACCGCGCGGCGGCCGAGGCATTCCTGAAGACGGTCAAAGAAGCGGACCTGGGCTTGAGTGTGAATATCTCCACGTCGATCGAGGGCGCGGAGCAGTGCTGCCACGTGGCCGATGCCCCGCGCCACAGCGTCGGCTATTCACTGGGGTTCGAGGGCCACACCGAACATCTGCCGAACGAAGACGTGCTGAAGCTCTCCACCATGTGCGGGCACGGCATGGTCAGCGCGTCGTTGGCGAAGAAGATGGTGGACTGGGTCAAGGAAGGGCGCCGCACGCCGGAAGAGGCGGTCACGTATCTGACCCGTTTCTGTTCCTGCGGCGTGTTCAACCCGTCGCGCGCCAAACGGATACTCGAAGAAGCCCGCACCCGGCAGAAATAGACGCCGATACGTTTACCCGCCACTGAAAGGCCGACATGTCGCGAGCACAGGCGTCTCTCGTTCTTCTCCTCCTTCCGCTGTTGTCCACCGCGGCATGCCAGCGCTCCGAACCGAAAACGGACGCGCTCGTGTTGACCGGATTCTCGTTGATCGACGGAACCGGCCGTGCGGCGTCACCGAATTCCGCGATGACGATCGAAGACGGGCGGATTCGCTGGGTGGGCCCGGCGGCCGAGCTCAAGGTTCCCGCAGGGGCAGCGACCGTCGACCTGGCCGGAAAGTACGTGATGCCGGGCATCATCAACCTGCACGGCCACCTTGGGAACGTGGTTGGACTTACACAAAAGGCTGACCTGTACACACGCCAGACCGTCGAACACGATCTGCAGACGTACGCGTCGTACGGCGTCACCACGATGCTCAGTCTGGGCATCGACAGGGATCTGATCTTCGACCTGCGCGCCGAACAGCGAAAAGGCCGGCCGACGATGACCCGGGTGTTCACCGCCGGGCAGGGGCTGGTCTACAAGGGCGGATTCGGTGGAGGCAATACGGTTCCCGGCATCCCGACGCCGGTCATCGACTCCGCGAGCCAGGTCGATGCCGTCGTCGCCGAGCAGGCGAAGAAAGGCGTGGACTTCCTGAAATTCTGGACCGACGATGCCTATGGCACCGTGAAGCGGATGCCGTTCGACATCGCGGACGCCATCATCCAGAGCGGCCACAAGCATGGTCTGCGTGTCATTGCCCACGTGTTCTACCTCGACGACGCCAAGCACCTGGCGGCGTCCGGGATCGATGCGTTGGGCCACAGCGTCCGGGATCAACTCGTGGATCAGGAGCTGATCGACACGATGAAGCGCAATGGAACGTGGCTGTCCTCGCCGACATTGACGCGCGAAGTGGCGCTCTCGTCCTATGCGGCGCCCCCGCCGTTCCTCAACGACCCGTTCTTCACGCGAGGCACGACGCCGGACGTGCTCGCCACGCTCGCCAGCCCGGAATACCAGAAGAAGATGGCGGCCGATCCCAATCTCCACAAATATCCGATCGCCGAAGACATCGAAATGAAGAATCTCAAGAAACTTGCCGACGCCGGCGTGCGCTACGGCTTCGGAACGGACACGGGCGTGCCTGGGCGGTTTCACGGATACTTCGAGCATCTGGAACTGGAGCAGATGGTGAAAGCCGGCCTCACGCCGATGCAGGCGATCGTGGCGGCCACGGGGAGCGCCGCGGAGTTTCTCCGCGCCAAGGATCTGGGGACGCTCGAGGC
>Ga0070683_100004682_pt1 | contig 11305 bp, 13 predicted proteins | sample KBSC713LmetaG_FD_64662 | JGI IMG/M metagenome (GOLD analysis project Ga0070683, IMG submission 64662) | Corn rhizosphere microbial communities from Kellogg Biological Station, Michigan, USA - KBS C7.1-3L metaG | ecosystem: Host-associated > Plants > Roots > Rhizosphere ...
ACGGTCACCGGGGTCCCGGGCTTCACGGTCGAGGAACCGGCGGACCGGCCATTTCACATCGTGGTCGGCGTGCCGCCTGAGGCGGCCGACCAGATCGATCTGGTGCGTCGGGTCGTGGCCGCGGAGAAGCCGGCCGCGACCACGGCGACGGTCGTCGCATGAGCCGGCGGCAATGGATCGTCGTCGGCGCGGTGACCGCGGTGCTCGTGGTGCTCTACTGCCTCGCCGCGGCGAACGGCGCCCGGTCCGGCCGCGGCGACGCCGACTCGCGCCAGGGCGGGATCGTCGGGTGGCTGGGGTCGATGGTCGGTCCGCCGGCCGACGTCGCACGTGGCGACCTGTCCGCCGCCTGCCTCAACGGCTCGATATTCGCCGTCGACGGTCAGTGCGTGCTCACTGTTGCGCGCAGCTCGCGCGGTACACGTCGAATCCGCCTGCACGCGGTGGACGCGGTGACCGTGAATGCCCCCGCGCCGCAGGGCGCCGGCCAGGTGACCGCCGATCTCAAGGCCGGCTCCGACACATCGGTCACGGTCGACGGCTCCGGCGCGCGCATCACCCTCACCTGTGCCGCTACCCGCCCGTGTTCGGTCACCCTGCCCTAGGAGTTCGGCATGTCCCGGCTGCGGGTTTCTTTCTTCGCCGTCGCGCTGGCCGCGATCGTGCTGGTCGTCCTGGTCGAACTCGGCGAACCGCTGATCATCGGCGGCGGGAATCCGAAGCTTGTCGACTCGCTCGGCATGTCGGTGTCGGGTCCGGCCCAGACCCCGCCGGGGCGCGGCATTGCCTATCTCGCCCTGGTCGACGGCGTGGTCCTCTTCACCATCGCGCTGATGGGCCTCGGGCTGCTGGTGCCGGCCGGGCTGCACGGGCGGCTCCAAGGCGTGGTCACCCTGATCTTCTCGATCCTGCTCGCCAGCGGCGCGGTCGTCCTGGCCGTCCGCGCCGTGGCCCAGCTGATCCTGATGACGTCGCTGCTGTTCGCCCCGCCGTTCGGAACGATCGCCTACCTGATCCTCTGGGGTTCGTTCCCCCGCGGCGAGGCCAGCGTGCTGCTGTCGCTGCTGATGTTCCTCAAGCTCGTGTTCGCCGGCGCGCTCGTGCTCGCGCAGCCGCGCTTCTTGCAGAACAAAGGCCTCGTCGCCCTCGTGCTCACCTCGCTGGTTTGTACGATCGTGGCCGAGTTCCTGCACGGCCTGGTGCCGCAGGTCCTCGTCAGCATCCTGGACGACGTCGCCGCCATCGTGTTCGCCGTGGTCGGCGCGGTCTGGGGAGTCGTGCTGCTGATCGGCTCCCTCCCGGCAATCGTGAAGGCGCTCAAGGCGAGCCGATCGTAGTATCGGGCTCGTGACCACACCCGATGACCAGGCCGTCGCCGTGGCCGTCGTCGCCGCGATCCACGGCGGAGACCTGGCGGCACTGCGACGCATCCTCGACGAGCGTCCCGAGGTGGCCAGCGGCCGTTACAAGGGCCGCACGGCGCTGCACGTGGTCACCGATTGGCCCGGGTACTACCCCAACGGCCCGGCCACCGTCGAAATGCTCATCGCGGCCGGCGCCGATCCCAACGCCCGCACCGAAGGCCACGCGCCGGAGACACCGCTGCACTGGGCGGCCAGCTCCGACGACCTCGATGTGGCCGACGCGCTCATCGACGCCGGTGCGGATCTCGAAGTGACCGGCGGCTCGATCGGTACACCATTGGACAACGCCATCGGCTATGGCTGCTGGCACGTCGCCCGGCGGCTGGTCCAGTGCGGCGCGCGCGTCGACAAGCTGTGGCACGCCGCCGCGCTCGGCCACCTGAGCCGGCTCGAGGAGCTCCTCGCCGCCGAATCCGATCCCGCTCTGATCAACGCGGCGTTCTGGCAGGCCTGCCACGGCGGTCAGCGGCGCGCGGCCGAGCGCCTGCTGGCTCAGGGCGCGGACATCAACGCCACCGTCGACTACGCGCGCGGCACCGCTCTCGACGCCGCGACCAGCCTCGACACGCGACGTGAACGGCTGGTTACCTGGCTTCGCGAGCACGGCGCCGGTGGGTGACGATCGCCCGCCTCTGCTGTGACTCTCCGGACCGCCCGCCTGAATGACCGCGGTCATCGGCCGGCGCGCGGGCCTCATCGTGTCGGCCATCGCCGATCCGGTCCGCGGTGTTGATGCCGGGTCCGCACCGCGTTCGTCGACCTCGACCAGATCGGCTTTCTTCGCCCGGGCCCGTCAACCATCACCTCGCCGGTCTTCTCCGCGGCCGGCGCTCGGCGCCCGGTCATGCTCGGCCCGGTGAGCAGTGCTGACGCCGTCGCGATCGACACCGCGACGGACATCACTGTCTGCCGGTTGCCGCGAGCCCCAGAAGCTCGCCGATTTTTGTCGGTGGTCGGTGACATGATGCGGCCATGCGGTTCTCGGTTAACGTTCCAAACTTCGTCAGCCGGCTGCGGCGTCAGCCGGCCGCTTCGTCAGCCGGCTGCGGCGTCAGCCGGCTGCGGGTTTAGCCGGCCGCGGGTTTAGCCGTCGAGGCCCTGCTCAATCGCATACCTGGTGAGCTCGACCCGGTTGTGCAGCTGGAGCTTGTTGAGGGTGTTCTGGACATGGTTCTGCACGGTGCGGTGCGAGACGACCAGCCGATCGGCGATCTGGCGATACGTGAGCCCCTTGGCCACCAGCCGCAGCACCTCGGTCTCGCGGTCGGTCAGCTGCGGCGTCCCGTCCTCACGCTGGGGTGCGGTGGCCAGCCGCCGAAACTCGCCGAGCACCAGCCCGGCGAGCCCCGGCGTGAACACCGCGTCGCCTTCGGCCGTGCGCTGGACCGCCTCGAGAAACTCCTCGCGCGCGGCCGACTTCAGCAGGTAGCCGTTGGCGCCGGCCTTGACCGCGTCGAGCACGTCCTGCTGTTCACCGCTGGCCGACAGCATCAGGATGTGCACCGGCGGGTGGGCCTGGCGCAGGCCTTGGATCACCTCGACCCCGGAGAGGTCGGGCAGTTGCAGGTCGAGCACCACGACATCGGGCCGGATCGCGGCAGCGACCCGCACGGCCTGAGCGCCCTCGCTGACCGCCGCGCCCACCTCGTAGCCGGCCTCGGCGAGATCCCGGGCCACCCCGTCGCGCCACATCGGGTGGTCGTCCACGACCATCACACGCACCGTCACGTCCGCCACGATATCCGTCACGCCTCCGCGCACGGGGCACGTCACCACCTCCGGCACACGGGAGACGCCACTGCCTCCGGCACACGGGAGACGCCACCACCTCGGTCGCACGGGGGACGTCACCATCTCGGTGCACGGGGGACGTGCAGCTCGATCTCGGTTCCGCGGCCGGGTTCGGAAACGATGGAGACGTCCCCGCCGAGATCGTGGATCCGCCCGCGGATGGACTGGGCGACGCCCAGCCGGCCGGCCTTCGCGGCCTCGTCGAGCCGGCCGGGGGCGATGCCCGGCCCGTCGTCGCGGATCGACACGGTGACCGCGTCCGGGGCGTCCTCCACGAGGATCCACGCGTGGGCCCGCTCGCCGCCGTGCCGGTGCACGTTGGACACGGCCGCCCCAACCGCGGCGGCGAGCTCGCGCGCCACGCGCGGGGGCAGCGTCACCGGCTGCGCCGGTGTCGCCAGCGACACCGTGGCCGAGGCATAGGGCGTGAGCAGGTCGCGCAGATCGTTCCCGCCGTCCGACCGGACCGGGCTGACGAGCGAGCGCAGCGCCACCTCCTGCTCGCCGGCCAGCACGCCCAACTCGGCGGCCGCACCACCGATTTCCGCGCCTCTTCGCTGTACGAGGGAAAGGACTTGCAGCACCGAATCGTGGATGTCGCGGGCGAGTCGTTCGCGTTCGCGGGTCGCGGCCTCGAGCTCGACCGCCTGGCGCAGTTGTTCCTGCGCCTGGGCGCCGAGCCGGGAGACGTGCCCGACCGCGATGCCGGCCAGCAGGAGCAGGACCGCGCCGCTGATCGTGAACTGGTTGAGCGGGCCGGTGCTGCGCGCGCCGATGTCGCAGGCGCCCATGAGGAGCGCGGCGACCGTGGCGCGGCGCCGGCCGCCGGCGATCGCCCACGCGAGGACCGGCCCGGCGATCCAGTTGACCGGCACGCTCGGGCCGCCAGGACGCTGGCCGTGCGCGCCGAAGATCCATGGAGAGACGAGGAGGCAGCCGGCCGTGATGACGAGGTCGGCGACCAGCAACGGCCAGGCCCGCCAGGCCGGGCGCGCGTAGCCGTAGCTGCTCGCGACCGTCCAGGCGGCCATCACCCCGACGTCGACCCAGGCGGCCACCGGGTGCGCGTAGTTGTGCTGGTTGCGGACCACGAGGAAGGCGGCGTACGCGAGCGCGGCGAGCCGGAAGACAACGAGCGCGCGCCACAGCGGCTCCTCGAAGGCCTCCTGCTCGCGCTGCACGTCGCTCACCCTAGTGTCCCGAGTCACCAGTTCAGCGCAGCCAGTGAAATAGAGCCACCAGTCATCAAGGCGACGGTGACGGATCGCGGGGCAACCGTTCCCCGATCATGGGGGTACCGTCGAAGAAATCGATCGCGGGGGGCGAGATGGACAGGCGAGCGATATTTCGGAGCGGCTTGCTCATCGCCGCCGGGGCGGCGGTCGGGGCCGGGGTCGTCGAGATCCCCCGCGTCTGGCCGGCGGCGCACCTGCCGCTGGCCGGCGGCTACGCGCCGGCCGCCGACCGGTTCGACTACGACGTTCGCGGGGACACCACGGTCACCTGGCACGTGCAGACGACCGAGCCGGTCGTGGCGTTCACCTTCGACGACGGCCCGGGTCCAAAGTGGACGTCGCAGGTGCTCGACGCGCTCGACTACTACGACGTGCCGGCGACGTTCTTTCTCGTCGGGCAGAACGTGGCCGACCACGGCGACCTGCTGCGCGGGCGGCTCGACCGGCACGAGGTCGGAAACCACACGTGGTCGCACCCCGACCTCGCGACGATGGACGCACCGGCCGTGCAGAAGCAACTGACACGGGCGCACGAGACGATCCGCTCGACGACCGGGCGGGAGCCGCGCCTGTTCCGCCCGCCATACGGTCACCTGGGCGGCTCCACGCTGATGGTGGCCGACAAGGTCGGCTACAACCTTGTGCTGTGGTCACGGCAGATGAACGAGGACAAATACCTCAAGAACCCGCCCGGCCAGGCCGCCGACATCGTCCACAGCGCCCGGCCCGGTCAGATCATCCTCGCCCACGACGTCGGGGACCCCAAGCGGTGGGTGGCGATCAGCCAACTCGGCGCGATGTTCACCGGGCTACGCGATCGCGGTTTCCGGTTCGTCACCGTCTCGGAGTTGCTGGCGCTCGGCCAGCCGGCCGCCGACTCCCGCTAAGTCACCAGACGAAGGGCACCAGGCGCTTGTGGTTGTCCGCATACGAGCGGTAGTCGGCGCCGAGGTCACGCAGCAGGGCCCGCTCCTCCACCCGGATCCGGTACACCAGCCCGGCCCCGACCGCGACCGCCAGCACGAGGAGTGACAGCCAGTTGCGCAGCGCCACCGTCCCGACACCGAGCAAGGCGAGCAGCAGCCCTGTGTACGAAGGATGCCGCAACATCCGATAGGGACCGGCGGTGATCACCGGCTGGTCGGCGCTCGTCTGCACGGTCATCGTGAAGTAGTGGCCGAGCGTGGAGACGGACCACGCCCGCAGCGTCACGCCGGCGATCAGGATGGCTAGCCCGATCCAGCCGACGACGTCGAGCGGGCCGATCGTGGCGGCCGGAACCGCGTGAGCGAGGGCCGCCCCGCCGACAAAGCCGGCAACCGCAGACAGCCGCACGGCGACGACGCTGCCCTGGTCGTTTTTGTGCGCCTCCCGGCGGACGTGCCGAACCTGCCGCAGCTCGATCGAGAGCCAGACCAGGATCGTGGCCAGCAGGCAGATTTCGAGGACGCCGGAGACGTGCCGCACACGCCAATCGTACGACCTTCCCCGTAGGCTGATCACACATGCGCCTTCTGCAGCCGATCCTGGCCGGGCTGGTCAGCGCGGTCGTCGGCTACGCAAGTTCGTTCACGATCCTGCTCACCGGATTGCAGGCGGCCGGGGCGACGCCGCGTCAAGCGGCCTCCGGACTCCTCGCCGTGTGCCTCGGCATCGCGGTCGCGACCGCGTTCCTGGCGCTGCGCTACCGGATGCCCATCGCCGTCGCCTGGTCGACGCCCGGCGCCGCTCTGCTCGCCGCGACCGGCACGGTCGCCGGCGGGTTCCGGGCCGCGGTCGGCGCGTTCCTCGTCGCCGCCGGTCTGGTGCTGGTGTCCGGTCTCGTGCCGTGGCTGGCCCGGGCCGTGTCCGCGATCCCCCGCCCGATCGCCGGCGCCATGCTGGCCGGCGTCCTCGTTCCCCTGTGTACCGCGCCGCTGCGCGCCCTCGTCGACGTTCCCTGGCTGGCCGGTCCGGTCATCCTCACCTGGGCCGTCCTGCTGCGCTTCGCCCGCCCGTGGGCGGTACCCGGTGCGCTGGTGGCCGCCATCGTCGGCGTCGTCGCCACCGGCGCCGAGCACCGGCTGGCCGACGCGCACCTGGCCCCGAGCCTGGCATTCGTTCCGCCTGCGCTGACCGTACAAGCCGTGGTCTCCATCGCACTCCCGCTGTTCCTCGTCACGATGGCCGGGCAGAACGTGCCGGGCGTGGCCGTGCTCGCCACGTTCGGCTACCCGACGCCGCTGCGCGGCGCGCTGATCACGACAGGGCTGGCCAGCGCGGCCGGGGCGCCGTTCGGCGGACACGCGGTCAACCTGGCCGCGATCACCGCCGCCCTCACCGCCGGCCCGGAGGCCCACCCGGACCCCGATCGGCGCTGGATCGCGACCGTCGCGCTGGCCGGTACGCAGGTGGTCCTCGGGCTGGGCGCCGGCCTGGCGACCGCACTGGTCCTCCTGTCGCCGCCGGTCCTGATCGTCGCCGTGGCCGGGCTGGCCCTGATCCCGGCCCTCGCCTCCGCGCTCGTCGGGGCGGTGGCCGAGCCGGACGGGCGGGAGGCGGCGGTCATCACGTTCGTCGCGACGGCGTCGGGAGTGTCGCTGCTCGGCGTCGGCTCGGCGTTCTGGGGGCTGCTAGCCGGCGGGCTGGCACTGTTGCTGCGCAAACCCAAGCCGGTCACCGTTGCACGGGCCGAATGATCGCAAGTCCCGACCCGATCCAGCTCCGCCGGCGCTCAGCAGGATGATGTTGGTGAACTGTGGGTAGAACGTGCCCTGGTTGGGTGCGTAGCCGCTGATGAAGAGGAGGGCGTCATCGACCCGCTTCGCCCGGACAAGGTATCCCGAACATGAGCGGCTACTGGGGACTGGCCCTCGTGGTCCTGATCGAAGGCTTCGGGGTACCCGCACCCGGCGAGACGGCGATCATCGTGGCCGCCGGGTACGCCGGAGACGGGCGGCTGAACGTCGTCGTGGTCGGGATCCTGGCGTTCGTGGCCGCCGTGGTCGGCGACAGCATCGGCTACTGGATCGGCCGGGCCGGCGGACGGCGGCTGGTGCTGCGCTTCGGCCGGTACGTGTGGCTGACCGAGGCTCGGCTGGCCCGTGCCGAGCGGTTCATGAGCCGCCGAGGCCCGATCGTGGTGGCGGCGGCTCGCTTCATCGAGGGATTACGCCAGCTCAACGGCGTGGTGGCCGGGGTGACCGGGATGCGCTGGCCGCGGTTCGTGGTGTTCAACGCGATCGGTGCCGCGCTGTGGGTGGGCGTGTGGACGACCGCCGGATACTTCGCCGGCGATCACATCCAGGCGATCGAGGCGACGGTGCACCGCTACCAGTGGTACGCGATCGGCGCCGGAGTGCTCGTGGTGGCCGGCTGGATCGCGATTCGCTACCTGCGCCACCGACGGTCTCGGTAGCGCCCCACCGGCATCCGGACGGCATGCTTTGAGCCATCGCTACTGACAGGTACAACCGGAACCGCCGGCGCAGCCCGTGCGGTGGCGTCGCCGGTAGGCCCACCACCAGGCGCCGCCGGCCAAACCGGCCAGCGCGACCGCGACGCCGGGCATCCAGGCCCCGGCGGCGGCCCAGCCGGCTCCGGAGAGGACGCCGGCAGCCAGCAGCACCGGGATCGCGCAGCAGGCGGCGCAGGCCAGTCCCGCGAGCCCGGTCAGGCCGGACGGCAGCAGTTTGCGGACGCGGTCAACCAGCATCGGGCGCCCCGACCGCGAGCGTCGCGAACGGGATCGGGCAGCACGGCTCGCCCGCACAGATCACCAGGTCGTCGCAGCCGGCGTCGACGGCCGCCCGCAATGTCCCGGCGATCACCTGCAGATCGGCGATCTTCGCCTCGACCTCGGCCAGCTTGGCCCGCGCGCGCGTCTGCAGCCCGGTGTCGCCGCGGCCGTGCCGGTGCTGGCCGGCGTCGATCAGGTCGGCCACCTCGTCGAGCGTGAAGCCGAGCCGCTGGGCCGCCTTGATCACGCGCAGGACGGTCACAGCCTCGGCCGGGTAGAGGCGATGCCCGCCCAGGCTCCGCTCGGGCTCGGCGAGGAGGCCGCGGCGCTCGTAGTATCGCAGCGTCTGCAGGTTCACCCCGGCGGCCGACGCCACCTGGCTACTGCGCAATCCGGTCATGCGCTCTACGGTAAACCCGTACCTAGGTACCGGATGCAAGCGGTGCCGGCCGGCCCGCACTCACCTGGTCCACATTGGACAGGCTCGCCGAGGCGCCCCGCGGCATAGGTCGGCGAATACCTACAGGCTCTGCAGGAAGTCGACCAGGCCGGCGAAGTACACCTGCTGATCGTCATACATCGCGAGGTGACTGCCGTCCGGGCAGTGCAGGTATCGGCCCTGCGGCAGGCGGCCGGCCATCATCGCCAGGTGTGCCGGATCCATCGTGTCGTGCTGGGCGCCGATGACCAAGGCCGGCACGTCGATGGACGCCAACTGTTCGACGCGGTCCCAGTGCGCCAGCTTGGCGTCCGCGCTGATGCCGAGCTCGCTGGGCCCCTGCATCGACACGTAGATGGACGGGTTGATGTGGGCGAAGCCGCGCTGCACCGGGTCGGGCCAGTCCTCGACCGGCAGGCGCAGGACGTGGTGCACGTAGTGCTGCTCCATGAGCAGTTCCATGTACCGCGGATTCTCGGTGTCGCCCTTGGCTTCGAGCTCCTTGATCTCGGCCAGCGCGGCCTGGTCCATCTGCGGCATCAGCACCTGCTCGGCGTAGGTGTTGTAGGCCGGCACGCTCGCCATCATGTTGGAGATGACCAGCCCGCGCAGGTGCTGTTGATACGTGAGCGCATACTCGATGGCGAGGATCCCGCCCCACGACTGGCCGTAGAGCACGAAGCTGTCCCGGTCCAGCCCGAGCGCCAGCCGGACCTGCTCGACCTCGTCGACGAAGCGGTCCAGCTCCCACAGGGACGGGTCGTCCGGCTGGTCGCTGAAGCCCGAGCCGAGCTGGTCATAGTGGTAGTACTCGACGCCGGCCGCGGGCAGGTAGCTGTCGCAGGCCTCGAGGTACTCGTGAGTCGAGCCGGGCCCGCCGTGCAGCAGCAGTACCCGCAGGCGGGGGTTGTTGCCGAAGCGCTTCACCCACACCCGGTAGGGGCCGGCCGGAGTGGTGATCGGGATCTTCCGCGCGCCACCGCCCAGGACGTCGTCCCGGCCGGAGTAGTCCAGGTAACTGCTGATTGGCTGCATGCGGTCAGCTTAGGTCGAGGCGACCGGCCGCGCGCAAGACGGCCAGTGCGTCAACCGTGACCCACTCGTTTGCCCGACGCGTACTCGCGCCGCCCCAGTCGACCCAGTCGTGGTGCAGCGCGACCTCCGACGGCGCCGTTCGATAGAAGCGGGTAGGCCGCGGACTTCGTGGCGATCGTCACGTCCCGGTAGTAGCTCTCGTGCAGCCAGGTGTCGAGAATCCGCTCCCGATAAGGAAACAAGGCCTCGTCGCCAGCTGGGTAGCCCAGATCGGCGAGCGCGCCGAGCACCCAGTGAGGCCCCTGCCATTTCGCGTAAACGGCCGGGGCCTCGGTTGCGATGAGCCGTCGCACGAGCGCCGACTCGCGAACGTCCTCCCGGGAGCCCGGTTTACCGAGCACCGAGGAGCGGACCTTCCAACGGATCGCCGGCTCAGCCGACGCGAGCAGCGCCTCGACTATGGCATTGGTCACCGCTGCATTGTGCACGAGGGCGTTCCCGGAGCGGAGCCGTTGCGACCTGTACCGGCGTTCAGGACAACGATTTGACGAACCGCCCGATGCGCTCGAGCGCCTCCTCGAGCAGCGGCAGCGCGGTGGCGTAGCAGCAGCGGACGTAGCCCTCGCCGGCTTCCCCGAACGCGCTGCCCGGCACCACCGCGACCCGCTCGGTCATCAGCAGCCGCTCGGCGAACGTCTCGGAGGACAGCCCGGTGGCCGCCACCGACGGAAACGCGTAGAACGCGCCGCCCGGCTCCGGGCAGTCCAGGCCGGCCGAGCGCAGCCCGGCGACGAACAGCCGCCGCCGGCGGTCGTAGTCGGCGACCATTTCGAGGACCTCATCGTCACAGGCCCGCACTGCTTCCAATGCGGCCAGCTGCGAGACGTGGGGGGCGCACAGCATCGTGTACTGGTGGATGCGGTGCACCAACTCCATGATGGACGCTGGGGCCGCAATGAAGCCGACGCGCCAGCCGGTCATCGCGTGCGCCTTGGAAAAGCCTCCGAGCAGGATCGTGCGGTCCCGTGCGCCGGGCAATGACGACAGGCACGTGTGCGGCGCGAGGTAACTCAGCCGCTCGTAGATCTCGTCGGAGACCAGGTACAGATCGTGTTTTGCGGCCAGCCGTACCAGTGCGGCCAAATCGTCCCGGCTCTGCGCCGCGCCGGTCGGGTTGGCCGGCGAGCAGATCAGGATCGCCTTGGTGCGGCTGGTGACCTTGGCTTCGACTTCATCCGGGTCGAGCCGGAATCCGCTGGTTCCCTCGGTCCGGACCGGCACCGGGGTGCCACCGGCAAACGCGACGCACGGCCCGTAGGCGACGTAGGCCGGGTCGGGGATGAGCACCTCGTCGCCCGGCTCCAGCAGTACCCGCATGGCCAGATCGAGGCCTTGGGACACGCCGGCGGTGATCACGCATTCGGTTGCCGGGTCGTAGGCCACCGCATGCCGGCGGTCCAGGTCCGCGCACACTGCGGCGCGCAATTCCAGCAGTCCGGCATTTGAGGTGTACGTGGTGAAGCCGCGCTCAAGCGCGTAAATGCCGGCCTCGCGGGCGCGCCACGGCGTGACGTAGTCAGGCTCCCCGACGCCCAGTGAGATCGCGTCGGGCATGCCGGCCGCGATGTCGAAGAACCGGCGGATGCCCGACGGCGGGCAGTTG
>Ga0070683_100004683_pt1 | contig 11303 bp, 12 predicted proteins | sample KBSC713LmetaG_FD_64662 | JGI IMG/M metagenome (GOLD analysis project Ga0070683, IMG submission 64662) | Corn rhizosphere microbial communities from Kellogg Biological Station, Michigan, USA - KBS C7.1-3L metaG | ecosystem: Host-associated > Plants > Roots > Rhizosphere ...
ACGCACGGGCTTGAGCCCGTACCCGGAGTAGTCGATGTACTCGCCGTCCGGGATCGTGGGGGCGCTCTCCAGGCGACCATCGAGCGCGTACGCCCACGCGTGGTAGGGGCAGACGAAGCTCTTGACGCGGCCGGCCGACGCGTCGCAGATGCGCGATCCACGGTGGCGGCAGACGTTGTAGTGCGCGTGGATGTCTCCCGACCTGCCGCGCACGATGACCACGTTCTCGCCGGCCAAATCGATCGTGAAGAAGTCGCCCGCCGCCGGGATCTGGCAGGCGTGCCCGACCATCAGCCACTGGCGAGCGAACACCCGCGGGTACTCGAGCTCGAAGATCTCGTCTGAGAGGTAGTACTCGCGCGGGAGGCTGCGGTAGTAGGCCTCCTGGTCGCTGCCCTTTCTGACCAGGATGTCGGTCGGAGCCGTCATCGCCAGCAAATGTATACAGTTGCCACGCTCGATGCAAACGGCGTACCGGAAGGTGAACGTGACCGGGATCGAAACCGAAGTGACCAAGCCCCTGATGCGTCACGCATGGGGCTTTGACGAAGGTGACTGGGAGCTGCTCGCGGCGGCCTACACGGAGGACGCGACCGTGGACGTGGAGATCGACGAGGGCATGACCTTCATGCCGGTGCCGGAGCCACACGTGGCCGGGCGCGAGGCGGTGCTCGAGGGCTACCGCAACAGCTACGCGAGCTTCCGGGCAGGCGGCGAACGCCCCTGGCACCTGATTACCAACGTGCTCGTCGATCGCCACGACGACGACACCGCGGAGGTCAGGTCGTTCAACTTGTTCCTCAAATCGACGCCGGCGGGGGTTGCGGTATTCGGCATGAGCCGCTATCACGATCACATGGTCAAAGACGGCGGCGAGTGGCGGATCAAGTCACGCGTGAACCGGATCTCCTACGCCCAAACGCCTCCGGAGGCCTGACCCCAATGTGTATACTGTAGTCATGCAGCACGGGGGCCTTGCGTCCGTCTCCGTGACGGACCGGATTCGCGAAACCGTCCTCCCCGAAGAGGGTCGCGTTCCCATGTTCATCTACGCGGACCCGGATGTCTACGCCCTCGAGCTCCGGCGCGTGTTCGGCCGCTCATGGCTGTTCGTCGCGCACGAGTCCGAGATCCCGGACCCGGGTAGCTGGGTGCAGCGCACGATGGGCGAACAGTCGGTGATCGTCGCCCGCGGCGAGGACGGCATCATCCGCACCTTCCTCAACTCGTGCCGGCACCGCGGCATGAAGCTGGCCTGCGAGGACTTCGGCCAGGGCAAGATGTGGCGCTGCCCCTACCACGGCTTCGCGTACGCGAGCACGGGCGAGTTCATGGGCACGCTCGTGGGAGCGCCGTATGAGCGGATCGCCTATCCCGGCGGCCTTGACCGCGATGCGCTGCATCTCATCGAAGCGCGCTGCGAGCGCTACAACGGGCTCGTTTTTGCCACCTGGAACCTCGACGGTCCATCGCTGGAGGACTACCTCGGACCGATGCGCTGGTACCTCGACATCCTCGTGGGCCGCGCCGAGATGGAGGTGGTGGGCGTTCCGCAGAAGTGGGTGATCCCGTGCGCCTGGAAGTTCCCCGCCGAGAACTTCACCTCCGACGCCTACCACACTGCCACGGCACACGCCTTCCTCGCCAAGCTCAACCTGACGAAGGGCGTCGACTTCGGCCGCGACGGCTACCACGTCGACCCGGGCAACGGCTCAGGCCTGGGCATCGGGATCCACCCCGAGGAAGACGGCTCGTACTTCCCGGAGGAGCTCCACGAGGAGTACGCCGCCAACCTGGACGCCGACCAGCTGCGCCTTCTCCATCGCATCAAGAACTTCCACGGCAACCTGTTCCCCAACATGTCCTTCCTGATCCCGAACTTCATCAAGGTCGGCGATCAGTGGATCTCCGGGATGATGCTGCGACTGTGGCAGCCCATCGGGCCCGACCGGCTCGAGGCATGGTCCTGGCACCTCGTCGAGAAGAACGGGCCCGACTGGTGGAAGCGCAAGGGCCGCGCCACCTACGTCCAGACGTTCGGCATGTCGGGCATGTTCGACCAGGACGACACCGAGAACTGGGAGCTCCAGACGAAGAACGCGGTGAGCTCCCTCCCGCGCGACGACGAGGTGTGGATGCACTTCGAGATGGGCATCCACCTCGAGCCGCTCGGCGACGAGTTCCCCGGCCCGGGCGACGTGTACGACGGCAAGTACTCCGAGTCCTCCGGCCGCACCTACTACCGCCACTGGCGGGAGCTGATGCTGGAGGAGCGGTGATCTCCGTCGATCACCGCCTCGCGGTCCAAGATTTCCTCGTCGCCGAAGCCCGCCTCCTCGATCACCGGCGCTTCGAGGAGTGGCTCGCTCTCTGGACCGACGACGCCACCTATTACGTCCCGATCCGCGTGTCGCGCAAGATGCCGGCGCCCGACGTGGTGGAGGAGATCGGGCTGTTCGACGACAACAAGCAGTCGCTGACGCTACGCGTGCGCAGGCTCGGCACCGACGTGGCTTGGGCGGAGGACCCGCCGTCGTTCACCCGGCGGTTCGTGACCAACTTCGAGATCCAGCCCGAGGAGGGCGGCGAGGTGCGCGTGCGCGACTACCTGCTGATGTACCGCAGCCGCGGTGATGGCGGCGTGCACGATCTCATCTCGGGCGAGCGCGAGCACGTGCTGCGGGTCGAGGACGACAGCTTCCGCCTGGCGTACCGCCGCGTGGTCCTCGACCAGGCCTCGATCGGGACGAAGAACTTCGGGGTCTTTCTTTGAGCTTCCGGGTCGTGCTCGACCTGAACACCTGCCAGGGCTACGCAAACTGCGTGATGGTCGCGCCGGAGGTCTTCGACATCAACGAGGAGACGGGCCTCGCCGTTCTCCTTCAGGAGACCCCGGACGACAGCCAGCTGGCCGCGGTCGAGGAGGCCGTGCGCCAGTGCCCCACCGAGTCGATCAGCGTCGAAAGTTGACGCCCGGAGCGCCATGCGCGCCCCGGGCGTCTGTCTACGCGGCTACCACTCCGGGGTGAAGCCACCCAGGTTGTTCACGTTCGCCTTGGTGATCTCGTAGGGAACGTTCTTGGGCTTGTGCGGGTCCGTCCAGGTCGGCGGCGTCTGACCGTTGGCCGCCTGAATCGCGTACTGCAGCGCGAGCTCGACCTCGGTGCCCGGCATCTGCACGTAGGTCGAGAAGTACTGCCCCGACTTGATCTTGGGGATCTGGAAGCTGGTGCCGCCGTTGGTCACGAGCTTCACGTCCTTGCCCGGCGTCAGCCCCGCCTCGGTGAGCGCCTGAGCGGCCCCCTCCATCGGCTGGGTGTTCGGGGCCGCGATGACGGTGGGCTTGGAGATCCGCTGGAGCGTGTCCTGCATCGCCTTGAGGCCGCCCGGACGGTCGGCGCCCGCGTCCACGGTCGTGACCTTGATGTTCGGGTGCGCCTTCGAGTCGGCCGCCAGCGCCGTCTCGTAGGCCTTGGCCTGCACCGGGATGAGCTTGGCCGCGGTGAGCAGCACCACGTTGCATGGATTCGTGTTGCCGCATGCGGCCACCACCTGGTCCGTGTCCTGCTTGGCCACGGTGGCGAGTGGCGTGAGCACCTGGGAGGTGACGCCCTTGGCGGTCGGCTCACCGCTGCTGATCGACGTGCCGATCGGCTGGTTGGTGGCCACGAACGGGATGTTGGCCGCCTGTGCCTGCTGCGCGCACGGGATCATCGCCACGCCCACCGCGGACAGCGTGACGATCGCGTCGTACTTCTTCGTCACCGCGTCCTGGCACTGCGCGAGCTGCTTCTGCGGGTTGAACTGCGCGTCGAAAACGGTCAGCTGGACGCCCTGCTTGGCGGCATCGGCGGTGATCGCCTTCACGGACGCGTCCACGTAGGCGTTTCCCTTGGCGGCCGCGAGGAACGCGATCTTCTTGCCCTGCCCGCCCGACGCCTGGGTGGACGCGCCGCCCGATGACGTGGAGGCCGCCGAGGTGCTGCTGTTGGTTGAGCTGTTGCTGCTGCTTCCGCACGCCGCGAGCGACGCCGCTAGGGCGACGGCAGCGACAGCGGCCACGATTGGCTTGGTTGCCTTCATTGGCTGACTCCTTGTGGCTGGGTTGAACATGCGGCGGCCCTCATCGCCGCTGCCGTCTTGCATAGGCGTCCACTCCAGCCGCGACCAGGATGATCGTGCCCTGCACGACCTGCTGGTACTTGGCGTCGACGCCGAGCAGGTTGAATCCGTTGTCGATCAGTGCGAGAAAGAAGAGGCCGACGATCGTCCGCCAGATCGCGCCCTCGCCGCCCCAGATGCTCGTGCCGCCGACCACGATTGCGGCGACGGCCGAGAGGGTGAGCGCGGTGCCCACGGACGAGTCGCCCACTCCCACGCGAGCCGCGAACAGCGCGCCGGCGAGAGTCGAGGCAAGCCCGCTGATGACGAACACCCACATGCGGACCATCCCCACGCGCACTCCCGACAGCCGTGCGGCTTCCTCGTTGCCTCCGCAGGCGTAGACGTAGCGCCCGAACTTGGTGCGCTGGAGCAGCAGGCCCATCGCAAGCGCGAAGGCGATGAAGATCCAGGTGGTCATCCGCACGCCGAGGAACTCGGTGGTGCCGAAGGTCTGGAAGCTCGGCTTGGTGACCGTGATCAGCGCCTCGCTGGAGACGATCAGCCCGAGGCCGCCGAACACGATGGCTGTGGCGAGCGTGGCGATGAAGGGATTGATCCGGAAGACGCCCACCGCCGTGCCGTTGATCATCCCGAGCACTGCCCCGGCCAGGATGCCCAGGATGATTCCCTCGGGCACGCCAAGGTGGTTGGCGAGCTGAGCGGCCACCACCCCTCCAAGCGCGTACATGGCGCCGACAGAGAGATCGAAGGCGCCAGCGATGATCACCAGCGTGCCGGCGCACGCGATGATGCCGAGCGAGGTCTGCTGGTCCACGATGTTCAGCAGATTGGTCTTGGTCAGGAAGCTGCTGCTCGTGGCCGAGAGCACGATGAACAGCGCGACCGTGGCGAGCAGCACCGAGTAGTCGCGCAGCAGCGACACGCGGGTCCACCACGGGCGCGGCGGGGCGGCTTCCGCGGCAGGCGGAGCGCTTTCGGGCGTGAGCACCGGGCTGCTCGTGCTCATGCCGCTGCGCTCGCCGCTTCGGAGCCGAAGGCCACTCGCATCACCGCTTCCTTGCTGATCTCGGGACCGCCCAGCTCGCCGACGATCTGGCTGTAGCGCATCACCGCCACGCGGTGCGCCAGGCCGAGTACCTCCTCGATCTCCGAGGAGACGAGGATGATCGCCATGCCCTTCGCGGCCAGCTGGACGAGCAGGTCGTAGATCGCGCGCTTGGCGCCGACGTCGACGCCGCGGGTGGGCTCGTCGGCGATCAGCAGCTTGGGCGTCTCGAGCAGCCACTTGGCGAAGAGCACGCGCTGCTGGTTGCCGCCGGACAGGTTCACCACGTTGCCCTGGTTGCGCCCGCTCGTCACGCCCACCTGCGCCAGCGCCTGATCGACTGCGGCCCGCTCGTCGCCGCGGCGGATGAACCCGCCCGAGCCGAAGCGGTCGAGGTGGGCAAGCGTCACGTTGTCCCGGATCGGGCGGCGCATGACGAGGCCTTGGTCGCGCCTCGACTCCGGCAGCATCGCGATGCCGGCGGCGATGGCCTCGCGCGGAGACGAAAGCGAATGCTTTTCGCCGTCGATGAAGAACTCGCCCGCGCTCCGCTCGAGCCCGAACAGCGCGCGGCATAGCTCCGTGCGGCCGCTACCCACGAGCCCAGCCAGGCCCAGGATCTCGCCGCGCCGCACCTCGAGCTCGATCTGACCCGCGCTCTTTCGCAGGCGCACGCCACTGGCCTTGAACACCACCGGCGAGTCTGTGGCCGGCATCTGCTTGTCGGGATACGAGCCCTCGAGCTGGCGGCCGATCATGGCCACCACGAGCTGGTCCGCCGTGGTGTCCGCCGACGGCGTGGTCATCACGTGCTTGCCGTCCTTGAGCACGGTCACGTCGTCGCAGACCGCCAGCACCTCGCGCAGGAAGTGGGAGACGAACACGATGGTTGTGCCCCCGGCCGCCAGGCGGCGGATCGCCTCGAGCAGCCGCTCCGTCTCGTGCGGCGACAGCGCCGCGGTGGGCTCGTCCATCACGATCATCCGCGCGCGCCGCGCGATGGCGCGCATCAGCTCGACCTTCTGCTGGTCGGCCACGCTCAGGCTGCCGACAGGCACGCGCGGGTCGAGCTCGAACCCCAGACGCTCGGCGGCTTCGTCGTAGCGGTCGCGCGCGAGCCCGTCGCGCAGGAAGCCGAAGCGCGTGCGCTCGCTGCCGAGGATCACGTTCTCGAACACGGAGCGCGCGGGAACGAGCGAAAGCTCCTGGGCGACGTACGTGATCCCCTGCCTGAGCGCCTCGCGCGGACGCGAGTAGTGGACCTCTTCCCCCTCGAGCAACAGCGCGCCGGCATCCGGCTTGTACTCGCCAGCGATGATCTTCCCAAGCGTGGACTTGCCGGCCCCGTTCTCGCCCACGAGCCCGTGCACCCCGCCGCGCGCGATCGTCAGCGAGATGCCGTCGAGGGCCAGGACGCCGCCGAAGCGCTTGCTGACATGGCGCAGCTCAAGGATGGCGCTCACTCAGTCATCCCTCGCGACAACTGTATTCAGTCGCCATTCGTATTGCAATGAGAACCCGCTCAAGAAACAAGTGGGAGCGTGTACATCTCGTAGTGGCCGCTGATCTTGCGGTCGAGCACCGGATCGGCGAGCTCGTAGCGGAACTCGCGGGCAGGCCGGATCCCGCCGATCGCCGCGAGCGTCCCGCAGAACATCAGCGTGCCGTCGGCGAGCTGTGGCTCGGCCTGGGCCGCTAGGTCGGCGGGCTTCATCAGGCCGCTCAGCGCGCCTTCCTGGTAGAGCACGTCGCCGTCGATCCACGAGCGCAGGGCGAGCTCGTCCCAGTGCTCGGCCACGTCCTCGTAGCGCCAGAACTCGCGCGCGATCGGCTTGTCGCAGAGCTGCTTGGACACCGCCACGCTGTAGGTCTCGACCTCGCGGTCGGTGTGGTCCGAGCCGGCGCCAACCCATAGCCCGCCCCCGTGCCCGAGGAGCACGGGCTCCACCTCGCCGCTCGAGCTGTCCGTGGACTCGATCGCCGGCGCGGTGGTCAGCCGCGATGCCGATACCCGGTAGAAGACCGGCGCGCTGGACGGCCGCGGCACGCCCACCGCCTCGAGCTCCGCCATGTGCTTCTCGACGGCATCGCGGTCGCGACCCGTCCAGCCGGCCACGACCGCGGTGCCGATCGCGACGTCTGTGTCGTTTCCGTCCAGCGTCAGCCGCAGCTCGGTCATGCCTGCTCCTCGATCCACGCGGCGATACGCAGAATCGATGTGTCTTGTCCCGCCATGCCGGCGACCATGAGCGCGGTCGGTGGCTCGCCCTGCCCGTGTATCGGAAGGGAGATCGCGCAGCCGTCCAGCACGTTGATCACGGTGGAGTTTCGGAGCATCAGCATGTTGGTCCTCGTGTAGGTGTCGTCGTCGGCTGCGACCTGGTCGATGGGCGGCGGGACGATTGGCACCGTCGGGCAGATCAGGGCGTCGAAGCCGTCGAGGCTCCGCCTCACGCGCTCGATCAGCGCCGCGCGCCGCTCGTGCAGGACGATCACGTCGCGCGCCGACAGCCGCTCGCCGCGGCGGATGCGCCCGAGCACGCGCGGGTCGTAGCCTTCCGCGCTGCGCTCGATCAGGTCGTGGTGCCAGGCGTAGCTCTCGGCGGCGGCCAGCCCGCCGCCGGCGTTGAGGTCGGGGATCTCGTCGAGCTCCGCCAGCTCGACGTCCACCAGCTCGGCGCCGGCGCCACGCAATCCCTCGGAGGCACGCTGGAACGTGGCGCTCACCGTCTCGTCCACGTCGTCGAAGAGGTAGTTGCGCACCACCGCGAGCCGCGGTGCGCGGTCGAGCGGCTCGGGCGCCCGCGCGTTCTCCTCGCCCGCGAGGATCGCGTCGAGGATCGCGCAGCAGCTCACGCTGCGGGCGAGCACGCCAACGGTGTCGAGCGAAAACGACAGCGGCACCACGCCGTCGCCGGGCACGCGCGCCTGGGTGGGCTTCCAGCCGACGATCCCGCACAGCGCGGCGGGAATCCGGCACGACCCGCCGGTGTCGGTGCCGAGCGCGGCGTGCGCCATGCCGTCCGTCACGGACACCGCCGCGCCGGACGACGAGCCGCCCGGTAGCCGCCGCCCCGCCCGATCCCACGGGCTGGCGGGCGTGCCGTAATGCGGGTTGATGCCGAGCCCGCTGAACGCGAACTCGGTCATGTTCGTGCGGCCGATCGGGATGAGGCCGGCGCGGCGCCAGCGAGCCACGGCGGTGCAGTCGCGTTCGGCCGGTGGCCCGTCGAGCACGCGCGAGCCCGCGCGCGTCACCTGACCCCGGATGTCGAACAGGTCCTTGATCGACACCGGGATCCCCGCGTACGGCGAGGGCTCGGCCTGAGCGCTGCGCAGCTCATCCATGGCGCGGGCGGCTTTGCGCGCGCTTTCGGCATCGACCTGCAGAAACGTGCGCTCCCCCTCGCCGTCAGGCTCGGCGATGCGCGCGAGGCATTCCTCAACGAGCCCTTCGGAGGTGGTGCGGCCCTCGGCGAGCTCCGCCGCGAGCTCCTCGATCGTCGCGATCACACCGGGTCGAAGTAGTGGATCTCCAGCAGCACGCAGCCACCCTCGGACTTGAACGGGCCGTGGTACGCACCGGGCGGCCGGCACGCGTAGGTGTGCGGAGCGAACGACTCGCCGCCCTCACCGTTCTCGTCGTTGCCCACGGTCAGGTCGCCCGAGACGAGGTAGACCTCTTCCCAGTACTCGTGCACGAACGGCGCAGTGGTGAACACGCCGGGCGCGAAGCGCAGCAACCTCGTCCGCGTCCCGCTCCTGGCCTCCTCGTCGAGCCCGCCGGAGATGATCTTCTGCTGGATGCCGTCGGGGTATCCGGCCGGCGTCTCCCATCCGCTCTCGAGGTCGAGCGCGTAGAACTCGTCGTGCTGCTTGTTCACCGGCATCTGTGTCAGCTCCTGTCGATGTCCATTGCAACGATCTGGTCGTACTCCGGGTCGCCATCGAGCAGCCCACGCTCGCGTGCGAAGCGGTTCATCCCACTCACCGCGCGCTCCGGGATCTCCGCGTCGTAGAGCGGCGCGTCGCGCGCCACGAGGTCCGCGATCAGCGCGGCCTGCTCCGCGGGGAACACTCGCTCGCCCACGGCGGTCGCGCGGCCGGGGTCCTCGGCGAGCAACTGCTGGGCGCGGCGCAGCGCTCGCACCGCGGCCTGCGCTCGCCCCTTGTCCTCGGCGATCCAGCGGTCGGTGGCCGCGAGGGAGGCAAAGGTGTAGTCGAAGCAGCCGTCGGGCCCGTCGCCGCGCCTTATGTCGAGCACGATCTTCCCGGCACCCGAGCGCACGGCCACCTCAGCGCCCATGCCGTTGGCCCAGAAGCCGTCGACTGCGCCGTCGACCAGCGCGCGGGCCGCGGTCAGCCCGAAGTTGGTGCCCGCTCCGGCGGCGCCCGGCACCGGTGCGATGTCCACCTCGGCGGGGTCGAGCCCGGCGTCGATCACGAGCTGCTGGAGCCCGAGATCCACCCACGGCGCCGCGCCGATCCGCTTGCCTCGGAGCACCGATGTGTCGCCCCGCTCGGCCCCCAAGTCCGCGCGCATGACGAGGAACCAGTACATGCCCTGACCCTGCGCGGCGAGGACCTTCACGCCGTTCCACTCCGGAAACGCGGCGAGCGCGGAATGCGCGGAGCCGGCCACGATGTCCACCTCGCCCGCGGCCAGCGCGTGGTACGCGGCGTCGACGGGAAACAGCAGCTCCACGCTGGCGTCGATGCCCTCGTCGCGCATGCAGCCGAGCTCCACCGCCGCGATTGCGGGGAAGTACGAGTTCGAGATGAGGTCGGGTACGACGATCCTCATCGCGGTCAGCTCGCGGCCTGCGTGTACCAGTCGGCGATCTCGTCGGTGGTGGTCAGCCACACGCCGTCGCGGCCCGCGATCTCCTCGAGCGCCGCGGAGAACTCGCGCGCGCGGAACGGCTGGCCCACGAGGAACGGGTGGATGCCCACGCCCATCACGCGACCGCCCTCCTCGTAGAGCTGCTCGAACTGGCCGACCAGCATCTCGCGGAACTCCCGCGCCGTGAAGTTGTGGATCACGAACGCGGGGATGTCGTTGACCTCGCCGCTGTACGGCACGGAGATCAGCCGGCCGCTCTTCACGTTGAAGTCGTACGGGACGTCGTCGTTGGCCCAGTCGAGCGAGTACGTGAAACCGAGTTCCGCGAGCACGTCGTTGGTGTGCATCGTGGCGGTGAGCGCCGGGCCGATCCAGCCCTTGGGCCGCTGGCCGGTGGACTGCTCGATCGTGTTCGCCACCTCTTCGATGTAGGCCCGCTCCTCATCCGGCTCGAAGCCCGCCTGCCAGGTGGAGTTGTTGCGCCCGTGCGCGACCCACGACCAGCCGCGCTTGTTGCCCTCCTCGATGATCCGCGGGTAGAAGTCGCAGACCTCTGAGTTCAACACGCCCGTGCCCGGCACGCCGTGCTTCTCGAGGATCTCCATCAGGCGGAACACGCCCACTCGCGGGCCGTAGTCGCGCCAGCCGTAGTTGAGCGGGTCCGGCACGAGTTGCGCCGTGAACTGCGCGAGGCTGAGCGCCGGCTGGCCGAACGTGTAGTGCTCGACGTTCACGGCGAAGTAGACGGCTACGCGGGCGCCGTTCGGCAGCTCCACCTGCGGGCGCTCGACGATCGGCCTGTAGTCGAACAGCGGGTTTGACATCGGGCGAGTCCTCCTTAGTTCGTGTAGCGCGCGAACGCGTCGGCCGGGTCCTTGAGGCGCGTGTGAACCACCTTCTCCTCCATGTAGCTGATGAGCTCGCCGGTGGACTCCTCGCGGCCGGTGCCGCTGTTCTTCGTGCCGCCGAACGGCGTGCCGAAGTAGTGGCGCGTTGAGTCGTTCACCCACACGTAGCCCGCGTCCAGGCGCTCGGCAGTCTTGTGCGCGAGGTGCACATCGTTGGTCCACACAGCGGCCGTGAGGCCGAGGTCGACAGAGTTGGCCGCATCGATCATCTGGTCGTAGTCGTCCCACGGGAGGACGCTCATCACGGGGCCGAAGATCTCCTCGCGCGCGATGCGCATGTCCGGCGCGACGTCCGCAAACACGGCCGGCGTCATGAAGTAGCCGCCGGGGGGCAAGCCCTCCGGGTGGTCGCCCCCGGTGACGAGCTTGGCGCCCTCGCTCA
>Ga0070683_100004687_pt1 | contig 11299 bp, 8 predicted proteins | sample KBSC713LmetaG_FD_64662 | JGI IMG/M metagenome (GOLD analysis project Ga0070683, IMG submission 64662) | Corn rhizosphere microbial communities from Kellogg Biological Station, Michigan, USA - KBS C7.1-3L metaG | ecosystem: Host-associated > Plants > Roots > Rhizosphere ...
ACGTCGTCGAGGATGTAGACGCCGCGGCCGTGCGTGCCGATGACCAGATCGTTGAACGTCGGCTGCACCTGCATCCAGTAGACCGGTGCCGGCGGCAGATCGTTGCGCAGGCGGGTCCAGCTCCCGCCATCGTCCCACGACAGGTAGAGCGCATTGTCGGTGCCGAGATAGAGCATCCCCTTCCGCACCGGGTCTTCGACGATGATGTGCGCGCTCGAGTTGACGCTCTTCGGTACGCCGGACGAGATCAGCGTCCAGCTCGCGCCGTAATCGTGCGTCCTGTAGACCAGCGCGTCGTAGATCCCCTCGTGCTGCAGGTTCTCGACCACGTAGGCGGCGCCGGCGTCGAACTTCGACGGCGCGATGCTCCACACCGTGCCCCACGCCGGCAGGCCCGGCATGTGCGCCGTGACGTTGGTCCAGTGCGCGCCGGCATCCTGGGTCACGTTGACCTGTCCGTCGGTGCTGCCCGTCCAGATCACGCCGGCCCGCACCGGCGACTCGGCGATCGCATACAGCGTCGCGCCGTCGAACGTCGTCAGGTTGTCCGACGAGATGCCGCCGGAGTTCCCCTGCCGCGACTTGTCGTTCGTCGTCAGATCGGGGCTGATGACTTTCCAGCTCTGGCCGGCGTTGGTCGTCATGAACACCACCTGCGCGCCGACGTAGACGCGGTTGTGATCGTGCGGCGAGATGGCGATCGGCGTGATCCAGTCCCAGCGGTACTTCATGTCGGCCGGCGCCCATCCGTAGCTCGTGATCGGCCACGGGCTGACGTCGCGCGCCATGCCGTGGCGATAGTCCATGCGGACCACGCGGCCGTTGTCGCAGCCGGACCAGACGACGTCCGGCTCGGAGGGATCCGGCACGGCGAAGGCGTCTTCGCAGCCGCCGGTTCCGACCCAGTTGCCCACGCCCATGCCGCCGCGGCCGCCGGCGCCGCGGCTGGGTCCGCGGAAGCTCGACTTGTCCTGCACGTTGCCCATCACGTTGTAGGGCACCGCGTTGTCGGCCATCACGTGATAGACCTGCGAGATCGGCAGCATGAAATGTCGGTACGACGCGGCACGGTTGTCGCTGACGGCGATGCCGGAGTCATTGGCGACGAGCACGCGATTGGCGTTGGTCGGATCGATCCACACGTCGTGGTTGTCGCCGCCGGGAGCCGAGATCGCCGGGGCCGACGCGCCGGCGGGCGGGCCGCCGCGTCCGCCAGCCTGAAAGACCGTCTTGCCGCCATCGCGCGACATCGTGAAGGCGACCGAGGGGAAGTAGAGCAGGTCCTCGTCGTCGGGCGAGACGGCCAGGCGCGTGTAGTACGGCGCGCGCTCCGCCGGCAGGTGCGACTGGTTGACGAGCTCCCACGTGTTGCCGCGATCGTTCGAGCGGTAGAGGCCCGGCGCCGGCGCATCCTGCAGCAGCGCGTAGACCCGGTCCGGGTGGCCCGGCGCGACCGCGACCGCGATCTTTCCGATCGGATGGCCCGGCGCCGTCAGCCCGTGGCCGGAAATCCGGTTCCACGTCAGGCCGCCGTCGCGGGTGACGTAGACGCCGCTGGCGGGTCCGCCGCTGTGCAGATCGTTGCGGTGGATCGCGAGCTGCCACATGCCGGCGTAGAGCGTCTTCGGATCGCGTGGATCCATCGCCAGGTCCGAGCAGCCGGTCTCGTTGCTGACGGCGAGGATCTGCTCCCAGGTCGCGCCGCCGTCGGACGTGTGGAAGACGCCGCGCTCCTTCTGCGGACGGAACGCCTGTCCGATGGCGCAGACGTAGACGCTGGCGGCGTTGGCCGGATCGACGACGATGCGCGCAATATGGCCGGTCGCGTCGAGGCCCATGTGCTGCCAGGTGCGGCCGGCATCGGTGGACTTGTAGACGCCGTCGCCGAGCGTGTAGTAGGGGCGGATCAGCCACGGCTCGCCGGTGCCGGCCCATACCGTGTCGTGCGCCGAGGGCGCGACGGCGAGCGCGCCGATCGCCGAGACGTCCTTGTCGTCGAACACCGGCCGCCAGGTGATCCCCGCATCGGCCGTCTTCCAGATGCCGCCGTCCGCGGCGCCGGCGTAGACCGTCATGGCGTCGCCGGGCACGCCGGTGATCGACGCGACGCGATTGCCTTCCGGCCCGAGCGGCCGGAAGTGCAGCGCGCCGAGGCCGTTCGGCCCGCCGTCGGCAGGGACCGCGGCGTTGCCGCGGCCGCGCTGCGCGTAGGCACTCGTGGCGACGAAGAGGACGAGACAGAGGCTGGCACACACCTGGCGCATGGACGAACTCCTTGGCGACGAGAGTGTGTACCGCCCGCCGGACGCGGTCAAGACACGCCTATAATCGCCAGTCGAAACGATGTCGAGAGCAGTCCTCGCCGTGGTGGTCATTGCGACGGTCGTCGCCGGCGGACTCTGGTACCGCAGCCGCGTCCCCGTGCTCGCCCGACGCGGCAGCCCGGCGGCGGGGTTTGCGGCCGCGGCGCCGCGGCCCGCGGGGTGCGACGGCCTGTCGCCGCCCCCGCTGCCGGCCGCGCTGGCGCCGTCCGCGACGTCCATCACCGCCATCGTCGACGCGATCGACGGCGCGCTCGGCGACGATCACAAGCGCGCCCTGCGCTGCTTCAGCGACGAGGACGACCTCGTCGCCCGCGCGCACGGTGGGTTCGGCGCCTGGCTGCGCACGACCCTGCACCTGTGGTCGCGCAACGACACGACGAAGGCCTTCAAGGCGATCGGCCTCACCAACGCCGACGACATGTCCGAGGTGCTGATGCGCGTCTATTTCCACCGGCTTCAGGGGCAGCCGCCGGCGATCGACGAAACGGTCGCCGCGGTCCGCGCCAGGAGCGCGGCGCGATGAACGTCACCCGCGCGGCGCTCGCCGCGATCCTCGCGCTGGCGGCGGCGATCGGCGTCCGCGCGGACGGCATCTGCCCGTCGGACGCCATCAACGACGTCATGGTCGACCCGCGCGTGCGCGAGGCGATGGACCAGATGTGGACCGACTCGCACGAGGGGCAGCCCGACGAGCACGAGGAAGGCGCCTGGGTCTACCAGTGCCAGATGTCGAACGGCGACGGCACTTATCGCTATTACACGATGGTCCAGCGATGGCCGCACGGCACGATTGCCTCGGCGCCGCCGAGCCCGATGCAGGCCGACGGCAACTGCCGCCTCGTCGCCTACATCCACACCCATCCAGGCGTCGGGGAGAAGGATCCCGACAGCAACGACAAGTTCGACAACGATCACCCGTCGCCCGCCGACAAGCAGTTCGCCGACCAGTACGGCGTGCCCGGCATCCTTCGCTACGGTCGCGGCGACGAGACCTACGACTTTTCCTTCGGCGGGCTCGACGCGCCGCGCGCGCCGACGTGGGACTGTCCCGAGGCCTCGGCCTCCGGCTCCGGCGGCTCGATGGGCGACCCGCACGTCCGCACCCTCGACGGCTACACCTACGACTTCCAGGCGATCGGCGATTTCTCGCTGCTCACCACCGCCGCCGGCGACCTCGAGATCCAGGTGCGGCAGCAGCCCTACCGCGATCTGCGCACGGCGGCCGTCAACAGCGCACTCGCCGTTCGCGACGGCCCGAACCGCATCGTGTGGACGACGGCGACCGGCGGCCCGACGGTGAACGGAAGGCCGGCACCGGTTGCGGCCGGCGCCGATCTGTCGTTGCCGGGCCACACCGTGCTGCGCCGATCGGGAGACGACGACATCGTGTTCACCGCGATGGGCGACCGCGTCACCGTCACGCGATCGGCGGAGGGGCTCGATTTCTCCGTGCGCATCGCGGCGCGGCGCCGCGGCAAGGTACGGGGACTGCTCGGCAACGGCGACGGCGATCCCGACAACGACCTGGTGACGTCGGACGGCCGCCTGATCACCATCTCGTCGACGGACAAGGACGAGGCGAACGCGCCGGTCTACACGCCGTTCGGCAACAGCTGGCGCGTGCAGGCCGGCCAGTCGATGTTCACCCCCGCGTTCGCTCCGCCGGCCGGCGTCGACCTGCGTGCCTTCCCGTATCCGGCCGACGAACCGACGCCGGAGCGGCGCGCGGCCGCCAGGAAAGAGTGCGCGGCGCACGGCGTCGCCGATCCGCTGGCGCTCGACAACTGCGTGTTCGACGTCGTCGCGACGGGCACGTCGGCCTTCATCGCGTCGGCGGCGCGGGCCGAGCGCGTCGATCGCGTCCCGCCGCCGCCGGCCACGGGCATCCCCGCCGCTCCCGATCGCGAATTCACCGGCGCCGTGGATGCGGCGCATCCGACCGCGACGTACACGCTCGCGCTCGACGCGGGGACCTACTTCTTCGACGCGCGTGGCTCCCGCGATACGGCGTGGTCCGTGCGCGGGCCGGGCCGCGCCCAGGTGCTCGACGCGAACCAGGCCGCGTTCATGGGCGAGTACCCGGCGCGGCTGACACTGGCGCGCGGCACCTACACGGTCGCCGTGTCGCCACAGCCGAACGTCGATCGCGGACGTTACCGTTTTCGTGTGCGCACCGTGCCGGTGCCGCCGGCGCGCGCCCTGGCGCTCGGGACGGAGGTAGCCGGCCGGATCGGCGCCGTCGGCGAGGAGCATCGCTTCCAGCTCGGCCTCCGAGCCGGCCGCTACGATTTCCGATCGCTCGCCGCCGACAACGTGCGCTGGAGCCTGACGTCGCCGAACGGCGAGGAGCTGTTCGACGTCAGCCAGCAGGAGTCGATGGAGGACGTGCGCGATCTGGCCATCGGCGGCAACGGCACCTTCACGCTGACCATCCGCGGGCGCGGGATGGTCGGCCTGGGCGCGTATCGCGTCATGGTCGTCGCGAAGTAGCCGCTACCGCCCCGGCAGCGCGGCGGCCCAGTTGAGCACGCCGACCAGCGGCGACGTCCCATGCGGCACGAGCGGCGCCAGCAGCAGGAACCGCTTGCCGTCCGGCGACGGCGAGTAGACGTTGCGAATGACGTTCGGCGGATCCGTGTTGGTCACGAACAGCGGCTGCGGCGCGCCGATCGCCAGACTCGACCCGCGAGCCTGCACGTCCACCGCCATCAGCGTCGTGTCCGGCGCCAGATAGAACAGCTCCCTGCCGTCGCCGCGCCATTGCGGCTCGTCGCCGCCTGCCGTCGACACGTGGATCTTCGTCGCTCCGTCCGGGAACGACTGCACGTACACCTGCGGCGTGCGCGTTTCGTCCGACACGTAGGCAATCCACTTGCCGTCGGGCGAGAACCGCGCGTCGGTTTCCTGGAACGGCGTCGCGACGACCGCCGTTGCCGCGTGGCGCTCGGTGTCGTAGACGTGGACGTCGAAGTGCGTCGCGCCGCCGTCGCTCATGTAGAGAAGGTAGCGGCCGTCGCGCGACCAGTCTGTCGGAAACGCGCGTCCCTTCACCAGGATCTCTTCGGTGCCGGCGCCGCTGGCGTTCTTCACCCAGATATTGGCCATCGCGCCTTGATCGGACGAGAACGCCACGCGGCGGCCGTCGGGGGACCATATCGGCACGTTTTCGAAGCCCGCCGCGGACGTCAGGCGCGAGAACGTGCCGCGCGCCAGGTCGACCGTCCACAGGTCCGTCGCCTGCCGATCGGGATCGCGCTTCTCGACGACGATGGACTCGCCGTCGGGCGACAGCGTCGGGTCGTAATAGACGTCGGCGTCGCCGATCGTGCCGAGCGGCTGCCCCGCCCGGCTGTGCCAGCGCAGGCGGCCGAGGCGGTACTTTCCCGTCGAATAGATCAACGTGCTGGCCGAGCCCGACATCTGCGGGTCGCCAGAGCCCCACAAGTAGGCGATGTTGTCGTCGGCGACGATGGGCGCCGGCCGGCCTTCGGGCAGATACGTCGCCGGATTGAACGCCTGCGCGTTGAGGCGCGACGGAATGTCGCGCGCGAACACGTAGTAGCCGCCGGCGACGATCGCCGCCGTATCCGAATCGAAGAGCGGCACCGGCGGGCCGCCGTCGATCGAGGCGAGCTGGATCGTGCGGACGGTCGTTCCCAGCGCCCACGGCATGAAAATGAAGTGCCGGCCGTCGGGCAGGAACTGCGGCCATCGATGTGCCTCGTCGTGCCGCGACGGATCCATCGTCGTCACCCGCACCGGGGCGCCGCCGCCGGCGCTGACGCGGAAGATCGGCGTCCGTTCGTCGGGAGAGAAGAGGATCGTTCCGTCTCGGCCCCACGTGCCGCCGTAGGCCGACGGCGCGTCCGCGATTTCGTCGATCGTTCCCGATCCGAGCGCGATCGTTTTCAGCTTTCCCCCGGCAAAGAAGCCGAGCGATCGGCCGTCGGGCGACCAGAAGGTGCCGGCGCGCGCGCCGTTGGTCCCGGCCAGCGGCTCGGCCTGCAGGCTGTCGAGCCTGCGCACCACGATCTGGTCGTCACGATCGGGCGCGATGAAGGCGACGCGGGTGCCGTCCGGCGACACCGCGGGCGAGGTGAGGTTGGCGTCACGAAACGGCAGCGTCGGCGCGAACACGATCGGCGCGCCGCGGGGTGCCTCCGTCGTCCGCGGCCAGGCGAGCGCGGCCGCGGCCGCGAGGGCAAGAAACGCAACAGCCGCCCACGCCGCGCGGGACCGCCGCGGCCGCCCGGCGATCGCCGCCGCCGTTCCGGTGCCCGAGCCGTTCACGTCGTTGAAGGCCTGGAGCGCGAACGCGAAATCGCGCGCCGACTGGAACCGGTAGTCGGGATCCTTCTCGATGGCGTGCCGAACGATGCGATCGAGCGCCGCGGCGAGCTCGGGCGGCGTGGTCGCGAGCGGCGGCGGATCGTCGCGAAGAATAGCCGTCATCGTTTCGGCGGGGCTCGGGCGCACGAACGGCCGCTGGCCGCTCGCGAGCTCGTAGAGCACGGCGCCGAGCGCGAAGAGATCGGACCGCGGTGTGGCCGCTTCGCCGCGTACCTGCTCGGGGGCCATGTAGCCCACGGTGCCCAGGACCGTTCCGGCATCGGTCCCCGCCATCGTTTCCTGTTCGCCGGCGACGGCCGGCCCGGCCTGCTTCGCCAGCCCGAAGTCGAGGATCTTCACCAGCCCGTCGCGCAGCAGGACGATGTTCTCGGGCTTCAGGTCGCGATGCACGATGCCGCGGTCGTGTGCGGCGGCGAGCCCGCGCGCCGCCTGCATCGCCACGTCGGCGCTCTTGCGTGCCGACAGCGGGCCCGCGGCGAGCCGTGCCCGCAGCGTCTCGCCGTCGAGGAGCTCGGTGATCAGGTAGGCCGCGTGCGTCGCTCCCTGCTCGTCGTCGACGACGTCGGCGCTGCCGATGTCGTGCACCGAGACGATGTTGGGATGGTTGATGGCGGCGACGGCGCGCGCCTCGCGCTCGAAGCGTGCCAGCCGATCCGGATCGCGCGCGAACGCCGGCGGCAGGATCTTGATCGCGACGTGGCGGCCGAGGCGCGTATCGTGCGCCCGGTAGACGACACCCATGGTGCCGGCGCCGATGAACGAGACGATTTCGTATGGACCGAGCCGCGTGCCGGCCGGGAGTGCCATGGAACGCGCGCAGTGTATCAGGCCCCGGGTGTCACGCCTCTTCGGGGCGTGCCCGCCACAGGATGAGGACCTTGCCGACGCGGTGCACCGGAGAGGCGCCGAGCTGTTCGGCGAGCGCCGCACCGACCGCGCGGCGCTCCTCACGGTCGTCGATCGCCACGCTCACCTTGATCAGTTCGTGCGCGGCCAGCGCGCGCTCGACCTCGGCGACGACCTTGGGGGTCGCGCCCGCCTGTCCGATCCGCACCACAGGCGCGAGGGCATGGGCCCGGGCTTTCAGGGCGGCGCGCTCGCGCGACGACAGCGGGGACGGCATCCGTCGATTGTAGCGGCTGGGCCCCCCGGCGAACCAAACCGCGTCCGCGGCCGTCATAAGAAAGGTATCCCCATGTCCGCCTTCACCCCCGCCGCGACCGCCATCCTCGCCGCAATGGAGCCCGACCGTCCGTATGGAGTGGATGATCTGCGCGCCTTCGTGCCCGACGCGAGCGTGGAGCGATTGCGCGAGCTCATGCACGAGCTGTGGGTGAGCCGCCAGGTCGAGCGCGTGGGTTACTCGAGTTGGCGGCGTCAGCCCTCCGCATCGACAGAGCACCGCCCTGCCTCCGGTGGCGACGTCCGGGTCGTCACGCCCGAAGAATTGTTCGATCACGACACGTTCGCCGATTTCTTCAAATAGAGCCGGTCATTTGCCGGCGCAGGCCGCCGTTTCAGAGGCCATCGGGCTGAACGACGATCCGCCGCGGCTGGGACGGACGAAAATGCTCGACGGCGTCAACGGCAGGGCCGCCACGTTGGCGCAGAACGCGGGCCACACGCCGCTCTGCTGCAGGTACTGCTCCACGTTGGACACGTAGAACACGTTGACGCTCGCGCCGCGCGCCTTCACCCAGCCGCCGATGGCGCGCAGCGCCTTCGGGCCCGCGAAGTTGCCGACGACCGGCACGATGAGGTTCTTGCTCTCCATCGCCTTGACCACGGCGAAGTTGTCGTCGTTCGCCAGGAAGGTGCGCTCCTTGCCCGATCGGGCGTCGACGCTCGCCATCAGATCGGCGTAGGTCGCGAACCGCCAGCTGCGCCCGTTGACCGACGAGGTGTAGTTGATCGCGGGACCGAACCGGTAATAGGCGCGGTAGGCGTGTTCGATCTCGACGCGATCGTCGGCCGTGAGCGCGAAGTGGTGGGTGCCGGCCAGGAGGTCGAGCACGGTCTTCAGCTCGCCGGCGAACGTCGCCTCGGCGACGGGAGCGGCGTCGCCATAAGCGGCCATGATCTGGGCCGCGGTCGCGGTCCGCGGCAGCGTCGTCACCGCCTTCCGGCCGAACAGCCGCGCGACGAACTCGCCGCGCGTCGCCGACATCTCGAAGAGCGCTTTGTAGAGCAGCTGCACGTCGAGGTTGCCGCGCCTGATGTCGGTGATGAAGGCGATGCGCGGCTTGATCGCGGCGATGTAGGTGAAGTTCTGCTCCGGTCCGACGCCGAGATACACGCCGGAGGGCGGCACCTGCTGCGAGAGCTCCGCCGCGACCGTGGACACCTGCATCTCGTTCGACAGCAGATTGTCGGGAGACCCCGAGCGCGACACGAACGCGCCGTTCGGCTCTGAGAGCTGCTGGCTGAGCGCCCAGAATTCGCCGTCCGTGAGCGCCGCCGGTAGTGTGTCGGCGGCGCCCGCAACCGCGAGCGCGGCGCATGCGCCGAGCGCCCCAAGAACGGCGAGCAGGGACGTCATGAGGCTGACCGTGCGGCGCGGCATGCCGCTATCTTGCCTCATTCGGCCCGGCACAGGCGTGGCGTCGTCGCCGGACTAGGCTGACAGGACTTTTCTTTCGTAGAGCTGTTCGTATTTGACGAGTTGCGCGCGCACCTGACGGCTGTAGCGGTTCTCGAGCGTGCCTGCGTGCTCCGCACAATATTGCGCCAGCACGCCGATGGCGTCTTGCGTATCCGGGCGAGCGCGAAGCGATTCGAAATAATCTGCCATCGCCGCATACGACTGCGATTCGTGTCCGGCGGCATCGATCCGGGCCGCCTGGCGTATGTCCTCGACTCCACCATCCAGGCCGGGGACATACATTTCGTAGAAGCAGAAACGGGACGTCATGATCAGGCAGGCTCGCGGCGCTTCATTGATCAGGAGCACGCGAAAGTCGTTCTCGCCGGCGCGAACCCTCATCTTCAGATCGATCAATGTGGTGACGGTTGTGCGTGTCATGGCCCGCATGTCCATGACGTCAGGACCCGGACGCTGCGACAAGGGGAGCTTGTGGTGACGTTCGGCGATCCGGATAATTTCCTGATCGTACTCGGTCTGTTCATTGCTGAAAGTGTTGGGCAGGAGCACGAGCACCTTCGGCGCGTCTGATTTGGACAGCAGCGCCTTGCGGAGCGATTCATACAGCCATGGGCCGCTGTCGTTGCCGGCCTTGGTATCACCATGGCCGAGCATGGACGAGTGAGTTCGACCCAGAATGGAGACCTGCGCGCGCTCTTCGCCGACGGCGTCGGAGACGGCGCGGGTGAACAACGGCTGCCCTCGACGGTATTCTGCAGTCCCTCCCAGACATCGTCATCCCGATGATTGCGGCGGCCGATGTACTTTCCGATGCTCTCGCGGGGATCGACGGCCAGGGCAAACGACGTCTCGAAATAGTCTTTGAAGTCGGTGAACAACTCGTGCTTCGCCTCGATCTTGATCATCCTGACAGCCGAGATCGGTTTGTAGGGAATGTACTGACCGACAACCGCCGCCTTGTCGGACATGACCATGAACAGCGATGGCCGCGAGGTCAAGACGCGAAGGGACAGCTCATACTGACTATTCAGCGGGTTGGCGATGAGCCGCAGGATCCACTGAACGGAGAGTCGACACTCCAGGCGCTCCAGATCCTTGGCCCCCGTGTCGTTGAAGATCAACTTCAGTTCGTCGCGATACGCCGCGTCGAGATCGAAGACATCAGCCAGCAGGAACGCGACATTCAATCCGGGAGTCTTGTGCAGCCGGGTCGTCAGTGCCTCTCCTAGCCACCCACTGCCTTTCGTGCTCTGATCGGAGACGAGCGCGGATCGCAGGCTTCTCCCGGACACGTAGAGGAAATCACCGGACTCCTGGACGATCTGGGCAATCGCCTTTCTCCATTCGTCCGACTCAGGATCAAAGGCTCCGACGATGCCTTTGGTCTTGGCGAACTGGAGAATGTTGCTGAAGCCCGACACCGCGACCGCCAGTTGATCGGTTCTGCTCTTGATCTCGTCGTCGAGCCTGTCTGCCTTCTGCGCGCCTTTCGTCAGCGCGTCGACGATGCGCCTGGTGGGTTCCTCGATCAGATGCTGCTGGTGAGATCGATGGAACAGTTCGGCGACGGCGACCGCCACGATCAGGGCAACGCCGAGATGTTCGAAGAACTTTCTCGCTCCCTCCCCATCCAGGTGCGCTGGCGGCTTCGCCGAGAGCATCAGGCACGCGGCGCCAAAGAGGACGAAGAGGAGATTTCTCGCTCCGGCTCGCCAATCGTGTTTGCCGCCGGAGGATATCGCCGCGCGCAGCTGCTCGGTCGGCTGGCCCAGCACACGGGCCAGCCTGGCGATCAGCTCCTCTGCCTCGTTGCCGGCGTCTGCCTGCGGTTCCAGAAGCGACATTGAACATCCCTCGCGCGGCTTGCACCGCAACGCGTGCGTCCCTCGAGGCGAACCAGGGCTGAACTGGGTGTGGTGGAGGCAAATCCTATAGCCGCACCGCCAGCCCGTCAAGAACACCGCGACGGGGCGCTGACGCGGCTTCGAAGACGCGCCCCTCTACCTCGAGCCCGGTGTCTCCG
>Ga0070683_100004691_pt1 | contig 11297 bp, 9 predicted proteins | sample KBSC713LmetaG_FD_64662 | JGI IMG/M metagenome (GOLD analysis project Ga0070683, IMG submission 64662) | Corn rhizosphere microbial communities from Kellogg Biological Station, Michigan, USA - KBS C7.1-3L metaG | ecosystem: Host-associated > Plants > Roots > Rhizosphere ...
GACGGCTTGTCTGGCGACGAGCCCCTGACTCATTTCACGATTCACTGCCTGACACCGCACTGCTTGACCTCGCCAGACTACTACATGTGTAGTAACGTCTAATACTACACGCGTAGTAATAACCGCGAGGAGAGTGGCATGGGCGAAGTTCTGGCGCTGTCGGTGTGGCTCGGGTTGGAGGCGCTCCAGGGCGGTCCGTCGATCGCCGGCCGCGTGCTCGACGCGCAGACGGGCGACCCGGTCGCCGGCGCCGCGATTGTCATCGACGGCCGAACCGCCGGGGCGGCCGGCGGGGATGGTGTCTTCTCAGTGCCGGCCGGTTCGACCCGCCGGGTCGACGTACTCGTCACCGCGGTCGGGTACGCCTTCGTGACTCGCCGCGTCGACGTAACCGCCGGCGGCGCGGATCTCGGTGACGTCCGGCTCAACCGCGAGTCCGCCGCCGTCGCCGAACGCGTCGAGGTCCGCGGCGCCCAGACTCGCGACGCCGCGCCGGCTCGCACGCTCACGAAAGCGGATCTGGAGACGCTGTCGATGGTGATCGTCGACGATCCGCTCCGCTCCGTTCACGCGCTGCCGGGCGTTGCGGCCAACAACGATCTGAAGGCCGAGTTCTCGCTGCGAGGCGCCGGCTTCGACCAGGTCGGCGTGCATGTCGACGGCGTCCGCACCGGCGGGTTCGTGCACCTGTTGTCGGATTCGGGGACGACGGATCAACTGTCACTGTCGGTCGTCAACCAGGACACGCTCGCGTCCGCCGCGCTGACGCCGGGCGTCAACGACGCGCGCATCGGCGGCGTGACCGCCGGCGCCCTCGCGCTCGACACGCGCGAGGGCAACCGCGATCGCCTGACGGCACATCTGTCGACCGGATTCATCGTTTCGTCCGGCGTGCTCGAGGGTCCGCTTCCCCGTGAGCGCGGCACCTGGTTGCTGGGCGGCCGGACCACGCGCCTCGACTACCTGCAGCAGGCCGTCGATCGCGTGGCCCACACCAACGATGACGACAACGGATCCGATCTGGCGTTCGGGGACGTGATCGGTAAGACGGTGATCGATCTGTCAGCCAGGCACCAGATCACCGCGTCGTGGCTCGCCGGCGCGTTCACGAACGACGAGCAGGACCGCTCGGGCGCAAAGTCGTCGAACCGGCTCGGTTCGGTCGCGTGGCGGGCGGTCATGAACAACCGGTTGTTCACCCGCGTTCAAGGATTCTTCCTATCGACGGCGTATCGAGAGCACGACGCTGTTCGTCTGGTGACGCTGGAAGACGGACAACAGGGCGCAGGAGTACGCGCCGACGTCACCTTCCAGGCAACATCCGCCCACCAGCTGCAGGCGGGCATCTACGCACAGCGCGTCCACGCGCATGCCGGCGGCGTCGAGTCTCTTGGCGCCTTCCGCGCGACGCGGAGCGAGCCGTCGTGGTACGTCCAGGATCGGTGGACGCCGTCGGCGCGTGTGTCGATCACCGCCGGCGCGCGCGTGGACAGCGCGGCCGGCGAAACCGTGGCCGCGCCGCGCGTGCTCGCCGCCGCCGCGGCACGGGGTTGGACGCTGCGCGCGTCGGCCGGGACGCAATATCAACTTCCGCCGCTCGCTGCCCTGCATGGGCTACTGGGCAACCCTGAATTGCGGATGCCGCATGCGTTCGAGATCGACGGAGGAGTCGACCACGCGGTCGGGGGCGGGCAGACGCTGAGCGTCGACGTGTATCGCCGCCGCGACCGAGACGGCCTGTTCGCGCTAGCCGAGCCGCGTCTCGAACACGGCCGCCCGACGGCGCGCCTCAATCCCTTTCAGAACGCGCTCGACGGCACGTCACGCGGCGTCGAGGTGGCGATTCGCCGCGGCAGCGCCCGCCGCCTCAGCGGATGGGTGTCATACGCCTACGGGAACGCGCGCATGAACGACGACGTCGACGGTCTCGCCTTTCCGAGCGACGACGACCAGCGGCACACGCTCAACGCGGCCGGGGCGTTTCGTCTCTCGGGAACGCTGTCACTTGGCGCGCAATGGCGCCATGGCAGCGGCATGCCGCGCCACGGGTTCCTGACTCCTGGCGGCGACACGCTCGTGCTCGGGTCCGAGCGGAACCAGATCCGCCTGCCGCCGTACGACCGGCTCGATCTGCGCCTTCGCAAGGCCTTTGTCTTCGGATGGGGTGTCTTCACGCTCTCGGGAGAAGTGCTCAACGTGCTCAACCGCAAGAACGAGTACAACGTCGAGTCGACGCTCGTCACGGTCGCGCGGACCGGCCAATACACCAGCGGTCTACGGAAAGGGTTCCCCGTCGCGCCGTCCATCGGTCTGTCGGTGCAGTTCTGATTGATGAGGAGGCCGCACACGCACGGACTATGCCTCGACGAGAATCACCAGTGTCTCGGGCACGACGCCGTCATGGGCCATCGCCGCCGCAGCCGCCGGGCTCTGCATGACGGCGGTTAATGCGTCCATGTCCGGTACATCCATCATCACAGCCACCCGTTTCGGGTTCTGTGGATCCACGAACGTCCGGATGTTGGTGACACCAAGCGGTCCAAACAGCTCCTTTCGCTTCGGCGAGCGCAGCCAATGATCCTGACCCTTCGTGATGTCGTGATACCCAACGATCGTCGGCATGATGTCTCCTTATGAGATGGCCCGGCATACTACCACCGCGAGAGCCGCCGAAGTCAGTCTCTCGAGCATTGTTGCGACATCATCCCAACCAAGTTCCCCGACGCGCACGTGATACGTCGAACAACCGATGAACCTGCATCGGTGTTCACTGTTCCAACTTGAATCTGGTCCCTACGGAATTGGAGCAAGTCGTGCCGGTCAGGTTACCGCTTGCATCGAAAAGCGATGTTGAACCATCCGTCGTAAACTCGTCACCGCTCTCGCCCAACACCAGGGTTCCTGCGCCTTCCTGGCTTCCAATGAACACGCCCGTCGTCAGGTTATAGCGTAGGTGAACGAATTTGAACGAGTAGGCGCTCCAACCCTCATCGCGTTTCCAGAGTCCGTGATTGGGACTGCGTGTCGTCGTAATCGTTGAATTTTGAAGCCACGCCGACATCGTTCCGTCTTTGTGAAAGGTGTACAAGGCTTCAAAAGCGGCGATCGGAATGGGAACGCCGGTCACACAATTGCGCGGTGTCACCGTCACTCGCCACACGCCTGCGAGGCTGCGTTCCGGTGCGCGAGGGTCTTGAGCGGCAACGGTCGCTTGCGAGGCCAGCAGTCCGGTAACGAGCGCCACGAGGCAGCCGAGAGATACGAGTTTTGTGATTCTCATCGTTTTCTCCTGGTCTTGGCATTCCAGCCATTACGTGGTCGGATGCGCCACTACCAGAAAACGCGAGAAGCGGGAACAAACTTGCTCACAACGAGACCAGGGAGGTTTGCCCCTATACTGCGGGCACACATCGACGGGGTCGTATTCCTCGGAGCTGAGGATGGTCCTTCTGAGGAAGCTCTCAGTTGACAGAAAGGTTTGATATCACTCCCGATCGTTGGCCCGACGTGAGCCGCGTGTTTTCCGCGGCAGTCGGTCTCGAAAAGAGTGCGCGACACGCGTATCTGGACGAGGCCTGCGATCAAGATTCGGCGCTGCGGGTCGCTGTCGACTCGATGCTGAGGGCGCACGACGAAGCCGGGTCGTTCGGCGAAGCGCCCGCATTCGCGCTGTCAGGAACGGTGAAACGACTGGCGCCCGACACGCAGTTGGGTCCGTTCCGCATCGAGACATTGATCGGTGCGGGTGGGATGGGCGAAGTCTATCGCGCGCACGACACGAAGCTCCAACGTGCGGTCGCCATCAAGGTGTTGCCTGACTCGTTCGCACACGATGCTGACCGTCGGTCTCGTTTTGAGGACGAGGCCCGGGTGCTTGCCGCCCTGAATCACCCACACATCGGCGCCATCTACGGCGTGGAGGAAAGCGAAGATGTGGTGGCGCTCGTGCTCGAGCTCGTCGACGGTGTGACGCTCGATGAACGACTCGCTGCCGGTCCAATCGCGTTCGATGATGTTCTTCGGATCGCGCGTCAGCTGGCGGAGGGGCTGGAGGCGGCGCACGATCGCGGCATCGTTCATCGGGATTTCAAGCCCGGCAACATCAAGATCACACCCGATGGGAACGTCAAAATCCTCGATTTCGGACTCGCGAAAGCGGCCGGCTTACAGGTCGGCGCCGCGACGCCGGGTACGCCGGGCGTCTCGCGGCATGCGACGCAGGTCGGTGCGGTCATCGGAACGGCCGGTTACATGAGCCCAGAACAGGCTCGCGGGCAGCCGGTCGACAAGCGCACGGACATCTGGGCGTTTGGCTGCGTGCTGTTCAGGATGTGTGCTCAACAGCCGCCGTTCGCCGGCGCCACCGTGACCGAAGCGCTGGACGCAGTGATCGCTCATGAGCCCGATTGGGAGCTGTTGCCTGCGACCGCGCCGCCATACCTCGTTCGCATCTTGCGACGGTGTCTGACGAAAGATCCGAAGTTGCGGTTGCGCGACATCGGTGAGGCACGGGTGGCGATCGAGACCGGAGACGACACGCCCATCCCCCGTGGTCCGGCGCGATCGTTGATGCGTCTCATCGCCTTTGGGTCGATCGCCGGTTCGGTTGTCCTGGCCGCAACGTTGGCCCTCGTGCTGTACCGAACGTCTGCGACCGGCAGCCGGCCCGCCGCTCCGGTACGCTTCGAGGTCTTCCCGCCACTCGAAGGCTTCTTCAACATTGACCCCGCGCAAACGTTCTTTGCCGTGTCGCCCGATGGATCGCAGCTGGCGTTTCTCTCCGCAACCGAATCCGATCCGCTGTTCACCGGCGCGTTGAACCGCATCTGGGTTCGTAAGATGGCGGACGTCGAGGCGAAGCCCCTGCATGGAACCGACGGTGCAACATTGCCGTTCTGGTCGCCGGACGGGCGTTCGCTGGCGTTTTCTGCGGGGGACAAATTACTGCGCATTGGCCTCGAAGGCGGAGCTCCGGTTCCAGTGTGCGATCTGCCCCCCATCGGATCGATGCATGGAACGTGGGGGCTGTCGGATCCTGCCGACCCGGAATGGCCCGGCGGTGTCATTCTCCTGGGAAGCCCCACAGGGACGGCGATATTTGCGGTGCCCGCCGGCGGCGGTCTCCCGCGCGAGATTCTCAGACCAAATGAGTCGAAGGGCGAGGCGCGCGTCTACTGGCCCTCGTTCCTTCCCGATGGCAAACGCTTTCTCTACACGGTATCGCTCAAGAATGGCAGCGGGGAGCTACATGTAGGGCGGCTTGATGGTTCGACGCAAACGGTCATGGCCGTCAGCTCGAATACTCAATGGATCGAGCCGGACATCGTTCTGTTCGTTCGTGAAGGCGTCCTCATGGCGCAGCGCGTGGATCTTGAAGCGTCGAAGACAGTCGGCGAGCCGGTCCAGGTTGCCGACCAGGTCGAGTATTTCTTCACGACGGGTCGCGCGACGTTCAGCGCGTCCTACACGGGTACGATCGCCTACCACGCCGGTGGGGACGTCAAGCAATTGGTCTGGGTAGACCGTAGTGGCCGCGAAAGCGGCACGATCGGCAGCCCCGCCGACTACGACAGTCATACGCGGCTTTCTCACGATGGCAAAATGCTGCTCACGGCACGCAGGCAGCCCGGCCTCGGCACCTACGACATCTGGCGGCACAATCTGATCCGTCGTGATGCGGAAGAGCGACTCACAACCGGCCGTGGCAGTGAGCTGACGCCCGTGTGGATCGAGGGGGAGCGTGCGATTCTGTTTGCTGGTGACAGCGATGGCACCATCCCTCATCTGTTTAGAAGAGACCCCGCTTCTGGCGTCGAAACGGCGATCCTGCCGCCGGGATCGCAGCAACTCGTGATGGACGTACTGCCCGGGGGCCGCGCCGTGGCATACGTCGAGCGCCAGGGTCGAGTGCTCAAGTTCTTTCAGTTGCCTCTGACGCCCGCCGCATCGCCCGCTCCACTGCTGCCGCCCCACTTCAACGGGGTCGGACTGCGCGTCTCGCCGGACGGCCGGGCGTTGGCATTCATGGGGGGCACAGGCGCACATCACCGCGATCTGTACGTTGCTTCGCTGCCGATGACCGGCGATGCCGTTGAGGTCGCGCCGAACATATCGAGCCCACCCCGTTGGAGTGCCGATGGACGCCACCTGTACTACTTCATCAACGACGAGCGATCATTGATGACCATGCCGGTCCGCACGTCGCCCTCGCTCACGGCGGGGATGCCGCAGCAGCTCTTCGAGTTCAAACAGCCGGCTTCTCTGGCCGAAGTGTCGCGCGACGGTCGATTCCTGCTGCTGGTCTCGCTGGAACGAGCATCCAAAAACCCCATCATCGTGGCCAGGGACGCGATCAGCGTCGGACGGCAATGACCTCCCGGCCGCGATCGAGAGCGCTCGAATAGCCGCAGGCCGCATTCCGAACTGGCGGACGCTCAGGATGTCCCAGCGGCTTCCTTTCGGCGCGCCCGTTGGACGCGCCGGATGGTCGGCAGCTGTACTATGTGGGCCACGAATGAACAATCGCCGCGCAGTCCGCCCCAAGCATCCGGACACCACAGAGCCAGAGGACCTCACGGCCCTTCTCGCAGCCTGGAACGAGGGGAACATCGAGGCCCGCGATCGCCTGATGCCGCTGGTCTACGACGAGCTACGGCGCCGCGCTGCCGCGTTCCTCCGGCGCGAGCGGTCCGGCCACACGCTGCAGCCGACGGCGCTGGTGCACGAGGTCTACCTTCGACTGGTCGATCAGGAGCGTGCGATATGGCGGAACCGTGCGCAGTTTCTGGCGATCGCGTCGGAGATGATGCGCCGCATCCTGGTCGATCGCGCGCGCGCCCGGAAAATGGCGAAGCGCTCGGGAGGGTTGACTCGCATCACGCTCGCCGAGGACGCCGCTCGCGGCGCACCGCGCGACGTTGACGTGCTCGATCTCGATCGCGTGCTCGGCGAGCTCTCCTCGTTCGATCCTCGAAAGGCGCGCGTCGCCGAACTGCGGTTCTTTGGCGGGCTGTCGCTGGAAGAGACGGGTCAGGTGCTCGGCACCTCGCTGGCGACGACGATGCGCGACTGGCAGGCCGCGCGGGCGTGGCTGTTCAGGCGTCTGACGCGCGTGCCGGCGGCCCCGGACGGAGGTTCCTAGTCTCTCGTCGAATGACAGGTTTTCAACCACTTCTAGCTACTTGCCGTTTGCGTGAGCAAGTTTGTTCGTGCTTCTCGCGTTCCTTTGTACGGAGGCACGCTCATGAACCGACGGCTCGCCGGGACCGCGATCCATGTCCTTGCTCTAATCGGCTGCAGTGGTAAAACTCCTACTCCGCCAACGTCACTTCCTCCTCCGCCAACATCATCCACACCCACGTGCACATATGCCGTATCACCGTTGGCTGTTTCAACCGGACAGGACGGCGAGCCCGGAACCATGGCTGTGCAGACGACAGCCGGCTGTCCTTGGACGGCGAGAAGTAATACGGGTTGGATCACGGTCACCGCGGGCAATTCCAGGAGCGGCAACGGCTCGCTGGACTATTCGGTGCAAGCGACCTTTGACACGAACGCGCGGACGGGAACACTGACTGTCGCGGGCATGGCGGTCACCGTCACTCAGTCCGCTTTCAGTTCTTCTTTCAGTTCTCCTTTTGTCGGCCGTTGGCGAAACGCAGATCCTGAGACGGAGTCAATTACCAGAGTCTCGATTCGTGGATCGGGCAACGCTTTCGTGGTCCACATGTGGGCGTCCTGTGACCCGGAATGCTACTGGGGAGACGCGCAGACCTCACGGGCCGACGCGGACGATGGCGTGTTGGCCCTCGCCTGGGACTTCTTCGCCGGCACCATACAAAGAACTCAGGAGTTACAGGTAGTTCAGGACGGCCGCCTCCGGGTCATAAGTCACACTCGATTTACAGATGGTCGTCAACCGTACGACAGCGTCGACTACTTCAGCCGGTCAGCTGAGTAAATGGATCAGACGAATCGTGCGTAGCAATCAATATCATTGTGATCATTATGAAGCTGTGGAATTGTCCGTTCTCCGTCATAGTTACCAACGAGATCATCGAACCGACTGTCCCAGGAGTTTTCCATGAGCACCACCACAATTACCTCGCCGGAACTCGCCCCGCCGGTGGGCCCGTTTTCCCAGGCCGTTGATGCCGGCGGTTTCATCTATTTCAGCGGTCAGGTCGGCCAAGACCCGACCACGGGCAAGCTGGTGACGGGAGGTATTGCGGCCGAGTCGGACCGTATCTTCCAGAATCTCTCGGCGGTTCTCAAGGCGGCGGGCAAGAGTTTCGATGATGTCGTGCGCGCCGGTGTGTATCTCACGAACATGAGTGACTACGTGGCGCTGAATGGCATTTACGCTAAGCATTTCAGGCAACCCTTTCCCGCCCGCACGGTGATCGGGGTGGCCGCCTTGCCGCTTGGGGCCTGCGTTGAGATGGACCTCGTCGTGAAGGGTTGATTGCAACAAGCGATGTTCGGGGACTACCTGGGCGGTCGCGCCGCCCGCCGCTTCGCGGGCACACTCCTGCGGCTCCTCGTTACCGGCTTCCTTGTGTTGGCTGCCTCAAACAATTGCCGAATGCCGTGTTCCAATAGCCCGACGGCCTTCTCCAAGGCGCCGAGTTGTCCAACCCGCACGATCGCGATGGACGGGTGCAGGGCAAACGATGGGGGACGCAAGACTTTCACGGTGTCGGTAGAGTGATTCCTGACAATAAAGCGAGCAGGCAGCAGCCCGACTCCATATCCTGCCTGAACGAACGCCAGCTGCAAATGCATGTTGTGGACTTCAGCCGCAATCATTGGGGTGCAGCCGTCACGCTCCATCCGATCGACGAGCCTTGCCCGGAGCGGGCACCCGAGCGGATTGAGCACCCAAGGTGCTTTGCCCAAACTCTTCCAATCAGCTTTCACGTGGCCTGTGGCGCTCTGGACGATCTCCATACGGTCGCTGGCGATGATGTTCGTCACAAGAGGTGCGGGCGCGACTTTACCTTCTGACAAAAGCACGACTGCAGCTTCGAGTTCACCCGCGAGCAGCCGGCGAAACAATTCATTGGTCAGTTCGCTCAACAGCCGCAGTCGGACCCTGGGGTAGGTTTCAGTCAGCGCCAGAATAGGGCCGATAAGTGTCCCCTCGGCCAGGGGATGCGAGAGCCCGATTCTCAAGAGGCCGTGAGGCTCCGCGTCGGTCGACGTCACGGATTTCAGCGCCTCCGTCCGCTGCAAGAGATCCCGCGCTTGCTCGAGCACCCTGGAGCCGAGCGAGTTCAGGCGCGGAGGCTTGACCGAGCGGTCGAGCAACTTCGCGCCCACCGCCGCCTCCAGCCTTTGCAACTGCCGGGTGATCGCGGATGGCGTCCGGTAGAGACGGTCGGCTGCACCGACGACGGACCCGGCGCGGGCAAACTCGACGAGGGCGCGTAAATCATCGAACACGGGAACCTCCTGAAAGTACGAATAACTGAATCGTGCCTGGCAGTCAATATCATCGTGACAAAAATGAAGTAGCGGAATTATCCGTTCTCCGCCATAAAGAAAACAGGAGATGTCCATGAAAACGATTCGAACGAAAACGATGGCGTCCGCGGTCGCGATTGCTGCGGCGCTCAGCCCGGCTCCGTTGCGCGCGGAGACCACGCAGGCGGCCCTGTCCAGAGAGGCAGGGACGCTGTCCGACAAGTTCGCCGGCCTGGCGCGGGTCATGGCGGGGAAATACGACTGGAAGCCCGGTGAGGGTGTGCGCTCCGTTGGCGACGTCTTCAACCTGATCGTGACGGAGAACGGCCTGCTCGCGGGAACGCTGACCGGTGCGGGCCCGGGCGGCGGGCGCGGAGCGCCGGTCGTCGAGCCGGACTTACTGCAGGCAGCGCTGAAGACCTCCTACGCAAGCCTGCAAAAAGTCATCGAGGGACTCTCGGACGCCGACCTGAAGGCGCCGGTAAAACTGTTCGGCAAGGATTTCACCAAGGAAGGTGCCGTCCGCTACCTGTTCGCGGACCAGCATGAGCACCTCGGCCAGTCGATCGCCTATGCGCGCTCCAACGGGGTCGTGCCGCCATGGTCGAAGTAACCACGTTATTGCAGGATCTGCGGTACGGACTGCGAGTGCTTGGGAAGAGTCCGGGTTTCGCGATCGTCGCGGTGCTGTCCCTGGCGTTGGGCGTGGGGGCGAACACGGCGGTTTTCAGCGTCGTGAACGCGGTGTTATTGCGTTCGCTTCCCTTTTCCCATCCGGAGCGTCTGGTGAAGATCGTCGCCAGCAATCGTGGGGTGGGCGCGCGGGACATCGGACTCTCCGTTCCGGAGTTCGACGATCTCAGGTCAAGGGCGGGCGTTTTTGAGCAGGTGACTGTTACCCAAGGTGGCCCGACAAACGTGACCGGCGGGGACCGCCCGCAACATCTCGAACTGCTGGAGGTGAGTCCGAACTATTTTTCCATGCTCGGCATTTCAGCGGAGATCGGACGGGTCTTCGGGCCGGGTGACGAGGCGCAGGGTTTCGCTGAAGCGGCCGTGATCAGCGACAGCTTGTGGGCCCGCGGGTTTGGCAGAGACCCGGGAGTTCTGGGGCGAAAGATGCAACTCGACAACGATCCCTACACCATTGTCGGGGTTCTCCCTCCCGGATTCCGCCATCCGGGCAACAAGGTTGCCACGGATGTCGAAGTATGGATTACAGCAGGATTCAGAGGCGTTCCTTTCCCGCAACCCGTTCGCACCCTGCGATTCTTGCCCGAAGCGATCGGACTCTTGACGCCAGGAATCAGCCTGGAGCAGGCGCAATCCAGGTTGGACGCGTTCGCGTCCGAGCTACGGGCGGAATACGCCACCGACTATCCGGCGGGGTCGGACTGGTCGATTGAGGTAGAGCCCTTGCAGGAATCGCTCGTCGGCAACGTCCGGCCCATGTTGTTGGTGCTGATGGGCGCGGTGGTGCTGATGATTCTCCTGGCTTCGGTCAACGTTGCGAATCTGCTCCTGGCTCGCGCTTCCGGAAGGCAACGAGAGATGGCCGTACGGCTGGCGCTGGGGGCAAGCCGTGCGCGAATGATTCGGCAGTTATTCGCCGAATCAATGATCCTGTCTCTGCTTTCCAGTGTGGTCGGGGTGCTGACGGCCGTGGCGGCGCTGCATTTTGTGCAGCTCTTGCCCGCCCGAATTCCCCGGCTGGCCGAGGTGCAGATGGACTGGACGGTGCTGTCTTTCGCCTTGCTGGTTTCCCTGGTTGCCGGCCTGGGGTTCGGGTTGGTTCCGGCCCTGCAATCTTCGAAGGCCGAAATTGCCGTGGC
>Ga0070683_100004692_pt1 | contig 11296 bp, 11 predicted proteins | sample KBSC713LmetaG_FD_64662 | JGI IMG/M metagenome (GOLD analysis project Ga0070683, IMG submission 64662) | Corn rhizosphere microbial communities from Kellogg Biological Station, Michigan, USA - KBS C7.1-3L metaG | ecosystem: Host-associated > Plants > Roots > Rhizosphere ...
CTCCTGCTCCCCCTCTCCTGTGGGAGAGGGGGCTGGGGGGTGAGGTCGCCCACCACATCACGACAGCGTATCAAGGAGCCAGACCATGGCGAATGTGACAGGATCGGCGGATGAGGCGGTCATCCTCTCTGCCGTGCGAACGCCGTTTGGGCGCTATGGCGGCGCGCTGAGCCGGGTGCGGCCAGATGATCTCGCCGCCGCGGCCATCGTCGAGGCGCTGCGGCGCGCGGGCGTCGAGCGCGAGCGCATCGAGGCCGATCTGGAAGATGTCGTGCTGGGCTGCGCCAACCAGGCGGGCGAGGACAACCGCAACGTCGCGCGGATGTCGCTGCTGCTGGCGGGGCTGCCCATCGCCGTCGGCGGGCAGACCGTCAACCGGCTCTGTGGCTCTGGCATGCAGGCCATCCTCACCGCCGCCAACGCCATCAAGCTGGGCGAGGGGCACGTCTTCGTCGCGGGCGGGGTAGAGAGCATGACCCGCGCGCCCTACGTGCTGGGCAAGCCCGAAGCAGCCTACGCGCGCGGCGCCCAAAGCCTGCAAGATACGACGCTGGGCTGGCGCTTCATCAACCCCAAGCTGGCGGCGCTGTACCATCCCTTCAGCATGGGCGAGACGGCAGAGAATGTCACCGAGCGCTGCAAGGTCTCGCGCGAGGAGCAGGACGCCTTCGCCCTGCGCAGCCAGCAGCGCGCCATCGCCGCGATGGACGCCGGGCGGCTGGCGGAGGAGATCGTCGCGGTCGAGGCGCCAGCGGGCAAAGGCGAGACGATCACTGTGAAGGATGACGAGCAGCCGCGCCGCGACTCCACGCTGGAGAAGCTCGCCAAGCTGAAGCCCGTCTTCCGCAAGGACGGCTCGGTGACGGCAGGCAACTCCTCCGGCGTGAACGATGGCGCGGCGGCGCTGGTGGTGGCCTCGCGGCGCTGGGCCGAGGCGCACGACGCGCAGCCGCTGGCGCGCATCGTGGTGGGCGCTGTGGCAGGCGTCGATCCGGCGGTGATGGGCCTGGGGCCGATTCCGGCCTCGCGCAAGGCGCTGGAGCGCGCCGGGCTGACGACCGACGACCTCGACCTGATCGAGCTGAACGAAGCCTTCGCCGCGCAGTCGATCCCCTGCATGCGCGAGCTGGGGCTGGACGACGAGCGGGTCAACGTCAACGGCGGCGCCATCGCGCTGGGGCATCCGCTGGGGGCGTCGGGCGCGCGGCTGGTGACCACCCTCACGCATGAGCTGGGCCGCCGGAGCGGGCGCTATGGCCTGGCGACGATGTGCATCGGCGTGGGGCAGGGCATCGCCGCCGTCATCGAGCGATTATAGGAACGAGTGTAGGCTGGACTGATCGCCCGACGCTGGCCTCTGGCGCCGAGCTTGCGTGCGCTCTCTCCTGTGCAATGCCCCGCAGCGATGGCCAGGATGCCGAAGATGCGGGGATGGCTTCAGGGAGGATGCTGTCCATGGCCAATGCTCCGTGGTTTGCGCGCCCGCGTGCGCTGAAACTGATGGCGTCGCTGTGTGTGCTGTGCGCGCTGGCGTTCATGCTCGGGCAGGAGACCGCCGCCTATCAGGCGGTGCAACTCCAGCTGCAGACAGATGCAGCGACGAGTCACACGCCCGCGTCGCCGATCCCCGCCATCAGCACCGCCGCCGCTCAGGGCAGCAGGCTGGCGGCCAGCCACTCGACGGCGCCCGCAGCGGTGTTCATCGCCAGCGCGAGCCAGCCAGCCGCTGGCAATGGTCAGGCGGGCCAGCATGGAAAGCATGGCCAGCACGGCAAGCATAACAAGCAGCATGATGCAAAACAACATGCCGCCGGTGATTCGTCACACGGCGGCATGTCACATCATGGGGACGGCTCCCACCATCACGGCTCACACCATCACGATGGGTGAGGCTGAGCGCGCCTGACCGCTACAGCGGCGCGCTGGGCGCGAAGACGTGCACGATGCGCGGGATGGCCGGGCCGAGCACCACCACGAAGATGGATGGCAGAATCAGGAACGCCATCGGGAAGAGCATCTTGATGGGCGCCTGCTGGGCCAGCTTCTGGGCCCGCTGGCGGCGACGCACACGCATCTCCGCCGACTGAATGCGCAGCACACGACCGATGCTGGCGCCCAGTTGCTCCGCCTGGATGATGGCGCCGACGAACTGGCTGAGATCCTCGACGCCGGTACGATCCACCAGCTCGCGCAGCGCATCGCGTCGGGCGACGCCCAGGCGCATCTGCTGCAAGACCCGCCCAAACTCCGCCGCCAGCAGGTTGTTCGACTTCGCGACGATGCGGGCGAGCGCCTGGTCGAAGCCCAGCCCCGCCTCGACACTGATGGTCAGCAGGTCAATCGCGTCGGGCAGCGCGTTGGCGATGGCAGTCTTGCGCTGGCTGGTCTTGTTGCGCAGCCACAGATCGGGAATGAGGTAGCCCACCAGGCCAAAGACGAGCACGACTAGCACCGCAGACGTCGTCGACGAGTGCGCCAGCAGGATGAGCAGCGCGGCGAAGGCGAGGCCACCGATGGTCGACAGCCCCTTCAGGCCGATGAAGTCGGACACACTCATCTGCCCCATCAGGCCGGCGTTCAGCAGGCGCTTCTGGGTGCTTTCGAGGCTCTGCGCGGGGGTGAAGCGCGACAGGAACGCCGCCAGGCCGCCAGCTAGCGGGCGGAAGAAGCGGTCGTAGAACGATGCCTGCATCTCGCGGTCGTCTAGCGTTGGAACTGCGCCTCGTGCGGCGTCGCTGAGGCGCCGCGCCATCGGGTCGTCTTTCTTCGAGCCGCCCAGGCCCAGCAGCAACAGCAAGATGCCAAAGAAGGTCAGGAAGCCGGCGACAGGCGCCAGCAGAGGTATCAAGAGGTTGAGCATGGGATCGTTCGTAGCCTCCCTCTGGCCTGCGCCATCAGACTTTGATATCGACAATACGACGAATGACCACCAGGCCGATGATAACCATGATGGAGCTGCACGACACAATCGTCCAGCCGAACCAGTGTGTGGTGGTGAACATGCCAAGCATGTAGGTAGGGTTGATGATGAAGAGCAGCAACCCCAGACCCACCGGAAGGAAGGCGATGATGTAGCCCGAGAGCTGTTGCTGCGCCGTCAGCACGCCCACCTCGCCCAGCAGCTTGATCCGCTCGCGGATGGTCGTGGCGATGATCTCCAGGACCTCGACCAGATTACCGCCGACCTCGCGCTGCACATTGACCGCCGTGACGAGCAGGTTCAGGTCTTCGGACTGCATGCGCTCGACCAGGTGGCCCAGCGCCTCTTCCGGTGGAATACCCAGGCCCACCTCGCGCACGACTCGCTGGAACTCGGTTCGAGCTGGCTCGGCGCCCTCGCGCGCCACCAGCTCCAGCGACTGCATGAAGGCGTAGCCTGTGCGCAGTGATCCGGCCATCAGCGTCACCAGATCGGGCAGTTGCTCATTGAACTTGCGCTGACGGGCGATCTTGCGGCGGCGCACCCAGAATGTCGGGCCATACAGCCCCGCCAGCAGCAGCACCAGCGCCAGCACCAGCGGATTGCCCACGGGGATGACCAGGCCGAGCAGCGCGCCGACACTGGCCAGCACACCGCGCAGCGTCATGAATTCGCCAGCGGTGATCTTCAGATCGGCCTGCGCCAGCTCGCTGGCCAGCCGCACCGTGTAGTTGCTCTGGTTGTTGAGGAGCCCGGACGCCTGGGCGCCACGCCCACGCCGTCCCCGGCCACGCTTGCCGCGCGGCTGCGCTATCTCTGGCGCGACGCCGATAATGCCCATCTCTTTCATGCGTCGGCTGACCACGTTGGAGCGGGCGTCTACGACACGCTGCACGCCGAGGAAAAACAGGATGACGCCGCCAGCCACCAAGCCGCCGATGATCATGGCCTGGGTGGTGATGAGCGCAGCCAGCGCCATGGGCGCCTGCGCGCTGGTGGTCAGGAATATGCTCATAGCCTGCGACCTCTGCTGTCTTCTCTCTGGCTTTTCACTGGCTTTTCACTGGTGAGCTTGCTACGCTGTCAGGGGGCTTCGGTAAGGACGCCGCCCACGCCGACGACGCGCGCCTCGGCTATCGGCGATCCCTGGGCGTCCTCTGCTAGCCACGCCACGCGCCAGCTTCCCCATAGCCAAACATCTGCGCTGGCAGGTGGATGTTCGCCATCTCGAACAGCTCCATAAAGGATGGGCGAATACCGGTGGGCCGCAGACGACCCACGACACGCCCGTCGTCGTACCCCGTCTGCTCGTAGACGAACAGATCCTGCAGGGTGACGACATCGCCCTCCATGCCAACCACCTCGGTGATGTGCGTGATTTTGCGGGTGCCGTCGCGCATGCGCTCCTGGTGCACGACCAGGTTGGTGGCGCTGGCAATCTGCTCGCGGATGGCGCGCAGTGGCAGATCCATGCCGGCCATCAGCACCATCGTCTCCAGGCGGCGCAGGGTGTCGCGCGGGGAGTTGGAGTGCAGCGTGGTCAGCGACCCATCGTGGCCAGTGTTCATGGCCTGGAGCATGTCGAGCGCCTCGGCGCCGCGCACCTCACCGACGACGATGCGGTCAGGGCGCATACGCAGGGAGTTCGCGACGAGATCGCGAATGGTGATGCGTCCATTGCCTTCGATGTTGGCCGGGCGAGCCTCCAGCGGGATGACGTGCTCCTGCCGGAGCTGCAGCTCGGCGGCGTCTTCGATGGTGACGATGCGCTGGTCGCCGGGGATGAAGCCAGAGAGCACATTCAGCAGGGTAGTCTTGCCACTGCCGGTGCCGCCAGAGACGACGATATTCAGGCGCACCTCGACGCAGGCCCGTAAAAAGTCCACCATCGGCTGCGAGGTGGTGCCGAGCCGCACCAGATCATCTGGCGTCAGCGGGCGTCGGGCGAACTTTCGGACGGTGAGCACCGGGCCTACCAGCGAGAGCGGTGGGATGATGACATTCACGCGCGAGCCGTCTGGCAGGCGAGCGTCCACATAGGGCTGGGCTTCGTCGACGCGGCGGCCCAGGGGCGATACGATGCGCTCGATGACGCGCATGACATGGTCGTCGTCGCGGAAGCGGATATCGGTGCGGAAGAGGCGACCGTTCTGCTCGACGAAGACCGCACGCGGGCCATTGACCATGATCTCAGTGACGCTGTCGTCGTTGAGCAGTGGCTCGATAGGCCCGAAGCCCAGAATCTCGGCGGCGATGGCCTCAAAGAGGCGCTGCCGGTCGTTGCGCGTGAGCACAATGTTCTGTTGTTCGAGGATGCGGTTGAACAGCTCCTCGATGGTGCGGCGCACCTGCGCGGTCTGCGAGAGATCCATCTTGGGATCCATCTCGGAGATGAGCGCCGCCTGCACCTTGCGCTTGAGATCGAAGAGATTGTTATCGCGCGCGGCCGCTGCCGGACTCTGCTGCGCTGCCGGGAAGCGCGCCGCTGCGCCGCCGTCATTGGAGCCACTGGCGCGCGGCGGCTGATTCGAGAAGCTCGAATACTGGCCGTTTCCGCCGCCTCCGTTGTTGCCGCCGATGCGTCCGGAGAGCGGGCCACGCAGATTGTCGTCACCGGCGCCGTTTCCGCCGTTCTGGTCGTCACCCCGCTTGAAGATGCTCACAACCCACTCCTACTACCACATGGGCGCCGGATAGTGCCGGCGCTCGCCAGCCCAGCGCTGTGAATCATCCCAATAAACTCCTTCTCCCTGGACGATGAAGGAGTTCTCTCGCCGTAGGAGGTCGCCATCACGCTCGCGGCCAACACAGCCGATGGCTGCGGCGTATGCAGTGCGTCGCCTGTCGCACGCCCCTCACGGCCCGCAGCTCGCAATGTCTGCGTTTGCGCGCATGGCGCCGCCAGGCAGCACACTGTGTCTTCCTGTGTTATAGAGAACGGCTTACGCGCGTATCTCCTATGGGCGTCAGAAAAAAGTCCTGATGCGACCGGGCGCGTGCCCTTGCAGCGTCGTGCGCTCTCGCTGAGCGCATGCTGAATGGCTGCCTTGCGGCGCCCGATCATCAGGCGCTGGATAATCGTTCTATGTACTACAACGAGAAGCGAGCCGATTGCAAGCGTCTCAGGGAGAACTGGTCTAGTATCACACTGGCGAGGCGCGATTTCGCACGCCGCGCGCTGGTCGTCCCGTCGTCGCTCGCTCTGGATTCGTCCTGGGTTTGTCCTGGAGCTTGCTCTGGAAAGGTAGCGCCATGCCTCTGCTGACCTGCCCGCACTGTGGCAGCGCCGTGACCACGCGTGACATCGAGACGGCGCCGCTGCGCTGCCCGGTCTGCGGGGCTGCGCTGACGTCCGCGCCTGGCCCTGCCTCTGGCCCTGCCACTGGCCCTGCTTCTGGCCCTGCTGCGGCGCCTGCGCCCGCCGCGCTTCCCATCCAGGAGGCCGAGGTGCGCGACGCCAGCTACCACAGCGACTGGCAGGATCGCGAAGAGGACGATAGCGCCACCCACGCTGTGGCGCGCGACAAGCTGGAGCCGATCACCGCACAGGCGCGCACCGACCACAGCTACGATCAGCGGGCGCAGGCGGCGGACGAAGCGACCCACGCGCTGCCCTACTCGCCAGTCGCCACTGACCAGCGCGATCAGCCTGACCAGCGCGAGGCGACCTATGCGCTGCCACTCTCGGCGATTCCGCAGGAAGCCCCACCTGCCCGTCGCGGCGTCGGCCTGCGCGCGGCGCTCATCACGCTGGCGGTGGCGGCGCTGGTCGTCGTTATCGTCGTGGCGGCGCTGGCGGGCAATGGCCTGCTGCCGAGCCTGTTCGGCGCCTCTCCGATGTCTGCGCCCACCGCGACGATTGCCCCCACCTCTACTCCCTCAACGGCCTTCAGCGTGCAGGGCCTCTATGCGCTCAGTTACCCGACGGGCTGGGTGGTGCAGACCCAGCGCAACGCCCCGCCGCAATCCTACTTCGCGCTGCTCTCCTCGGGCGGCGACGCCAGCGTGAATGTGGAGGCGCAGCAGATCAGCCCGGCGCCATCCGACCTCGCCGCGCTCGACGAGCAGGCCATCAGCACGCTTGCCCAGCCAGGCACGTCGCCCGGCAACTTCAGCGGCGCGACCACCGTCACCATCGGTGGCCAGGCGTGGACGCGCGTCACGGGCGATGCGCAGCTCATCGTTCACAGCGGCCAGCCGCCGACCTACGGCCATGTCGCGGCGCTCTCCACCCAGCGCGGCCCCTACACCTACACCATCCTCTGCGTCTCGACGGCCTCCAGCGCCGATGCCGCGCGCGCCGCCTTTACCACCGACGACGCGAACGCCTTTCAGCCGCTGCTGGCCGGCTTCACCTTCCAGAGCCAGGGCTGAAGCTTCACCCCCAACCGCTCCCCCGCTTTGCGGGAGGGGGCATTTTAGTCACATGTAGTGGTGTATGTTCAGGGTCAGGTACAACTCGCACGACAGCGCGGTCATCAGCATGAGCAGCGTCACGATGACGATCAGGCAACAACCTTCGCCGCGACGTGTGGCAGGCTCCAGAGTTGGCGGCTGATCCCGTGAATCCATTGACGGCTAGCCCTCATCTGTACGGTCGCGCTCGGGGTTGGCGTGCAGCGCCTCCAGCAGCAGCGGATGGCTGCGCCCGTGCGACTCCATGCCGAAGCCATCGGCCACGCGATTGAAGTACTCGAACAATCCGACGATATGCACGGCCTCGATGCATTGCTGCTCGCTCCACCCGGCTGCCCGCAGCGTCTCCCAGTCGGCGCGAGTGATCTTCCATGGCTCGCGGCTCAGCTTGTGGGCGAAGGCCAGCAGCGCGTGGGTCTGGTCATCGACCGGGGCCGTGCGATAGTCGACGGCGATGGCGCGCACGATGGCGTCATCGGCCCCCTGCATGCGGAGAAACTCTCCGTGCTCGGCTGTTCAGTACTGGCAGCGGTTGGCGCTGGAGACGAGCGTGGCCAGCATCTCCTTGTGCGCGCGTGAGAGCGCCGTCTCGCTGAAGTGCGCCCGCTGGATGGCCTGCGCCATCTCATCCGCCAGCGCCGGGAAGGTGAACATGGCGGCGAGCATGCCCAGCTCGCCATCATTGCGCTCCTGCGAGCGGCTCAACACGCGGCGACCATCGTCAGTATGGGCCGCGTCGGGTTGTGGATGATCCACCCAGCTCATCGTGCGCTTCTCCTCGCGGATGCTGCTCATGCTGCTTGTGGCCTGGCTTGGCTTGCCCTCGCCAGCGGTCAGCGGTCGGGATGTGGCCAGCGCAGGATGTAGCAGTAGGTCGTCGCGCCGCCCTGGATGCGGTCGACGATCAACTGATCGAAGTTGGCAGGGCGTGGGAACTGGCGCTGCACCAGATGCTCTGGCCAGATGAGATATTCCGAGTGCGGGAAGTTATCGGGCGTGCCGACGGCGATGCGGATGCGCTGCGGGAAGAGGGTCTGGCGGGTGCCCAGCCACTCATCGAGCGCGCCCTTGTTGCTCATCACCAGCGTCACGGTGGTGCGGCCCTCGCTGTGCGCCACGATCCAGTTGATGGCGTCGGCGTAGGCGGGGTACGCCACCTGCAGCGAGCCGTTCTCGCCGTGCAGCCACTCGGCGGTGTAGCCCTCCGCCTGGTTGACGGTGAGCAGGCCGATGGTGGAGGGTAGCAGCATGGCCAGCGCGATCAGCAGCGTGAACACGGCAGTGATGGCGCCGCGCGTCGCCGCCTCTGCGCTGATCGGCAGCGGGCGAGCGAACGCAGGCGTGATCAGGCGCCCCAGCGGGCGGACGATGCGCTGCTGCGTCCACGGGATCAGGCGTGGTCGCAGCCAGCGCGCGACGCTGGCATAGGCCCAGCCAGCGGTGAACATGACGGGCGGCGCCAGCGGCAAGACGTAGTGCGCGCCGACGATGATATTGAGCGAGGCGAATATCGGCAGCATGCCGCCCAGCCAGACCAGCGCGAAGACCGCCGCGTCGTCGTGCTGGGTCAGGGGCAGACGCTGACGAATGACGCGCGCCAGTCGCCAGATAATCCACACCAGCGCCAGCAGCGCGGGGATGGTGATGAAGAGACTGACCTTGGCCAGCAGAATGTAGACGCCGACGCCCGGCGCGACATGATAGCCGACCACGCCATTCCAGAAGGCGTCGTGGCCGTTGGAGGCGTGGTTGTACTGGAACAGGATGCTGTTCCACAGGCGGTTAAAGGGATCGACCCAGATGGCGGGATCGAAGATATAGACGGTGAGCAGCCCGATGGGCAGCATCAGCGCGGCTTGCCAGGGCGGTCGGCGCCGCGTGACGGCGAGGCTGTAGTACAGCAGATAGGCGGTAATCGGCACGGCGACAAACGCGGCGGTGTACTTGGAGGCGAAGGCCAGCCCACCCAGCCAGCCCACCAGCAGCCACAGCCACGGATGTCGCGCCGCGTGCCAGGCCAGCAGCGCCGCCAGCATCATGAAGCACAGCAGGTAGGTATCGAGATAGGCGATGGAATTGAAGAAGGCCAGCCAGGGGCTGAGCGCCAGCGCCAGCGCGCCAATGGTCGCGCCGAGTCGCCCGAAGATGGGCCGCGCCAGAAAGTAGGCGAGGACGAGCGTGGCGATGAACAGCCACACGCCCGGCAGGCGCGCGCCGATCAGCCAGCCCTGTGCGCCGAGGTTGTGGATGCCATACAGCGAGCCCTCGCCCATGATGAGCTTGGGGAACGATGGCGCCTCGAAGTTGACCAGCCAGTAGGGGTTGGTCAACCAGTAGGGGTTGTGCAGGGCGCCACTCTTGAGCATGGCCTGATCGGCGAGGCCCGTGGGGATGTAGACGCTCTCGTCGGTGACGAGATCGAGCGAGTGTACCAGCGCGATGCGTGGCAGCCAGGCGAGATAGACGATCAGCGCGGGGATGAGCAGGTTCCACCAGCCGAAGCGCGCCCAGCGCCACAGATCGCCCGGCGTCAGGTCGATCCAGTGGCCCCAGTCGCTCCAGCGGCGCGGCTGGGCGCTCTGCGCGTCTGCGTGCGAGGCCGACGATGCGCCCCCACGCGCCTCAGGCGCAGCGGGCGCCGAGGATGACCATTGACTCACTGGCTGCTCTATCCTCATCTGGTACGCTATGAGAAGAACGCCTTGCATGGTGACATACGTGCTGCGTCCCTTGACGCAATGTGTATGCCTACGTACACTCGAAAGGAGTGTCCTCGAACAGACGTTCCTTCACTGGGCGCTCCGCTGGCGCTGCTGGCGCGGCATGCGCCATGCCCCTGTCCCGAACGCTGGCCTGTGGCCTGGGTGAGGAGGCAGGGTCTGGAGCGGCCCGCACTTTTAGATGGGAGCATACCACGAATGGCGCGACTCCGGCAGAAAGGCGCCGCTTCTGGCGGCCCTCAGGCGCCCCAGACGCTCTGGGAGCGAGCAGGCGCGCGCACTGGCAAGGGCGCTGAGGCGCTCTTTGATCGGCTCGATGCGCAAAATGCACAGAGCGTCCGCGACGCTGCCCAGGCCGCGCTGACGCTGGAGCGGCTGGCGGCGCAGATTCGCGCGGGCGCGTGGAGCGCCGAGATCGCGGAGGCAGTCGCGGCGGCCCGCGCCGCGCTCGACCAGCAGTAACGTGGGACGGGCGGGTAAACCCGCAGCTACGGGCCTGCGGCCGCAAAGCCCGCCTGCGCGGGCTGGGAGAAGGCGGGATGGTTCCCCAAACGGCCTTCTGGCTCCCCCTCGCCTGCGGGAGAGGGGGCTGGGGGTGAGGTCGTGCCTGGTCGCCAAGCCTCACTCTGCTGTCAGCGCCGCGCCGTCATCGTTGCCCTCGGCAGGCGCCTGTGAGGCGCCGCTACGCTCGACGCTGAGCGCGTAGTCCATGGCGCCTTCTTCGATGGGGACGGGGCGCTGTTGTTCCAGGCTCATGCGCCAGGTGTGGTTGAGGATGCTGACGTAGGCTTCGTAGCGGCGCGTGAGGTCAGCGCTGGGCAGGTAGCTCTCCAGAAAGCGCATCAGTGGCTCGTGATAGTGGGTCAGCCAGTCGCGCGCAGCGGCGTCCATCCCTACATCGCGTCCGGCGCGTTCACTCAGCAGATACTTATGGAGGTTGAGCTGGCGATAGATGCGCATGGCGGCGGCGCGCGGGACGCGGATTCCCAGCAGATCGCGGATGCGCTGCGTATACCAGCGCGGGCGCAGCGTGGCGATGCGCAATTCATCCTGTGGCAGCGCGGCGTCGGGCCCCTCTTCGTCGCGGTAGGCGGGGGCGCGGCGCAGGGCCAGGCGACGCGCATGGCGCATATTCAGCACGCCATAGCCCAGCGCATTGAGGCGTTCGAGGCGCCGCTCCAGCGCCAGCAGGCCGCCCGCGCGCTCGCGACGATGTGCCTGGCGGTCGGCGCGCAGCCCG
>Ga0070683_100004693_pt1 | contig 11295 bp, 9 predicted proteins | sample KBSC713LmetaG_FD_64662 | JGI IMG/M metagenome (GOLD analysis project Ga0070683, IMG submission 64662) | Corn rhizosphere microbial communities from Kellogg Biological Station, Michigan, USA - KBS C7.1-3L metaG | ecosystem: Host-associated > Plants > Roots > Rhizosphere ...
CAGTGCAAGTGGGCAGCCCTGCACGGAAGCGTTCTCATAGTGCGCTGCTCCACGTTCCGTCGCACCGGGACAGGCTGGAAGAAAACGACGTACTCGCGCGACGAGGTCGACGTGATCGGCGCCTACTCCATCGATCTCGACCGCTGCTTCCTGATTCCGGTCGAGATGGTCGAGGAGCGGCCCACCATCCAACTGCGGATTACACCCGCGCTGAACAACCAAAGGCGCCGGATAAATTGGGCTGACGACTTCGATTTCGAAGCTACACTGACCCGGCACGGGGCCGTAGCTCAGCTGGGAGAGCGCCAGAGTGGCACTCTGGAGGTCAGGGGTTCGATCCCCCTCGGCTCCATTGATTGAGCGCCTCCGCGCAGGTCGGCTCGGCCAGCGCGAGCTCGTTCCTCCTCTTCGGCCGAACGGTCCGCGACGTCAGGACGATCGAGCGCCGGGGCCGAGATCGTCCAGGAGCTGGTCGAGGTCCGTCGGCTCGTCGCGGTGCGCATCCCAGCGCCGGAAGAGCTCGGCGGCGGCTCGGCCCATCCCGCCGGGAAGGCCGAGCGATTCGGCCGTGTCGGCGACCTCCTCCATCTCCGGCGCCCAGCGCCACGCCTTCCGCGCGGAGCGCACGAACCGCTCGCTGTTCACGCCCTCGGCCGCCAGCGCTTCCTCGACGCCGTACACGCGCGCGATCGCGTACGCCTGGGCCGTGAGCGCCGCGCCGATCTTGTTCCAGCCGCCGAAGGCCATCTTCAGTGCGGACGCGGCGCCGACGCCAGCTTCGAGCGGGACCGGTTTTACCTCGCGTGCGGGAAAGAGCGCGGCGATCGCCGCAACGTCGTCCGGCTCTCCCGACAGGTACAGGTTCACGTCGCTGCGCGAGATGACCGAGCCGTCCACGCAGCGCAGGTAGCCGGCGATCCGCCGTACGCGCTCCGGCCCGATCGCGTTCGCCTCGAGATAGATCCCCCCGAACCCCTCCGCGGCCACCTCGCCGGCTACGTCCTCGGCGATCGCTGGGGGACAGAGGCTGATCACGACCTCGCTCGCAGCGACGAGCTCGCGCACGGTGCCGACGTCGCGAAACGACTCGGCGCGCCGGCGCGTTGCTTCGCTTCGGCCCTCGCTCGCCCAGAGCACGTCTCCGTCCACGGCCGAGCCGACCAACGCACCCATCTCGCCGGGAAAAAGCAGGCCGACGACCGTCACGGCGTGATTCTAGGGGCGCGGACAGGGCAAAGCGCTCGCCGCTCGCCGGGCCCGAGTCGGGCCTAGACAGAAGTAAATCTCCCTCGGCCGAGGGATGTGAGAGCGGGCGTCGGCGCGCGATGACGTACGTGAGCCACCAGCCTGGCTCACCCATTCGATGGCCGCGAAAAGCCGCATTCCAGTCCTCGTCCTCGCCGCCCTGGCGGCTGCAGCGCTCGCCTTCGCTGCTCCGGCCCGCGCCGACCTGACGCAGCCGGTCCCGCTCGACCCGGGCAACGGCGCCTCGGTGGAGGCGCTTCCGCCGTTCGCCTGGAGCGCGGTCGCCGGCGCCGACAGCTACCAGTTCCAGGTCGCCGCCGACCAGAATTTCAACTCGCCCGTCGGACGCCAGGGCGAAGGCAGCTTCTCGACGAAGAACACGCGCGCGACCCTGAAGAAGACCCTGCCGAACGGCCGCTACTGGTGGCGCGTCCGTGCGACGACGCGCTCGGGCGACGCCTCACCGTGGTCGAGCCCGCGCTCGATCGTCAAGGCCTGGACGCAGGTGCCGTCCTCGATGTCGCCGTACTACGGCTTTCCTTTCACGTTCCCGACGAGCCCGATGTCCCTCGGCTGGGCGCCGGTCCCCTATGCGGCGAGCTATCTCTTCTCGCTGGCGAGCGACCCGAACCTCGCGAACCTCGTCGAGAGCCCGAACGGCCAGCCCGTCCAGACGTGGGCGACCAACTACGTCCCCGCCTTCAACCTCCTCCCGTCGGGCACCTACTACTGGGCTGTGACTCCGGTCGACTCCGAGGGCAACCGCGGAACGCAGTCGCCCGTCTCCTCCTTCAGCTGGTCGTGGCCGTCGACGACGACTCCGGCCGTGACCGACCTCATGACGGCGACAGAGATGTTCGATCCGCAGTTCTCGTGGACGCCTGTCGATGGCGCGACGAAGTACGAGGTCGAGGTCAACTCCTCGGTCGACTTCGCTCCCGGCTCGAAGGTCTGCTGCACGCAGCTGACGACGTCGACCTCGCTCTCGCCGACCGTCGTGTTCCGCGACAACACGTACTACTGGCGCGTCCGTGCGCTCGACGCAGTCGGCAACGCAGGCGTGTGGAACCGCGGGCCTGACTTCGTGAAGACGTTCGACAAGGTGCCGCCGGTGACCCCGCCGAGCATCAAGAACCTGCACATGCGCGACAACCTGGTCGACCCGGGCACCGACGTCGATCCGGGCACGGCCGGCTACCAGACGAACGTGCCGGTCTTGAAGTGGGACTCCGTTGCGGGCGCCTCCGCCTACCTCGTCGACGTCGCTCGGTACAACGCGAGCCTCTGCGACTGGGGCGGCCTGGGCAGCTGGCGCGTGACGACCTCGATTCCCTCGTGGACCCCGCTCGGCGACGGCTGGAACAACATCAAGCCGTACCCGGACGGGACGCCGGTCGCCAACGAGAACACGCCCCTCGTCCTGAACAAGCAGTACTGCGTCCGCGTGCGCGCGAAGGGCGAGCGTGACGTCGCGCAGCAGGACGTGTACGGAGACTTCACGTATCTCGACGACGGCACCGGAGCTGCCTTCCAGTGGGTCGGCTATCCCACCGGAGGCGCCTGCACGCCGTCCTGCAACGTGGGCTACCTCGGCTCCGCCGACTACCTGCTCCCGGCCACGGGAACGCTCACCCGGCTGACCCCGCTCCTGACGTGGAAGCCGCTCGCCGGTAAGCAGAGCTATTTCGTTCTCGTCTCGAAGGACGCCAACTTCAGCAACATCGTCGACTACGCCTTCACGCACGTCCCGGCGTACTCGCCGCGGAGCCTGAGCAAGGCGACGACCTACAGCGACGAGACGACGCTCTACTACTGGGCCGTCCTGCCCGCCACCAACTTCAACGGCGGCGGCGCCGTCGGCGACCCGCTCATGGCCGCCCCCTCGAACTTCCAGAAGCAGTCGATTCCACCCTCGCAGCTCTCGCCGGACGACGGTGTGCTCGCCACGACGCAGCCCGTCTTCCGCTGGACGTCGGTCGAGGGAGCACGGCGCTACCGATTCCAGGTCGCCCAGGAGCCGACGTTCGCCTCGCCGCTCGAGGACGTCGCGACCGCGTCGACCTCGTACACGCCATTCGCCACCTACCCTGCCGACACGACCCTTTACTGGCGCGTCCGCGCCGACGACGAGAACCTGATCGGCCTCAACTGGTCGAGCGTCCGCACGCTCCAGCGCAAGCTTCCGACTCCCACGACCGACCCGTCGAACCCGACGATCGGCGACTTCACCCCAGCCTGGAAGTGGTCGAACGTGACCGGCTCCTCCGGCTACACGTTCTCGATGGACGGGCCGACGGGCGACCACAAGGAATGGTCGGGCGTCCGCGTTCCGTCCGTCGCCTTCGTCTACCTCTTCGGGCCGGGCATCTGGCGCTGGCGCGTGCGCGCGGACTTCCCGAAGTACCCATCGGGCACCGTTTCAGGGCCCTGGTCGGGGTACGTACCGTTCACGAGGACGCTCGGCGAGCCGAGCGGCGCCCACACGAGCTTCTCCGGAAACCACATCCAGCTCTCCTGGAACTGGAAGCTCGGCGCGACCGACTTCCGGGTGCAGATCTCCACGACGCCGGACTTCTCGACGACGATCGAGGACGTGACGACCGACAACACCAGCTATGCGCCGCTGATGACGCACCCGTTCTACACGAACGGCGGATCGCTCTTCTGGCGCGTCGCCGCACGCGACAAGGGCTTCAACGTCGGCGACTTCTCGCAGACACAGCGGATCGACATCGCGCAGCGCCTCCGCGTCGCGGTCAACCGTCCTGCGCTCCGCAAGCGCTGGAACCGCCTCACGGTGACGGTGCAGAACCCGTTGCTGAGGCCGGTGGGGGGCGCGACCGTGAAGGTGTCGGGCGCCGGCATCAAGGCCCGGAAGGGCAAGACGAACGGCAAGGGCAAGGTCTCGTTCAAGATCAAGCCTCGCAAGAAGGGCCGCCTGACGTTCAAGGCGACGAAGGCTGGATATACAGCCGGGTCGCTGACGATGCGCGTCTCGTAGCTCCGTACAATCGCGCCATGAAGCAAGCCGTGCACGACCGCGGCGCCTGGCCGACCGACGCGCCGATCGACCGAACCGAGCACGAGCTCGCCGACTGGGAAGTCCTGACGGACGCGCTCGTCCACAGTCTCGCCGGCGAAGGGCTGATGAACGTCGACGAGCTCCGTCGCGGGATCGAGAGCATGCCGCCCGATGCGTACGAGCGGGCCTCCTACTACGAGCGCTGGCTCTACTCGATCGAGACGATCCTCGCCGAGAAGGGCGTTCTCGCTCCCGGCGAGCTTGACGCGAGGCTCGAGACGTGACCTTCCGCGTCGGCGATCGGGTGCGGGTCGCGGATCGTGTGCACGAGGGGCATCACCGCACGCCCGGGTACGTGAAGGGCCGCAGTGGATGGATCGAGCGCGTCCACGGCTCGTTCACGAACCCCGAGACCCGCGCGTACGGCAGCGACGGGCTCCCCGAGCGGGTGCTCTACCAGGTCGTGTTCGACCTCGAGGCCGCACGCACCTACGTCGACGTCTTCGAGCACTGGCTCGAGGCCGAGCGATGAGCGAGCACGGGCACGATCATCCACACGAGCCGATCGCGGGCGACGATGGGCCGGCGGCGGCGCGGGCGCGGGCGCTCGAAGAGCTCCTCGTCGAGAAGGACGTCGTTCAGCGGGAGGACGTTCGCCGGAACGTCGACTGGCTCGTTTCCCGCTCTCCGGCCGACGGAGCGCGCCTCGTTGCGCGCGCGTGGGTCGACCCGGTCTTCAGGGATCGCCTGCTCCAGGATGCTCGCGCCGCGGCGCTCGATCTCGGCCTCGATCCGGGGCCGTCGCCGGTGGTCGTCGCGGTGGAGAACACGGAGCAGGTGCACTACATGGTCGTCTGCACGCTCTGCTCGTGCTACCCGCGGGCGCTGCTCGGCCCGCCGCCGGCCTGGTACAAGAGCTTGCCGTACCGCTCGCGTGCGGTTTCCGACCCGCGGGGAGTGCTCGAGGAATTCGGCGTCGAGCTTGGCGAGGGGGTGGAGCTCCGCGTTCTCGACTCGACCGCTGACATCCGGTACCTCGTCATTCCGCGGCGCCCCGAGGGGACGGCCGACCTCGGTGAGGAAGAGCTGGCCGCCCTGATCACGCGCGACTCGATGATCGGAGTCGCCGAGCCGGTTGCGCCGGCGTCCGCGACCGCGTAGCGGCTCTCTTTCGGCACGAAGGTGTGACAGACACGTGATTCCTTCTCCTCTACGTTGTCGAGACAGACAACAGAGAGGAGGCGGGCATGAAGAAGACATGGCGATGGCCGCTTGCGGGGTTTCTCCTCGGCGGCCTCCTAGGCGCGACGATTCTCACCGTGAACGTCGTTGGAGCGAGCGGCCCGAACGCGCCGCCGGCGCGAGTCGCCTCGTTCGGCGAGATCCTGCACACGCCGCCGCTGCTCGTGCGCGTGGGCAAGGCGGTGAACCTGTCGTTCGGCGTCGTGTGCGGCATCGTCGGCGACAACCCCGGCGGGAGATGCACGCCACGTGGCGCGGTGCTCGTGCGGGCAGCGGGTGAGGCGGGTTTCCGAAAGCTGCCGCTGGAGCCCGAGCCGGGCGGACTGCTGTCCGCCGTCGTCCCGGCGTCCAAGGCTAGTCGCGGGTTCGACTACTACGCCTCGATCGAGAACGGCCGCGGGCAGAGCTCGATGCTCCCGGAAGCGGGATCAGCTGCGCCGCAGCACGTCTGGCCGCTCGAGACGTGGACGACGGTCGACGTGGGCGCACCGCGATTCGGCGAGTTCAGACCGCCGTCGTCGGTCGTCGCACACTTCGGGTGGGGAAGGGGCGACGGCGCGATCGGGCTCGACAGCGGCCGCGAACAGTCGCGTATCGGGCCGTCGGCCTTCGACGTCGCTCCGGACGGCTCCATCGTCGTGCTCGACCAGGTCAATCATCGCCTCGTGCGGCTGCGCAGTGGCCGGAAGCCGGCTCACCTGCCGATCGACTTCGCCGGCGGCGAGGGTGACCTCGCCGTTGGCGGCGACGGGACGATCTACGTGCTCGAAATCTCGGGGCAGCCGCTCCTTCGCTCGTTCTCGCCCGCTGGGGCGTCGATTTCCGCGGGTCCGCTCGCCGAGCCGGTCGCCGACATGGTGCGCGCCGGGCCGTCGGGGCCGGTCGTGCACGCCTATCCGTCCGAGATGTGGCTGCCGACGGGCGAGGGTCGCCCGCCGCTGACCGCGACGGAGCAGCTGCGGGCGGCGCAGCCGGCGCGGAGTGCCGACGGAGGCCTCGGCGTGGTCGTCCATGCGTCGGCGGCCGAGGTCGATCTCGCGCTGGTTCGGGAAGATCGTGTCCTCCGTGCGTGGATTCTGCGCGGGCCGGCGAGCTTCGGCGAGGTGCAGCTGGCAGAGCCGTACGGGGACGGGCTCGTCGTGGTCGTCCGGCTCTGGGACGAGCGGGACGCGGAGTTCCGTGTGCTTCACCTCGTTCCCGGCGGAGTCGCGTCGAGCTTCACCGTCGCGCCGGGCGAATGGGCAGAAGCGGCGTCACTGAGTCGCTTCCGCCTTCATGGCGACACGCTCTATCAGCTGCGATCCGGCCGCTCCGGAGCTGCGATCGCGACGTACGAGATCGGAGGGAAGCGATGAGACCGGGGCTTTGGACAGGACTGGTCGGAGGCCTGGCGGTAGTGCTCCTTGCCATCGGCACGCCCGCCGGGGCGTACCACACGCGCTTCCAGAGCACGTGCACGAGCGGGTACTTCAACGACAATCCAGTGACGCGCGCCGAGGCTCGCAACTACGCCTACGTCGCCGCCGCCGAGGGCTACCAGTGGGGCGGCGGATGCTGGAACGACAACAACTGGGACGACTCGCCCGGCGATCCGACCGAAGATCCGTACACGAATGGAGAGGGCCCGGACTGCTCGGGGCTGACGTTCAAATCGTGGTGGGAGCGCTCCGAGACGGGCGACCCGTGGTTCCGGTACCACTCGGCGATGCAGAACACGCACGGTCCCTACACCGCGGCCGACTTCAAATACGGCACCGGCGCTCCCAACGTGACGGTCGCGAAAGCGAACACCGTGTACATGGACGCGTTCGCCTCCACGTACCACGTCGGGATGATCTATTGGGCCAACACGGCCTTCAACCAGGACCGGATCATCGAGGCCAAGTGCGAGGCCTGCGGGAGCGGAACGTGGCCGCGGACCTACCGTGGCAACCCTGACTACAGTGGCGCGCGGCGGCTGTACTGGGCAGGATGAGCTCGCTGGTGGGACCTGCCTTACACTTCCGGTGTGGTCGAGCTGATCTTCATGATGCTCATCCTGAAGCTGCCGATCCTCTACCTCGCCGGAGTCTGCTACTGGGCGATCAAGGCCGAGCCGAAGCCCCTCGAAGGCGCTCGGGCTCCGGCTCGGCTCGAGCCCGGCCCCGACCGGCCGCGAAGCCGCAGTCCGCGGCGACCGAGCTCGCGGGGCGGGCCCGACCGTCGTGACGCCCGGGCTGCACGCGCGAGCCTGTCGAGGCCGCCCACGTGAGCACGGCGCCGGCGCCGTACGAGGACGACCGAGGGAGCGCGGCCGAGACCGCCGCCGGGCTCCTCGCGGCGATCTCGCTGACGGCGAGCGTGATCGCCTGCCTCTACCGGCCGCTTCGGCTGGCCCCGTTCGCGATCCTGATCGCGCTCCTCGCAGTGGCGCTGTCCAAGGGACGCCATCAACGGCTCGCGGCGTTCGCGGTCGCGGCGGGTGGGCTCGGCTGGCTGATCGGGATGTCCGTCGCCGTCCTCACCAGCAATCCGATCTACTGAGGCCGTGAGGCGCCCCCGCAGGGGCTCGCGGTGCTAGAACGAACGTGATGAGCGTGCGCGATGTCGACGGAGTCAACGCGGGCTATGCCCAGGCTTTGCTCGAGCAGTACCTCGAGAACCCCGAGGCGGTCCCGGAGGAATGGCGATCGCTTTTCGAGAGTGGTGACGCCGGCATCGTCGAGGCTCTGCCGGGGCTCGCCCGCCTACTCGAGAACCTGAAGGAGGGAAACGGCGCTCCGGCGCCCGCTCAGACGCCCGCACCGGTCGCGGTCGAGTCGCCGCCGCCCCTGGCACCGGCGCAGCCGGCGAGGGAAGAGCCCACCCCCGCGCGGGCGGCCCCGGCCGCGCCGGACCAGACGCTCCTCGAAGGCGTCGCCGCCGCGATGGCGCTGATCAAGGCCTACCGAACCCATGGTCATCTCGCCGCGCTCCTCGATCCGCTCGGCTCCGAGCCGGTCGGAGACCCGGCGCTCGAGCCGGACCTGCTCGTCCCGAAGCTCACTCCGGAATTGCAGGAGGCGATTCCCGCGTCGGTGCTCCGGGTCGGAGTGGACGGCGAAACCCTGGCGGACGTCCTGCCGAAGCTCCGCGAGATCTACTGCGGGACGATCGCCTACGAAGTCGAGCACATCTCCGACCACCAAGCGCGCGTCTGGCTTCAGCATGCCATCGAGTCGGGCCGTTACCGCAAGCCGCTCGACGCGGACGAGAGGCGGCGGCTGCTCGAGCGGCTGACCGAGGTCGAAGGCTTCGAGCACTACCTGAAGCGTCAGTTCCTCGGCCAGAAGCAGTTCTCGATCGAGGGTCTCGACGTGATGGTGCCGATGCTCGACGAGGCGATCGAGCTCGGCGTCGAGGCGGGCGCGCACGAGGTCGTCATCGGCATGGCCCATCGCGGGCGACTGAACGTGCTCGCGCACATCATCGGACGGCCGTACGAGGAAGTCCTCCGCGAGTTCGAAGGCGAGCGCACGATCGAGGCGGTCGTCGCCAAAGAGGGCGCCACCGGGGACGTCAAGTACCACCTCGGCGCCGTGGGGCGGCGCAGCACGGACGCCGGCGACGTCAGCGTCCTGCTGGCCGCGAACCCGAGCCACCTCGAGGCGGTCGACCCGGTCGTCGAAGGCATCACGCGCGCGGAGCAGACCGACCGCTCGTCGCGCGCGGGCGACCACGACCCCGCGATCGCGCTCCCGATCCTCATCCACGGCGACGCGTCCTTCCCGGGTCAGGGAGTCGTCGCGGAGACGCTCAACCTCCAGAACCTCGTCGGCTACACGACCGGCGGCACCCTGCACGTGATCGCGAACAACCAGATCGGGTTCACGACCGATCCCGCGGACGGGCGCTCGACGCGCTATTCGAGCGACCTCGCGAAGGGCTTCGACAACCCGATCATCCACGTCAACGCCGACGACCCCGAGGCGGCGATCTCCGCGATCCGGCTCGCGCTGGCGTTCCGTCGGCGGTTCGGGAGCGACGTCGTGGTCGATCTCGTCGGCTACCGCCGTCACGGGCACAACGAGGGCGACGAGGCCTCGTTCACCCAGCCGCTGATGGCCGAGGGGATCGCGGCCCACCCGACCGTCCGCACGCTCTATGCGACGCGTCTCGCCGAATCGGGAGAAGTCCCCACCGAGGAGGCGGATCGGCTGGCGAAGGAGATGCAGGAACGCATGCGCGCTGCCCACGAGGCGTTGAAGTCCTCGTTGTCGAGCCCCGAGGCATCGAGCGGCGAGAGCACTCCGGTCGCCGCCGAGGCGTCGGTCGAGACCGCCGTACCGGACCAGCGGCTACGCGAGCTTCAGCAAGAGCTCGTGCGCGTCCCCGAAGGGTTCACCGTGAGCCCGAAGCTGGTGAAGATGCTCGAGCGGCGTATGGAAGCGCTCGACGCGGGCGGCATCGACTGGGGCCAGGCAGAGTCGCTCGCGTTCGCGAGCCTGCTCGTCGAGGGGATCCCGATCCGCCTCACGGGCCAGGACACCGAGCGTGGAACGTTCTCCCACCGCCATCTCGTCCTCCACGACGCGGAGACCGGTGCGCAGCACGCCCCGATCAAGCACCTCGCGGCCGCATCCGCCTCGGTCGAGGCGTACAACTCGCCGCTCTCGGAGTACGCGGCCCTCGGATTCGAGTACGGCTACTCGGTCACCGCTCCCGAGGCGCTGGTGCTCTGGGAAGCGCAGTTCGGCGACTTCATCAACGGCGCCCAGATCGTCGTCGACCAGTTCCTCGTCTCGGGCCTCGCCAAGTGGCGGCAGACCTCGCGTCTGACGCTGCTTCTCCCCCACGGCTACGAGGGCAACGGGCCGGAGCATTCGAGCGCGCGCCTCGAGCGTTTTCTGCAGCTCGCAGCGCAGGAGAACATCCGTGTCGTCAACGCGACCACTGCGGCGCAGTACTTCCATCTCCTCCGCCGCCAGGCGCTCGACCCGAACGCACGGCCGCTGATCGTGATGACGCCGAAGGGGCTCCTCCGGCTTCGAGAGGCCTCGTCGTCGCTCCCGGACCTGGCCGAGGGCCGCTTCCAGCCCGTGCTCGACGATCCGGCCGTCTCCGACCGCGCGGCGGTGACGAGGCTCGTTCTCACCTCGGGCAAGCTCTACTACGACATCGCCGGCAACGAACGCAGGGCGCAGGCCTCGAACGTCGCGATGGCGCGCATCGAGGAGCTCTATCCGTTCCCGGTCGCCCCCGCCGCGGCTCTCGTCGCGTCGTATCCATCGCTGCGTGAGGTCGTCTGGGCGCAGGAAGAGCCTCAGAACATGGGTGCCTGGCGCGCGATCAGGCACCGGCTCGAAGAAGCAGTCGCCGGCAAGCCGCTCAGGTACGTGGGCCGGCCGTGGCGGGCAAGCCCGAGCGAGGGGTATCCGACCTCGCACCAGCGCGCGCAGGGGCGGATCGTCGAAGAAGTGCTGGAGGACGCGCCGTCCTAGGGACGACGTCGGCGGCGTCGATCAGCAGCTGCCGCGGCGGCTGCCTTCGCGAGCCTGGGGCCATGCCGTCGCGCCTCCGCCATCAGGCGCCGCCTGTGGCGCGGCGGGATCCTGCGCCAGATGTCATAGGCGGTCAGTGCGAGCCCGATCGGGCCCATCTTCCGCGAAAACAGGCGGGTGAGGCGCGGCATCGCCGGGATCCTACTCGTCCGCCCCGCTGGCTAGCCTCGCTTCTTTCGACCGACCCCGCTATCATCACGCGTCCCGTCAACAGCGACCTACCGACCAGGGAGGTTTCATGCCGGTAGAGACGCCTTCCGTCTTTGC
>Ga0070683_100004694_pt1 | contig 11294 bp, 9 predicted proteins | sample KBSC713LmetaG_FD_64662 | JGI IMG/M metagenome (GOLD analysis project Ga0070683, IMG submission 64662) | Corn rhizosphere microbial communities from Kellogg Biological Station, Michigan, USA - KBS C7.1-3L metaG | ecosystem: Host-associated > Plants > Roots > Rhizosphere ...
TCGATCTTGCCGGGGTAGAGTTTGTGGAGCGCGTATACGACCTCTAATCCCAGGCGGATCGAATCGAATTGATCGCGATCGGTGATGACGAATCGCACACCTTCCGTCTTGGGATTGAGATGCGTGGGATAGACGCGAACGCCCGGAATGTACCGAGCGTTCAGGAACGCGGCCAGTTCCGCGCCATGGACCCACTCCGCGCCGATCTGCTCGAACGGAGCATCGGTGCCCCGCCCCACCGAGTAATTCTTCGAAGACTCGATCAGCGCCAGCCCCGGATACAGCGTCGCCGCGTTCAGGCTGCGCATATTCGGCGAGGGATCCACCCACGGGAGACCAGTCGAATCGAACCAATCGCCGCGCTGCCAGTCGCGCATCTTGATGACGTGGAGATCGGCGTTCCACTTGCGCTCGGCGTTCCCCATGGCGGCTAGTTCACCCGGCGTGAGCCCGTGGCGCACCGGCAGACTGAAGCATCCGGTGATGCCCTGCAAATCCGGATCGAGCATCGGGCCCTCGACGTGAAGGCCCGTGATCGGATCCGGGCGGTCCAGCACATAGAACGGAAGATTCGCTTTGGCGGCAGCTTCGAGCGCGAAGAGCATAGTGCAGTTGTATGTAAAGAAACGCACCCCGACGTCCTGCATGTCGAACACCAGCGCGTCCACGCCGCGCAGCATCTCCGGCGTCAAACGAAAGCGGCTATTCGCGTACAGGCTGAATACCGGCAGTCCTGTGGCGGCATCCCGCGAATCGGAGACGGTGGGCTGATCCTGGGTTCCGGCGATCCCGTGTTCAGGCCCGAACAGAGCCGTCACCTTTACGCCTGCGGTGATCATCACATCCACATTTCGGCGGCCCTGACGATCGACGCCGGTTTGATTCGTCAGCAGGCCGACCCGCTTGCCCTGTAACGATGCGAAGCCTTCCTGTTCCAGAACGTCGAGCCCCGTAAGCGTCACGTGATTCGCGGGGCCGAGACCGAGCCCACGCGCAGCAATCGTCGCGATGGTGCGGCGCCATTCGTTGATGCTGCGGCCGCCCTTCGGATGGACGCGATTCGTCATGATCACGACGAACGATTTACTGACGGGGTCGATCCACAGCGCGGGGCCGGTGAATCCAGTGTGGCCGTAAGACACGCCGCGCGGGAAGATATCGCCGCGATTAGAAGAATATGGCGAGTCGATGTCCCAGCCGAGGCCGCGCAGGATCGGATGATCGGGTGGACTCGCCGGCGAAGTGAACAGATCTACCGTCGCCGGCCTGAACAGGGTGCCGCTTAGCATCGCCTGGGCATAACGCGCGATGTCGTCCGCGGTCGAGAAGACGCCAGCGTGTCCGGCGACGCCGCCCATGTAGCGCGCGGTGGGATCGTGCACGACTCCTCGAAACGGCTTGCCGGTGGCAGCGTCAATTTCCGTGGGTGCGATCCGAGTGACGAGCGAGGTCGCAGGATTAAAGGTGGTCTCGCGCATCCCCAGCGGTTCGAAAATCTGCGCCCGCGCGAACTGGTCGAGAGGCTGGCCGCTCACCCGCCGCACGATCTCGCCCAGCAGTTCGAAGTTGATGTCGCTGTAAACGAAGGTCACCCCGGGCGGACCGGCGGGCTTGTCGACTAGCGCCTTACGGATGCCGGTGTCGTAGCCGCTCCAGGCCGGTTCGAGATCAAGATCGGGGCGCAGTCCTGAATAGTGCGTCATCAGGTTGCGAACCGTTATGTTGCTTTTACCGCCCTGAAACTCCGGCAGGTACGCAGTCACCGGATCGTCGAGCTTGATCTTGCCCTGCTCGTAGAGCTTCATGATCGCGGGCGTGGTCGCGACGACCTTGGTCAGCGACGCGACGTCGTAGATGGTGTCGAGCGTCGCCGCTTCGCGTGCAGGAACCAAAGCCCGTGCGCCATACGCCTTGCGATGGACGATTTTCCCGTCGTGACCAATGATGATGACCGCGCCGGGGATCAAGCCATCGCGGATGGCCTGCTCCGTGGCTGTGTCGAGCGCGATAGCGCCGGCGAAAGATTGCGCGAATGCACTGACCGCCACGCAAGCCGCCGCCAGCAGGAGCTTCATGAAAGTTGTTTTGCGATACCCTCGAGCAGCGTCGCCAGGTTGAGGTCCTTTTGCGTGATGCCGCCCGCGCTATGGGTCACCAGATCGACGGTCACCTTGTTATAGACGTTGGCCCACTCCGGATGGTGGTCGTTCTTCTCGATCGATGGCGCGGCGGTCACCATGAAGCCGATGGCGTGGGGAAAATCCGCGAACTTAAACTCGCGGTGGAGCTTGCCGTGTTCGACCTTCCAGCCTGGCAGCTTGGCTAAGCCTTCGGAAATTTGAGAGTCGGTGAGTTTTGCCACTTGATCCGACTTTATCAGACATCCAGGCCTACCGCGCGCATCAGTTCCAGGGCGTTGCCCCGCGCGACAACACCGGGACGCAGATGATAATCGAAACGGATTTCGCCACCCTCTAAGTGGTCTTCGAAATGGACGTTGATCGCGCGGCCCTTCAGTTGTTCGGCGATCTCGGCAAGCGCCAGGTCATGCGTTGTGGCCAAACCGATCGCGCCGCGCTCGACCAGTCCCACCAGCAGCGCTTGCGCCCCTATCCTGCGGTCATGCGAGTTGGTGCCGCTCAGCAGCTCGTCAAGCAGGAACAGTAGAGGCTCGCCGGAACGCGCCAGATCGACGACGTCTTTCAAGCGGCTGATTTCGGCGTAGAAACGCGAACGATGGTCGGTCACCGAATCGCTAGTGCGCAGCGAGGCGCCTAGGCGCAATCGCGAAAGACGCAACCGGGTCGCCGTTACAGGAGCACCCGCCCACGCCAGCACTACGCTCACACCCACGGCACGCAGCAGTGTGCTCTTGCCCGACATGTTCGATCCGCTGATGATCCAGAGACGAGTGTCCCCGCCTAGCTTGACGTCATTCGCGATGGCCTCGCCTGCGGGAATCAAAGGATGCGTGAGCCCCTGCGCGTCGTACCAACATTCCGACGATTCCGACAATTCGGGAAACACAGCGTCGGGCCGCTCATAGGCGAAGCATGCCAGCGAGCTCATGGCCTCGAAGTCGCCGATCGCGGCCACCCATCCGGCCACATGCGGGCCGTAGCGGATGCGCCACTTCTCGATCGCCATGGCGAACTGCGGCATCCAGACCAGCGCGGCCGCAGGCAGGCGGAAGAAGAGATTGCGCGCCCAGTCGAGGCGATCCACCAAGCCGACCAGCCGCTGGATCTGCCGCGTGGCGGGCACGCCATCCACCAGTAGCTTTTCCCTTAGTCCGGCTAGTGCCGGCGACCGGAATGGCTCCCGCTCCAGCCGTTCCAGCAGCAGCGCGATCAACCGCAGCTCGTGCGCAGGCGTGCCGACGCTTCCGGCAACCTGGTTGGTCGCGCGGTTCGTCGCCATCATGAAGATGAGCTCGCCTAGCACGACGAACAGGAACGGGACGAGTGTGGTCCGCTCCAGCAGCACCGTGATCACCGTCACGACGGCCGCGATCGCCAGGATCAGCGCAATCCATCGCGCCCCCGGAAAAAATATCACCGGAGGTTCGTTGCCCCACTCGCCGAGCTTGCGATCGTCCAGCGCAGCGCGGAGGTCATCGCCCATCATCGCGATCTCCTCGCGCAGATCGATCCGGGGACGAAGTTCCTTGACCGATTCCTGACGGGCAGCGACCTCTTCCGGATCCCCCGGCGTCAGCAGCCAACCTGCCAGCACGCGTTCTCCCATGCGAGTACGAGCGGTCGAAAGCAGTTCAAACAGCGATCCGCGGCCGAACAGGTCCAGATCCTCGGCGAAAACGTGACGAGGATCGCGGAAACGCTCGCCCTGATTGCCCGCGCCGATCCACCTGTTATCGAGACGCCCTAACGCGCGCTCGTAATACCCGATTCCGCGGGCTGCCCGGCGCAGGTCGCGATCCACGCGGTCGTGAATCACCACCAGCACGATGAGCGCAACGATCGGCAAGAGGAGCCACCAGGGCGACATTCGTCCAGCGCCCAGCGAGATGGCGGCAACCGCCACCAGCAGGAGTCCGCTGATAAGGCGAGCGTTCCCCAGCCGCCGATGGAGCAGTTCATTCCGGGCGTGTTCGCTGTGCCAGCGATCCAGGCGCAGTCTATATTCCTTGAGAGGATCCAACGTAATTAAGATTACCAATGGGGTCCACAAGGGCGCGGTATGCTTGGGATCTGGTGGTTCCCCATGCTGGCTCGCCTGCGCCCCACACTCGATTTCATGCCGTCGCCGGTTCCCGATAAGCCCGGCCTTCTGATCCGCGATCCGTTCTACTTTTCCGACGCGACCTTGATCATTCCGCCGGTGCTGGTGGAAAGCCTGACGTTTTTCGACGGCGCTCACAGCTCGCTCGATCTGCGGGAACATCTGGTCCGCCTGACGGGGGATCTGGATGTCAGCGGGCTGGAGCAGCACCTGATCGACACGCTCAGCGAGGCGGGATTTCTGGAAGATGAGAAATTCTTCCAGCGCAAGGAAGCCGCCGAACGTAATTTCGCCAATGCGCCCACGCGGGAGTCCGTGCACGCCGGAACAGGTTATCCGGACAATCCCAAAGAGCTCACCTCCACCTTGCAGGGCTACCTAACAGGACCCGCGGCGGCGAAGACGAGTCGCGTGCGGGCCATCGCGGCTCCGCATGTGAGCCCCTTTGGAGGCATCGATTCCTATCGCGCTGCGTACGCTTCGCTCACGCCGGCCGACGCCGAAAAGACGTTCGTAGTCCTGGGCACTTCGCATTACGGGCATCCCGACCGATTCGGTCTCACGCGGAAAGCCTTCGTGACCCCGTTCGGGGAGACCAGCACCAATCTGGCTCTGGTGGATGAGATCGCGCGCGCTGGCGGGGACGGCGCGTTGATGGAAGACTACTGCCATTCGATTGAGCATTCCATCGAGTTTCAGGTAGTCTTTCTGCAACACCTGTTCGGGGCGAATGTGAAGGTGCTGCCGATTCTGTGCGGAGCGTTCTCGCGCGGCATGAAGTCAGGCGCGCAGCCCGATGACGATGAGAACGTGCGGAGAACCATCGGAGCGCTGGGTGAGATCGCGGCGCGCGAAGGCGACCGGCTGCTGTGGGTCCTGGGCGTCGACATGGCGCATATGGGCCGCCGCTATGGAGACGGTTTCGAGGCCGCCGCGGATCGGGGAGAGATGGAGGACGTCGCGCGGCGCGACCGCTTGCGCATCGAGCGTATGGAGCAAGGCGACGCGGCCGGCTTCTGGGAACAAGTGCGCGAGAATCGCGACCATGGAAACGACGAACTCAAGTGGTGCGGGTCATCGCCGATTTACACATTCTTGCGCGCAATGCCCGATATTCGAGGCAGCCTGCTGCACTACCAGCAGTGGAATATCGACCCCCAAAGCGTGGTCAGCTTCGCCGGGATGAGTTTCCACACCTAGGCACGAAGTGCACGGGCCGGCCTCTTTTTACTGAACAAAGAGACTCCGTGACAGGATCCTGAAACGCTTTATTTACAAGAGGTTGCAAACCTCGGGGCTCTGGCCGTCCGATTGCACTGAGTCGGACGGAGGCGAGGGCTAAAGCGATGGATGTCGATAACTCGCGACGAAGCGCCAACCAGGCGCCGGCAGGGGCTGGCTGTTCAGAACATGCCCGCTGTTTGGAGAGCTTTGGCGTCGCGGTTCGTGAACTTTTGGAGCTGCACGAACAGCAATGGTTCGCGATTCTCGACGGCGACTATGACAGTTGCCGCTTCGACATCCTGATCCACATGGCCAATGAGAGGAAGCAGTCTGCGAAGTATGCCTATCTGCGCCACGTGGAAACGCACGGCTGCTCGGACTTTAATGCCTTTAACAAAACTCGAGCGCGAAGTCATAACGGATAGCATGTTGAAGATTCAGTCCATCCAGGCTTCATTGAACCAAATCGATGAAACCAAGCTACTCGACGGCGAAGAGATCCATAACTGCTTGCAGAATGCCAATAACAGTTTCCGCGCCGCTTTGAACGCCGGATTCCCTCAGAAGAAGAAAACAAATCATTAGGCGGAGGAGCCCGCGCGGCTCTAATTCGCCGATGCCGGCGTCCCGTTTGCCGGAGTGCCGTTGGTCGGCGCGCCGTTTTGCGGGGGCTGGGGCTTCGGCAGCGGCTTTCGCGGAAGCGTTTCTTCACGATTCGCCGCCTGATACACGAACGACGCTACGATGGCCGCCATCTGCGCCATATCAGCGCGCTGAACGCGGTCGTATACATCCATGTTGGAATGGTGCGTTCGCGAATTGTACTCCAGGCCGTCCTGAATGAACTGGAAACCGGGCAGGCCCACCGCATCATAACTTTGGTGATCGGTGCCGGTAGTGTTGCGGATGCTGATGGTCCCTGCGCCGAGATCTTCAAAGGGTTTAAACCACGCTTCGAAAATCGGACGCGTGGCATCATTGCCCTGTAGATAGATCCCGCGAATCTTCCCGCTGCCGTTATCGACATTGAAATAGCCGGCCAGCCTTGCATGCTCGGGCTTCAGTTTCATATCCTCGCGTTTGGCGAAATGTTCGTCGACATAGGCGTGCGAACCCAGCAGGCCCTGCTCTTCCCCGCTCCACAAGGCCATGCGAACCGTGCGGTCCATGGGCAGATTGAGCGTCTTTAGAATACGCATCGCCTCAATCATCACCGCGCAGCCGGCCGCGTTGTCCGTGGCTCCCGTGCCTCCCTGCCAGCTATCCAAATGGGCGCCGATCATCACGATCTCATCGCGCTTGCGTCCGCCCGGAATCTCGCCGATGACGTTCACGGAATCGGTGCGGTCGTCCAGAAATTTAGCCTGGATGTCGAATTCCAGCTTCACGGGAATTTTGTTATCGAGCAGACGCAGGACGCGATTGTAATGCTCCGGCGTCAGCACGACCGAAGGAGGCGGAACAGGATCCTTGATGTCGCGGGTTCCGGCGGCTTGGCCGAAGACGGTGCCTCCGCTGCTCTGCCCGCCGCCCAGGCGCACCACGACAGCCACACCTTCATCTGTCAGAAATTTATTGAGCTTGTTCTGGAACTGCTGCTGGGGCGTCAGGCCTCCCGGAGCAGTCTGTCCCCCTCGGCCGCCACGGCCTCCCCGGCCCTCCGCCAGCGCAGCCGCCCCGGGCGCGCCACCGCGGCCACCGCCATCCGCGGCGAGACTCAGCTTGGCCAGCTCATCGTCGGTGTAGCGTTGCCCCTGCGACGTGGTAATCATGGTCAGCTCCCGGCCCACGCCCATGAACAGAATCTTGCCCTTCAGCTTGCCCTTGTACTTGTCGAAATCGGCCTCGGCAGCCATGTTGGCGATCATCGCTTCGCCGGTTACCGGGCCGTTGGTCCCCGGAGAATAAGCCAGCGGAAAACCGATCAGCGGCGCGTATTGCGGCTCGATCAGGTTCGCCGAGAAGTGCGTGTACGTCCATCCGCGTCCGAACGGACCCCACTTCTCCTCGTGGCCCTCAATGCCCCACTCCTTCAGTTGTTTGACCACCCAGTCAGCCGCGGCGAAAAACCCTGGGGAGTTCGTCAGGCGCGGGCCATAAACGTCCGTGAGCTGGAAGACGTGGTCCATCGCCTTGGAATTCTGCAAGGCTTCTTCCCGGATCTTGTGGATGGCGTTCAGATCGACGCGCTCCTCCGCCTGAATCGGCAGCAGCGCCAAAACGATCATGCAGGCCAGAATTCGCGGGCAGGATCTATAGGGAATCATGAGCACCTTCTTGGAGTCCATATTACAATTTCGGGTAGCGTGCAGATCACCATCTCCAAGGAGAACTACCTCAAGGCCATCGCCGAAGCCGAAAGCGAAGGCGAAACCGTCATTGCCGCGACTCTGGCAAGGTGGCTGGAGGTTTCAGCCCCAGCCGTCACCATGGCGATCCGCAGGCTGAAGCGCGACGGGCTGATTCGTGTGGCTGTCTCCGGTGAACTCAGCCTCACCCGCGAAGGGCGCGAGATCGCCAACCGCGTGCTGAACCGGCATCATCTGATCGAGCGGATGCTGACGGAAGTTTTCGGCATGGAATGGTACAAGGTCCATGACGAGGCCGAGCAGCTGGAGCACGCTGTATCCGCCGATTTCGAACGCAAGCTCTTGGACAAGCTGGGCGAGGGCGAGGCTTGCCCTCACGGCAATCGAGTCGGCCGGGATCGTCCTCGCGATCGCCGCGAGCGTGGATGGATCCCGTTGGATGAGGCCGCTGGAGGCGCCGGCGTCCGCGTGATGAGCGTGTTCGAGCGCGATCGCAAATTGCTGGAGTACCTGAACGGGCTTGGCATACGGCCGGGTGCGCAGCTAAAGGTGGTCGGGAAGAACTACGATCAGACTATGACGCTGCGTGTGGATCGCAAACCGGTGCAGCTCGGCGGCGCCGCGGCTTCGAAGGTATGGGTCGCGGAATGAATTGGACAGCTACGGCCGCGATCATGCTTGCGCTTGCGGTCTGCATCGGGGCCTTCGGAGCCCACGGATTGCAGGCTCGCCTCGACACCTACTCGCTCGGCGTCTACGAGAAAGGGGTGATTTACCACTTCTTTCACGCGCTGGGTATGCTGGCAGTGCCCCTGCTGGTCCGCGCGGGGTTGATTTCGGAATCGGGGGGCAATTGTACCGGCTGGCTGCTGCTCGCCGGAATCGTGCTGTTTTCCGGCAGCCTGTATGTGCTGGCGATCACCGGAGTTCGAACGCTCGGCGCAGTTACTCCGTTCGGAGGCGTTGCGTTTATCGCCGCCTGGGTGACGCTGGCTGTGGGTGCGCTCCGGTCAAGCGGTCGTTAGCCGCGACTTGAAGTAATCCACGGTTTCCCGCAGTCCGTCTTCCAGGTTCACCTTCGGCTCCCACCCGAGCACCTTCTTCGCCTTGGCGATATTTGGCTGGCGGCGCTTCGGATCGTCGGACGGCAAAGGCTGGTGCACAATCTTACCGTTGGTTCCCACCAGCCGGCTGATGCGTTCGGCGAACTCGAGCATGGTGAGTTCCACAGGATTACCAAGGTTCACCGGAAAACGTTCCTCGGAATTCGCAAGGCGGACCAGCCCTTCGACCATATCGCTCACGTAGCAAAAACTGCGGGTCTGCAAGCCATCGCCGAATACGGTGAGGGGCTGACCGCGCAGCGCCTGATCCATGAATGCAGGCACCACACGCCCGTCATCCAGCGCCATCCGGGGGCCGTAGGTATTGAAGATTCGCGCGATATTGGTGCGCACGCCGTGCGTCCGATGGTAGGCCATCGTCATGGCTTCCGCGTATCGTTTGCTCTCGTCGTAGCAGGATCGCAGCCCCACGGGGTTCACGTTGCCCCAGTACGTTTCTACCTGCGGATGCTCCAGTGGATCGCCATAGCATTCCGAAGTAGACGTGATCAGGAAACGCGCGTTATCGCGGCGGGCGATCTCCAGCATGTTACGCGTGGCCGTCGAACCCGATTCGAGCGTCTCGATGGGATACGCAAGATAAAACTTAGGGCTCGCCAAGGACGCCAGGTGCCAGACGTGATCGAACTTGCCGCTTTCAACATCTTGACCAACGATGGGTTTGGTGACGTCGAACTTACGATAGGTGAACTTAGGCTTGCCAACCAAATGTTCGATGTTGCGCTCCGAACCCGTGATCAGGTTGTCGAGAGCCACCACTTCGCCGCCGTCCGCCAGCAGCCGCTCGCATAAATGGGAACCGATGAATCCAGCGGCTCCCGAAACAAGATGACGCATGCATTCATATTTTAGCCGGTTGAGCCTGCATGTTACATTTTGGGGTGAGGATGTTTCCATTCGCAACGGCGGAAAAAGTACTAGTAGCAACGCTGCTGCTGGCATCCCTCGCCGGATTCTGGTGGCGTTTCGCAGCAGTACTAAGTAGGATCCGCTCGGCCAAGCCAGATGCGGATTTTTCGCTGTCTCCTTTAGGCCCGCGGATTCGCGAACTGGTCTGGGAAGTAATGCTCCAGGCCAAAGTCATTCGCGAACGTCCTTTGCCCGGCTTGGCGCACGCTTTCGTTTTTTGGGGGTTCTGCGCTTTTGCCCTGGTGACGCTGAATCACATCGCGATCGGATTCGGCGGCGGGTTTCTAACACCCGGCGGTTTCTATTTCCAACTGGCCGCAGTCTTTGCGGTGCTGGTGGCGATCTCCATCGCGGGACTCTTCATTCGCCGTTTTTTCTCGCGACCGAAGTGGCTGGGGGAACTTTCGTACCAGTCCGGTGTGATCGCGCTGCTTATTTTCGTACTCATGGTCACGTATCTGGCGGCGTTCTGGTCCGGCGATTCGAAAGCCCTCTGGTGGGCGCACACCGCTGCGCTGGTCATTTTCCTTCCGTTAATTCCACACACGAAACATCTGCATCTGGTGCTCAGCCCGTTTTCGATATTTCTCTCCCGCGGCGGCTTCGCTAAGATCCCGCCGCTCGTTGGCGACGAAGACTTCGGGCTCGATACCGGCAAGGACCTGACGCAGATCGTCGCGCTGCAGGCTTATTCCTGCGTCGAGTGCGGCCGCTGCACCGAACACTGTCCGGCCAATAACACGGGCAAAATTCTCGATCCCAAGAAAATCGCGTTGGGCGTGCGCGGCTACCTGAACGAGTTCGGTCCCGCATCGGAGGAGCCGCTATTCGGCAAGCATCTCTCGCAGGAAGCCGCGTTTCAGTGCACGACCTGTGGCGCGTGCGAATACCAGTGCCCCGTGGGCGTGGAGCATGTCCCGATCATCGTCGGCCTGCGCCGAGGCGCGGTGAACACCGGCAAGTGGGAAGACAGCTTCGGCACCAAGCTGTTTCTGGCGCTGGAACGCAACGGCAACGCGCTCGGATTCAGCTCGGCGGAGCGCGACAAGTTCATCGCCAAGGAACAACTGCCGATCTTCAACGGAACGCAGGAATACTGCCTATGGATGGGCTGCATGGGCGCTTACGATCCGCAGGGCCGCGAGATCATCGCCGCCTTCGCTCAAGTGATGAAGCATCTGGGAACGACCTTCGGGGTTCTGCAAAAAGAGAAGTGCACGGGCGATCCGGCGCGGAGGCTCGGCAACGATCTGGTGTTCCAGCAGCTGGCCGAATCGAATCTCGAAACCCTGCGGCAGAGCAAGGTCACTAAGATCGTCTCCATCTGCCCGCATTGCGTTCGCACGATCTCGACGGACTGGAAAGAGCACGGACAAGCCCCGCCGATCGAGCATCACAGCGAGTTCATGGCTCGCCATATCGACCGGCTTCCTCAGTCGAAAGGTGACAACATCGTCTACCACGATCCCTGCTACCTGGGCCGCTA
>Ga0070683_100004698_pt1 | contig 11288 bp, 18 predicted proteins | sample KBSC713LmetaG_FD_64662 | JGI IMG/M metagenome (GOLD analysis project Ga0070683, IMG submission 64662) | Corn rhizosphere microbial communities from Kellogg Biological Station, Michigan, USA - KBS C7.1-3L metaG | ecosystem: Host-associated > Plants > Roots > Rhizosphere ...
TGGCTTGTTCATCAGCCTTATCGTGGCTTGTTGATCAGCTTATCCTGGCTTGTTCATCAGCCTTGTTCAGCGCCGTCGGCGCGGGTATTGCATGGCGGCGCTCGCCAACCGGGCGGCGTGCTCGCGCTGACGTTGCCAATGGCCGTAGAGCGCGCCCTGCCGCGAGAGACGGTCGACCTCCGCGATGGTGGCTGGGTCGACGTCCCCGGGAGGGGCGTCCCGCCATGGCGTACCGGGCAGCGGCATGAACGTGTGGGCGTGGATGCGGGCACCGGCCTCGGCGAGTTCCTTGGCCAGCTTGAGCGACTCGTGGACGTCGGTTGAGTCTTCGCCGGGCATGCCGAAGATCATGTCGACGTTGATCTGGAAGCCCTCCTCGATGCCGAGCCGGACCGCTCTTTTGATTTCTTCGACGCCGTGTCCCCGCTTGGCCGCCTCGAGGATCCGGTCCGATCCCGACTGGGCACCGACGATGATGTTGTTGTTCGCGCAGTACTTCTTGACCAGCCGGAGGGCCTCCCGACTGACGTGCTCGGGCCGGATCTCGCTGGGAAACGAGCCGAAGAACACCCGCCCGTCCGGTCCGACGCTCTCCTTGCAGGACGCCAGCAACTCCTCGACGGCGGCCAGGTTGGGTGACTCGTCCTGGCTGCCGTACGACAGCGCGGTTGGCGTAATGAAGCGGACGTCCCGCAGGCCACGCGTGCACATTTCGTCGACGTGCCAGCGGACGTTAGCCACGCTGCGGTGCCGAAACTTGGCCGAGAACATGAACGGGGTCTGGCAGAAGCGGCAGGCGAAGACACATCCTCGCGAGATCTCCAGGGCGCTGAACTTGTTCCAGCGCAGCGAGAATGCGCGGAACGTGTCGAGCGGGAGTCGCTCTGGTCGGCCCGTCTTGACTATGTCACCGTCGCTGTCGCGGTAGGCGAGACCGGGAACGGCCTCGTAATCGCCTCCTGCATCGACCAGCTTGAGCAGCGTGCTCTCGCCCTCGCCGATGGCCGCCACATCCCAGCCAGCGTCGAGGGTCTGGACCGGCTCGGCGGTGGCGTGCACGCCGCCGGCGATGTGGGTGGCGCCGGGGGCAGCGTTCTTGATCGTCGCGAGCTCTTCGGTCAGTGCCGCGAAGTCGGGTGAGTAGAACGACCAGAGCACGAGCGTCTTCGCCGACGCGGCCCGGATAGCGTCGATCGTGGCCCGTGCGGATTCGGCGAAGACCACCTCGTAGCGGGTGGCGGTCTCGTGCGTCTCGAGGGCGCCGAGCAGGGCGTGGAAGCCGTACGTGACGGCCTTCCGGTACCGCAGAACCAGCACGAGACCGGGACCGTTCACCCCACGTCCCTCTGCGCAAATAGGTCTTCGACCATGGCGTACGACCGGGACGGCAGCGCTTCACCCGGAAAGAAGCGCTCACACAACCGCAGAGCTTCCTCGATCGTCGTCAGACCGATGATCTCGGAAAGCGTGCGTAGGTCATCCTCGTCGCGGGTGCGTGCCGCGAACGCCTTCATGGCGAAGACATGCTCCGGCGACGCCGCCATGACGCGGAGACCGGGATGGTCGAACACCTCACGCCTGCCGGCGTCGTGCTGTGCGGAGATGTACGAGCTGGGCCTGTTCGTTGAGCCACCAGGGCGGCAAGCCCAACGCCTGGGCGACGCTCTGTGCCTCCTCGAGCACCACGTCGTGCGGCACGAATGTGGCATCCACATCTCGCGTGACCCGTTTCGCGTCGTAGGCCAGCGCCATCGCCGCACCGCCAACGATGAAGAGGTCGGCGACCACGCCTCGCCGCACGAGCCGGTCGCCAGTTCTGTGAATGCGCGCTCCAACTCGGTGCGGCCGAGAAGACCGTCGCCGTTCATGCCGCCTCCAAGTCGCGTGCCGAGAGGTAAACGCCATGCTTGCGGAATGCGGCGGGGGCCCAGACCAACGCCTCCACCCGCTTAGAGGGCAACGAAGACGGGAACCAGGGTGTTGTGAGCGTCCGCGATCTGGACCACTCCGGTGGCGCAAGATCCAACTTGGCGGCGAGGTGCTCAGCCAGAGCGGCCAGCAAGGCATCCCACTTGTCCGCACCACTCGACGGTGGCTCGTCACGAAACAGCTGGGTTTGTTCGTCGCTAGGTTCCCAGCGGTACTCCTCAAGAAACTCCCAAACGTACTTCCATCTGATCTTCTCGTCCTCCTGGCGACGCAGGCGTTCAGCGAGATCTGCCATTGTCATCGGCCGGTACGCCATGATCACCCGCCTCCGACTTGGTTCGTGCTCGTCCGCTACGTCCGATCTTACGAGTCTTGTTGCCTGGGTCAGACAGGTAGTAGTACGCGCTTGTACCGGCAGGCGAAGACACATCCTCGCGAGATCTCCAGGGCGCTGAACTTGTTGCAGCGCAGCGAGAAGGCCCGGAACGTGTCCAGCGGCAGCCGCTCGACCCGGCCAGTTTTGACGATGTCGCCGTGACTGTTGCGGTAGGCCAGGCCGGTGACGCCGGTCGGGTCGCCGCCGGCATCGACCAGCTTGAGCAAAGTCGTCTCGCCCTCACCGACCGCGGCCACGTCCCAGCCGGCGTCGAGGGTCTGGACGGGTTCGGCAGTGGCGTGCACGCCGCCGGCCACGTGGATGGCGCCGGGGGCAGTTCTTTTGATGGCCGCGAGTTCTTCAGACAGCGCGGCGAAGTCCGGCGAGTAGAACGACCACAAGACAAGCGTTGTCGCCGGCGCGGCTCGGATGGCCTCGACGGTGGCCTGCGCGGACTCGGCGAACTGGACCTCATAGCGGGTCGCGGTCTCGTGCGTCTCGAGGGCGCCAAGCAGGGCGTGGAAGCCGTACGTGACGGCCTTCCGGTACCGCAGAACCAGCACGAGATCGGACATCGAACCATGGTGTCATCTGGTCATCGACGCCCAGGCAAACCGACCTGTGATATCATGTGATATCACAGGTCGGAGGTGGATGTGGTGACCGATATTCTCATCCGGGACGTGCCCGATGACGTCGTGGCCGCGATCGACACCAACGCAGGTCAGCTCGGCCTTTCCCGAACCGAGTATCTCCGGCGAACCCTGACACAAGTGGCGCACCGGCCAGGCGCTGTGACCGTCGAACAACTGCGTCGCTTCGGTAGCCGGTTCGCCGATCTCGCGGACGAAGACCTGATGCGGCAGGCGTGGATGTGAGCTGGCTGATCGACAAGTCAGCGCTCGTGCGACTCGGTGACAGTCCCGACGCCGAGGTGTGGGCTGAGCGAATCGGTCGAGGTCATGTTCACATCACGACGGTGACCCTATTGGAGGTCGGATACTCGGCACGGACCGCCCGGGAACTCCGCAGCGCGTCGAGCGAGCCTCCGCTGTCGCTGATGCCGGTCGAATACCTGACGCCTGCGATGGAGCAGCGGGCGATCGAAGTGCAAGCAAACCTCGCGGACCTCGGACAGCATCGTGCGCCCGGCATCCCCGACCTCATGATCGCCGCCGCTGCCGAGCGCGCTGGGCACACCGTGCTCCACGTCGACAAGGACTTTGAAGTCATCGCGAGTCTCACCGGTCAGCCGATCGAGCGGCTTCGCGAGACTGAGTAGTTGGCGCCTGTTCTGGCAGGCGTACGCGCAGCCGCGGGTGATTTCGAGCGCGCTGAACCTGTTCCAGCGCAAGGAGAAGGCGCGGAACGTGTCCAGTGGCAGCCGCTCGATCAGTCCGGTCTTGACCACGTCACCATTGCTGTTGCGGTAGGCCAAGCCGGGAACGCCGGTCGGGTCACCGCCGGCGTCCACGAGCTTCCGCACGGTCGTCTCGCCCTCACCGATGGCGGCGACGTCCCAGCCGGCGTCCAGAGTCTGCACCGGCTCGGCGGTGGCATGCACCCCACCGGCGACATGGACGGCACCCGGGCGGCCACCTTGATCTTTTCCAGCTCGTCGGCGAGTGCCGCAGCGTCGGGCGAGTAGAACGACCACAGCACGAGCGTCTTCGCCGACGCGGCCCGGATGGCCTCGATCGTGGCCTGGGTCGGTCCGGCGAACACGACCTCATAGCGGGTCGCGGTCTCGCGCATCTCCAGGGCGCCCAGCAGGGCGTGGAAGCCGTACGAACCGGCCTCCGCTACCGCAAGATCAGAACGAGGTCACTCACAGCGGGCTCATCTCATCGAGCACTTTCGCGGCGACATCGACGATCTGTTCCACCTTCGGTGCGTCGCGCTCGATCTCCTCCCCGCTCACGGTAGGCGCCGCCGACGACGGATACTCGACCTGGTTGCGGCGCCTTCGTAGGCGATCGAAGGGCCGAAGCACTCCGCCGAGCGGCGGGTCGAGCTGGGCGGACACCGCCTCACGGACGGCAATGTGGCCGCCGCGGCTGGTAACTCGTAGGCCCTGGTTCTCCAGCACCGCGGCAAGCGCTTTGCGTGCCGCGTCGTACAACAGTTGGTATGCCCCAGCCGGGTCGGACCCGGCGATCGCTTTCGCGGAGGTGAGATGCTGGCGCGCCTGGGACAGCAAGAGATCGGCATGTTCGCGGCTGGCCGGCACGCGTTCCAACTCGCCGCGCTCGATCATGCCGTCAAGGGTCTCGCGCCCTTGCTGCCACCTCATGCGTGCTCTCCGGGATCAACGATGGGATACAGCGGACGCGATCGTACCGACGCCAGAAACGGATCGTCACCGGACGACTGCCAGGCCGCCGCCGAGATCCGGTGGATATTGACCTCGCGACCCAACCGCCGTTCGGCTGCCCGTGCCGCGTCGGCCAGGTCATCGTCGTCAACGTCACCCACCACCAACACGTCGACGTCGTGGGGCGGAGGTCCGGCCTCGCCGGCGTAGCGAGCAGCCCACGATCCAAAGATGTACGCCTCACCGACTCCATCGAGCGGCGAAAGGAGGTCGGCGAGAACCGCGACTGGACCGTAGGTCAACGTCAGTAGCTCGGTCAGTGGTCGGACAAGGAGATGACCGAGATCCGCTCGTAGCAGCCGAAGGTTTCCCCTTCGCTCCTCGACGACGAGGCCAGATCGAGCCAGTTGGTCGGCCTCACGGCTGATCGTCGACTGGGAAACGCTGAACTGGTTGGCCAGTTCAGTCACCGAATACGCTGTCTCGGGGTGCAGATAGATCCAGGCCAGCAACTCGCCCACCAGTGGTGAACGTAGGAGAGGCAGAAGCTGAGATCTAGCTTGCACACTTTGCATGATAGCTTGCGTGATCCGCAAGGTCTGCCTCTCCAGTGGGTGGACGGCGCTGAGGGCGACCTGGTAGTGGGCGCCGGTCTCGCGCGTTTCGAGGGCGCCGAGCAGTGCGTGGAAGCCGTACAGACGGCCTCCGCTAGCACGAGCGTCTTCGCCGACGCGGCCCGGATGGCCTCGATCGTGGCCGGTACGGATTCGGCGAACACGACCTCATAGCGGGTCGCGGTCTCGTGCGTCTCCAGGGGCGCCCAGCAGCGCGTGAAAGCCGTACGAGACGGCCTCCGCTACCGCAAACCAGGACGAGGTCGCTCATGGGCGTTGCACGGGCACCACTGCCAGGAGATGGTCCAAGCCCGTGAAGTCTGCGGGGTCGGTCGTCTACAGCGGCAGCCGGTTCACGATGGCAACCGAGGCGATCATGAGGTCGGCGATGCGGCGGCGTGGCGTACGCCCAGCGGCCAGCACGGCGGCGGAAACCAAGCCGAATGCTCGAGCTGCCCCAGCGTCGAACGGGAGTGGATCGAACGTCGCCTCCGTGTGCTGCAGGAGTGCGGTTCGGCGGGCGCGCTCGACCGGATCGTTGGTGTGATGCGGCCCGGTCGACAGTTCCGCGAGCGTCACGGCGCTGAGCACCATTTGCTCGGGCAGTTCTTCAGCGTCGAGAGCAGCTAGGTGAATCACGATGTTGGTGTCAATGAGGCCTCGGCTTAAGGCATCACCATTCACGGTCGACCAGGTCCTGGTCGATGGCGGCGTCGAGATCACGGCGGAACCGGTCCGCATCGAGGGTCGGGGCTGAAGCGAAGGCGACCAGAACCTCCGTGCGGGGAACGAACGTCCGCCGCCGCAAGGGGATCAGGCGGGCGATTGGCGTGCCGTTGCGCGTGATGGTGTAATTGGCAGGCGTAGGCGCAGCCGCGGGTGATCTCGAGCGCGCTGAACCTGTTCCGGCGCCCGCCAACCAATCCTTGATTTTCGTGGGCGCGCCTCGGTCGCTCCCCGAAACGGACGGATATCCGTGCCTCCAATTGGCGGTCTTGATGCGCGGTGACACCAGATCTCGTTACTCTGCCTTAACGGAAGGCCGACAGCGTTGCGTCCAGAGCCTCGACACGGGGTGGGTGTTCGCGACACCATTGCACGAATTCGGCGCCAACGCGCGGAAAGGTCTTATACCCGCCGCGCGACCGAGCGACGTACGCCTCAGCGCCGAGCGCCAGCATAACGCAGTCGGTGAGGGCCTCCCGGCTAGCCAGTGGTGATTGTTTGTCACGCCACACGCCCTCATACCGGGGCAGCCGCCTGCCATTCGGAAGGGCGAGTACTTGCAGCGTCAGCGCCGCGCAGAATACGTCGCTTGTGCCAATAGCGTCAGAGACGCCGATACGCCGTACATCGCCGCCGAAGACTCGTACTGGGTTATCGACTGCTGGGTTAACTGCCATTGCCCACCGGTGGACCGCGCGAAACTCAGTTACAATTACTGTGAGGTTGCAAAGCCGGGCCAATCGCTGAGCGACGTCGAGGGCATTTTCAGACTTGGAAGCTGATGTGCGACTGCGGTGCTGAACCAGTGCCGCCAGCTCCTCCCTGGAACCGATCAAAAGATCGACGTGCTCGAGGGTCTCGGTACGCAGTTCGTACGGCGGCTCGACGATTGGTGAGGCATTAAGAACGACCAGCGCGTTGGCCCGCGCCATATGGACGGCTTGATGGACCGCCGACTCGGATGTCTCGAGCGTCAGCACCACGGCGTCTACCGCTTCTATGTGGGGCAGATGCTGACCGATTACCTGTGGGTGCAATAGCCGGTGTTCCTCGCCCAGCCAACCGACGTAGGTCGGAGATCGCCCAGGCGGCTGCAAAACGACCGTTTGTGGCGTTCGCAAGCCGTCGGGCCGGCCGGTGTAGTGTCCGCGAACCCGCTCCGTCGCGAGCACGTTCGAGATCTCGGCGGCGTCAGGATCGTTGCCTCGAACTGTCAGCAGCATCGTATTTGCGCCCAAACGCGACAGTGCGACAGCTTGGTTGAAAGCTTTGCCACCCGGGCGGCGTCGATACCGCTCGGCTTGTCGCGTCTTACCTAATGAGGGATTGTGTCGAACCTCAAAGACATGATCCATCACAGCCGAGCCGATAACGAAGCAACTCGGACTATTGGAACGGTCGCCGTTATGCTCGGTTAGTCCCAATGGCTGTCCGAGTCTTGCCTGCTTCGTTTCCAGGAACTGAAGGTTGTCGGCCGTTGGATGGATTGGAATGCTTTCGCGTACGGCATTGAAACCAGCAGCCGTAGCCGCTTCAGCTTTTCGTAGGTTATTGGTCAACAGGGCAAAGGAATGTATGCCGACGGCACGAAGGATCTCCAGAGGAAAGTCGTAGGTTTGTGAATCCGGCAAGACGCCGATTCGGCGGTACGCCTCCACGTGGTCTACAGATTCCTCAGTCTCAACTTGGCGGGCTTTGGCCTGCGCGGATAGGCCGGCACCGTAGCCCTCCTTGCAGAGGTACAACAGGATGCCTTTGCGCGCCTCTAGGAAACGACCAAAGGTATGTTCCAGTTGCTGGCCACAATCACAATCCGATATGTCGAGAGCATCGCCATATCGACATGCCGACTGGATTCGAACGGGAAGGTCATGTCCCGGTATTAGCTTGCCGAAAAGAAGAACGATCGCCTGAGTCTGATCATCTTGGTTCTCGTATACCGCGAGACTAATATTTCCGAGGACCCGATGTGAACTTGGGTGTTCCGCAAGTTTGATCAGGGTCAACGCGTCCTCCGGGCATCCCGCTGCGCTGGGCGAGCGGCATCTCACCCGTAGACGTACCCTAGCGCGGGCGCACCGAGGATTGCAGGTCTAACATGTGGCCTAACTTGTCGCGTTTCACCCTGAGGTACGACAAGTTGTGCCTGGTGATCGCACCCGTAAGCGGCTGCCTCTCGAGCGATACGTTCGCATTGACCAGTTGCTGGATCTTGCGCTCGTTGTTGGTGAGTAACTTGATCTTGCCGAGGTCGAGTTGGCGCAGGATCGACGCCGCAATGTCGTACCGGCGCTGGTCGACGTCCACACCGAGACGTTCGTATGCCTGCACCGTGTCGAGTTGCTCGCGGTCCTGCAACTCGTAGGCTCGCGCCTTAACCGCTAGGCCGGCGCCGCGGCCCTCCTGGTTGAGGTAGATCAGAATTCCACATCGGGCGTCCTTGAACATCTTGAATGCCTCGTCGAGTTGCGTCTTGCAATCGCAGTCCGCAGCGCCGAGAACCTCGCCATATGCACATGCAGATTGCACGCGAACGGGCACGAGTTTCGCCGCGTGCTCGTTGCCATAACGGAGCATCGTTGCCAGCTCGCCAGCCATGTCATAAACGGAGATGCGGACTTCTCCCAGTTGCACATGCTCAAGGCGATGTTCGGCAACCTTCTCCGCCTCCAAGTGGTTCGTCATAATGGAAGTCACTCCAGCATCTCTGTCAGACGCGATCGAATGTCCAGGTCGAGCACGATGGTTGCATTTCGTCGCAAGATTTCTTTGAGCTGCGATCGCTGCATTGGACTGAGCGCACCCCGCAGGCGCTCAAGTCTGTCCACCCACTTGCGGACGGCTCCAATCTCCCTCTCGACGCCAAGCCCGGCAACGGCAACCTCAACGAGGTGCTGGTGCGTCTCGTGACGACCCAAGAGGGCGTCGAACACGGCAGTCGCTCGTTGCGCTGCCGGCAGGCCGTCGAAGGGGACGGCCTGGATGCTTCCGAGAAGGCCGTATGGCGCTGGATCGGTACTAGCGGGGCGCACGGGGATGACGGGTCGTCCGGATCCCATCGCGTACCCCACCTCCTGATCACACCACCTGCTGCGGCGAAACGCGTCGGTTAGTACCGCAATGCAGGCATTGCAATGGTCAAGTTCGTCTCGGAGCCTCACCCGCCAGTCACTGCCCCCTGAGACGCCTCGTGGAGCCAGGAACGTTCTCAGTCCCTCGGACTCCAGAGCAGCCGCAAGAGCCTCGGCGAATGCGAGGTCCTCGGAGGCGTAGCTCAGGAAGACTTGGAACATGCACGTTGCTCTCGTGTTGGGTTCGAACCCGATCGCCACGGGCTATCATGCCACTCTGTCGATCAGCCATGTGATCGCTGCTTCAACCGTCCTGAGCGCGGCTCAAGACGGTTGGCTGCGATGTGAGGCTTAGCAGTTTTGCCTGCTCGGGCGCAAGCTTCCGAAACGTCGACGGGACCTATGAGGTGTGGGGCTCACCTGGATGGCTGACCAGTGGCTGCCCGTTGAATACTTCGGGGGCGTCCGTTGTCGGTAGCTCACCGTCGATGAGCAAGTCACGCCAACACAGCCGACAGCAGGCTCCCTTTGGCGGCGATGCATGCCGGTACCGTGAACACACCTGCTTTCTCCGCGCCGCGTGCCCTCGAGTGTTTCGCCCGCGCTCTTGGTCCGTTCGGTGGGTCTACCGATGACCAACCGCCCCAACGGGAGCCGAGCGACCTTCAGGCGTGGGAACTCGAGGCCGCGATGATTTCGAGCGCGCTGAACCTGTTCCAGCGCAACGAGGTCACCGGAACGGTCAATGGGTGGGCGCAATGAGGTCAAGGCTGGGGTAGTACGTGCGATATCGCGCGGCATCTCGGGTGAGGAGACGGAAACCGGCAATGGCGGCGTGGGCGCCGATGTAGAAGTCGGGAAGTGGCGTCGACTTGGCGCCGCCTCGCCGCCGGTACGTGAGAAACGCCTTGCCCGCCAGGAAACCAGCCTCGAACGGCAGCGGCATGCGCGTGAACGTCTCCGGAGGGATCGCGTCGTCCAGGTCCTCGATGGTCGTGAACCCCACCGACACCTCAGCGTAGATGATCGGGTTGATAGCGAGCGCACCCTCGTCGGCCGCATCGATCAGCGCGTTCTCCGACCAAGTGGACCATTTCGGATCTTCGGTGGCGATGTCCAGCAGCACATTGCTATCGACGAGAGTCGTCGTCATTGCTGCCTGGTCAGGGCCAGGATCTCATCGGTAGTCATCTTTTTGCTGGCGCGCCCTCGGAGGCGACCCACGACCCGGTCACCGCGCCTCCGGCTGGGCTCGTCGATCCGCCGAAGTTGGACAACGGTGCCCTTCACCACGAACTCCACCTCGGTGTCGGGCAGCATGCCGAAGCGTTCGCGAATCTCAACCGGGATGGTCACCTGGCCTTTGGTAGTGACTCGCATTCGGCCCTCCTACGTAATACTAGTAAGAATCTTACCACCGGGGTGCGGTGGTGGAACCAGCGGGCGCGGGCTTGGTGGCGGCGACGCCACCACGACCATCGCAGGTGGTGGTTGAGTGCGCGGCCGACCCGCAGGTGCTCGGAGTGCCGCCGTTCCGGGCAAACGATTCGGATGCGCAGGCGTGTGGGGCTGCCGGTTGATGACCGGCGGAGAAGGATGGGCGCATGAAGCGTCGCCTGCTCGCCGCGCTCCTCGACTACTGTGTCGTGCTGGGCTGGCTGGCGATCCTGGCAGCCATCGCCGTCCCGTTGTCTTTCGCCGGCCTGACTCCGTGGGACCACCACCAAGATCTCATCGCCTTCCTGGCGTCCGTGTTGCCAGTCTGGCTCTACCTGACCGTCACCGAAGCTGGCGCGGCCGGCGCGACCTGGGGAAAGCGGCGGACAGGTCTTCGCGTCGTCGGTCCGCGGGGGCAGCGCGCCCACCCGGCACGCATCGCCGTTCGCAATGCGGTAAAGCTCGTGCCCTGGCAGCTCGCACACCTCGGCGTGGCGGCGCTGGCGTCCAAGCCCGACTCCGGCACCCTGGTAGGTCCAGACAGCGCCTGGCTACCGATCAGCGCGACGTACACCCTGCTGGGGTTGACCCTCGCATTGACGTTCATACGTTCTGACCATGCCGCGTTGCACGATCTGATCGCCGGCACCCGGGTACATGCGGTTGAAACGGTCGCGAACGCAGGCGGGACAGGAAGCGCCGTCACCGCCGGAACACCGCCACCGGCGGACCGCCTCACCGATCGAACGTCTGCACGTCGGCCTGGTACTGCCCGGCGGCACCATGTTCAGGACGACCAAGCAGAGTGAGGTCAGCCCGGG
>Ga0070683_100004701_pt1 | contig 11287 bp, 8 predicted proteins | sample KBSC713LmetaG_FD_64662 | JGI IMG/M metagenome (GOLD analysis project Ga0070683, IMG submission 64662) | Corn rhizosphere microbial communities from Kellogg Biological Station, Michigan, USA - KBS C7.1-3L metaG | ecosystem: Host-associated > Plants > Roots > Rhizosphere ...
GTGTACGTGCAGTTGTCGCTGGCGCGATCGTTGTCGCGCAGCTTGTCGCCGAAGTAGATGCCGCCGGTCAGCTCGCGCACGACCAGCAAGTCGACGCCGGCCAGCCGTTCAGGGCGCAGGGGCGACGCGTGAAGCAGCTTCGGATTCACCGTCACGGGCCGCAGATTCGCGTACAGGCCCAGGCCCTTGCGAATCGCTAGCAGGCCCTGCTCGGGGCGGACCTTGGCGCGGGGGTCGTCCCACTTCGGACCGCCGACCGCGCCCAGCAGGACCGCGTCGGTCTCGCGGGCCACCGCCAGCGTCTCCGGCGGCAGCGCCGTGCCGGTCTTGTCGATCGCGGCACCGCCGATCAGCGCCTCGCTCAATGAAAAGGTGTGCCCCCACCGCTCGCCAACCGTCGCCAGCACACGCGTCGCTTGCGCGACCACTTCGGGACCGATTCCATCACCAGGCAAAACGGTAATTGCAGCTCGCATGTTCTTCTAAATGACCTCTCCGCGAGGAGGCGCGGACCATACAGGCTAGGAACTCGATTCAGCAAGTCCCTTAGGGGTTACCCCTGATTTTGTCCGACAAAGACGACGGTCAATCGGGGGCGCGGGCGATCGGGAATCGGCGGCCGGGCCCGAAGGCCTTGCCCGTGATCTTGAGGCCGGGCGGCATCTGGCGGCGTTTGTACTCGCTGGTCCGGACGCGGCGGAGCACGTCGTCGACGACGGCGGCGGCGAACCCGCGTCCCAGCAGCGCGGCGCGATCCAGCCCCTCGACGAGGTGTGCCTCCAGGATGGCGTCCAGCACGTCGTAAGGCGGCAGGCTGTCCTGGTCGGTCTGATCGGGGCGCAGCTCGGCCGACGGTGGCTTGGTCAACGTCGACTCGGGGATGGGCGGCGGGCGGCCGTCGGCGACCGCGGCGGCGTTGACGGCGCGGGACAGCTTGTAGACGAGCGTCTTGGGGACGTCGCTGATGACGGCGAGCCCACCCGCCATGTCGCCGTAGAGCGTGCAGTAGCCGGTCGCGACCTCGCTCTTGTTGCCGGTCGTCAGCAGCAGCCGATCCTGGCGGTTCGACAGCGCCATCAGGATCGCCCCGCGCACGCGCGCCTGCAGGTTCTGGGTCGTCAGATCGGCGGCCGTGGCGGCAGCCTCCGGTGACGTCGCGGGGGCGAAGCGGTCCAGCGGCGCGGCGAGCGTGTCCAGGTACGCGGCGAACATCGGCTCGATCGAGATCGTGCAGAAGTCGATCTCCAGCGCGCGCGCGAGCGTCTCCGCGTCGGTCAGCGACCCGGCGGACGAATGCCGCGATGGCATCGCGACGCCCAGCACGTTCCGTGGGCCGAGCGCGCGGGCCGCGATGCAGGCGACCAGCGCCGAATCGATGCCACCCGACAGGCCGAGCAGCGCGGTACGGAAGCCGCAGCGGCGTGCGTAGTCGCGCGTGCCCAGGGCGAGCGCGCCCAGCGCCGAATGCTCGTCCCCCGCGTCGAACGGCGCGACGGTGCCGCGGCCGGCTTCGACGTCGACGATCACCAGGTCGCTCTCGTGCTCGGCGCCGCGCGCGATCACGCGGCCGCCGGCGTCGAACGCCATGCTCGCGCCATCGAACACGAGATCGTCCTGACCGCCCACCTGGTTGACGAACAGCAACGGCCGCTGCCAGCGCGCCGCGGTCGACGCGAGCATGCGCGGGCGCAGGTGCCGCTTCTGCATCGTGTAAGGCGAGGCGGAGATATTCAGGATGATCTCTGCCCCGGCGCGGACCAGCGCCTCGATCGGGTCGCGACGATAGAGGCGGCGCGGCCAGAAGTCGGCGTCGTTCCAGATGTCCTCGCAGATCGACAGGCCCAGCGTGCGGCCGCGAAACGGGACCGGCGTCACCTCGGCCGCGGGCTCGAAGTACCGCCACTCGTCGAACACGTCGTAGGTCGGCAGCAGCGACTTGCGCACGATGTGCGTGACTCGACCGTTCTCGATCAGCGCGGCGCTGTTGGCGACCGTGCGCCCGGACGGACCCGGCGGAAGACGCTCGGGGAAACCGACGACCACCCCGGCGCGTGACGGCGCGAGCGCCGAGGCCAGGGCGGCGAGCGACGCCGCCGCCGCGTCCAGGAAGCCGCTGCGCTCGAGCAGGTCGCGGGGTGGGTAACCGGCCAGCGCGAGCTCGGGGAAGAGGACGAGCTCGGCGCCCTGCGCTTCAGCCACGGACGTGGCGTCGAGCACGAGGCGGCGGTTTCCCTCGAAGTCTCCGATGGTCGGGTTGATCTGTCCGAGCGCAACCTTCACGGCGACATTGTACCTACAACGTCACCACGCGCAGGCCGGCGTGCCCTTGCGTCGCATGATAAAATTTTGGCTGTGTCCGTCGGCGCCCCCGTGAAGTCCGGAGCTACGCCGGTCCCGACGACGAGCCGAGACCTGATCGCGTCGGCGACCCAATCCCTGGATGTCCCGCGAACCAATCGCGTCTACGTCAACCGCAACCTGCGGCTGGACAAGATCGAGATGGTCGGCTTCGACATGGACTACACGCTGGCCCTGTACAACCAGGCGCGCATCGAGGAGCTGTCGATGCGCGCGACGCTGCACAAGCTGGTCACCGCCAAGGGTTACCCGGCGGCGATCCAGGGGCTCGCGTACGACCCGATGCTGGCGGTGCGCGGATTGGTCGTCGATCGCGTCAACGGCAACATCTTCAAGCCCGATCGCTACGGCTTCCCGGGGCGCGCCCGCCACGGGCTGTCCACGATCGACAGGTCGAAGGTCGGTGAGCTGTACCAGCGGGAGCGCATGCGCCTGTCGAACCAGCGTTACGCCTGGATCGATTCGCTGTTCGCGCTGCCCGAGGCGGTGCTGTACGCGTGCCTCGTCGACTACTTCGATCGCAACGACGCGCCGGCGAAGCCGGACTACACGACGCTGTGGGAGCACATTCGCGAGTGCATCGACCTCGCGCACCGCGACGGATCGATCAAAGCGATCGTCAGCGTCGAGCTGACCGACTACGTCGAGCGCGACGAACACCTGGCGGACACGCTGCACAAGTTCCGGTCGTCCGGGAAGCGGCTGTTCCTGCTGACGAACTCGGCGTGGGACTACACGTCGACGGTGATGAGCTACCTGCTGGACGGCGTGCGCGGCGGCTATCCGTCGTGGCGCAATTACTTCGACATCGTCGTCGTCAGCGCCGCCAAGCCGGAGTTCTTCACGGACGAACGCCCGTTCATCGAGCTGGACGCGGAGGGCAACCCGGTGACGAAGACGCCCGCAACGTCCGATGCTCCGTTCCAGCGCGGGCGCATCTATTCGGGTGGCAACCTCAAGACGTTCCAGACGCGCGCGCACGCCCACGGCGATCGCGTGCTCTTCGTCGGCGATCACATCTACGGCGACATGCTGCGCAGCCGGAAGTCGTCGAACTGGCGCACCGCGATGGTGCTGCAGGAGCTGGAGCACGAGATCGGAATGTACGACCGGCTGCGGCCCGAGCTGACGCGCCTGGATCGGCTGGACGCCGAGCTGATCCACCTGGATTCCGAGCTTTACGAACGGCAGGCGGCGATGCGCTCGCTGCAGAAGATCGCCGACGCGAACGGCGGGGACGGCGGCGACAGCGTCACCGAGGCCAAGCGCGCGGTGAAGGACGCGATCGAGCGGCTGCGGCGCGCGCTGCGCGAGACCCAGGCGCAGCACCGCAGCGCCGAGGACGAGACCGACGACGCGTTCAACCCGTACTGGGGGCCGCTGTTCCGCGAGGGCTACGAGGTGAGCAAGTTCGGCGAGCAGGTCGAAGCGTACGCGTGCGTGTACACGAGCCGCGTCTCGAACTTCCGCTTCTACTCGCCGATGCAGTACTTCCGCGGCCCGCGCGACCGGATGCCGCACGAACGGTGAGGGCCGGGCCTCACCGGAAGCGCTTGAGCACCGCCGTCGCCTCCTGCAGGCGCAGCGCGCGCGCGCCGATGAAGTAGACGCCCACGCCCACCACGATCGGCACGAACGCCTTCAGCGCGGCGTCGACGGTGCCGTGGTGGGGCAACTGCTCCATCCGCGCGCTCGTGACCCACACCGCCGCGGCCATCACGCCGGCGGCGACGAGGATCTTCGCGAACGGCACCAGCAAGTCGCGCGACACAAAGCCGCCGATCTGCTTCTGGAACGCGTAGATCAGCACGCCCGCGTTGACCAGCGCGGCGATCGACGTCCCCACCGCCAGGCCCACGTGACCGAAGCGGCGGAACGTGAAGATGTTCCAGAGCAGGTTCGCCACCACCGCCGACACGCTGGCGATCAGCGGCACGCGGGTGCGCTTGAGGGCGTAAAACGCGGGCGCCACGACCTTGATGGCGGCGTACGCGACCAGCCCGAGCGCGTAGCCCGAGAGCGCGCGCGCCGTCTCCAGCGTCGCGTGCGGCGAGAAGCGCCCGTGCTCGTAGATCAGCCGGATGATCGGCACGCCCAGCAGGGCCAGGCCGACCGTCGACGGCACGGTCAGGAACAGCACCATGCGCAGGCCGCGCTGCAGGGTCTTGCGCATACGCTCCCAGTCCATCGCGGCGGCGTCCTCGGAGAGCTGGGTGAGCGAGGTCGTCCCGACCGCGACGCCGAACACGCCGATCGGAAGCTGCATGAGCCGGAACGCGTACGACAGCCACGACAGCGCGCCGTCGGAGATCAGGCTCGCGAACGACGAGTTGATGACGACGTTCACCTGCACCGCGGCGACGCCGAGCGTCGCGGGCGCCATCAGCATCGCAATCTGGCGCGTTCCGCGATCGCGCAGTCTGAGATCCGGGAGCAGCTTCGGCCTCCACCCGAGGCGGACCAGCGGCGGCACCTGGATCGCGAGCTGCGCGGCGCCCCCCACCAGCGTCAACGCGGCCCAGGTCATCACGGCTGTGCGCGGCGAGGGCCCCCAGAACCACACCGCCACGCCGCCCGCGATCGCGACCAGGTTGAACATCGACGAGGCCAACCCGGGCGCCGTGTATTTCCGTTCCGCGTTGAGGACACCCATCGCGGCCACCGCGAGTGAGATCGCGGGGAGGAACGGCATCATGATCTGGACCAGCGTCGCGCACAGCGCTGCCTTCTCGGGCGAGAACCCTGTCGCGACCAGGCGCACGACCGGTTCGGGAAAGATCATCGCGGCGACCGCGACCAGCCCGAGATAGATCGTCAGCGTCGACATCACGCGGTTCGCGAGCATGAGCGCCGCTTGCCGCGAATCGCGGTCCCGTGTCTCGACGTACGTCGGAACGAACGCGGTCGACAGCGCGCCCTCGGCGAACAGGTCGCGCAGCAAGTTCGGGATGCGGAAGGCGGCCAGGAACGCGTCGCTGTACGCGCCTGCGCCCAGGGTCACCGCGAACACCTGCTCGCGCACCAGGCCGAGCAGGCGCGACAGCATCGTGAGCGCGCTCAGCCGGCGCGCCCCGCTGGTCAGCCGCGCCCCGCCGTCGTCGGTCGTGGCGCGGGCCGGCGTCTCCGCCGCCATCACGGCTTGCCCGGCGGCGGCCGGACGCCCAGCTCGACGGCGCGATCGCGAAGCGGCGAGGGCGGCCGGCGCTGAAGCTCGTCCAGGAGGGCGCGATCCTGGGGCGTTCCCGCGGCCGCCAGGCAATCGAGCATCTCGACCGCGTCCTCGGGCGGCGTGGTCGGCGCCGCCGCCATCGTCCGCGCCGCCGCGATCGCGGGCGCCGGCGGGGGCTCGGTCTTGCCGTTCTGGGCGGTGCGCGCCTCCAGCCGGCAGGCCGCCGCCGTCGCCGCCGACGCGACGTTCTTGTCCGCGTCGGCGATCCCCTCGCGAAGCACCGTGTCGCGTTCCGTCCCCGAGGCCGCCACCATCACCGCCGCCCGCCGCAGCGCGGGCGTACCGTCGCGCGCGAGCGGCGCCAGGTCCGCGCCGGTGCCGCAGCTGGGGACCGCCGCCGCGACCGCGTCCAGCGCGGCCAGGCGCGTGGGCAACGCCGCGTCCGATCGCCACGCCAGCGCGCGCAACGCCGCGCACGCGCGCGCCACCACGTCGGGCGGCACTTCCCATTCTTCCAGCGCGGTCGGCACCGCGCCGTCGAGCAGCACGCCCAGCGCCCCCGCAGCCGCGGCCGCGCGCGGCCAGTCGGAGACCGCGATCTGATCGGTGGCCGCACCGACCAGCAGGTAGCCGCCGTGCGCGAGCGGCAGCGCCGCGAGCGCCGCCTCGCCGACGCCCGGCTGCCGGCTGGCGATGGCCTCGCCCAGCCGGACCAACCCCATCCGATCGGCGGCGCGCGCCAGCGCCGCCTGATCGCCGCTCTTGTTCGCCTTCACCAGCTCGGCGAACGCGGGCGCCAAACGCCCGGTCCGCGGATTTGGGCGACGCGACGCGTGCGCCGGCTTGCTGTCGCGGCCGGACGCCGCGCGGCCGGACGCCGCCAGCGTCGGACCGGCGCCGGAAAGGACGATGACCGCGAGGACAAGCGCGCGCACTACCTCAGGGTTATCACCCCTTTGGCGTAAACGTCTGCTTTTCCTGCTTTCGCGGTCTCGGCGCCGTCGTCGGGCGGGGCCTCGAAGGCCAGCTCGTAGGTGCCGCCGGACGCGAACCCCATGCCCGTGGTGACGACGAAGTCATCCATGCGCAGCTCCTTCGCGCCGCGCTCGATCGGGACCTCGAAGACCCGCACCTGGCGCGGCGCCTTCGGATTGGACACGTCGGACGCGCGCATCACGAGACTGCGCGTCGCGGACGGTCGATCGAGGAACGCGAGGACATGGACGCGCCAGAAGCCCGCCGTCTGATCGATCGTCGATCGCTCGAGCCGCTTCAGCGCCGGCGTCATGAGCGCTGCGTTCTCGAACGTCGATTCGGGCGCCAGCGCGATGTCGGTGAAGACGACGCGTCCCCGAAAGCTTCGCCACATCGTTTCGTCGGCGCGCGCACCCGCCGCCACCGCCGCAATGCCGACCGTCGCCACCACACCTACCATCCACCGGCGCATGAGCTTCATGCGGACCCCTCTCGTCAGTGCCTTCACCTACAAGCTTGCGCTGATGGACGTTTCGTCAAGACGTACGGTTGCCAAGTCAGTTGACCGGACCGGCCGCGCTCAACGAAAGTATTGGGCTTCCCGTCGGAGGACTGCATGCGAGCTTCCCTTTGTTTTTGCGCGACGGCTCTGTTCGGCGTCACCGCCGTCGGCTGCGCGACGCCCTCCGGCGACCCGTCGGGCGGCGGCGGAACGGGAGACTCGGCCGGAACCACGGGAAGCGCGGGGACGGGCGGATCGACGAGCACCGGCAGCGGCGGCAGCACGCCGGCGACGTGCGGGCCCCAGACCCCGCCCGGACCGGCGGGCGGCGCGAACTTTCCGTTCCCGCAGCACAAGCTGTCGGCCAACTGCGGCTACCCGACGAACTGCAACGACGCCGACGTGATGACCGCGTGGAACACGTACAAGGCGAAGATGATCGTCAACAACGGCGGCGGGCTGCGCGTGCAGCGGCCCGAGAACGCCAACGACACGGTCTCGGAAGGGATCGCGTACGGGATGCTGATGGCCGTGTACATCGGCGACAAGTCGACGTTCGACGGGCTGTGGGCCTACGCGAAGGCGCGCCGCAACGGCAACGGCCTGATGAACTGGCATTACGACGCGAACGGCGGCCAGGTCGGCAACGGCGCCGCGACCGACGCCGACGAGGACATGGGCTTCGCGCTGGTCATGGCCGACAAGCAGTGGGGCGGCTACCAGGGCGACGCGAACGCGTTGATAGCGGCGATCCTGTCGAAGGAGGTCGACAGCGGAAACAACCTTCGCCCCGACGACAGCGGCAGCACGCAGGATTCGAACCCGTCGTACTTCGCGCCCGCCTACTACAAGGTCTTCGCGACGTACACCGGCCAGACGCGCTGGAACCAGGTGGTCGACGCCGTGTACACGAAGCTGACCGCGTGTGCGAACGGAACGACCGGCCTCGTCCCCGACTGGTGCAGCACGTCGAACACCGCGGCGCGCGGGTCGCGCTACTACTACGACGCCTCGCGGACGCCGTTCCGCATCGCCCAGGACGCCTGCTGGAATAACGAGGGCCGCGCCAAGACATACCTCACGAAGGTGGCGGCGTTCTTCAACGGCCTCGGACCGACGAACATCAAGGACGGCTACAACCTGGATGGCACCAGCCCAGGCATGAACCCCGCGGTGATGTCGTTCGAGGGCCCCGCCGCCACGTCCGCGATGCCGTTCGGCAGCATGTACGCGAACTTCATGTTCCAGCTGTACACGCGCGTCGCTGTGACCGCGAAGGGCGGGACATCCAGCGCCTACAACTACTACAACGGTTCGTGGGGCGTTCTGACGCTGATGCTCATGACCGGCAACATGACGCCGTTCTGAGTGGTCCCCTCGGTTGAACGGATCCGCGGATCGCGCTAAAAGGAGGGACTTCGGCGATTTTTGCCGCCTCATTTGCTGTTCGCCGGGCCGCCGTAACCCTATTGAGAAAGGCCTTCGGTCATGAAGAGTAACTTTGGTGTTTTCGCGTCTGTGTTGCTGACGTTGGGCGTCGCCATGTACGCCTGCACTTCGGGCGAGGTCGTCGACGGCCCGGCCAGCGGCACGGGGAACACCACCGGTGGCCAGGGCACGGGGAACACGACCGGCGGCGTCGCCGGCACGACCGGCACCGGCAACACCACCGGCCAGGGCCACGGCGGCACCACCGGCGTCGGCAACACCACCGGTCAGGCCGGCAAAGGCGGCACCACCGGCGTCGGCAACACGACGGGCCAGGCCGGCACGACCGGCGTCGGCAACACCACCGGTCAGGCGGGCACCACCGGCACCGGCAACACCACCGGCCAGGCGGGCACCACCGGCACCGGCAACACGACGGGCCAGGCCGGGAGCACCGGTTCCGGCGGCAGCACCGGCTCTTGCGCGCCGGTGTTCACGGTCTCGGCCAACGGCTTCGTGCAGATGCCAGCCAAGGGCGGCGCTTGCTGGTCGGGCTACCCGTACACCTATCAGGATGCGTTTGGAACGATGGTCATGCCCGCGCCAATGGCGGCCTGGACCACCGCTACGCTCAAGATGACGGGAAGCCTCGCCGCACAGAGTGGCACGATGTATCCGTATGCAGGCGTCGGCTTCTCTATTGGCCAGACTGCCAGTGGAACCCCGGGACTCATGACGCCGACGGGCACCGGTCTCACCTTCAACTTCGCGAACAGCACTACGGGCGCGGGTATCGCCCTGCGAGCCCAGGTCACCAATGGCACCACAACTTGGTGCAAAGACATCACGACCAGCCCCGTGACCATCATGTACAGCGACTTCCACGTCACCTGCTACAACGCCACTCCCGGTGCTGCGTACGCCAAGGAGCCGATCAAGGGCATCGAGCTAAACCTCGCGGGCGGCACGGCGGCGGGAACGATCAACCTGACGATTACGAGCATCACGGAGAACTGAGCGGTCCACTCGACCGCGAGGGCGTTCGCGGATGTTGTCAGTGGTTGTTTGGGAGACGTGCGCCGTCTAACCGGTTGATTTCCTGGCGGCGACGTTCGCAGGCACCGCCCCTGCAGTAGAGGGACGCCCAGCCGAGATCGCAACGGCCGATCGCCATGCCGTCAGCCGGAGGGCCTGCGTGTCCCCAACGGCCGCGCTACGAAAGCGGTGGGCTATTTGCAGCCGAGTGGCCCGTCACCTCCCGCGTTTACGCACGTAATTCCGACCGCCGTGACAGCCATGCCGCAGTGGGGGTATGCAACGTGACGGCCGCAATCTGAGTCCGCGAATTGAGCGACGACACAGTCGCATGCGGGAGAGTCGGTGCAATTGCCGCAGTAGGTGCCCGCCTTCTCGAACGCACCGCTGCAATCGTAGTCCCAGGTGATGCCGTCGCAGATACCGCCGGCGGTAGTGATTTGAAAGTCGGCGCCGGGGTGGATCAGCTTCGCGAGGGCGATGTTCGCGGCGGCGTCGCAGCAGTCGCCGTTCTGGGTCGCGTAGCCGATCGGCGCCGCGGTCAGCGTACAGAAGCCAACCGCTTGCCCAGTGCCGTATCCATCGCCGTCGACGTCTGCATAGAACGGATTGCAGACGCCCGACGCGCACTGCGACGCCGTCACGCACGGCTGAGCGTCGGCTAGCAAACAGCGGCCCCCGCTGCACGCGTGCGTCGCGTCGCACGCGGGGCTGCATGCGACGCCACCCGCACCGCCCCTCGCGCCTCCGGAACTGCCAGCGGCTCCAGTAGCGCCAGCTCCCCCATTGCCGCCACTGGCGCCAACGCCCGCAACGCCGCTTGCGCCGCCACTGCCTCCAGCGGCCCCGCCGGCAGCGCCGCCCCGGCCAGCTGATCCGCTTCCGCCAACCGAGCCGGCTTGTCCGCCACGACCGGCCGCTCCACCCGCTCCGACCCCGGCCGCGCCGTCGTTGCCGGCGGTATCGGAGCCGCCGGTCCCCGCCGCGCCGCTGGCGCCGGCGCTGCCGTCGCCGGCGTCGTGACCGCCGATTCGCGGGTTTCCGTAGCAGCCACCCAGAATCAGCCCGAGTCCCCAAAGCCCCGCCGTCACGCCTCGAAGCGTCATGTCGTGTCGCATCGAAGCACGTGTTCGGCGGTCGGCCAAGCCAGTTGCGGGAAGGTTGCCGGCACTCCTGTAAAGGCGAACAGTGGCCGGTCGCGCGCCGGGCGGGGTACAATGGTTCTTTGCCTAGACCTCACTCATGCGTTCGCTTAAAGCTTTCTCGTTCCTCTTCGGGTTCGTAATCGTCGCCGGCTGCCAGGGTCCCGACGAGTTCTATCGCCTCAGCAACGACGGCGATAAGACAGGGACCGCTGGCTCGTCGTTGCCGGGCACCGCCGGCACAACCGCGACGGGTACAGCCGGCACCAGCGCGACGGGCACCGCCGGCACCACCGGCAACGGTGGATCGATCATCTCGGGCAGCGCGGGCGCCACCGGCAACGGCGGCACGGGTGGATCGACGGTCGGCTATGCGGGCACCACCGGCAGCGCTGGAAACGGCAACGCGGGCAGCACCGGCACCGCCGGCACCACCGGAACAGGTGGCGGCGCCGCAGGCACCTCGGGCACCGCCGGCAGCACCGGCAACGCGGGCAGCACCGGCACCGCCGGCACCACCGGAACAGGCGGCGTCGCCGCCGGCCGCGGCGGCACTACCGGCACCGCCGGCACGGGCGGCAGCACCGCCAGCCGCGGCGGCACCACCGGCACCGCCGGATCCAGCGCGGGCAGCGGCGGCGCGACCGGCGGCACGACCGGCAGTGGCGGCGCGGGCGG
>Ga0070683_100004704_pt1 | contig 11282 bp, 7 predicted proteins | sample KBSC713LmetaG_FD_64662 | JGI IMG/M metagenome (GOLD analysis project Ga0070683, IMG submission 64662) | Corn rhizosphere microbial communities from Kellogg Biological Station, Michigan, USA - KBS C7.1-3L metaG | ecosystem: Host-associated > Plants > Roots > Rhizosphere ...
TGACCGCAGCAGCCATGCCAATCCTCATGTCGAACCGAACGCGACGAGCGATTCAGCGAGAGAGCGATTCAACGCGCGCCCGCGACGGCGCCGGATCCAGCGACCGGCGATCCTCCAGGCGAAACTTTCTGTGCTCCGGGAGGGCGCGGCGCAGGCAAACTGACGAGCACCGACGTGATCAGCAGAACGATCACAGCAATCGTCAGCTCAGCAGTCGCCGAGCGGCGAACGGACGCCGCGGCCCCTTCCGAGCCCAACGTGGGGCGCTGCCGCCGCCAGTTCCAAGCGCCGAGTGCGAATACGGCGGCGACGAAGCAGAGTTTTCCAATGAGCGTATAGCCATACGGGGTCGACCAGAGATTCGAGAGAATGTGAAGGTGTCGCCACGCGGTGATCAGACCAAACAACACCACGATGCCGCCCATCGTGAGCGCGAGCGGCGAAAATCCGTTCACCATGTCGGCGGCGATTGCGCCACGGCGGTCGCGAGTTGGCTCGTGGCGCAACAGCGCGGACAACCCGGCTGTGACGAGTACGAACAGCGTTCCGATCCAGAGGCCGGCAGCCAGTACATGGACTGGGTTCACGAGGGACGCCCATTTACCGATGAATGCGGCGCGCAACGACCCCGCGATCACACTGACTGCCGCGAGCGGCCATCCCGGACCAGCGCGCGCGACAGCGAGCACGAAGCCGATGAGCGCGAGGATGAGAAAGACGACCTGCAGGGTCGTCGACGTGTCAGTCGACACAAACGAGCTGATGGTCGTATGCCGCCGCGCCGCGAGCGAGGGCAATTGCGCAGCCGTTAAGAGGACACTCATCAGAATGCCTATGAGTCCGATCACGGCCGCGCGCCGAGCCGCGTCGTCGTAAAAGGCGCGATCGGCCCGAGGTCGCTGCCCGCGAAGGGCGAAGTAGCGAAAGCCGACTGCGCCGGCGGCGAGGAATTGTCCGATGAATCCAACGAGCTCTCTTGGTGGGTCTGCCCAGTCGATGAGCGGTGCCTGCATGTGTCGATCTCCGAATGAATGACGAGCCCATCCAAGCACGATGGGTTCCGAACTGCTGACGACCGGTTGGAGCCTTGCTCGAAGTGCGCGTCTGCCCGAGCGGCCCGGTGTACACGCGGCATCAATGTTCCATTCCGCCATCACCTCAAAGCAAGTCAACAGTCGAGTGCGTGGCGCATGACGCTCAGTGTGGTGATGAAGCTCGTGCTGATGGTGGCGGTCGTGATCGGCGTCTTGATCGTCGGCGCGATGCTCCGACTCGTCGCGAACGCGTTGCTCACCGGTGACCAAAGACGGCCAGCATTCTGGACGACGCAGGCGCTTCGCTTACTGACGCTCGCCGGAGTCTTCGCCGCAGTGCTCATTGTGTGGCGCGACAAGCTGAGCGACCTCGGCGCTGTCGGCGGTTGGCTCGCGGTCGGCCTCACGGTAGCGTTGCAACGCGTCGTGACCGCGTTTGCTGGCTATCTCATCATTCTCCGCGGAAATCTGTTCACCATCGGGGACCGCATCACGATTGGCGGTGTGCGCGGTGACGTCGTGAGCCTCGGCTTCATGCAGACGACGGTCATGGAGATGGGCCAGCCGCCCGGAGAGCAAGGTGATAGCCCGTCGATGTGGGTGAAGGGCCGCCAGCCCACGGGCCGCATCGTTCGCATCACCAATGACAAGGTCTTCGACACGCCGATCTACAACTACACGCGGGAATTCCCCTTCTTGTGGGAGGAGATCCAAATCCCGGTGCGCTATCAGGACGACCGCGGGCGCGTGGAAGAGATCCTGCTGGACGTCGCGAACCGGCAGACGCAGCAGATCATGGCCGATGCCGAGCCGAAGTTGGATGGGCTACTGGCCAAGTACCACATGCGTGATCGACCGGACGTCCATCCAAAGGTCTTCTATCATCTGACGGACAACTGGATCGCGCTGTCGTTGCGATATCTCTCGTACGACAACGGCGCACGGCCCCTCGCGGACCGGATGAATCGGGAGATTCTCGCGGGGCTGGAGCAGGCGAAGATTGGACTGGCGTCGGGAACATATGCGATCGTTGAAATGCCGACGCTGCGGGTCGAGCAGGTGCGACCGCCCGGCTAACCCGCGCTTGACGGGGCTCTCCGTGAGTCCGAATGTGGTGGCATGACTACTCGCCGCGGGTTCGTCTCGTCTCTGGTCGGCGCGAGCGCATCACTTCCTGTGATGCGCCATTCGGCCTTCCGTCATTTGTTCGCCGCCGAGCCGATTGCCGCGGCGCGGGGCGCCATGAGCGTGGCGGAAGATGAGACGTATTGGCGAGAGATCCAGCGAGCGTTCGATCTCGATCGCACGATGGTCAATCTGAACAACGGCGGATGCAGCCCCGCGCCGACCCATGTGCTCGAGCAGATGATTCGAGATCTCAGATTCTCGAACGAGCTGCCCGTGGATCACATGTGGCGCGTGCTCGAGCCGCGTGTCGAGTCGGTGCGCCGCGATCTCGCGCAGGACTTCGGTTGTGATGTGGAGGAGATGGCGATCGTGCGCAATGCGTCGGAGGCAAACGAGACGATGATCTTCGGTCTCGATCTCAAGGCTGGTGATGAAGTCGTGTTCACGACGCAGAACTATCCGCGCATGCAGAACGCCTGGCACCAGCGCGAGCGTCGCGAGGGGATCGTGCTCAAGCGCGTCAAGATCGAAACGCCGGTGAAGAGTGCCGAGTCATATGTGGAGCAGATCGCCAACGCGATCACGCCACGAACGAAGGTCATAGAAGTGATGCACATCAGCTTCATGACCGGCTACATCGCCCCCGTGCGGGAGATCGTCGAGTTGGCACGCCCGAAAGGCATTCAGGTGTTCGTCGACGGTGCGCATGCGTTCGCGCATTTCCCATTCACGCGCGACGACCTCGGCGCCGACTACTACGGCACCAGCTTGCATAAATGGCTGCACGCGCCGATTGGGACCGGGTTCCTGTATGTGCGTCGCGAGAAGATCAAGAACCTGTGGCCGCTGATGGCGGGCGGGGTCGAACAGGAAGACAATATTCGAAAGTACGAAGAGATCGGCACGCATCCGGCGGCGAATCACAACGCCATTGCGGTGGCGATCGCGTTCAATCGCGGTATCGGGCCGGATCGCAAGATCGCGCGTCTTCGGTATCTCCGAGATCGCTGGGCCAATCGCCTGCTGGCGTCGAGCGACCGCGTGAAGATGATCACGCCCATCGGGCCAAAGGCCAGCGGTGCGATCGGCGTTTTCGGCGTCGACGGAATGGACATGGGAAAGCTCGGCGGTTGGCTCCTGTCCAAGCACAACATCGTGACGACGCCGCTCGTCAACGACGAATTCCAAGGCATACGCATCACGCCGAATGTCTACACGACGGTGGATGAGATCGATTTGTTCGCCGACCGCGTGATTTCAGCCATTAGAACCGGCGTAGCGTAGGCGTTTTCGGGCGATCCGGGCGCTCCCACAGGGTCTGGATCACGGAACTTCCATCGACAGACCGGCTTACAACGTCATATCGCGCCGGCGCGTACTTCATATGCATGAACGTGGCGGCGCTTCCGTTCGGGGGCGCCGCTTTGCTTCGATGCATTGCCGTGTTGCTGCATTGACCCTAACGACCTCGTAGCTTTCAAGAGCGCTTCAGCGCCCCACATCCAGCGCCATGCTTCTTCGCCGTAGCCCATTCGTATTCGCCGCGATCGCCTTCGCGATCGTCGCATGCAAAGACAAGACGACCGGACCAGCCCCGCTGCCGACCGCGACGGTGATCCGTGGCGACATCGCCGTCCGTGTGCAGGCCACCGGCAGCGTCGAGCCGATCGATCCAGTGGACATCAAGTCCAAGGCACAGGGAACGGTTCTGAGCTTGCCGGTCGAGGTTGGCTCTCGAATCGAAAAGGGTGCGCTGATCGCGCAGATCGATCCGCGTGACGTCAAGAACCAGTTCGAACAGGCGATGGCTGACGACGTCGTGTCATCAGCGTCGTTGACCATGGCGCTCCGCGACCAGGCGCGTAAAGACACGCTCTTCATCAGGCATGTCATCACGGCGTCGGAACACGACAGCTCCGGCTCAGCGACCGCCGACGCCCGGTCTGACATGATCGACAAGCGGGCGAGCCTCGATCTGGCGCGTCAAAAAATGGAAGACGCGACGATGGAAGCGCCGATCGGCGGCACCATTATCTCGAGGCCGGTCACTCAGGGGCAGATCATCACGTCCGCGACGTCGGCCAGTGGCGGCACGACGCTCATGACGATCGCCGATCTCAATCGGGTCCGCATGCGCGTGACGATCGACGAAGTCGAGATGGGGAACGTTCATGTCGGCCAACAGGCGAGCGTGCAGGTCGATGCGTTCCCTGACCGCGCTTTCCAAGGCGTCATCGAGAAGGTCGAGCCGCAGGCCGTCGTGACCCAGGGCGTGACGTTCTTCCCGGTCCTCGTGAGCATCAGCAACAAGGACGGACTCTTGATGCCAGGAATGAACGGCGAGGTGACGATCAAGGCCGCTGATCTCAGCGGCGTGCTGCAAGTGCCGATCGACGCTGTCCGCCCGACGAACGAGCTGGCTCCGGTTGCGCGCATGTTTGCGCTTTCGGTCGACACGCTGTCCGGGCAACTGCGTCGTGATCTGGTTGGCGGCGAAGGAACAACAGGCGTCCCAGGCAGATACGCAGTCGTCGCGCTTCCGACCGGCGGATATGAGATGCGCCTGGTAAAGGCCGGACCGACCGATCTTCGCGTCATGCAGATCGTCGACGGATTGAAGGAAGGCGATCACGTCGTCATGCTCGGCGCGATCATGACGTCGCGTCCGGCGGTACCTCCCAAGCTGCAGATCGCTGCCGACATGCGGCGCGGCGCGCCGGTGGCGCGGGAGGCTGAAGCGAATCGCACCCCGACGCAAGCGGGAACACCCGCCACGCCACCGCGGTCCGGGGCGTCGGCCCGAGCGGGGAAGTCCCTCAAGCCGTGACACGACCGGTCATCGCCGCCATCTGTGTCGCTGGTGTCGCCAGTGCAGCGTGCGTGCACTCGCCGCCGTCGATCAATGGGGTGCCGCCGGCTCCAGCGAGTCCGAGCTCACTGTGGACGCCGCCCGCGTCGGTGATCACCGCGGCGTCTCGCGACACGACTCATCTCGCCATCTCCACGACGGCAGCGCGACAGCTGACGCTGCCGGAAGTCGTTGACCTCGCACTTCGCAACAGCCCGGCGACGCGATTGTCGTGGGCTCAGGCACGAGCCGCCGCCGATGCTTATGGGTCGACTGCAGGACGCCTTTACCCAACGCTCAGCGCTGGCCTGACCGCCAATCATTCGCTGGCGCTTGCGACACCCGGGCGTCCTCCAATCGAGCGAACACAGTACGGGCCGTCGCTGACGCTGGCGTACACAGTGCTCGATTTTGGCGGCCGCTCCGGCTCGATCGACGTGACCCGCCAGACGGCCATCGCGCTCGACTTGTCGCACAACGCAACCGTCGAGAACACGATCCTCCAGGTGGAGGCCGCCGCGTTCGCCTATCTGTCGACGCGGTCGCAGCTCGCCGCACAGCGCGTCGCCGTGGAGCTGGCAACGGCAGCGCTCGATGCCGCCAACGAGCGCCATCGCGTCGGGTTAGCGACCATTGCCGACGTGCTCCAGGCGCAAACCGCGCGGTCCGAAGCGGAACTGCAACTCGAAACACTCGAGGGGGCGCTCCAAGTAGCGCGTGGCTCGCTGGCGGTGGCGATGGGCGTTCCGGCGAACAGCCCGTTCGATATTCCGGAGATACCGGCCACAGATTCGGTGCACTTCGTCAGCGAGTCGGTCGATTCGCTCATCGACCTTGCCGTGCGCAACCGGCCTGAGCTCGCCTCGGCGCGGGCGGAGGCAGCCGCGGCATCGTCGCAAATTCGCGTCGCGCGCTCCGGGTATTTGCCCGCATTGGCGATCGGCGCGACCGGGGCGAACAATGGCTCGAACGTCTCGACGTTCTCCGGCCGCACCTATTCGATCAACCTCGGCGTTCAGATGCCGGTCTTCACCGGCTTCTCGAATCAATACGACGTGGCGGCCGCGTCGGAACAATATCAGGCGGCGCTCGCCCGCTCCGAGACGACGAAACAACAGATCATTCAACAGGTGTTCAGCGCCTACTATACGTTGCGCACCTCGACCAACCGTGTTCGTACGGCGGCCGATTTGCTGGCCAGTGCGATTCAGTCCGAAACGGTCGCACGCGAGCGCTATCGCGAAGGTGTCGGCAGCATCGTCGACCTGCTCGTGGCGCAGAGCGCATTGGCGAACGCCCGCGCCCAGTCGGTCGACGCGCGCTGGCAGTGGCGCACGTCATTGGCTCAGCTCGCGCACGACGTCGGTGTCCTGAACGCACGCGGCGACACGACTTTCTCGCCGCTCACACCGCTGCCGGACATCAGACCAGGACGATGAGTGTTAGATCCGATGAGCATTCGTAATCATAGAAGAAAACTGATTCGCGCGCTCGCAGCCGTGCTGGCCGCTACGGCCTGCTCGAAGCCGCCCGAGCAGCGAACGCCGCCGGTGCCGGTCCAGGTCGCGCCGGTGACGCAAATTGCCGCGCCGCTCACCATTTCGGCGAACGGCGTCGTCGAGCCGCTGCAAACTGTCGCCGTGCAGGCGCAGGTCGGCGGCACGCTCGAGGTCGTCGGGTTCCACGAAGGCGACGACGTGCAGGCCGGCCAGATTCTCTTTCGCATCGACGCGCGGCCATTTGAAGCGGCGCTGAGACAAGCGCAAGCCGCGCTGGCGCGCGACGAAGCGCAGATGCAGAACGCGCAACGCGACGCCGAACGTTACAAGGCGCTCGCCGAAAAGGATTACGTCACGAAATCACAGGCTGACCAGGCGTCATCGTCGGCTGCGTCGCTTCGCGCAACGGTGGTGGCCGATAGTGCCGCCGTCGACAATGCCAAGCTCAACCTCGGCTACACGACAATACGCGCACCGATCGCTGGTCGCACGGGCCGTCTGCTCGTGCGTCAAGGAAACTTGGTGCGCCCGAACGCCGACCCCTTGGTCGTGATCAATCAACTCCGGCCGATTCTGGTGCGTTTCCCTGTTGTGCAACATGATTTTCCTGCGCTTCAGCGGCGCAACGCGCAGGGACCGGTGACCGTACGTGTTGCGACGGCCGATAGCGGACGCGTGAACGAGAGCGGCACGCTTGCCTTTCTCGACAATGCCGTCGACTCGCTCACGGGAACCGTCACGGCCAAGGCGCGATTCGCGAATCAGACGAACTTGCTCTGGCCGGGTGAATACGTGCGGGCAACGGTCGAGCTCTCGGTTCAGGCGAACGCGATTGCGGTACCGACGCGGGCCGTGTTGGCGGGTCAGGAAGGGAACTACGTGTTCGTGATCGGTGGTGACAAAACCGCGAAGGTGCGGCCGATCTCCGTGGGTCGCGAGGTTGGTGAGATGACGACAATCGAACAGGGCCTCACGGCGGGCGAGCAGGTCGTAGTCGACGGACAGTCGCGACTCACGCCCAACGCGAAGGTCGACGTGAAGGCGATTGCACCGCCACCAAGTGCAGCGACGTCGGCGGCAACGCAGGCCGGAGGGACACGATGAGCTTCTCGGAACTGTTCATTCGGCGTCCTGTCACCACGGTTCTCGTGATGGCGGGCATCCTGTTTTTCGGCATCAATGCCTACGGTCGGTTGCCGGTGAGCGACCTGCCGACGGTCGACTTCCCGACGATCACGGTGAACGCGAGCCTGCCGGGCGCCAGTCCGGAGACGATGGCGTCAGCGGTCGCGACTCCGCTCGAGAAACAGTTCTCGACCATCGCGGGCATCGACAACATGACGTCGACGTCGGGACTCGGATCGTGCTCGATCACGATTCAATTCTCGCTCGAGCGGAACATCGATGCCGCGGCGCAAGACGTTCAAGCGATGATCGCGAAGACGCTCAAGAATCTGCCGCCCGGCATCATTCCGCCTTCCTACCAGAAGGTGAATCCCGCCGACCAGCCGATCGTGTTCTACGGCTTCACGTCGTCGCTCATGCCCATCTCGCAGCTCGACCAGTACGCCGAGACGTTCATGGCGCAGCGGATCTCGATGATCCCGGGCGTGGCGCAGGTGAACGTGTACGGCTCGGCGAAATATGCGGTGCGCATCCAACTCGATCCGAACACGCTCGCGAGCCGCCAGATCGGCATCGATGAAGTCGCGGACGCCGTCAACGATCAGAACGTCAATCTTCCGACCGGCATTCTAAACGGCCCGAATAAGACGTACACGGTCCAGGCGAACGGCCAACTTCAGGACGCTGCTTCGTTCCGCCGGATGGTCGTCACGTACCGCAACGGCGCACCGGTGCACCTCGGTGATCTCGGCCAGGTGCTCGACGACATTCAGAACAACAAATCAATCGCGTGGTTCGCCGAGAAGGGCAACTACACGCGCGGCGTCATTCTGGCCATTCAGCGTCAGCCGGGCACGAACACGGTTGCCGTCGCGGATGCCGTGAAGGAAACGATGGCCAAGCTGCAGAAACAGATTCCGGCCAGCGTCAACATGACGTTGATGTACGACCGCGCGGCAACGATTCGCGAATCGGTGAGGGACGTGAAGTTCACGCTCGTGCTGACGCTGGTCCTCGTCATCGCGGTGATCTTCCTGTTCCTGCGCAACGTCTCGGCGACCGTGATTCCGAGTCTCGCGTTGCCCATCTCGGTGATCGGCACGTTCGCCGTGATGTTCCTCCTCGACTACAGCCTCGACAATCTGTCGTTGATGGCGCTCACGCTCGCCGTCGGCTTCGTGGTCGACGACGCGATCGTGATGCTCGAGAATATCGTGCGTCACATGGAGATGGGAAAACCGCCGATGAAGGCGGCGATCGACGGCGCGGGAGAAGTCGGATTTACCATCATCTCGATGACGATCTCGCTCACCGCGGTCTTCATCCCGATTCTCTTCCTCGGCGGCATCGTAGGGCGGCTGTTCCACGAGTTCGCAGTCGTGATCGCGGTTTCGATTCTCGTGTCGGGCTTCGTGTCGCTGACGCTGACGCCGATGCTCTCGAGCCGCTTCCTGCGGCCGCATGCGCACGATGAGAAACACGGGCGCGCGTATCAGGTGAGCGAGGCGGGCTATGAGTGGCTTCTTGCGCGGTACAAGGGCGGCCTCGAGTGGGTGATGAACCACCGTGTGACCACGATGGTGTTCTCGCTTGGGATTCTCGCCGGCACGGTCGTGTTGTTCGTGCTGATTCCGAAGGGTTTCATCCCCAGCCAAGACAACGGCCAGCTCTTCGTGACCACGGAGACTGCGCAGGGTACGTCGTTCGACGATATGGTGATGCACCAGAAGCAGGTCAACTCGATATTGGCGGCCGACACGAACATCGCCGGCTTCTATTCTGCGGTTGGCGGCAGTTCTACGGTCTCGGGTACGAATCAAGGGCGCCTCCTCATTGGCCTCGGAGACCGTAACAAGCGGCTCGGCGTGGACGACATGATCAAGGAGCTGCGCCCGAAGCTGGCGAAGATTCCTGGCATCGTCGTCTACATGCAGAATCCACCGCCGATCCAGATCGGCGGACGCGTGTCGAAGAGCTTGTACCAGTTCACCATGCAAAGCTCCGATATCGCGACGCTGTATCCCGCGGCGGACCAGCTCGTGGCGGAGGCGCGTAAGTCGCCACTGCTGCAGGATGTGACGACCGATCTTCAGCTCGGCAATCCGCAGGCGAGCGTCGAGATCGATCGCGAGCGCGCGGCATCGCTGGGCGTGACGGCTGACCAGATCGAGACGGCGCTGTACGATGCGTACGGCTCACGGCAGGTATCGACGATCTACACGCCGAACGACGAATACTGGGTGGTGATGGAGTTGCTGCCGGAATATCAGCTCGATCTTTCGGCAATGAATCTGTTGTACATTCGCTCGAAGGGGGGCACGCTCGTTCCGCTCAGCGCTGTGGCGAGGATCACGCAGAGCGCCGGCGCGCTGAGCGTGAACCATTCTGGTCAACTCCCGTCGGTGACGCTGTCGTTCAACCTGCGCCCTGGAGTGGCGCTCGGCGAAGCGACGGCCGTCGTGCAGAAGATCGCCGACAAGACGCTACCATCGGCGATCAGTACCGGTTTTAGCGGCACCGCGCAGGCGTTTCAGTCGACGCAAGCCGGCATGCTCGCGTTGCTCGGCATCGCGATCTTCGTGATCTACGTCGTGCTCGGAATCTTGTACGAGAGCTTCATTCATCCGATCACGATTTTGTCGGGCTTGCCCTTCGCCGCGTTCGGCGCGCTGCTGACGTTGTTGATCTTCAAGATCGATCTCAGCGTATATGCCTTCGTCGGCATCATTCTGCTGGTCGGTCTCGTGAAGAAGAATGCCATCATGATGATCGACTTCGCGCTGGAAGCGGAGCGGTCGGAAGGCCGGACGCCGGCGGATGCGATTGTCCACGCGGCCTTGATCCGCTTCCGTCCAATCATGATGACGACGATGGCCGCGTTGATGGGAACGCTGCCCATCGCGTTGTCGCACGGCGCCGGCGCGGAGTCTCGTCGTCCGCTCGGTGTCGCGGTCGTTGGCGGTCTCGCGTTCTCGCAGCTCATCACGCTGTTCGTCACGCCTGTGGTGTATACCTACATGGATAACGCGAGTCATCGCGTTGGTGGTTGGCTGAGCCGCTTCGGTCGGAAACGCGGTGAAGAAGCGACGCCGGCTCCAGTGCCTGTCACGGCCGTCGCGCTCGACACGCGCGTCGTCGCGAGCTCGGGCGGCGACGCGGCGGATTGATCTCCGTTTCCAGGTGAATCCGGCGGCGCGCATCGTGGCGTACTCCTTGTACAAACGATGCGCGACGATGGAGCGCGCCAAAGATGGAGATGAGCATGCTGAGGGTAATTGGAATGGGCGCGCGACGTTTTCAACTTCTTGCGGTCGCCGCGACACTTGCGACTGGCGGTGTCAGCGGTCTCGCGGCTCAAGCGTCTCAGTCGAAGCTGGGTGGAGGTCATTCCATGAGTGGATATAAGAAGCCGGCGGAGAGTGAGCTCAAGCAGAAGCTCACGCCGATGCAGTATCAGGTCACACAACACGAAGCAACCGAGCGTCCCTTCCAGAACGAGTACTGGAATAATCACGAGGCCGGCATTTACGTCGATGTCGTGTCGGGCGAACCGTTGTTCAGCTCACTGGACAAGTTCGACTCTGGGACTGGTTGGCCGAGCTTCACCAAGCCGCTCGTGCCGGAGAACGTCAAGACGAAGACCGATCG
>Ga0070683_100004706_pt1 | contig 11278 bp, 18 predicted proteins | sample KBSC713LmetaG_FD_64662 | JGI IMG/M metagenome (GOLD analysis project Ga0070683, IMG submission 64662) | Corn rhizosphere microbial communities from Kellogg Biological Station, Michigan, USA - KBS C7.1-3L metaG | ecosystem: Host-associated > Plants > Roots > Rhizosphere ...
TTCGATCAGCATGACATAGATTTCCTGACTGGCTGTGCCAATGTGCTCGCCGAAGCGGTGGCAACGTCGGGTCGTACGACGATCTTGCGAACGGCCGTCGATCAGATGCAAACGTTGATCGTCGAGAAGGATCGCTTGCTGATGGAACGGCAGGCGTTGCTGATCGAGAAGGATGTGATGGCGGAAGAACTCCAGCATCGCGTCCGCAACAATCTCCAGCTCGTCTCCGGGATGCTGCGGCAGCAGACCGACCTGAATGACGGCAGGCCGAAAGAGGGGCTTCGGTCGATCGCGCAACGTGTGATGAGCCTGGCGAAAGTCTACGACCACCTGCTCGGAAATGGCCTCAGTCGCGTCGTGGACTTCGATCAATACATGCGATCGCTGTGCGCAAGTTTGAGGGCTTTCCAGGGCGAGCGGGAATTCCATGTTACCCTGACCTGCGAGGGCGAGGCCGAACCTCTGTTGCTCGACCTCGATTCGGTGACTGCGCTGGGCATCGTGATCGCCGAGATCATCTCGAACGCGTATATTAATGCCTTCCCGGGACGCGTTGGTGTGATTCGCGTAGGTCTGACACAAAGCGCCACCGGCGCCGCTCTCACGATCGGCGATGACGGCGTCGGCTTTGTCGAGCCTCCCACAAGCAAGCGCCACGGGCTTGGCCTCGTCCGGCGTCTCATGGAACAGATTGGTGGAGCGGTTCGCGTCGTCTCGGATCGGGGGACGAAATCGACCATCGTCTTTCCGATGGCTGCCGAGAGGGCGGTAGGGCCCGTTTAAAAGACCGTGCCAAGAGGCCACGGCCAACCAAAGGACGTGCTGCGATGTCATCGCAAGACGGGACGCCCCCGGTGTGGGATGCGAATCGCCTTCGGATTGCCACGGATGCAGCCGGAGTCGCGCTCTGGTCGTGGAATGTCGATCCCAACAAGATCGCCATGGACGAACGGGCACACGGCCTGTGGGATGTGTCAGCCGCCGAGGAGGTTACGTTCGAGGATTTGTCCGCGCGTATCCATCCCGAAGACCTCGACAGGGTTCGAGCCGCTTTCGCCGCGACCCGTCAAAAGTTCGGCGGTTACGAAATCGACTTCCGTATCCTGCATCGCGGCGACGTGCATTGGATATCGGCTCGCGGCCGGGGAGAGGATCAAGGCATCGTTGGCCGGATCATGTTCGGTGTCTTCCTCGACGTGACGGAGCGGAAGCTGGCCGAGGAAGCCCGTGAGATGCTCTCGCAGGAGATGAGTCACCGGGTGAAGAATCTGTTCGCCATCGCAGCTGCATTGACGGTGATTGCCTCACGCTCGGCCGACACGCCGAAGGAAATGGCGCGTGACCTGACCGAACGGCTGGTTCGCCTGGGCCAGGCCCACGAGCTCGTACGGCCGGTCCTAGGCCAGCAAAAAAGGGCCGCACCTCTGGGCGACCTGCTGGCTGTCCTTCTCGCCGCCTACGACGACAAAGGCGTTATCGGCAGCCGCATTCAGGTCTCCGTACCCGATATTCTGGTCGGCGAAAGCGCGACCACGGCGATGGCGCTTATCGTTCACGAGTTGGCCACGAACTCGATCAAGTATGGTGCGCTCTCGGCAGAAGCCGGCTCGCTCGATGTCACATGCAGCGCCGAGGATAGCGAGACGGTGCTCGTATGGACGGAAAGAGGGGGGCCAGGCGTCTCCGCGCCGAGTCAGCGGAGTGGCTTCGGAAGCGTTCTGGTAAAAAACACCATCACCAGGAATCTCGGCGGAACCATCGAGTTTTGCTGGCCCCCGGAGGGTGTGATCGTCACGTTGCGGATGAATAGTGCCCGGCTGGGAACCTGAGTCGCTCAGGGATGGGGCTTGGAGCGGGCGGCGACGGCGCCACACGACGCTGCCCACATCGTCGGCCGCCAGCAGGGCGCCTCTGGAGTCGACCGCGATGCCGACCGGTCGACCCCGGCCTTGTTCTCTGAATTGAGCAAGCCGGTGAGGAGCCCCTGGGCGAGCGTTTGCGGCCACCGCTTGCGGAGCTCGTTGCCGCAGCTGGCCAGAGGATCGGACCACGCAGAGCGGGATGACTCTAAGTTCGAGCGTATCCTGCTTTGGCGAAGTAGTTGGCACACTCGCTGGGCCGGACCGTAGGCAGTAGGAAGACGGAGAGCGTGGTATTTGGCGTCTTGAGCGCGCCGTGCCGCCTTGCGCAGGGCGTGTTTGAGCTTTGAGAAGAGCATCTCGATCGGGTTCAGATCTGGCGAGTACTTGGGCAGGAAGAAGAGCTGGTGCCGACCGCCCCGGAGCCCGGCGGACGGCGCTGCTGCGATGCGAGCCGAGATTGTCCATGATGACGATGTTGCCAGGCTGCAAGGTCGGGATGAGAACCTGGTCGACGTCGAGGCGGAAGCTCTCGCCGTTGATCGGTCCCTCGAGCAGCCATGGCACCTCGACCCGATCATGGCGCAGGGCGCGAGGAAGGTCATGGTCGTCCATCGGCCATGCGGCACCTTGACCGGCAGGCGCTGACCGAGCGGCCGCGCAGCGGAGCCATGTTGGTCTTGGTCCAGGTCTCGTCGATGAAGACCAGGCGGGTCGGATCAATGCGAGCATGATAGGTCGTCCATCGTTGGCACCGCCGCGCTACGTCCGGGCGATCGCGCTCGCTGGCGACGAATGTCTTTTTTGTAACTCAGGTTCTCGTCATGAACAACGGCCAGACCACACGACAGTCGACGCTGAGGCCACGCTCGGCCAGCTCGCCGACTAGGCCGCGCAAGGTGAACGCCTTGTCCTGGGACCGCTGCAGCAGCCACTCCGGTAGCACAGACCAGCTTCTTCGGCCGATGACCGCCCATACGGTCAGGGGACCGACATCGATGGCGCGCGTGCCTGCGCCGAACTTCTGGCGTCTCAGGCGGTTCGAAGGTCTGACCGACTGGCCAGCGCAGCGCCGGTCGCATGGGTGGTCGCCAACGCACACCATCGCCCATGCCGGAGGCTTAGGTCGGACGCCCCCGGCTCACCTTCCGACAGCGTGATCCCAGGAAGGGACCTCCCTGACAATTGATCCGAGGCAGCCGGCCGGCTCGGCAGACATCGACATCGCGTCCGACGCGGGGGCACGCTGGCGAACGGCGACTGGCCTGACCAAGGCAGGGAAATCCTTCCGGGCTTTGGTGCATGGGCGGGCAGCCAAGAGCATGTTAACATTTCCTGCGCGCGGAAATGCACCGATCGCTAACATGGTTTACGCGAGGGCGCTTCAAGATCTCGTAAGTGGCTGGCTCGCGCCATCGCGCAGGAAGCTCGGAGGCTTACATGACGCACTCGATCTTGGCGGGGGTGCTATTTGCTGCGATTGGGGTATCGGCGCTTGCCCAAGGTTACGAAGAACTTAGCAAAAGATGTTTCGAGAACAGCAGTCCAGACCGGATGATCGAGGCTTGTTCAGCGGTCATTGCCGGCGGACACGTCGGCAGAAAGGACCTGGCTACGGCGTTCAAGAACCGAGGGAACGCGTTTGACGACAAGGGTCAATACGATCGCGCGATAGAGGACTACGATCATGCGATCGCGATCAACCCAAAGGATGCCGATGCTTTCAATAGTCGGGGCACCACCCACCGCGCCATGGGCCAATACGGCCGGGCGATCCAGGACTACGACCAGGCCGTGATACTCACGCCCAAGAGCGCTATGGCGCTCAACAATCGGTGTTTTGCGAAGGCGCTGATGGGACAACTCGAGCAGGCCTTGGTGGACTGCAATGAGTCCCTTCGCCTCAGACCGGGAGATTCCAACACATTGGCTTCCCGCGGCTTTATCTACTTCAAGATGAAGCGTTACCAAGCAGCGGTCGCCGATTACGATACGGAACTGCGGGCAAACCCAGGCAACCCCTATTCGCTGTTTGGCCGGGGAATGGCTAAGCGCATGAAAGGTGATTCGTCAGGCGGAGACGCCGACATCGCAGCCGCCAGGGCGATAAGGGCGACCATCGCAGACGACATGGCGAAGCTTGGAGTGCAATAAGAGCGAAGGCTAGTTACTCGACAATTTCGCAATTGTCGAGCAGCCACTCCCCGGCGTGCTCCAAGTCTTGGCCTTCAACGGAGGCCGCGGCATCCAGGAGCGCGCGTTGATTGTTGCGGACGCGGGAGATGAGAACTCCGCCGGCCGCGTTGCTGCGGTGAACGGGCGGACTGGTCGCCAGCTGCGGCCATGCTGCTCCAACATCGAACAGTTCGCTGCGAATAGGGCTTTCGTCCCGCGAACAAAGTCCCGCGTGAAGCGCCAGAGAAGGCATGATGCGAACGAGCTGAGCAGGTCCGGTATTCGGCCGTGAGTACGCGAAAAGTGCACAAGCGCTTCGATCGCGCCAATAGTCCTCCCCTCTGGTTTGTCCCTCCTGAGGTCGTTACAGCCTCAAACAAGAAAACGTGCTGCGACAGTGCCGTCATTTCAGCCGTTGCACAGTCATCGAATTGGTGCGCCGCTGCGGCCCGCAGGGAGGATCACGACAGCATGCTACGCCCTTTTTTTCTGCGCCGAGCGATGGCTGAGCGATCGTATGCTATTGGTCGCTTCTGACCGGCGGGAAACATCAATCCAGGATGGTCGAAAGCTCTCGCGTAGTTCACATGGGGTCCGCGTCTACGCGCCGTTCAAGGTGTGCCCTGTGAAAGCGACGACAGGCGTGGCTGTCGCATCGAATCCCAATTTTGCCAGCGGACTAATGCCCTTTGCCGGTTGGCCCCGGCGCTTGCCGCCGGCATCGGCCCGGTCCTTGTCCTCGAGGCCCGTGGCCTCTCTTTCAAGCTCTTCCGCCCATTTCAGGAGGCGTTGCCGATCGACGTCCTGGGTGACGGCGGCGCCATAACGGCGCGCCGCGCCGCCAGCTCACGCTTTTGCCGAGCCTCCGCTGCGTGGTCCATGTTGGGTCCTCGCGGAAGCGCTCGTCCCGGGGACTGGGCGTTGCCGCTTGTCCTCGAGGCGCGGGCATCGGCCCGGATTGCCGTCCCACCGGCGCCTCTTCATGACAATGGTCTCGATGGCGCCGACGTTCCCGGACATTCGGGCGTCGCCATCCCTGACGCAGAGACGACGGACTATGCCCTAGGTGGCAACCACGACGCGCCGGCGGATAGTGGCGGTCAAGCCTGACGGCAGGGGGATCGAGAACATTGAAAGCGTCGAGGCGACGAGGGCGGTGTCGCGAATCTCGCGTGTCAGCAGATTGTCCTGTAGCGCCGTCTGCATAATGACGAAGGCGAATTCGCCGCTGCCTGCCAGCATCAGCGCCGTCTCCACCGCCGACGCCCCAACCAACCCGAACAGCCGCGCCAAGGCGAACAGGACGACCGCGTTCAGGATCATCACGCCGACCATGATGCCGATCACGCGTCGGGATTGGCCAACGCGACAGAGACATCGAGCCAGGTCCCCGCCGAGACGAAGAACAGGCCGAGCAGCAGTCCCTTGAACGGTTCCACCGTGCGCTCGATCCGCGTCTCTGCCAGTAGCAGGCCGGCGACGAGCGCCCCGAGCGCCATGGAGATTCGGGCCTCTGCAGAAGCTGTATGCTGCACTTGGCTACGGCGCAAAATCTGGGGGTGCGGTCAGCGGAAAATAGCGAGCGCAGGCGGCGCTGGATAATTCGTATCCGCCGTCGCGAACGCCAGAACGACGACGGTCGCCACTATGGCGAACAACGTCGTGAGGTAAGATGAGAAACCGGTTCATACTCGGTGCTTCCACTACCGCGCAAGCCGCCAGAGGTCGGAACGATACGGGAGGAGAACCAGATCATCGGTCGGCTAGTGCTCAGCGGCGGCCTCTGCTAACCGCCTCGACGATTCCAACAGCCTCGCCCCGCCCCCTCAGCCGGCGGCTAGGATTAAGCAGCGCGTTTCCGTACGATCGGCGAAACCACTCTGGGGCGTTAAGCAAACGGCCCAATAAACCGCCCTGGGGTGGGTGGTGTGGGTGAGCGACGGCCCTAGAGGGCACCCGAACACGGGGAGTGTCGGGTGCGCGCCTCTGTGAGATCAAACCGGCTGCGTCGGACTGGTTGCTGCTCGAGCTTGAGCGCAGCACGACAGTACGGAACCAAGCGCCGGACGGAGGTATCCAACGCGCTCTAGCGCCGCGAGCTGGCCGCGCTGAAATCAATCGACGACTACTTGTCGGAGAGGAGACCATCAGGCTGTACCGCGATCTGGTCCTGGTTTGCAGCCCGGCGGCAGCCTGCGCCGCTGTCGCCGAATAGCGAGCCTGGCGGATTACGGGGGGAGCTGCACATTGTGCGGACACGGGCCGAGGCGCTCGGCCTCGGGTTCACCGCACCCATCCGGGAGCATTTCTCATAAGCCTTAAGAGCACCCTGCCGACCCTGTCCCAGCCCTGGGGCGCCAAATCATCCTGGCCGGTCGATTTTTCCAAGGCCTACCTCGTACGGCAGCGGCAGCCTTGGCGTCGTATCGTCGATGGCCTGGCAGCCCTCGAGCAGCAGGCCGTGCCCGTGACGACCTCGACAAAGGCAACCGTGTGCTATGGCAGCGCGCTGCCAAGTTAGAGCATTGCGACGCCCCTGGCGGTTTTTACCTGGAATCACCCCAACCTTGCTCATTCTGCTTCGCACGCCATTCGCGCATTTCGGCCTGCCGCTCTTCGTTCACGATTAGCAAGATGATGCGCGCCTGCTCCTCGTAGTCCGGTTCAGTGTTGTTGTTTCGGAACTCGGCTAACTGTTTCGCGATCCTTGCGGTCAAGCGCTGCATGATGCCCACACTCCAAACCGCGGAGATGCCGGATGCCGCTACGCGCAATACTATTTGGCGCCCCCTGCACACTTCTCGATCGCGCCTGATGATCTCCCTTCGTCCCACATGAGACAGTGCCATCCAACGCGCTGTAGAGCGTCACATTGCTGGGCCCCCGGACCTCAAAGCAACCGGTACGCCGAGGTACTCCCATGCTCCGGGCCAACAACCCAATAGGACCTATGGATCAGGGCCGCGAGCCCTTCACGGGCTTAGTGCTCCAGCAGTTCCACGCTTTTCCGCGAGTTTAGATGTCTGTCTAAAACTCAGTGGTCCTGACCCATCGCACCGGACCATGAGTGGCTTCAGCCTCGGCAGTGCATTCATGCATGAGGCAGAACGCCTCGCGCGCGTGCGGGAAGCAGCACATCGGGGTGGAAAAGCGCAGGAATTCGCGATGGCTCGACAACTGCGAGAATCATCGGAACCAGAACCCTGCATGAAGCCCTTGTGGACGTCATGTCCAAGGCTCTGGCAACGGCGGGATGGACCCCGGCGGCAATCTGATGATGTTGACGAGTATGCGGGGCAGGCTGTCGGATTGAGGATGCGCCAAGTATCTGTCCATGCGCAACGCGCCGCTCGCCAGCTCCCAGAACTCCTCTTAGCTGCCGTCGCTGTAGAAGCGGAAGACCAGTGCCTTGGGGCGGACGCCGAAACATTCAAAGCGCTCGTCCATCAACAGGGCTCCTATGGTCAAACGAGCGAGCGCGCATGGCGGGCAACTTGTGGATGAAGCGCATCAACGCGCCGTCCTCTATTGCGTCGCGCCGCGAAAGCTGGACGCTCATTGTGGAGTCAATGCTCGCGCCACCGCCCCCTTTCGAGTGATTTTGATGTGACAGGCGGGTCGTCCGCACTCTGCCCGACCGTCTGCTGCCGAGCAGCCGGTCGAGGCTTTAGTCGGCGGCGGAGCGCTGCTAGTTCATGACCCGGGAGTCGTCCCCGTTGGGGTACGAACGCGCGAAGTAAGGCAGCAATAGACGCACGCTCTGATCGTTGAGGCCAAGAACCCGACGCGGAGAAACCCGCACGACGAGAAAGTTCGCGACACATTGCACGACAGCGGGCCACGGGCGAACATCGATGGCGGGCGCACGAAAGCCGCCATCAGCTCGATCGCTCTTAGCGGCCACGCTCAGGCGGGCTCGCCTGCTCGCCAATGGCCTCGATGCCGCGACCAATCGGCCAACGTCATCGATCGGTTCGCCCGATGTGTTTTGCGGGTCGGCTTCGTCGCACCCCGCAAGGTGATGCGGATAGAAGCCTACTCCCTAAGAGTTCCTCCAGCAGGGGTCCGCTTAGCGCCCTATCGGGCGTTAATTTTACCGAGAGCCGCGGCCGATACGCATCGGTCCAGTTCAAAGGGGGTCAAGATGGGGGATTTCACTGCGACCGTCGTCATTGAGGCGCGCTCTCTCATACGCGAGGCCCTGGTGTCGTTGATGGAGAGCCATTCCTACAAGGTCATTGGCAGCATCGGCTCTCCGGCTGACATCGCCTGTAACCCTCTCACGAAAGAGCAGCCGAAACTGGTCATGCTCGGGGCGCTGCCAGGCAGCAGTCTAGTGGACACTACGAGCAGGATCCGCAGATGCTGGCACGCCGCGAAGATCATCGTGCTTTTCGACAATACTTCCTCCGAAGATTTGCAACAACTGATAGCGTCAGAGGTCGATTTGTGCATCTCGATGGATGCATCGCCTCGTGCCCTGATCAACGCTCTGCAGCTGATCGTCTGCGAACCCCTCCGCGTTTTCGTGGTGGGCGGCGCGGAAATAACCCACGGGCTCAGCACGCAAACGCTGAAGAACGGGGAAGCATTGGCGGCAGAGGTTGTATCATCCCTTCAAGCCCCGCCTTCCATTGCCATGCCCTGCGCCGTCGGCTCGGCGGAGGCTGCTGTTGACGGTGCTCATTCGGATTACCGGCTATACGCTCTTTCCGCGCGTGAGGAGCAGATCTTGAAGGCGCTTGTAGGTGGCTATTCGAACAAGATGATTGCCCGGATACATTCGGTCACCGAATCCACTGTGAAGGTCCACATGAAGGCTATCTTGCGGAAGATTCGCGTTTCGAACCGAACCCAGGCTGCGATCTGGGCTCTCAGGAACGCCTACTTTCCGGGCGAACCAAATGACGGGCGAGCGAGCAACGACATTCAGGAAGTGCGCTTGGTCAACGGTCAGTCATAACCGGCACCGCCTGAAGACAGGCTTGCGCGACCCCGGCGGCTTGCAGCGTGCACGGCCCCATGACGTTGAAGGAGGCACCGGACCTGCTGCATCTGGTTGACGGACAGCGGCACCCACGCGCTGGCGACTTGATTCCTCGCGGGGCCGGCCGATTGACGACATGCCCCGTCCCTTCAACCGGCGCTCGCGGCCAGCAAAGTATTCACCGCCTCCGTGCCGCGGACCATGACCTCCTGCGCCGACGCGCCTTCCGAACTGCTGACGCTAGCGTCGCTGCCCGGAGCGTACACGGTGCCGACCCATGCATTGCCGAGCTGTACGGCGACGATGCGGTGGCCGCGGTGAAAGCTCATGGCTACAGCGGGAGCTCGCATTGCAGCGATGAAGCGGTCTTGCACTTCAGGAGGATATTCCGGCCCCAGCGTGGCTCTGAGTGCATCTTCACAGCCCCGGGCGTCGACCGGCAACTTAATCACATCTCCCATAGTGCCTCCGTCGAACAGCTGCTTGCACTTTAACGTCGATGGTGTCGGCCTCGAAGCCGGCACCCAATGCCACGCGACATCCTCTCCAAATGAGCCGCGCCACATGTGCTGCTGAATCCGGCGCAAGTCCCGCTCGCCAATTGGCAAGCTATCGAACGCTTCGTCCGGCTGCGGGTGAAGGAGTAAGGGCGCCTTCACCGTCGATCGTCCCCGGGAAGGTCCTGCCGGTTTCGTTCCGCCCCTTCTCGTGACTCCCCAGTTTGCGCCACTTGGCCGCCATCTCCAGCAGAGCGAGGTCGCCGGTATCCTCCGCCTGTTCCTCGCAGCGAGCCGCGTGGTGGAAGCACTCTGATGCCGACAACATGGCGCTCTCCACGGTCCGAACGGGCTTGTAGTGAAACCGTGGACGTACCGGCCTGTTCCGTGGCAAAGTTGGGGTTCCAGCCGTGCCCGTCGCCCGCACCCCTGCCGAGATCATGAGCATCGGCCAGCGCCTGCCTTCCCAAGCGCTAGCAGAGAGCCCTACCGGCCATCGCGGCGCGCCAAGGTTGTCCGGAAGCTATCGCGCGTTTGTCTCAAGGCCTGGGGGCCACCGATAGAACGGCGGCCAGACCACACCTCCAGGGCATGTTCGGGCCGGCGTTCTCTTCGAATAGCTCTTTGGCTTGACGTACTAAGTCCCGTCAGGCCCGGGTTTCAGCATGTAGACGGCCTCAATCCACTTATTGCGGATAAAGTAGCAGCGCACCCCTCACCCCCCTAGGCAGGCGAGGCTATCGCTAGGACCAAGCGAAGTATAGGACCGGTACACAATCGAACGTCGCTTGCGGCCAATCGAAGGTTTGGTAATTCATTGAAGATGAAATGCGCTGCAGAACTGCGAGCGACCGCAGCCAATAAGCGACGGATGGTTGAACTGGCCCGACGCGCGAGTGCCAGCCTGTCATTGGCCGCCAACCGGGTGATGCTGCTTCAGCAGGCGCAGGAGCTCGAGGCGGAAGCCGCCAGTCTTGAGACAGAGGCAGACGCCTTGGAGCATGATAAGCCTGCTGCCTCGCGCAGTGAGTGAGGGGCGGCGGAGGAAGCGGTAGCCAATGAGCGACGACGATCATGGCCGCATGCTGCTCGGCCGGGGGTGGGCGATTACGTGCGAGGACGACAGCCGAGTGGCCAGACTGCTTTTGCCGCCGCTGCAACTGGCCGGCGTCCGGAAGCCGGTAAACATCTATATGGACATGGGTGCTGAGGATGTTGACGCATTGCTTCAACGACTAGCTGAGGTCCGGACGCAGATGGTGCCGGCGCCGACGAGAAACTAGGCTGCAGCCGATGGCTTCACGGTCGGCAGTCCATTGCAGCCGCTCGCTTCCGCTGCGAGTCATTTGCACTTTCCGGTCTCGATTGCCGAAGGAAGAATAGCGCGCCTGCCCGGGCCGGGCGGTGCGTACTTTGTCCGGGACGTGAAGATGGTCTTGCAGACTTTCACTCTCGCCCAACTGGCTCGGGCCGTGGGCATGAGTGTTGAAGACGTGCGGTTCTACCGGGATAGCGGATTACTCCCACCGCCCAAACGACAACGCACACGCACCGACGATTTTAGTTTTCAGGTCGAACATGTCGAGCGCCTTCGCTTTATCCAGCGCGCTCTCGCTCACGGCTTCACTCTCGAAGACATCGCGAGGTTCGTAGACGAACACGGGCTGGTAACCTGCAACGATGTCTACCGCATCTCCCTCCGACGGCTCGAAGAACTTCGCCATACGGGCGATGCTAAGGCTGCCAATCTGAAGAAACTG
>Ga0070683_100004707_pt1 | contig 11277 bp, 8 predicted proteins | sample KBSC713LmetaG_FD_64662 | JGI IMG/M metagenome (GOLD analysis project Ga0070683, IMG submission 64662) | Corn rhizosphere microbial communities from Kellogg Biological Station, Michigan, USA - KBS C7.1-3L metaG | ecosystem: Host-associated > Plants > Roots > Rhizosphere ...
CAGCGCTGTCGCGAGCAGGCGGGAGCGGCGGGACTCACTCGGGGAGCTGATCTGCGCGAGCGGATCGCGGACCGGCACCCGATTCGACGCGTTGCGAACGGAGGCCCCGAATACGTCATCCATGATTCGCGGATCCGCAGCCTGAGCAGCCGCGAGATTCGCGGCGATATAGCGCGCGGAAGGAGTTGGCTCGCGCTCCAAAGGTACAGCGTCGAGAAAAGAGATGGAATGGGAAATCTGGCCCGTCGCAGCCGAAGCCGCCGCCGGAGCGGTCGGTGCAGGTGCGGCGAGGGCCGCAATTTGAGACGCGGTCGGAACCGGTGACTCGATCCTTGAAGGTGTCGGAGCCGCGGGAGTGCTGACGGCAATTTCGGCTGGAACGATCTGAGGAGCGGCTTCGGGCGCATCGCTTGAGCCCAGATTTACGGAGCGATATTCACGCACCGTGATAAACGAAAGAGCCAAAATCGCAGCAGCTCCAACCGGAAGTTGGTAGTGCGCAACCCGAGCTCCAACTCGGATCAACGGAGCCCACCACGGACGTGGTTCGACGATCGCCGCGAGCTGCTTGACTCGCATCTCCCGCTCGAACTCGGACCAGAATTCTGCCGGTGGCCGCTCCGCGCGTTTGAGACGAAGCAAATCCTCGAGAGTCACCGTGGTTTTCTTGGAATTCATCGACGAATATATGGCTGCAATTCCGACTGCAGAAGCTGCTTCGCATAGTGGAGCCGCGACCGGACCGTACCCACTGAGCAATTCATCACTTCAGCAATCTCCTGATGGCTGAGGCCATCAATCTCAAAAAGCGTGATCACGGTTCTATGGTTGATAGACAGTTTTTGCATCGCCTCGTTCAATTTTTCCTGCAGCTCCTTCGCGAAAGTTCCACGATCCGCTCCAGTTGCGTCAGTCAGCGCGTTGATCACCTCGGCCGCGATTCGGTCGTCCTCATCGACTTTTTCGAAACTGAAAAACGTCCGCAACCGGTGCTTGCGCAGATGCGTGAGCGCGGAATTGACGGCGATCCGATAGAGCCAGGTAAAAAAAGAGGACTGGCCTTGGAAGCGATTGATCGACTGGAAAGCCTTGATGAAGGCGTCCTGCGTTAAGTCTGCTGCGTCCTCCCGGTTTGAAGTCAAATGATAGACAACGCTGTAAAGCCGCTCCCGGTACTTGACGACGAGCTGGTCAAACGCCGCAACATCTCCGGCCTGAACCTGCCGCACAATGCTGACATCCGAGTCGGCCTCGTGCTGGCGATCAGGCGACGCGACGAGCGTCTTGCCAAAGGTTTTGACCGCGTCCATAGTCTAAACAACAAATCGTAGCGTCCGCCCGGCGCAAACCGAAAGTGTCGTTCTCGGTAGCTCCGAGGAGTTTTTGACGAACTTTCGCAGCAAAGCGCCGAGCTATTCCGAAGCGACCAGCGATTCGAAAAAAAAGCTGGCCTCGCCACTGATCAGCTAGGCCGCGGTGTTCAGCGCGGTAACTTGAGCGCGCAACACTTCACACAAGCCAAGCAACAATGGCGTCGGCGGTTCGCCCGGCCATTCCTGCAGAGCGACGCAAGCTTCGCCGAGCTCCGTGTAAATGGCGTCCGCAACAGCTCCGAACACACCCATTTCGGTCATTTGTTGAAGGCGCAGCGCGAGTTTCGGCGGAGACTGACCGAGAATCTCGCCCGTCAAATCCGCGCGGGAATCGTCGTCCAGACGTTCCATCAGTGCGATCAGGGGCAACGTGAGTTTCCCACTTGCGAGATCGGTCCCGAGCGTTTTTCCGATGCGTTTTTCCTCGCCGAAATAATCGGCGAGGTCGTCGTACATCTGATACGCGACGCCGAGATGACGGCCGAACTCCGCGACGGCATGAACGTAACGATCCGACGAGCCGGCAAGCCGCGCTCCAAGAAAACATGACACGCGAAAGAGCTCGGCTGTTTTGAGATCGATGATCCGCCGGTAATCCGAGCGCGTGATGTCGGTCGAACCGCGTCGCAGAGTTTGCACGATCTCGCCGGAGCAGACTCGTCGTGTGGAGTCGGATACGGCGGAACAGATTTCCGTCGTCGGAAACTGCGTCGCCAGGTGCAACGCGTGCGCGAAAAGCGCGTCTCCGAGCAAAACGGCGGCGGTCGAACCATAAACTCGCGCCGCCGTGCGCCGATTGCGCCGCACCTCGGCTCCATCCATAATATCGTCGTGAACCAGGGTGGCCAGATGCACGAGTTCGACGACCGCTGCCACGCGGACGAGATCGGGCGCGACCGCAGCGGGTTCACGCCATCCGCTCAAGAACACCAGGGCAGGTCGAATTCTTTTCCCGGACGCGTCGACGCAATAGTCGACCATCGCGCGAATCTCCGGCTCGAACGCGGCAATTTGTCCGTGGAGAAAAACGTCAAGCGCCGCCATTTGTGGCGAAAGCATCGCGAACACATTCGCAAAAGCATTTCCCGTGGTGCCGATCTGTACTGGGGGACGAACAGCGTTCATGAAATTCCCGGAATCTTAATGGGCGCGCGGAAAATGGCTAACGAAATACATTTCGACAATCTGCAATAACGGGTGGGCGAATTGTTCCTAATGGTCGTGACGAGCCGCCGGGAGCGCAAAAACAAAAAGGAGCGCTCGTTGCCGAGCGCCCCTGTTAATCGCTAAATGACTGAGAGCAACCGGTCGGTTACTTCGCGTCCGGAATCGTGGGTCCGTTGACTTCAATATAGCCGGGCAACTCCTGCTTTGTGATATTGAGGTCTTGAACTTGTTGATTGGTCAGCACGCGTTTCGCCGGATTGGCAAAATTCTCATGGTCGACGGTTTTTTCCGTTTCAGGCCGCGAACCGTCCGGAGTGATAATGCGGGCGGTGATGAACGTCAAAAGAGTCCTTTGCTCGATCGTATCCTCGGTTTGCCTGAACAACACGCCCAGACCGGGAATGTCCCCGAGGAAAGGTGTCTTGGTTTTCTGTTTGTTCACACTGAGCTTTGTCAGACCACCGAGGACCAGCGTGTATCCGTTCTTCAGGACCACGTTGGTGGTTGCAGAACGGGTTTCCACTCGCGGAATCGCGATGCTTATCCCGGCGCCGACCGAGTAGGTATCGTTCTGACCCAGTGAAGCGACTTCCGGGGTCACCAGCAACTGGATCAGACTTTCGGTCACATCGCCATTCGCGTTGCGAGTGTCGATGATCGAAGGTGTAACGGTAAGGCCAGTCTTAACCTCGATTTCCTTGATTTCCGGAGGTGATGGCACGCCGCCTTGCGGGGTGGGAACCGGCACGAAATAACGGAGCGTTGTCTTTTCGAAAATCTCCGCCTTCCGATTCTGCTGCGTGACGATCATCGGGTCGGTGACGAGCTTGATCTTGTTGTCCTGGCTCAACGCGTCGATCGCTCCGATGAACGTGTTCTTGGAGAAAATAGCAGACGAAAACGGATTCGTAACTCCCAACGGCAGTCCGTTGGCATCGGTACCGCCGTTAAACAGACCCAGCTGGCCGCCATCGATCTTGGCGAGTTTCTGAAAGCTTACGCCCAGATTCCGGGTGTTGCCGTCGGTCACATCGTAAAATTTCGTTTCGATCAGCACCTGGCGCGTGTTCGTCGCAGAGTTCGCCTTGGACAGCCGGGAGAGCGTGTCGCGAACCGCCGCCAGTTTAGGCAGCGTATCCGTAATCTGGAGCGCGCTCGCGGCCGGCAAATCGATCACGGTGCCGCCAGGAATTTTCTTTCCATTGCCCACGTCGCGTTCCTTGGAAACAACGGACATGGCCGCAAGTTTTGCTTCGCCCAAACTGCCCGAGGTAATCGGAATAATGATCGAGTCCTGCTGCTCATTGACCTCGTCCAACGTCACGACCGTCACAATATTGTCTTGCTCGGTGAATCCGTAGCCCAACGGCGTAAGCACTTTTTGGAAGATTTGCCGCCAGGTGACGTTGCGCAGTTTGATCGTAGTTTTTCCCTGGAGACTTTCCGGAATGATGAGGTTCAGTTCGAACAAATCAGCCACGTTGCGCAAAATATTGCGCACGTCTTCGTCGGGGAAATCGACCGAGAGGCGGCCTTCGCCGGAGATGTCGGAAGTCTTTTTTGCCGTGCCAGGTGCAGCGGCATCACTCGCTTTTGCCGGCGTTGGTGGAACGTCGGTCGCCGCGGGAACTGGAGTCGCCGCAGCTGATGGAGCTTCAGCCGCTGGCGTCGTTGCCATCGGAGCGGCTTCGACGGGCGCAGCAGCGGGGGCCGTCGCGACAGGCGCCGACGGGGTCGCCGGAGCTGGGGCTGGCGTCGCATCAGCCGGCGCTGGTGTCGTTGCAGCAGGTGCTGGCGTGGTCGCGGCAGGGGCTGGCGTCGTCGCTGCCGGAGCCGGCGTAGCCGCCGGCGTTTGCGTCGTGGTCGGAGGAACGGCGGGCGTTATCTCCGGATCGGCCTTGCTCCAACCCCGGTTGGCGAATGCAACCAAAGTCAAAGCTAGGAGTAGGGTGGAGCATGTTCTCATGGGTTCTTTCTTGGTTGAATGCGTCGAGTAATCTCGTCGTGGTTCAGGCGTAGCGTAAAAGTGGAATGACTGATGCCGGCGATTTCGACGTCGTAGGTTTGCTCATCGCGCTTGATCGCGAGCCGGTCGCCGACCCGGAATTGTTTCGGGCCAATAATCAAAATCTCCTCGCCGCCCATGCTGACCGTTCCCGACGGCGCGATGTCCTGCGCAAGCAAGTCGAGCAATTCCGCACCGGTTTTCGGTTTGTTCTTCGCCAGCGCGGCGGCTTCGGCAGCTCTCGCCGCGGCAATCGCTCGAAGTTCCTCGGCGTCCGGCTGGTTGAACGCGGCGGGGTTAAACGGATTGATCACGGTCTTCGGCGCGACCGCGACCACCGTTAAGTCCGCAAGGCGGCTGGCAGTTTCGACCGCAGCGCGTCTTTGCGCCGGAGCGGAAATATCTGATGTGATCGCGGCGCTGGAATCACATGTGACCATGGCGGCGGATACGATCGCGAACAACAACCAGCGAAAATTCGAGGTACTCATGGCTGGCCCAAAAGTTCGATTGACAGGTTGAAATCGAGCGGAGCCTCGCGTTTCACTCGCGACGTCCCCGTACTAAAAGAAAGGATACGACAGTAGTGCTTTCCATTCTCGAGCCGGCGCAGCCAGTTCAACAGCACCGGATATGTACCCTTAACCGACACCGCGAAACCAACTCCGATGTAACTTGAACCCGGACGGCCTTTTTGAACCGTCCCGCTCGTCTGTCTGACATCAATCAGCTCGATACCGGATTCCGCCTCTTGCTGGTAAAAATATTGCAGATTGTTCGCAAGCTGGCTTGCACGGACCAGCCGTTCCTCGATTTTTTTTGTCGATACGGCAAGCGAAGAAAGCTGATCGGGCAACAAGGCCGCGTTCCTCAAGTTCGAAGCCAGTCGTGCGCCTTCGGCGGATTTCTGCTCGAAAAGAGTTTCCGCGTCATCAATCCGGCCACTGAGTATGTAAATGCCCGGCGCCAGCAATAGGGCGAGGAGCCCACACGCAAGCTTCAGCGGATGGGCCTTGATTAACGCACTGAGATCGGCGGCGGTCATGGCTTTTTGAATTTAAGCGTGATCTCCAGCACAAGGCCGCCCGTGGTGGAATCGCGGTTCAAGCTGACGAGGTTGATCTCGGAAAATCGCGACGTGAAAAACTTGTCGTTCTTCAATTGTTGCAGATAGGTCGAGGCACGACCGCTCGCCTGATCGGGAGCGCCGCGCACGGTGGCGGTTAACGATGCTCCGATCTCGCGAACATCGAATCGATCCAGCGCCAGATAGGCCGGGACCGTCTCACCAAGATGCAGGAGAAGTTCGGATACGATCGGCCGCGACTTCAGGAATGTATCCACCTCGTTGACCGAGGCGGCTTCCGCCTGGAATTTCTTGTAGAGCGCAATCGCCTGCTCGCTTGGCTTCTTGTCGCGATCGATCTGCCGCTGCACGTCATCGATCTGCCGGTTGAGTTCCCGCAATTGATAAGCCTCGTACGTGAACCAAAGCAGCAGCACCGCGGCGACCAGGATCGCGACTCCGTTCGCCAGAAACGAGGTGCGCACGACTTTCGTGTCCGGCAACCGCTCGAAGTTGCGGAAGTTCGGATGCCACGCGACCGAAACCGGTGCGGACGCCTCAGTCTTTTTTTTCAGCAGCGATAGCATCGGAAGCAGTGTGGTTTATCATCAGGCTCAACAGCCCGAACCAGCGGGCATCGAGTCCGCCCGCGGCCACGCCGTCGGGAACGATCACCTGGCGGGATTGCAACCAGGGCGCGAGATCGAGCTGCAGGCCGGTTACGCCAAGCGATGTCGCGATCGCCGTTTCCAGCCACGCGAGTTTGGGAGGAAGCGACGTGCAGATGAGCTGCCCGACCGATTGGCCGGTCTGCACTTCATAAAAACCAATCGAGGATTGAAGTTCCTTGAGCAGCCTTTTCACCAGCAGCGGGCCCATGCCGGTGAAATCGAACGTATTTGAGAAAAATAATTTTCGCGCGGATTCGGCGTCTTTCAAGCCCAGCTCTTTCTGCACAACCGGAACCATCGATTCCAGTCCCTGTGGAATCAGGCGCGAAGCTTCGATTCCACCGGCAGTCACAATAAACGAATGCGTGACCTCGGCCCCTATTTCCAAAATCAATGTCGAGGTCTTCGATTTCTTGAACGCGAGATGGTCGACCACGCTGCCCAGCATGGCCACCGAACCGAGCTCGAGTTTCTCCGGATAGATTCCGAGCGCGAGTAGCGCGTCTTGCGCCGCGACTATTTCCTCCGACGGAATCCCGCAGAAAATCACTTCCTTTTGCGTGGGCTTGGTCGGATCGAAATCGGTTCCGTCCTGCGAATTGAGAATATAAATCTCATGCTTGTCCGCCTCGACCCGGAATTGCGTCGACAACACTTCCGTCAGATAGGCCGGCTCTTTGAGACGCTTCGGCTCCAGCGTGGCGCGTCGGACCAGACGGTGGCTCGGATAGATCCCGCAGACGGCGTTCAGGTAACCGCTCTGCGCCTTTTTTGGCTGGAGGCGTTTGATCGCTTGCTCCAGCGCCGCCGAGTCACCCAGGGCACATTCGGCGAGTTGCTCGATCACCAATGACGTCGCCGAAGCCGAGGTCCGCGCCAGAAGCAACGAGTGGTCGTTTTGCTCGACAAAAAATCCTTTGGTCTTGGCAGTGAAAAGCATGCGGACTGGGTGAAAGCTTGGTTCAAATGCAACACCGCACCACTTCGGCACGTTGAATCAGAACTGTAGATCCACGAGGTCCAATCGGAAACGGAGGCATGCGAACAACGTCGCACCCTCGTAAACACGCCTCTCCGAGACAAGATTATTCCCCTACGAAACGGTCAGGCTAAACCCCATTTACCTTTTCTTAATGTCATCGCGCTTTCTCGCAAAAACCCTGCGATGAAATTTTCGCCGGAGGACAAAAAACCCGCCGTAAAAACAGCGGGTCGAATCAAACAAAAAGTGAGCGAGCGCGCTCTACTTCTGCCACGTGCGCTTCTTGTGCCGGTTCGCCTTGAGCCGCTTGCGGCGCTTGTGCTTCGACATTTTCAACCGACGTTTCTTTTTCAGATTGCCCATGGATCAGATAAATGAATGCGGCACCGTGCGGACCGCGCCGTAGGGTGTAAAGCCCGAATTTAGCTTCTGGAAATTTCCCCGCCCACCCGCACGAGCCTCCTCAGCCTGGTGAAAACGAGTTCGCCAGTGACCGACGCGACTGGCAGTCGCGCCAGCCTCGCGATCACGCGCCGGTAAATGTTCAACTGCGCCGCGTGCCTCTCGGCCGCATCCGCGACTTCCGCGTCGGTCTTGAGACGATCGGTCTTGAAGTCGAACACCGCCGCGCGGATCGCACGACCCGACCCATCTCGCTCCACCAGCACGCGGTCGCACACTCCAGTCAACCACGCGCCATCGAGCACAATTTCGAACGCCCGTTCCCGCCAGAGCTCCGCATTTTGGATACGCGCCCATACCCGTGCGAGTTCCGGCGCCTGCAGGCAAGCGAGCGCTTCCCCGACCGCCTCGGCCGAGAAACCGCGCGCCGCCCATTCCTGTGACAATGGCCCGATCACCGCCGGCCCGCCCCACTCCACCTCCGCAAAAAGTTCGTGCACCATCGTCCCGAAATTCATGCCGGCCGCCCCCTCGAGCGCGAAAACCTGCGCAGCCGAAATCTCACCCGCCTGAAATGCCGACGGTCGCAACGCCGGCTTCCGCCGCGGCCGCGTCGCAACCAAATTCCGAATACGCTCATCGGTCGCACCCGGCCGTGCCATCGATGTCGTCGCAGACGTCGAGGGCAACATGTTCTCGAACCAGCGCGGATCGCCCGCGCTCCACGTTTGGCCAAGCGTCTCCTGAAGCAGGCGTGGAAAATTCCGCGCCGTCGAATTTTCGTCCCGTGGTTCCGTAACGATATACAACGCGCGCTTCGCCCGCGTCATTGCCACGTAAAGCAAACAAAGGTTCTCGTACGCCGCATCCGCCTCCGCCGTCATCACGTATTCTGCGAGCACCGGATCACGTTCACAAAAAATCTTCGCCGGCAAGTCGAACACCCATTCCACCGAGCGATCGGGTGCCTTCTGCACCGCAAGTCCGTCACGTCGCTCGGTCAGCGTTTTGCCCTCGAGATCGGGCAGGATGACAACATCGAAGCCCAGGCCTTTCGCCTTGTGCACCGTCATCACGCGAATCACGCCGGCCGCATCCAGGTCGCGCACCGTGTATCGTCCCGCAAAATCCAGAAACTCGGCGACGTCGCGCCGGCCGCCCAGATCGAACTCCACCGCCGCCGCAACCAGCAACCTTCCCCGCTCGGCACTGAACGCGTCACCAGAGATCACCGGCCCGAGTTTTCGAAGCCAACGCTCAAGAGTCCCGGCAAATCCGTGATCCTGCAATTCCGCCAGGACGTTCTCGGTCAATGCGTCGAAACCCGTGAGATTTTCCTGCGTGAGCAAGGCCATGAGCGGCGTCATCCGCAAATGCTCCTGCGCGAGGGAGTCGCCGGGATGGGCCGCCGCGCGCAGCAGCGCCAGCAGCGCGCAGGTGAGTGGATTGTCCATCGCAACGTGCAAATCGCTCTCGGCCATCGCCGCGAGTCCACCTTCGTGTCGAAGATATTCCGCAAGCGCCGCACCCGTTTCATTCGTCCGCACCAGCACCGCAACTTCGAGTCCGCGACGCTGCGGCTCGACTTCGCGCAGAATGCGCAGCGTCTCCGCGAAACGTTCCGCCTCACCGGTCGTCTCCGGAATCGGTGAAGGTCGCGCCCACCTCAGTTCACTGAATCCGCCGAGCTGCGGCTGCGCGGTCACATGCTCGCGCCATTCGCGCGTCCACATCTCCGCTGCTCGCTCGGGCAAAAGAGCCTGCAGCGCGCCGGCGTATCCGAATACCCGATTCACCGCCGCAATCACCGCCGGGCCCGAACGCCACGAGGCATCGAGTCGTCCTTCGGCAATCGTCCCGGGAGCATCCCGGTTGTAGTGCTCGAAAATTTCGCGAAACAGCCGTGGCTCTCCCCCGCGCCACGCAAAGATCGCCTGCTTCACATCGCCAACGTAAAAAAAACTCCGCCGCCGCTCGGGATCCTGCACCACTTCATCGATCAGATTTCGCAGCACGGTCCATTGCGCGAAACTCGTGTCCTGAAACTCGTCGAGCAGCCAGTGATCGAATTGCGCGTCGAGCCGGTAGTCGATCGCGATCCTCGGGTCGAGGCGCGCGCCGGTTTCCAGCCGGACTTCGGTGCCTTCGTCCAAACGTATTGCGCCGCTCAACCCCGGCGCGCCTGCTTCCGGCAATAACATCCGCAGCACATCCGAAAACGTAAGTTGTCCCGCGCGCCGCACCATCTCGTGGTAGTTTCGCTCATATCCGCGCAACACCGCGAAAAGGCCGCGCGTCATCTCCAGCCGCCGCACAATTTCCGCACCCGCGATTCCGGCCACCACGCGCCGCAGCGCCTCGCGCGCGGGCCGCGGCAGCGCGAGTCTCCTTCGTTCCACCACGATCTCACTCAATCCCGGCCAGGCGTCGAACGCGTTCGCCACGAGATAAGCGACCGGTTTCGGCAACGGCGCGCCTGGCGACCAATTCGGAAGCGCGGCAAAAAAATCCTCGAGTCGTTGCCGCTGTTTTTCCCCGGCCGCGAGCGATGGCAGCGCGTCCCGGAGCGCCTTCACCGCCAGTTCGCGGTGCTCGGCCGCGACGATCCACTCGCAGCCTTCGGGCCAGATCGCGCACGGATCCCCCCAGCTTTCCGCGCGCGGCGCATCGAGAAAATTTTCCGCGTGATGATCCAGAAACCCGTGAAGAACGCGCGCGAGCTGCTTCTCCTCGACTCCAAAGGTCGCGCGCTTGAACGCCTCGATGAATTCGCGCTGGGCCGCGTCCGGCGCACCCGCTCCGGTGAACATTTTTCGCAACACCCGCCGCCGTTCACGGCGCGCCATCGCCTCCTCCATGATCTGAAACTCTCCCGCCAGCCCGAGTTCGAGCGGATAACTCCGCACCACTCTCGCAAAAAATCCATCGAGCGTTCCAAGGCTGAGTCGCGGCATCGCGTCCACCACGCTCCGCAGCATTTTCAAAAACTCCGGCCGCGCCCAGGCATCCAGCCCGTTTTCGTTTCGAAATGCAGCCGGCGCACCCGCGCTGCTCATCCCGATCTCTGTCGCTAACCGCCGCGCATATTCCGGCTCGCTCGCAGCGCGCGCGAGTTTCTTTAAAATCTCATCGAAAAACTCACCCGCCGCCTTGCGCGTGAACGTCAGGGCCACGATCCGCTCCGGCGCCGCACCAAACGCCAGGAGCTGCACGAACCGATGCGTCAGCGCATAGGTTTTCCCCGAACCCGCCGACGCCAAAATCATCTGGTGGTTGATCGTCATCATCGCGCACGCGTCCCGCTTGTAATATTCTCCGCGGACAAAATCCCCGCGCCGTTCCATGCGACACTTTCCGCCGCGCCGTGATGAAACATCTCCGCGAACTCGTCCCATTCCGCGCGCACGTTTTCATTTGGTGGCCAAAACTCCCGGTTCGCCACGGACGTCACCACTCCTTGGACACATCGCTCCGCCGCGTCTTGCAACTCGCGCGAATATTCCTCCCACAAACTCACCGCGGTTTCGCTGACCGCTTTCGGCAAATTAAAATAGCCGCACAGAACGTTCAGCCCGACGATCTCCAGTTGCCGTTCGGCGCCCGGCGCGTCC
>Ga0070683_100004708_pt1 | contig 11275 bp, 9 predicted proteins | sample KBSC713LmetaG_FD_64662 | JGI IMG/M metagenome (GOLD analysis project Ga0070683, IMG submission 64662) | Corn rhizosphere microbial communities from Kellogg Biological Station, Michigan, USA - KBS C7.1-3L metaG | ecosystem: Host-associated > Plants > Roots > Rhizosphere ...
CCGCGAGCGCTGCGACGACCTGGTCGCCGGCCTTAGTCCGGAAGTCCTTGCCGACAAACAACAGCCGACGGCGCGGCCCGGCGGTCCGACGGGCGGCGGCGGCCGCGGTCCGCGTCGGGTCGACGACCAATGCGGAGGCGCCAGGGTGGACCACGTGTACCCGATCCGCCGGCACACCGCTTTTGACCAGCTCCTCGGCGAACCACCGGCTCATCGCCAGCAGGCCCACCGCCCCGGCGTACACCCGCTGCTGCCGGTCGCGCAGTCGCATCACCGCGGCCCGAGACAGCGAAGGGAAGTGCGACAGCCCACCGGGCACGTCCGCCCTCTCGAGCAGCACGTCGTAGGACAAGTCTTGATAGAGGAAGTACGGCGCGTCGATGACGGCGAGGTCCTGGATCTGTAGCACCGCGTCGACTGGGTAGCGACGGAGCGCCGAACGCAGGGTCGCGGCGCCGTACGCGCGGGCCGCACGCGAGTGCCGCCACATCGACACCCACCGGCGGTCCGAGCGGCGCGCGCACGCCGCCTTGAGCGCCGTGCGCAACGCCGGCGGGTACGTGACGCCAAGGTCGACCACGTCGGTCCGGTCCCGCAATGCCGCCCGTAGGTTCCACGGCGTGTGCGACCAGGTCGTCTCCGGCGGAGAGTCCCACGCACAGGCGAATCCGAGGCGCACGGACAGAGACTAGGCGGCGCGGCCGCCCCCGTCCGGCGTTTCGTGCTACCCGTCGCCGCTGGTCAGGGCGTTACCGGTGCGCCGGTGTCCGACCACACATTGCCGCTCCACACATTGCCGGACCCCCCCTTGTCGAAACCGGTCACAGGGCCGTAGAAGCCTCCCTTGGGAAAGACCGACCGGCTGAAGACGTTGTTGGTAATTCGCACGTTGGCCGAGCCGTTACCGCCCCCATAGACGGTGTAGCCGCCACCCTCAAGCAGGTTTCCGTCCGCGACGACGTTGCGCAGTTGTCCGAAGTCGTCATAGAAGGCCAGGGCAGCAGTCTGGTTCATCGGAACCGAGAACGTGTTGTGGCGGAACACATACGGCCCGCTGCCGCCGCCGCTGAGCAGCACGGCGTCGACGTGGTCGCCCTGCCCCGGGTACGCGGCCTGGTCGTGCACCCAGTTGTCTTCCACCGTCGCCGTACCACCGGCGAACGTCAGCCCGTTGGGTGTGTAGGCGACCTCGTTCCGGCGCAGCGTGACGTTATCGCCGCTGGTAATGCCGTACTGGCAGTAGGCCCCGGGCTTGCTGCGGTCCACTGAGAACGTCGAGTCGGTGATCGTCGTGTTCCGGCCCTGGTCCCGGACGATCCAGTACGAGCTCGCGCAGCGCGCCTCGACGTACCGGACGGTGACGTTGTCGGCCTCGATGAACAGGGCTCCGTGGATCAACAGGTCCTGGACGACCGCTCCATCCTTGGTGACGTGGTAGTCGCCCTGGACCTCCTTCAACGCTCGGCCGGGCGGGACCCCGGTATCGGCCGCCCCGGGGAAGCTGCCGGGCCTGACAGGCGGGGCCGAGGATGAGGAGGGCTGCGGGGTGGAGGGCGACGCCGTGGAGGTCGTCGGAGCCGGTCGCGGAGGGAGGATCGTGCCGACGGTCGTCGCCGGCGTCGGCACGGCCGTTGCGCTCGGCGTCGCCGTCGGCCGCAGCACCGGTGGTGGTGCCGGGTTGCCCGCCTGGAAGATCAGGTCGACGTAGTAGTTCGAGGAGTGCCAAGAGTCAGTTGGAAAGCCCGATGTGCTGCCGTACCGGTAGACACCGTTACGGCCGGCCGGCGCGGTCAGCGGGCCGCGGCTGACCGCGCGGCCAGCGAAGTAGTTCGCGTCGGCGGAGTAGGCACCCTTCGGCGCGAAGTACGACACCACGTACTCCGCGCCGGCGCGCACGCCGACCGGCTGGGCCACGGTGGCGGTCTGCCAGCCGCTGCGCCCGCCGTCGGTGAACGTGGCGGAGGCAAGCAGCTGCCCGCCGATGGACCACAGGTGGCCGACCCGGGAGCCCGTGTTCTGGGGGCCCCGGTAGAACTTCAGCGCGGTCACTGCTCCAGCAGACGCGAACCTCACCCGCACACCCACCTCGACGGCTCTGCGGTCCTGGTCGGTGACCACCCGCGGAAATGCCTTGGTGTCGAACAGGCTCACCCCCGGTGCCGGGCTCGCGGCTTGGACCCGGCGGACAGACGTGGTTAGCGCGATGCCGACCGTCGCCGCGACGACTGCCACAACAGCGGCGATCACGGCGAGCCGACGTGGGCTGCGTCGCGCTGTCGCCGCAACCGACCGCAGCGCATGACGTGGAGGCCTTGGCACGTTAGCTCCTTACCGCTGGAAACCGCCGAGGACCGTAGTGAACACGGACAGTGGGCGCAACCAGCCCATGAGTGGCGCCTCAGTTACGCAGTGCGATACCGCCAGGACACTCCGGGCCGTACCAGTCCAGACGTGCCGACCAGAAATTGGATCCCGGGAAGGAGGGCCATTCGCCGGACCGGCGGCCGGTGGCGCGGCTAGCCTGCCGCCATGAACTTCCGGTCCCGCCTTGTCGACGGCCCCGCCTCGATTGGCGCACGCACCCGGGCGCGACGCTGGGATCTGTTGCGCGTCATCTTCCCGGATCTCGCGTCCTACCGAGTGCTCGACCTCGGCGGCACCCCGGACAGCTGGCTGCGCGGGCCAGTTCAGCCGAAGTCGGTGACCCTGGTCAATCTTGCGAGCGATCAACTGCTCAGCGGCGACGCCCCGAGCGAGCCGGTGCCGGACTGGCTGACGCCGCTGACGGGCGACGCCTGCGAGCCGCCCGCCGAGGCTCTGGACGGCGGCTACGACCTGGTGTTCTCCAACTCGCTCATCGAGCACGTCGGAGGCGTCGTGCGGCGTCAGATGCTGGCTGACGTCGTCCGCTCGGCTGCCCCCCGCTACTGGGTCCAGACTCCCTACCGGTACTTCCCCGTGGAGCCGCACTACCTCTTCCCCGGCTATCAATTTCTCCCGATCGCGGCGCGCGCACGGCTGGCGCGCTCCTGGCCACTGATCCACACTCCGGCGGTCGACTGGCGCGGCGGAGTCGGCATCGCGCTCGAGGTCGAGCTTCTCGGCCTCACGGAGTTGCGCTACCTCTTCCCCGAAGCAAAGATCCATCACGAGCGCCTGGCCGGCCTGACAAAGAGCCTCATCGCGATTAGATCCTGAACCGCTGAGTCGCCGGCGGCCGCGGCTCGGTCACCGGGACCGCGGTCGCCGGTGACACATACAACCGCCACAGAGCGCCGATGCAGCCGAGCACGAGGAACGTGAGCGCCGCGCACATCGGAAAGCCGAGCGCGTCGAAGGTCGCGTACGAGACCCCGGCGACGGCGGCCGACGCGGCCAGGCTCTGCGCCAAGGAACGCACTCCTGGATCGTCGCTGCGCCGCCGGACGCCCCTGGCGGTCAGCACGCCGGTCACAAAGATCCCCAGCAGCGCGACCAGGCCGACGAAGCCGGCGTCGATGATCATGCCGAGGTACTGGTTGTCGAGGATGTGCAGCGAGGTGAGGAACGTACCGAAGCCGCGACCGAATATGGGTCGCTCGGAGATGTACTGAGCCGCGACCGAATAGCTGCCCGTGCGGGACTGAGTGCTGGCGTCTCCGCCGCCAAGCAGGCCGCTGAAGAGGTTGCGGAGGGTGCCGAGCAGACCGGGCACGCCGACGTACACGGTCAGGAAGAACCCGACGATCACCACGTATGCCTTGCGTCGCCGCGTGGCCGGCCAGCTCGGGATGAGGAAGACCAGTAGTACGAGGCCGCCGAGCATGGCCGAACGAGACAGCGAGATCGGCAGCGACAGCGCGATGAGGCCGACCGGCCACCACCGCCGCAGCCACGGCCGTCCGTTCTCGAGCGCGTAGTGCAGCGCGATCGGGAGAATCATCGCCAGCACGACACCGAACTCGATGGGGTGCGTCGCCGTCCCGGCCGGCCGGCGCAAGCCCTCGCGCTGAAGCGCAAAGCCGAAGTCGCCGTTGGCGCTGAGTCCAGGGATCTGGAGGTACTTCGCCAGGTCGAGGCCGGTATAGAACTGCAGAATGCCCAGCCCGGCCAACACGCCACCACCGATCACCAGCCGCCGCAACAGCGCGTCGAGCCGCTTACGGCTCGGGATGCCATCGCTGGCGACGAGCACAAGCCCGAGCCAGGCGCAGTAGCTGAGCAGACCGCGGTCGGCCGCGCGCAGCTCGTCGCCGTCGATCGGCCGAGTCATCGCGGCGACGTAGCTGGCGAGCAGCGCCAACCCGAGCACGACCATGCTGCGTCGCACCGGCTGGACCGTGCGCCGCTCGCCGTCGATTCGGCCGAACTGTGCGGCGGTCCACCACAGCAGTGCGATCATGCCGATGATCTGCGCGGGCGTACCCGCGGCACCCAGCGGTCCGACGACCAGCCGTGCTGGGATCCCAATCAGCATCACGAGGAAGAACGTGAGGATCGGCACGCCGTCGAGCTGCGAGCGCGAGGTCAGGCCCGCGACGGTCCAGTCGATCCACCGGTACGACCGCACCGGCGGGCGCCCGGCACCATGGCTCACGGCAACGTCCGCAGCCTAGTCGTCTCCTCGTCCACGTTCGCCGGCCAGCTGCTCGGTCGCCGGATCTGCAAAGTGTCGTCGTCGACGCCGGCCCCGTTGGCCACCCGGGCAGCCCCGGTCACCGGCGAGCGGGCCGCCCGGTAGCCGTTGGTTCCGGTGGGCGCTGGCTGGTCGTCCGCTACCGGTGCACGCCGGCGCCGGGTCCGGCCGACGTTGTCGAAGAGCATCACGACGCTCACGGTGAGCGCGACGCCGAGGGCGACCGCGACCGCGAGCCCGCGGATCCGACCCTTCAGCACCGGACTGGCCACCCGGTCCTGGGAGAGCACCTGCGACACGAGCCGGAACCTTGGCGGCACCGCCGCCTGCTGCTGAAGGTCCGTCAGCGTAGTCGGGATCCGCTTGAGCACTAACTGCAACGTCGTCAGGGTCGCCTGGCGCTGGTCGGCGGTTACCTCAACCGCCAGCACCGGGCCGCCAGTCGTCGGGTCTGTCACGACTGTGTAGTCGCCCCTCGCCCCGGCCGCCCGCAAGCTCTTAACGACCTCCTCGTCCGCCATCGCCCGAGAGATCGCGTCCGCGGTGGGCTGCAGGCCGCCTAGGGCGAGGTATGGGTTGCCACCCTCGCCCACCGCGCTGGTCGAGGGCAGGATCAGGACGCTGGCCGTCGCCTTAAATGTCGGCGGGATCAGGTTGAAGGCGCCGAAGCAGAGCCCGAGCGTCAGCACAAGACCGGCCACGGACAGCGGCCAGTGACGTCTAAGCGTCGGACCCAGTCCCGAGACATACATGCCTGCAGTGCCCCCCAGAGACAGCATGATCGCCTGGGCTATGCACCGGACGGAGCAGCCGGCCCGGACCACGGTCTGTCCCGATGTAGTTCCCCGGGCTCAGACTATCCCGGCGGCGGGGTCCACGGGCCCAGCTCAACAACTTCGTCCCCACACGCTGCCCATTCCGCCCCGCGGCGCCAGACCTGCGTGCCAGAATCGTACGGCTGTTGGAACGGAGGGCGATGTGGCACTGATGACGGTGCTGGCAGCCCTGCGCCGCCGATGGTATGTGGTGGTTGCCGGACTTCTCGCGTCCCTGGTGCTCGTGGGACAGGCAGCGAAGCCGCATGGCGCGTACGAGACGACTGCGGCGATGCTCTTCTTCCCGCCGGTCAGCCGGCTCAACCCCAACGGCTACACCGACGGCGGTGGCAACGTCATTACGGCCGCCGCATTCGTCGCGGTCCGGATGCAGGCGCCCGAGGTCAAGGCAGACCTCGCGGCCAAGGGCATGGTCAAGGACTACACAGTGGTCATGCACAACTCCGGCAATCAGTTCGCTGATAACTTCGACCGGGCCGCGATCGACATCTCGATCTCGGGGCCGGATCCCGGGACCACCTCGCGGTCGCTCCAGCTCGTCGCGGCAGAGATTCGCAGTGAGCTGAACGCCGCGCAGAGCCGGGCCCGGGCCGACCGTCGAGAGTGGATCCGTACTCAGCTGAGCCCTGTGGACCCGACGATCCTCCTGGTGCCGGGGAACCGGATGCGGGCGGCGGCCGCCGCGCTGCTCTTGGGTGTCGCACTCACCGTCCTAGTGGCGATCGGGCTGGACGACCGGCTCCGGCGGCGGGCTCGCCGTCAAATCGCAGCCAGCGCGCCCGACCTCGTGGCGGCCGAATAATTAAGACAGAGCCCGACTGCTCTCGTCCCGCAGCCAGACGCCGCGGTCGAAGCGGCCCCATCGGACCGCCAGCTTGGCGCCGACAGCGAACGCCAAGAAGACTGGCAGCGCAACTAACTCCGCCGGCCGGGCTCGAACCACAGCGGCCACATCGGCCCAGGACGTCCGGGCCGCCTCAGCGCCGGCCAGTTCGGTTGTGCCCTGCAGCGCCCGGACCCGCCGCCGGAAGAGATCGGCGGTGGTACGTGGCGGGTTGATCACCGCGGCGGCGCCCGACACCACTCGGCGCTCGGCCGGGACGAACGCCAGGTGCGCGGCGAGATCGTCGGATCGGGCCGCGGGCAGCGAGCAGATCCGCTCGTGCCCCTCGGCCGACACGGCGATCGCCCCACGGCCGAACAGGCCGTCCCGCACACCCGGCAGCAGCTCCCACACGGAGTAGTACGCGCGCACCAGCAGCGGACTGCGGTCGAGCGTGAACCGGCGACTCGGGGCGGCCGCGTGGACACCGGGCTCGCTGACCGCGGCCGCGAGCAGCCGCGCAGACGCGGCGTCCAGCGCGATATCGGCGTCCAAGTACAACCGCGGGAACTCGACGGCAAGTGTGTCGCCGTACGCGAGTGCGGCGGGCTTGCCGGCCTCTGCCAACTCCGCCACCCGCACGTTCGGCACGGCCCGGGCCGCGTCGGCGGTCCGGTCGGTGCACCCGTTGCAGACAACAACGATGTCGAACTCGCCGGGCTGGGCGTCGGCCAGGAGCCGGTGGAGGTTGGCGGCGATAACCCGTTCCTCGTTGTGCGCTGGGACAACCACGCTGATCGTCATAGCCCGGCATCCCGCGGTTGGGCCACGACGGCTGTCCCGCCGGGCAGCAACGCACGCAGCCCCGCGCGGTGTGCCGGCCCGCGTCGGGCGCGCAGCGCCTCATTGAGTGCGATGGCGGACCAAAAAGCGGCCGCCCGAAGTGGGCCACGGCGCATCCGGTGCAGCCGAACCCGGTTGCGAGTCAGCAGGGCGTGCAGGCGTGGGTTAGTTCCGGCCTCGCCACCGATGTGCTCGGCCACGGCGTCGGGCACGTACGCAAGAGCGAAGCCGCGGTCCCGGGCGCGCAACGCGAAGTCGGTCTCCTCGCTGTAGAGGAAGAACGACTCATTCCAGCCTCCGACCGCCTCCCAGCAGCGCCGGTCGACGAGCATCGCCGCCCCGGTCGCCCAGTCAGCCCTGCCCGGCCGATCGTATGCCGCCGGATCGATCACCATCTCCCCCAACGCCGGGTGGCGGCCAGCTCGGCGACCTCCCAGCACGGCTTCACCGAGTGCACGCAGCACGGTCGGCTCGCGGCGCAGGGTCGGTGCGACCGCGCCGGCGCCGTCGACCAGCTTCGGCACGACGATGCCAATCCCGGGTTCGGCAAGCGCAGCGAGCAACCGCACGACCGACCCAGGCCGCAGGCGGATGTCCGGGTTAAGCACAAGGACAGCGGCAAGGTCGACCCCGGCGAGCGCCCGGTAACCGGCATTGAGTCCGCCCGCGTAGCCGCGGTTGCCGGCGAGTCCGATGAGGTCGGCGTCAGGAGCGAGTCTGCGCACGATCTCGCTGGTCGCGTCAGTCGACGCGTTGTCCACGACGACGAGCCGGGTCCGGGCCCCCGCGCAGCCGGCCTCGATCGACTCCAGCAAGCCAGGCAGCACCGCCGCGCTGTTGTAGGTCACCACGACCAGCCCGACCTCGCCGCGCACCTGTTCCGCCCTCCCCGGCGGCCGAGCCCCTCGCCACCGCGGCGAGCCTATCGCCGAAGCCCAACTCTGGAGGTCCGTTCGACCGAACTCGGGACGCGGTGAGAGTCGCGGTCGATACTGGAGAGGCGCCGCTGGCGCTGCGCATGCCGGCGGAGTACGGAGGGAAGCTCGTTGAGCACGATGGTCGGGCGGCCGTCGGGGGGCGGTAGGCACCGCGCCGACGGTCCCCGGGCACGCCGTGCGGACGTCAAAGCGCGCCGCGCTAGCGTCGTGGCGGTCGGCGGCCAGGCCTTGGACGGCGTATTCGACAGTACCGACGTGCTGCCGTTGCCAGGCGCATCGGCGGACTCGGGAGGCGCGGTCGACGCTGGCGCAACTGAGCTCGGCGGCAAGGTTCGTCGTGGGCTCGTCGTCAGCCTGCTCAACACGCTTATCGGCCGAGCCGGGACGATCGTCGCCGGCATCGTGCTGGCCAGACTGCTGGTGCCGGAGGACTTTGGCGTCTTCGCGGTCGGCATGGTCGTGCTGGCCGGGGTGCTGTCTCTCAACGAACTCGGGGTCAGCCTCGCGCTGGTGCGGTGGCCCGGCGACCCCCATCGGATCGCGCCGACCGTAACAACGATCTCGATGGTCAGTAGTGGTCTGCTCTACATCGCCTGCTACGTCGGCGCGGGTCCGTTCTCTTCTGCGCTCGGCGCGCCAGGGGCAACCGGCGTCGTGCGACTGCTGTGTCTGTCAGTACTGATCGACGGCCTGACCGCAACCCCGGCTCAGCTGCTCACCCGGGAGTTCCGGCAAGGCAGCCGGCTGGTGGTGGACCTCACGACATTCGCGCTGTCGACCGGACTCACCCTAGGACTGGCGGCGGCAGGGGCCGGCGCTTGGAGCCTTGCGTGGGGGAGACTAGTCGGCAATCTCGTTGGCGGAGTCCTGTTGTTCTGCTTCGTCAGATCTTGGCCGCGGCTCGGCTTCGAGCGGGGGCTCGCCAGGGAGCTGCTCGCCTTCGGGCTCCCGCTCGCTGGCGCAAGTCTGATGTTGTTCACCATGCTCAACGTTGACTACATCGTAGTCGGCAGCATGCTGGGCCCGATCGCACTCGGCTTCTACCTGCTGGCGTTCAATCTCTCCAGCTGGCCGGTCAACGTGTTCTCCGTGTCGGTTCGCCGCGTCTCGCTGGCCGCCTTCTCTCGGTTGCAGGACCGGCCTGCGGACCTCGCCGCAGCGCTGAGTCGCTCGGTGACCCTGCTCAGCGCGGTCACCTTGCCTGTGTGTGCGCTGCTCGGTCTACTGGCCGAACCGCTCGTCACAACGATCTACGGGCAGCGCTGGGAGCCGGCGGCCGCCGCGCTGCGGTGGCTGGCGGTGCTCGGTCTCGTCCGAGTGCTCACTGAGCTGCTGTACGACTACCTCGTTGCGGTCGGTCGGTCCCGCTCCACGCTGGTGCTGCAGGGGCTGTGGACCGGACTACTCCTCATTGCGCTGCCGATCGGCGCGGCTACCGGTCGGATTGGCGCGGTGGCGCTCGGGCACGCGTTGGTCGGCGCGCTCATCGTCCTACCGGCCTACGGGTTCGCTGTCGTCCGGCTCGGCACGCCGGCCCGGCTGCTGCTGGCTCCGCTAGTTCGTCCACTGGTGGGCACTGCGCTCTTGGGGGCAGCCGTGCTGGGTGTGCGAGCAACGACCGAGCCGGGCTTCGTCCAGCTGGTCTTGGCCGGGACCGCGGCACTGGCTGCCTACCTGCCGTTCGCCATGCCGCTGCGGCACCTGCTGCGGACGCCGGCCGAAGAGCCCGCCGTGGTGCTCGCCTAGGCCGGACCCGGATCGTTGGACGGTGTCGAGCGGAGGCCATCCACTTCGGACAGCAACTCGTAGGTCGCGCCGTCGGCCACGCAGCGCAGGCCGGCGCCGAGCTTCGCGCCGCAGGCGCAGACCCAGCCCTTGCGTCGGGCCGGGTTGCCGGCTACGAACGCGTGCGCCGGCACGTCTCGGGTCACCACCGAGCCAGCTCCGACGAACGCGTGCTCGCCGACAGTGATGCCGCAGACGACGATCGTACCGGCGCCGAGCGTGGCGCCGCGGCGTACCAGCGTCGGCAGCAACTCCTCGGGGCCACGCTTGACGTGCGCGCGCGGCCGCAGGTCGTTGGTGAACACCACGCCCGGTCCGAGGAAGACGTCGTCCTCACACGTAACGAGATCGAAGATCAGCACGCCGTTCTTCACGGTGACGTTGTGGCCGAGTACTGCGCCGCCTTCGACGTACGCGCCGTCGCAGATGTTGCACCTGGCGCCGACCTTAGCCCCGGGCAATACGTGCGCGAAGGCCCAGACCCGAGTGCCGTCGCCGACGTCGTCGCTCTCGCAGAGGCCCCGCGGGTGAACGAACACGCTCACGGGAGTGCCTGGGCAAGCACCGACACCACACGCTCCTGCTGGTCCGGGGTGATCTCGGCGTAGAGCGGCAGCGACAGCAGCTCGCCCGCGCAGCGCTCGGCCACCGGGAAGGCTCCCTCGCCGTAGCCGAGGTGGGCGAATGCGCCGGTCAGGTGAACGGGCGTCGGGTAGTGGATGCCGGCGCCTATGCCGGCCCCCTGCAGCTCCTTGAGCACTCGGTCTCGGTCGGTCACTCGTACCACGTAGAGGTGCCAGACGTGCTCGTTGCCAGACAGCGTCGCCGGGGTGACCGCACCGTCCACTTCGGACAGGAGTCCGGCGTAGCGGTCGGCGGCGGCACGACGGGCGGCGTTCCAGCGGGCGAGCCGGCGCAGCTTGGCAGACAGCACCACCGCCTGGAGCCCGTCAAGCCGGCTGTTGAAGCCGAGCACTGGGTGCTCGTACTTGCGCAGGGAGCCATGCGCGGACAGCAGCCGGACGGCCTCTGCGACCTCGGCCGAGCCAGTGAGCACCGCGCCCGCGTCCCCGTATGCACCGAGGTTCTTGCCCGGATAGAAGCTGGTCGCAGCGGCGTGGCCGAGGCCGCCGGCACTGTGCCCGTTGCGTCTGGCGCCCTGCGACTGGGCGGCGTCCTCGATCACCACGGCGCCCACCTTTGCCGCGATCGGCAACAACCGCTCCACCGGCGCCGCCTGCCCGTACAGATGGACGGGCAGGATGGCCCTGGTACGGGGGCCGACCGCGGCCTCGACAGCGGCGACATCGATGAGGTACGTGTCATCGTCGGCCTGGTCGACGAGCACCGGGGTGGCACCGGTGCGGGCGACCGCCTCGGCCGTGGCGATGAACGTGTTGGCCGGCAGGACGCACTCATCACCCGGCCCGACCCC
>Ga0070683_100004710_pt1 | contig 11274 bp, 12 predicted proteins | sample KBSC713LmetaG_FD_64662 | JGI IMG/M metagenome (GOLD analysis project Ga0070683, IMG submission 64662) | Corn rhizosphere microbial communities from Kellogg Biological Station, Michigan, USA - KBS C7.1-3L metaG | ecosystem: Host-associated > Plants > Roots > Rhizosphere ...
TGACCTGCAAAGAAATCCCGCTGAACTGCGGCATTCAATCCTCGATTTTCTGGGTGCCGATTCGAATAAGCCAGCCAGCCGGATGCTGCCTGAGTCCAACAGTTGGGCCGGTATGGAAAAGCTTCCGCTTACGGATAAGATTCGGTCGCATCTGGCCCAGTTCTTTAAGAAAGAGCTAAAGACCTGTGCGGCGCGGCTCGGTGGCGCTGCCAGAGATTGGCCGGCGCGATACGGTTTCTCACTACTGCTACTCTTTTGGAATCTGCTCGATGACAGCATCGATCTTTTCTTCTGGCGGGATTGGATCTCGTAGGTAGGGACGGCGCGCTGCGCCGTCCGGACATCGCAGCGCGATGTCCCTACCAGGTAAGCCCCCTACTGTTCACCCGCCGCTCAGTCTCGCTTCCGCCAGATCGAGATCACGCTGAATTCGGCGCAATGCATCGTCATTAATCACTCGTTCGTTTCGCAGGCGAATGATGGTTTTTCGTTCGATGCGCAGCGCCTGGTGTTGCAAACGTTGATATTGTGGTGTCGCGATTTCGCCACGGCAATCATCGGGATTTTCAGCGCAAACTTCTAGTTGCTCTATGCGTTCGTCGTATTCGGCGTGCAACCGATTTGCCGCGTCCGGCGAAAACTTCCCATTTGCCCCTGCTTCCTCGATCCATTTGAGCGCCGCCTTGTTTGCTTCTAATCGCGCCATGCGCTCCTCTTCATCCGTCTCTGCATCAGGCGGAACGCCGAGCTTCCGAATCAACAGCGGCAGCGTCAGCCCTTGTAACACCAGCGTGACCAGGATCACTGAAAAGGCGAGAAACAAAATGTAATCGCGCCTGGGAAACGGCTGACCGCCAGGCAGCGCCAGCGGCAACGCGAAGGCGGCCGCGAGTGACACCACGCCACGCATGCCGGCCCAGCCGACAATCGCAACGTGCTGCCACGGTGGAGTTGGATCGTGCACCTGTCGCTCGTTTCTGCGTAAACGAGATAAGTAGGTCGCCGGTATCACCCACGCGAAACGAACCAAAATCACAATTGCGCAGACGACGATCGCACTCGTAAAGGCGCCAGTGAGCGATTGTCGATTCCACGCGTGCAGGATTCTGGGAAGTTGCAGACCAATGACAATGAAAACGAATCCGTTGAGAAGGAACACGATCATTTCCCAAAAGGCATAAGCTTGGAGACGAGTCCGCGCGGTGATCATCAGCGGCGAATGCCAACCGAGAAAAATGCCGGCAACAACTGTCGCCAAAACGCCAGAGGCATGCATGCGTTCGGCAGATAGATAAGCGATGAACGGAGTGAGTAGAGAGAACGTGATTTGGATTGGTGGATCATTGAGGTGGCTCTGCACCCAGCGCATCGCTACGCCCACAAGCAATCCAATTCCGATGCCGCCTGCAGCCGCCCACACAAAGCGTCCCGCAGCATAGGCCGGCGAGAACGAGCCGGTAACGAGGGCGGCAATCGCAAACTGCAACGCAACCAGCGCAGTGGCATCGTTCACCAGGCTCTCGCCCTCGAGGATCACCTGTATCCGATGAGGAACGCCAAGTCGCCGAATAATCGCCGTCGCTGCAACTGCATCTGGCGGGGAGACAATTGCTCCGAGAGCAAAAGCGGCCGCCCATGGAAGCGCCGGCACAATGACATGCGCGATCCATGCAACTGCGAGCATGGTTACCAGTACGAGACCGATGGCCAGCAGGAGGATTGGGCGCAAATTTCGTCGAAAATCGCGCCACGATGTAAACAACGCAGCGGGATAAATCACCGCCGGAAGAATAAAATAGAGGACAACGTCCGGATTCAGGTTCACCGCCGGCAATCGCGGCACGAAACTTAATGCCAGTCCCCCCAGGACAAGCACGATGGGATACGGCAGCGCAATCTTGTGCGCCAGCACGGCCAGAACCCCGACGGCCGTGAACAAAAGCACAATAATTTCGGCCTGGTGCATGACTCACTGTTTGCTGTAGCCGGGGGCGGTGACCCCGGCCCGCACGAAAAAGTACCTCATCTACCGCGGTCAACGCCCGCGGCTACAGCTTTGGCCCGCGCGCGGTTCGCCTGAAGTTCCGCGAGATGTTTTTCCGACCAACGACAAAGTCCCTGTAGCGGCTCGATCAAAGTGCGTCCCAGCTTTGTAAGGGAATATTCTACTTTCGGTGGCACGACCGGATGCACTGTTCGTTGCACGAGGCCGTCACGCTCGAGACTGCGGAGAGTTTGCGTGAGCATTTTCTGAGAAATCCCGCCGATCTCGCGCTGAAGTGCAGCGTAACGCATGGTGCCGGCGGAAAGAATCTGGATAATGAGGGCAGTCCATTTGTCAGCGATGCGGTCGAGCACTAGTCGCGAGGGACACCGCGGGTCGAGCACAGAGGGAACTGAAGAGGCCTTTGGCATGGCCCTGTGTAAAACAACTTACTCAAAGGTGCAAACTGGAGGGTAACGCTCCAAAAGGTGCGTATGATGCCAGATCGCATGTAGTTGACTACTGGTTTGGGCGCCCGAAATTAATGCATGAGCATCGCAGCTCCTCCGAAAAACAATACCAGTCGAATCGACTTTCTTTTCCATGAGACGGACTCCGCCACTTCACGGCCACTTCGCAGCGAGTTGCAACCGAACGACTCCGAGTTACTCGACGCATATTCGCGCACGGTCGTCAGTGCAGTTGCACGCGTCGCGCCGTCCGTAGTTAATATCAACGTCACACAGCGGATCAGCGCACGACGTGGACAGCGCGAAGTCAGCGGGAACGGATCAGGGTTCGTAATCGCGCCTGATGGGTTTATTTTGACCAACAGCCACGTTGTTCATGAAGCGAACGCGATCACGGTTAACCTGTCGGACGGACGTGAATATCCCGCCCAATTAGCAGGCGATGATCCCGATACGGACCTTGCCGTCATTCGAATCGATGCGCCACAGCTGGCGCACGTGCGCCTAGCAGATTCCGAGAATTTGCGAGTGGGCCAATTGGTGATCGCGATCGGAAACCCGCTCGGGTTTGAAGCGAGCGTCACCGCCGGGGTCATCAGCGCGCTGGGTCGCTCAATGCACGCGCAGTCCGGCCGGCTAATCGACAACATCATTCAAACCGATGCCGCGCTGAATCCCGGTAATTCCGGCGGACCATTGGTCAATTCAGCCGGTGAAGTCGTGGGCGTAAACACGGCAATGATCCGCCCTGCGCAAGGCATCTGCTTCTCCATCGGCAGCAACACCGCGAGATTTGTCGCCGGCTGGCTGATCAAAGATGGAAGAATTCGGCGAAGTTACATTGGAGTTGCCGGTCAGAACGTGCCGATTCACCGACGGATCGTCCGCTTTTACGGTCTGCCGCTTGAGACGGGCGTGCTCGTTGTCTCAGTCGAAAAGAACAGCCCTGCCGAGCGATCCGGCTTGCGCCACGGCGATCTGATCGTCGCGTTCAACAGCCAGCCCATTGGTTCGGTGCATCATCTGCACAAGGTTTTGGTTGGCGAACAAATTAATGTCAGCGCCAGCCTCACGATCATTCGGCACACGGAGAAGTTGGAGTTGCCAATCTTGCCAGCGGAATCACGGGCACAAAAGTAGCGCGAGCCTCTGGCTTGCGATTTTCTGCGCAACCGTGACGGTTGCGCTACTTTTTTTAATGAGAATTCTCGTCATTGGCAGCGGCGGCCGCGAGCATGCGCTCGCATGGAAGCTGCGGCAATCGCCACATGCGGAGCGGATTTTTTGCGCGCCGGGAAACGCCGGGACCGGCGAAATTGCTGAAACCGTCGCGATTCCTGCGAACGATTTCATGTCACTCGTTAGGTTCGCGAAAGAAAACCGTATCGCCCTGACAGTGGTTGGCCCGGATGATCCTCTAGCTGCAGGAATTGTGGATCTGTTTACGAGCGAGAAATTGCGCGTTTTTGGTCCAGACAAATCGGCAGCGCGGATTGAGTCATCGAAGATCTTTGCAAAAGAATTGATGCGCTCGCAGAAGATTCCCACCGCGGACGCATGCACATTTTCCAATAGCAGCGAAGCGCTTCATTACTGCGAGCATTTGAAATTTCCGATCGTGATCAAGGCGGACGGGCTTGCGCTGGGCAAAGGCGTTGTTATCGCCGCCGATGCTGTAATGGCAAAATCGACTATCGACGACATGATGAACGAAGCCCGTTTCGGCGATGCTGGCCGGCGGATTATCATCGAAGAATTTTTGTACGGCACCGAGTGTTCGCTGCATGCGCTGGTGGACGGAAAAAACTACCTGCTGCTGGAATCGGCGCGCGATCACAAGCGGGCATTAGACGGCGATCAGGGGCCGAACACAGGCGGGATGGGCGCCTTCAGTCCCGCCAATAATTGGAACACCCAATCGCAATCGCGGTTCGATACCGAAATCATGAAACCGTTATTGCGTGGTCTGATTCAGCAAGGCGTCACGTTTCGTGGACTTCTGTACCCAGGCTTGATCATTGCCAGCGATGGACCGCGCGTGCTGGAGTTTAATTGCCGGTTCGGCGATCCGGAGACCCAAGCGCTCTTGCCGCGAATGAAATCAGACCTGTTGCCACTTTTGGAAGCAACCATTGACGGAAAAATTGAGCAATGCGCGATTGACTGGGACAGGCGCGCTGCGGTCACGGTCGTGCTGGCCTCTGGCGGATATCCTGGAAAATACGAAAGTGGAAAATCAATTTCAGGTCTCGACGAGGCTGCCAAGCTCGAAGATGTGCAGGTTTTCCATGCCGGAACTAAACGCGAGGGGAGCCAAGTGAAGACCGCCGGCGGCCGCGTGCTCGCGGTCACGGCGCTTGGATCTACGCTCGAAAAGGCGCGTGCGCGTGCATATGAAGCCGTGTCGTGTATCCACTTCGAGAATTGTCATTACCGACGCGACATTGCTCTAAATGCGGTTACGGCTAACATGACCGAATTATTGTGATGTCTCGCTTGTTGCTGGCGACATTTCTCATATCCGTTCTGAGCGCTGGTCTGGCCGGTCAATCGCCGGCACCGACATCAACGCCACAGACTGTACCAAAGTCGTCCGCACAGCCGACGCCTTCTCCATCGGCTACGCCTACCCTGGAAGAGCTGGTTGATTCGTTAGGTCCAGCCGATCTGCAGGCGTTCATCACATTGCTGAAGGCTAATTTCACAGAGCCGGACGCGATTACCGACACCGAGTTGAGCCGGGCCACTGTTGAGGGATTACTGGTGCGGCTGCCACGTGGGATCACACTTTTGCCAGGCAAGGAAAACGTTTCCGCCGTAACTCCGAGCGCGTTCTACAGTGAGCTGATTGGCGGACGCACCGGCTACGTGCGGTTGGGAGCATTGAACAACGCCAATCTACAAGCACTTGATAAGGCTCTGAGCGGTTTCGCTGCGAAAAAAGTGAATGATCTCATCGTGGATCTTCGCGCCACTTCCGCTACGAACGATTTGTCATTAGCCACGGAATTCGCGAAGCGGTTTTGTCCGAAAGGGAAACCGATCTTTACGATGCGCAAACCCACAGGGCATCAAGACCGGGTATTTAGTTCCGATCGTGACCCGGCGTTTCGCGGATTAATAATGGTGCTCGCCGACAGCGATACGAGCGGCGTTGCCGAAGCGATTGCGGCTGCTCTGCGGTTCTACAACAAGGCACTCGTTATCGGCCAACCAACTGCCGGTCGCGCAGCAGAATATTCCGACTTGCCATTGCCCAATGGTAAGGACCTGCGGCTCGCGGTCGCTGAAATGGTATCGCCCGAAGGTCGATCACTGTTCCGCGAAGGCGTGAAACCAGATTTGCCGGTCGAAATGTCGTTGTCAGAGAAGCGACAGATTTTTCAGTCAAACAGCGACAAGGGAATGGGACCGTTCATTTACGAGACGGGGCGCCCACATATGAGTGAAGCTGCGCTGTTAGCCGGCACAAATCCCGAGCTGGAAGCCGCCGAAGCAGCACAACAACGCCGCGGCCGTGCCCCGGAAAAACCGCTGCCTCACGATCCGGTTTTACAGCGTGCGCTTGACGTGGTCACTTCGCTGGAAGTTTATCAAAAACGATAAACGGCGCGGACGTTGTTTTGCGTTTGTTTATGACGCGTCTGTATCAGAAGCCCTTCGATTAGGAGTTGGGTTATCCAGTTGACGAGATTCTCCGGTTTCGCTCAGAATCAGAGATGTGACGCCGCTCGAGGAACGTATCGAGTACAAATTTCGCAACTCGCTTTTGTTGGCTGAAGCGCTGACTCACCCGAGCCTGGGACATGAAGCACAGTGTTATCACTTTGATTACCAGCGTTTGGAGTTTCTTGGCGATGCTGTGCTTCAGCTCGTTATCACGGAATATTTGTTCAGCCACTTCCAAGCCGAAGCCGAAGGACAACTTACGAAATTGCGTTCACGGCTCGTTTCTCGCGATGCGTTGAGGACGCATGCTGCTGCTCTCGATCTGGGCCGTTACATTTTGATGGGACGTGGTGAAGAAGCCAGCGGCGGCCGCGAGCGCACATCCACACTGGCCGATGCATTCGAAGCGCTCATCGGCGCGCTTTACCTGGACGGTGGCCTCGAGGTGGCCAAAAATTTCATCCTGACACAGACCCGCGGCGATCTTGCGAAATTGGCGGAAGAGCCGGTGGATTTTAATCCGAAGGGCGATCTTCAGGAATTGCTACAAAGCATCTCGCCGCGCAGTCCGGGTTACGAACTCGTTTCACAAAGCGGACCTGAGCACGAAAAAACTTTTGTCTCAGAAGTTGTTTGGGAAGGAATTGTTCTTGGTCAGGGCACCGGGAGAAGCAAGAAACAAGCGGAAACTGCGGCTGCGCTCGAAGCCTTGCAATTAAAGCGCTGGGAGAAAAAGCCGGAAGCGGGAACGTAATCGCTTGATGAGAATAGGAATCGCGGAGGCATCGATTTGATCATGGCGCCCGGCGGTCGCGCCCTACCGTAAATGACTGAGCGCGTCGAGGACGTGTCCGAATTTCGACTTCCAACTGAAATGTCGCGCGATCGATTCGGTGACAAACTTCTTCGCGCGTTTGATGGCCGGTTCTAATGAGAAACCGGATGCCAGACCCGCGGTGATTGCTGCCGAATAGGTGCAACCGGTTCCATGGGTTTCGACGCCGCGCACAAACGGCGCTGAGAACTCTGTCAGTTCGCCCTCGTGAAAAAGTAAATCGATCGCATTGTCACCGCAAAGATGGCCGCCTTTTAACAGGATCGACGTCTCATATTTCTTTGCGAGAGCTTTTGCAGCACTCGCCATTTGTGTGCGGTTACCAATCGTGGTCCCGAGCAGTAAGGCTGCTTCGTCGAGATTCGGCGTGATAAGTGTCGCAAGCGGAAACAGGCTGTTTTTGTAAGCTTTAATAGCTTCGGATTCGAGGAGGTTGTCGCCGCTTGTCGCAATCATTACCGGATCGACTACCAAAGGGGTAGATCGCGCTGCTTTAGTTTTGTCATTTTGAATCATCTGCGCGACAGCGCGAACGATCGCCGCTGAGCAGAGCAGGCCGGTCTTGATCGCGCCCACGCGGAAATTTTCGAGCAACACTTCGATTTGCTCGCGAATCATTCTCGCGGTTACCGGTTCAATCCGCGAAACCTTCCGAGGAACTTCCGCAACGACGCAGGTCACAGCGGTTAATCCATAGACGCCGAGAGCGGTAAAAGTTTTCAGGTCAGCCTGAATACCGGCGCCAGCGCTACTGTCGGAACCTGCGATGGTTAAGGCGATGGGCGGTGCTTGAATCCGATGCTGATTCGTTTCGTGGGGATTGGCGCGTCTGTGGCGCGCACGGCGGTCCCGCCCTACCATTTACGCGCCGTTCCCGTCGCTGCCAATCGCTTCGACCGGGCATCCTTCCATCGCTTCTTTGCAGAGACCTTCTTCGTCCGGCGTCTCCGGCTGCTTGTAGACATAGGAGTGGCCGCCGTCATCGTTCCGTTTGAAATTCGCGGGGGCCGTTTCGCGGCACAAATCGCAGTCGATGCACTGATCGTCGACATAGAATTTGCCCGGTACGTTCTCGGGGTATTTGTTCGCTGCGTCGGCCATGTTTCCCTGAAGGTGAAATGGAACGTTAGGAAGAAAGGCTCCTAACGCAATAATCTGGCCGCTGATGGCTTCAGGCGCAACCGCAGCGTATCGCTGGCACGTATCTCCTCAAACGTAAACGCGCTCTCGCATTTAGCGACCTTCTCCTTACCCTGCCCTCATGAAAAAAGATGCTGCCAAAAGCCTGCGCGCGTTTGCAGCCGAATTGGGCGTCTACGCGGTTCTTGTTACCGGTTATTTCTTTTTAGTTCTCCATGTTCTGGGGAATTGGCTGTACCGACTCGAAACGCAGCATCGCGTTGTTTATGCATTCGCCGCCGTCCTGCTCATAGCTGGTCAGGCGGTTGTTCTCGATGCGGTAACCACCGTTTTGTTCCGGCTCGTGCGGGGCCGTTCGAAGTAAGTCATGTTTTTCCCGATCTCCAACTCTCACATCAATCCCCTTTACCTGGTTGTTGTTGGTTTTGTTATTGGGATTCTGGGCGGCTTTTTTGGCGTAGGCGGAAGTTTCATCGCAGGCCCGGCGTTGCGCCTGATGGGCGTCGATTGGAATTATGCGGTCGGAACGGACCTGGCGCACATTGTTGGCAAGTCGATCGTCGCAGCAAGAAAACACCGCTCGCTTGGCAACGTCGATCTGAAGCTCGGACTGATTATGGCCGTGGGGACGATCGGCGGCGCCGAAGGGGGCGCACAATTGATCCAGGCACTCAAGCGCGCAGGCAACGTGAACGCCGTCGTCAGCTGGGTTGCTATTGTTGTTTATGTCGGCATTTCCGTTTTCATGCTCTGGGAGAGCCACAAAACATTGAAGTTACACAAGGGCAAATCACGCCGAACCACAAAGGCTTCTGCATCAAAAGCAGATCACTCCGCATTCGGACCGGTCACAAAAAAGATTCAGGGAATAAATATTTGGCCGATGATTAATCTGCCCATCTCAGGCATACAAATTTCTCTCTGGATCATACTGGCGGTCGCAGTTGTCGGCGGATTTTTTAGCGGGTTTTTGGGCGGCGGCGCGGGCTACATCCGAATGCCTTCGATGGTTTACGTTCTTGGAGTTCCCACTCACCTCGCCGTCGGAACGGATCTGTTCGAGATCGTAATCTCGGCGAGCTACGGAACGTTCACCCATGCCATCAAGGGCAACGTGGATATTCTGATCGCACTCGTTATGCACACCGGCGCAGTCATCGGGGCGCAGATCGGCGTGGTGGCTACGCAATATTTCGCGGGTCCGAAGATCCGGCTAGCTTTTGTGCCGCTGCCGTTGATCGGCGCGGCGATCGTTATCTATACACTCGTGACTGGCCATAAGCTTTAGCCATGAAAATTTTGATTTGTAGTGACGGCACACCCTCATCTCAAACCGCAATCGACCTCGTCGGATTGTTGGCCGGTCCGTTGACCGCCGAGACTACGCTTCTAGGAATCGCAGAAAAATCGGAAGACGAGCAGCCTCTTCGCCACTCGCTTGATACGCAGGCGCAATTTCTCCGACAACGCGGCGTGACGCTCGACATCGTCGTCCAGTTCGGTGAGCCGGTTTTGCAGATCGTCCAGCAAACCTCGAAGAACAAATATGACCTCGTCGTCATCGGCGCGCGTTGGACCGGCGCGGTGGGACAATACTGGCGATCGAAAAGAACTTATGAAGTCATCAAGGCGATTCAGCCTCCGGTCCTCGTGGCAATCGGCGAACGCAAAGAATTGAAGCGGTTCGTGATTTGTACAGGCGGAAAAGAATTCATCGAGCAAGCCGTGAAATTCACTGGCCAGCTCGCCGCGGCGGTAGGCGCATCGGTGACTTTGCTGCACGTAATGGCTGAGCCGCCCGCGATGTATGCCGACCTCGTACGAATGGAAGAAAATGTCGATCAGTTACTCCAATCGAAATCCGAGCTCGGAACCAATTTGCGCCGGCAAAAACGGGAACTCGACCGCCTGGGCGTCCCTGCTGAAGTGCATCTCAGGCACGGCATTGTGATCGATCAGGTTTTCGAAGCAGCCCGAGATAGCAATTGCGATTTGATTGTAACCGGCACGTCGCAGGCGCGCGGCCTGTTTCGACATTACATCATGGGCGATTTAACGCGGGATATTTTGAACCGATCGAATGTGCCCGTCCTCGTCGCCCGCGCGGGACCACCCAAGCCAGCTCGAACGCTGTGGAAGGCGGTCATAGGATTATTTGGCAAATCGTAGGGACCGTAAGTCAGGCACCCTGCTTGATTCGTCATGCAGCTTCGAGCCTGCTGACCCTGCAGCCACGATAGCTGTGTTACTTTCCTAGGTGCATGCACCGCAACAACCAATGCCACGGGGATCGAGAGTGCGTCGCTGGCTTGGGCATCTGTTTAGGGAATGGACGATCGAAAGCTGGCGGCCAATCGCGCCCGCCTTTGCGCGACCAAAGCCTTGCACCTGGAGCGATACGGAGGTGACAGTTGCATGGCTAGGGCACTCCACCGTGCTCATCAATTTTTTCGGTGTCACAATTCTCAGCGACCCCGTTCTTTTTTCGCGTGTAGGAATCCGTTTGCCAGGGATCACCATAGGTCCGAAACGTCTGACTGCACCCGCGCTGAAGTTTCACGACCTGCCGCATATTGATGTAATCCTGCTTTCGCATGCGCACTTTGATCATTTCGATCTGCGAACACTCCGTTGTTTCGATGAGACGACACGTGTGATCACCGCGCGCGCGACCGCTGATTTATTGAAACGAACCCGCTTTTCCGACGTCACGGAACTTGATTGGGGCGAAACCAAGACCTTAACCACTACTGCGGGCGAAATAGTAGTCACCGCATTTCCGGTGAAACATTGGGGTGCGCGCACGCAGCACGACACTCATCGCGGCTACAATGGCTATTTAATCGAACGAAGGGGACGCCGAATTATTTTCGCCGGCGACACCGCAATGACCGATAGCTTCGCAGCGCTACGGCGATACGGCCGGATCGACGTCGCGATCGTGCCTATCAGCGCGTACAATCCGTGGATCCAATCCCATAGCACGCCCGAGCAGGCAGTCCAGATGGCGAATGCCGCTGGCGCTCGGTTTGTTGTGCCGGTTCATCACCAGACGTTCCGGCTCAGCTTTGAGCCTTTCCGCGAACCGATCGAGCGTTTCGAAGCCGCGCTAGGAAAAACTCCCGAGCGAATTGCGCTGCGGGAAATTGGCGAGACCTTCGTGCTGCCTCTGTAGC
>Ga0070683_100004712_pt1 | contig 11274 bp, 10 predicted proteins | sample KBSC713LmetaG_FD_64662 | JGI IMG/M metagenome (GOLD analysis project Ga0070683, IMG submission 64662) | Corn rhizosphere microbial communities from Kellogg Biological Station, Michigan, USA - KBS C7.1-3L metaG | ecosystem: Host-associated > Plants > Roots > Rhizosphere ...
GACGCAGTGGCCTTCGGCGGGAACGTGCAGCTCGGCCCCCATGCGGTGGTGGGTGGTGACGCGGTGGCCTTCGGAGGCAACGTCGAGCGCGAGTCCGGCGCCCGCGTCCACGGCCAGACCCTGTCCTTCGGCGGCAAGTCCGGCGGCCTGGCCGCGATCGGCGCCAGCGAGAAGAAGGTGCGCTCGTCCGACAAGCACTCCGGGTCCAGCATCTTCTGGCTGCTGATCCAGTTCGCGATCTACTTCGCGCTCGGTTTCGTCTTCATCATGTTCGCCCCGCGGCCGATGAAGCAGCTCGAGTCCGAGATCCGCCGCGACCCGCTGCGCTGCGCGCTCACCGGCCTCCTGGGTTCGCTCGCCATCGCCGGGCTCGCGGTGCTGCTGACCATCACCGTCATCGGCATCCCCTTCACCCTGGTGCTGGTGGTGGTGACCGCGGTGGGCATCGCGATGGGCTACTCGGCGGTGGCCTCCGAGGTCGGGACTCGCCTCCCGGTGCTCCGGTCGAACCGGAAGACCCAGGCCGCGGTGCTCGCCCTGGGCATCCTGGTCCTGCTCGTCCTCCAGCTCATCCCCGTGCTGGGCAAGCTGGTGCTCGCGGCGGGGACCTGCGTGGCCCTGGGAGCCACCATCCGGACCCGGTTCGGCACCCGCCCGCGCGAGTTCCCCGAGCCGGTCCCGGCGAATTTCTCCTGAAGTCACCGGACAGTCGGCTCGACGCTCGGCGCCGTTGAAGGCCGGCGACGGGGGCGCTAGAGGGCTGGCCATGTCCACGCTCTCCGCCTTTCCCCGTCTCGCCGACGAGATCCAGGCCTTCAACGCCCGCGGGCAGCTGGGGAAGGACCCCGTCGGGCAGTTCTTTGCCGAGCGCCGCAAGGCCCACGGCCTCTTCACCAACCTCCTGACCGACAAGGAGCTCGAGCTCCTCGAGCCGTACCTCTTCTGTTACCGCGAGCTCCCGCAGCGCAGCTCGGACGCTCCGGTCCGGGTCACCAACTTCATCGACGGCGAGTGGCGGCTTCCGGCGAAGGGCGAGATGGCCCTGCTCCGCAACCTTGCCGACCGGCGAATCCCCCTCATGGAGGTGCCAGCCTCGACCGACGACGACGTCGAGCGGGCCGTCGGCGCCGCGGACCGGACCTGGAAGTCCCTCTCCTGGGCGGACGACGTCTTCACCTACCGGAAGACGGTCATCAAGAACTTCAGCCGGATGATGGACTACTTCTCCGAGGACTGCCTGCGGGAGATCCGCCAGCAGATCCCGAAGACGCGGCTCGAGGCGCAGAAGGACTTCTTCGAGGCCAAGCGGGCCGCCGACCACCTCGAGGGCTCGGCCGAGGCGGCGCTCCAGGGCGAGATCCTGCCGCCGATGCTCCCGGGCCACAGCTACTGGCGCAACCCGTGGGTGCCCGCCGGCGTCTCGGTGATCATCTCTCCGATGAACTTCATCTGGGGCATCCCCGGCATCCACCTGGTCGGGGCATACCTGGCCGGCGTGCCGTTCATCTACAAGGGGCACCCCTTCGCGGCGATCACCAACACCACGATGATCCGGATGATGATCGCCGCCGGAGCCGACCCGGCCTACGTCCAGAAGGTGGAGGGCTTCGGCAAGGGCATCTCGAAGCTGGCGACCGACAAGCGGGTGACGGTCGTGGCGGTGACCGGCTCGTCCGAGACCGCCTCGAAGATCCAGGCCGGCCGCGGACTCAACCGGCTCCGCTTCGAGGGCGGCGGCTGCAACTGGTCCTACGTGGACGACGGGTACTCGCCCGAGGAGCTCAAGAAGATCGCCGTCCGCCTCGCCTACTCCGTCTGCGGCTTCGGAGCGCACAAGTGCACCTCGCTCCACGGCATCGCCGCCTCGGGGAAGACCCTCGATGCGCTCCTGGGGCTGATCAACGAGGAGATGAACGGGTGGCGGGTGGCGGACCCGCGAGAGGCCACCGAGGACAAGGTCCTCAGCCCGCTGCTGGTCCACAAGGCGCAGACCCTGGTGGACATCGTGGCCGAGGCGAAGAAGACCCCCGGGGTGACGGTCATCCGCGAGGGCGGCCGCGCGGACGGCGCCTACGGCGAGCACTCCGAGGCGGTGAAGCCGGTCATCCTCAAGATCCGCCCCGACAGCACCGTTCGCGTGAACTGGGACGGCAAGGGCGTCCAGGAGGTTCGCCTGGCCACCACCGAGTTCTTCATGCCCATCCTGGTGGGGATGGAGCTGCCGGACTTCGAGTCCTACGTGCGGTTCTGCCTCTTCGAGAACAGCCACGACCTCGCGACCAGCCTCTGGACGCGCGACGACCGGAAGCTCCAGCTCGGCCGCAGGACGCTGGGCGGCATGCTCAAGGAGAACGACGGCACCGACTCGGCCCTGGAGTGGGAGGAGTTCGGGGCCTCCGGCATCGGCGACTCCGGGAACATGGGGGTCGGCGAGGTGACCGCGACGCTCAGCATCTACACCCGGCGCCAGAAGGGCCGTCACCTGGTCTTCTGAAGCGCCTCGGTCCGGCGCGAGGGCTGACCCCGCGCCGTGAAACGTCACCTCAGAAGAGCGTGCAGAAGCACTGCCCGAGGTAGTTGCAGCGCAGGACGGGCCAGTACCAGGGGCACTGGTTCGTGCTGACGAAGCTGCTCCCGGTCGCGGGGACGAGCGGCCGGGCAGCCTCGCACCCCGGCTGCGGGAAGGCGTCGGTCCGGACGGCATCGGGGCGGAGGGTCCGGGCGTCGAGCTCCAGATGGGTGGCCTGCGTCCTCGGACGCTCGGGAAGCTCCCTGGCCTCCGCGGCAAAGCCGGCGGTGAAGCTGAGGATGGCCACGGTCGCCACGATCGAGATCGTTCCGTTCGCGTTGCTCGGCACAGGGAGCTCCTCGCGTCGAGGGACGCCGGCGTGGCGCCCTTCTCGACCGCCGAGCTGCAGCTGCGGGGCCAGGGGCAACCGCGCGGATCGACTGTGACTCCCACACCGCCCCTGGTGTGCCTCCGGCGACGGAGGACGCGAGCGACGTGGCCGCGGACGCAACAGCCGCCGGCCGACTTCGGGGAGGCAGCGCCTCGGCGGCTCGGATAGAAGGGCCGGATGCGCCGCCTGCCTCCGGAGACCGGCCCGGAGCTGACCATCGAGTACGAGGGACAGCCGCTCTCCGCCCGCGAGGGTGAGCCGGCCGCCTGCGCCCTCCTCGCCGCCGGCGAGAACGTCTTCTCCCGGAGCATCAAGTACCACCGGCCGCGCGGACCGTTCTGCATGGCGGGGTCCTGCTCGAACTGCCTGATGCGCATCGACGGGGTTCCGAACCGGTTCTCGTGTCAGACGCCGGTGCGGCCCGGGATGCGCATCGAGCGGCAGAACGCCTACCCGAGCGTGAAGATCGACGTCTTCTCCAGCATCGACTGGCTGTTCCCCAAGGGGATGGACCACCACTCGATGTTCGCCGGCGTGCCGGTGGCGGAGAAGGTGATGGCCACCGTCGCCCGTCACCTCGCCGGGCTGGGGCTGCTTCCCGAGTCTGCGCCTCCCCCTCCCCGGCCCGCCGAGCGAATCTCCGCGGACGTCGTCGTGGTGGGCGCCGGCGCGGCCGGACTGGCCGCGGCGGAGGTCCTCACCACGTCCGGCAGCGCGCCGCTCGTCCTCGAGCAAGAGGAGCGCGTCGGCGGCCGGTGGATGCTCGACGCGCCGGAGGACGATGCGACCGCGACGCCGTCGGCGCCGGCCGGCGCGGAGCTCCGTCTCGGGACCTCGGTGCTCGGGCTCTACGACGACGAGCTGGGGCGGGTGCTGCTCGCCGTGCAGCGCAACCCCGAGGGCCCGAGGGTGCTGCTCATCCAGGCCAGGTCCATCCTCTTCAGCGTGGGCGGGCACGCCTCGGTGATTCCCTTCGAGAACAACGACATCCCCGGCGTCTTCAGCGGGCGCGCCGCCGCGGATCTCCTCCGCCGCCGGCGCCTGCTCATCGGGGACGCGCCGGTGGTCATCGGCGAGGGAGCGCAGCTCACTGCCCTGGCCCGGATGTTCCGGCGCGAGGGCGCCGCTCCCCGCCTGGTCCTCCACACCGGCGCCGGGGCGACGCCGGAGGGCACGATGCAGGGCGACCCGGTCCGGACGCACGGGCGGACCTGGGTCCACGGGCTCTCCTACCGCGAGGCCGGCGGGCGCGAGCGCCGCGCCGACTGCGATGCGGTCGTCGTCTCGCTGCCGCCCACGCCGGCGTTCGAGCTGCTCCGGCAGGCCGGGGTGAAGATCTCCTGGCGTCCGGAGCTCCAGACCTTCGCGCCCGAGGTCGAGGGCGACGGCCGCACCGGTGCGGCCGGAATCTGGGCCGCGGGTGACCTGGTGCGGCCGGGCACCGCAAGCGACGCGGCGGAGTCCGGCCGTCGGGCGGCGCGGGGGATCCTCGCCCGATGACCCCGGTCCTCCACTTTCCGGATGCGCGGCGCTGGCGCTCTTGGCTCGCCCGGAACCACCGCTCGCCCGACGGGGTGTGGCTGAAGCTCGAGAAGAAGGGCGGGGCGGAGCGCTCGGTCTCCTACGCCGAGGCGCTCGACGAGGCGCTGTGCTTCGGCTGGATCGACGGGCAGAAGAAGAGCCACGACCAGGACGCCTTCCTCCAGAAGTTCACCCCGCGCCGGTCGCGAAGCATCTGGTCGAAGCGGAACATCGAGCACTGCCAGCGACTCGCCGCCGCCGGAAAGATGGAGCCCGCCGGTCAGGCCGAGATCGACCGCGCGAAGGCCGACGGTCGCTGGGGCCAGGCGTACGATCCACCCAGTCGCGCCGAGCCGCCCGAGGATCTCCAGCGTGCGCTCGCCCGGAACCGGCCCGCGCGGAAGTTCTTCGAGACGCTCGACCGCACGAATCGCTACGCCATCCTCTGGCGGCTCCAGACGGCGAAGCGGCCCGAGACCCGCGCCCGGCGGCTGGAGACCTTCGTGCAGATGCTGGCCGAGGGAAGAAAGATCCACCCGTGAGCAAGTCCGTTCTCTGCACCTGCGAGGACGTGACGCTGGACGATGTCCGGCACGCGATCGACAAGGGCTACCGGGACATCGAGAGCATCAAGCGGTACACCGGCTTCGGGACCGGCGTCTGTCAGGGCAAGACCTGCCTCTCGGCGATCGCCCGCGTCCTCGCCGAGCGCACCGGGGCGTCCGCCGGTGCCATCCTCCCCTTCACCCCGCGTCCTCCGCTGCACCCCGTGGAGACGTCCCTCCTCGCCACCGTCCCGGTGGACGAGTCGATTCCGCCGCGAGGCGGAGTTCCGCCCGTCGTCCAGGTCGGGTCCCACGCGCTCCGCCCCGCCGAGCCCGTTCCCGCCCGGACCCGGGTGGTCATCGTTGGCGGCGGGATCATGGGGCTCGCCCTGGCCCACAACCTCGCCAAGCTCGGATGCACCGAGGTGGTGGTGCTCGAGCGGGGTTACCTCTGCGCCGGAGCCAGCGGCCGCAACGGCGGCGGCGTCCGGATGCAGTGGGGCACGGCCATCAACGTCGAGCTCGCCCGCCGCACCATCGAGCTGATGAAGCAGTTCGCCGGGGAGATGGGGATCAACGTCTGGCTCCGCCAGGGCGGGTACCTCTTCCTCGCCCGGAGCCTCGAGATCGCCGAGCGACTCCGCGCGAGCGCCGAGCTCCATAACAAGCACGGTGTGAACACGCGGATCCTCTCCCCCGGAGAGGGCCGCGACGTCGTCCCCGAGCTGACGATGAAGGGCGTGGTGCTCTGCGCCTACAACCCCGACGACGGGGTCATCTTTCCCTGGCCGTTCCTGTGGGGCTACGCGCAGGCGGCGCAGAAGCGCGGCGTGCGGGTGGAGACCTTCACCACCGTCACCGGGTTCGACATCTCTGGCGGACGCGTCCGCGCGGTGGAGACCGACCGCGGGCGCATCGCCTGCGAGACGGTGGTGCTCGCGGCCGGCGCCTGGAGCCCGGAGGTGGCGAAGCTCGCCGGGGTGAAGCTGCCCAACGAGCCGCACCGGCACGAGATCCTGTCCACCGAGCCCCTGAAACCCTTCCTCACGCCGCTGGTGACGATCCTCGACTCGGGCCTCTACTTCAGCCAGTCGATGCGCGGAGAGATCGTGGGCGGCATGGGAGACCCACGGGAGCCCGCCGGGATGAACATGGGCTCGACGCTGCGGTTCCTCTCCCGCTTCTCGCGGGCGCTGACCGAGCAGATCCCCCGCCTCGGGGACATCAAGGTCCTGCGCCAGTGGGCTGGCCCCTACGACGTCACACCGGACAACAACCCCATCCTCGGTCGAACCCCCGGGCTGCCGAACATGCTGCAGATGTCCGGCTTCGTCGGCCACGGCTTCATGATGGCCCCCGCCGTCGCCGAGCGGATGGCTGCGTGGATGGTGAACGACACGCCCGACGAGCTGTTCACCCGCTTCGATCTGGACCGCTTCCGGACCGGGAAGCTCGAGCGGGAAACGATGATCATCGGCTGAGCGGCCCTGTCGTGCGTCCCCCAGAGGCAAGGACTCGGCGGCGCGAGGACGCCCGGGGCCGTCGTCCAGCGACCCGAGGAGCGGAGGACTGGCCGTCGCGAAGATCGTCGTCCCGGCTTGCGCGGCTCACGCGTCAGCGGCCGGAGCGTCCTCACCGCGGGCCGACCCCGCCGCAGGCGCCCCTGCTCAGGAACTATTTTCGCGCGCTCCCGAGTCCTTCCCACGGAAGGCATCCGTGGCGTTCTGGAAGGACAGGCCCGAGGACGACGGCGCAGGGCGCGCCACCGAGACCGCGCTCCGCCGGGTGGCCGATGCCGCGGTGAGCGACGCGGTCCGCGCCCTCCGTCGCGCACTCCACGGGGACGATGTGAAGCGCCAGCACGAGACGACGCTGCTCCTCATGCTCGCCCGACAGCTCCGTGACGACCTCCTGGACCACGGGGCATGGAGCCGGCTCGCCGCAGGAGAACGCCACCAGCTGCGCCGGGCGTTCCTGATGGTCGCGCTGCTCGCGTCCGCCCGCGGGCCGATCCCGATCGCCTGACGGAATCGATGGAATAGCTCCGCGGACGGCCGGGTCCTTGCCGCCGAGCGATGCGTCGGTGACCGGCCACGAAGGAACCCGGGGCCGCATCCGCCGTGTCCTCGTCATCGCATTCACCACACAGGAGATGGGCGTGGACCACACTCGGCAGAGTCGCTGGCACCCGTGTGTCCCGGGAGCGCTGGCAGGTTGTCTTCTCGTCCTCGGGAGCCCGACCGCGCGCGCCGCGGACGCCGCTCCCCTGAAGCCGGTGACGAACCGGTGGTCGGCCGTGCTCTACGGCTTCGCCGAGCTCGACGCGATCCACGACTCGCTCCAGGGGCCCAATGACCTCATGGGCAACGCCGCCCTTCCGCGGAGCGGAACCTACGCGGCCACCCACGATCAGACGACGTTCAGCGTGCGCAACTCCCGGCTGGGGCTTCGCGTCGGCGCGCCGGACCTCGGGCCGCTCCGTGCCTCGGCCGTCGCGGAGATGGACTTCTTCGGCAACCAGCCGGCGGTGAGCGAGGCGGCGTTCTTCAACAACCCCACCTTCCGGATCCGCCACTTCTACTTCAAGCTCGAGACCCCGGTGGTCGACCTCACCATCGGCCAGACCTGGGAGCTCTTCGGCTGGCAGGCCTCCTTCGTCCCGGCGAGCGTCAATCTCCAGGGACTCCCCGGTCAGGTGTACAGCCGGACGGGGCAGGTCCGGCTCTCGAAGACCCTCGAGCTCTCGCCCGACGTGGGCCTCGACCTGGCCGTGGCCGCTCTGCGTCCGCCGCAGCGGGCCGGTGGCCTTCCCGACGGTCAGGCCGGCGTGAAGCTGAACCTTCCCTTCCGGAAGGCGTACCACACGCTCGGCGGCGCGAGCAGCGCGCTGGATTCGATGGCCCTCGGCGTCTCCGGAACGGTGCGACGGTTCGCCGTCCCGGCCTTCGAGCCCGACGCGCGGACCGACGTCACCACCACCGGCTGGGGCGTCTCGGTCGACCTGCTGCTGCCGATCATCGCCGCCTCCACCGTCTCCCACGACAACGCGCTCACCTTCACCGGCTCCTTCGTTCGCGGCGAGGGCATCGCCGACCTGTACACCGGCCTGGGTGGTCCACCCTTCCCTGCCCTCCCCGGAACGCCGCCCGCGCCCTACACCGCGCCGATCGACGCGGGCCTGGTGGGATTCGACGCCGCCGGGAACCTCCAGGCAGTCTCCTACCAGTCGTTCTTCGTCGGCCTGCAGTACTGGCTGCCCGGGAGCACCGGGCTGTCCCTCGCCGCGAACTACTCCCACCTCCAGTCGTTCGACGCCGCGGCACTGGCGAACGGGAACAAGAACGTGGTGGTTCGTCAGCAGTACGCGAGCGGCGCCGTGTTCTGGGACGCTGCGCAGGCCATCCGCTTCGGGCTCGAGTACGCCTGGCTCGAGCAGCACTTCACCGCCGGGTCGCCTTCGGTCGATCGGCGCGTCCAGCTGAGCGGCTGGTACGTGTTCTAGCCGCGGTGACCCCCCCCTGGGGTGGCCGCCGGCGGCGACCTGGGGCAGAACCCGGCCGATGATTCCCTCCTTCGAGGAAGCGAGCGTCGTCCGGCGGACTGGCCCCGGCAGCTTCGAGGTCACCGTGCCCGACGGCTGGCAGCAGGGGCGCGGCGCGTTCGGAGGTCTCGTGTACGGAATGCTCACCCGGGCGATGGAGCAGGTGGTGGACGAGCCGGCGCGCAGGCTCCGGACGCTCACCGGTGACATCGCCGGACCGGTGATGCCGGGACCGGCCACGCTCCGGGTGGAGATGCTTCGCCGCGGCAACCGGCAGAGCAACCTCCAGGCCACGCTCCTCCAGAAGGACGAGGCCCTGGCGGTCGCCATCGGCGTCTTCTCCGCCTCGCGGGACGTTCACCCGCCGGAGTTCAGCCGCGAGACGCCCGAGCGCGCCGACTGGGACCAGATCCCGCCACATGCGCTCGGGCCGCCGTCCGGACCGCCCTTCGGCCGCGCATACGAGTACCGCTCCACGGGTCCGATGCCCTTCACCGCCGGACGAGAGGCCGAGACCGCCGGCTACCTGAGGGAGAGGGAGGTGCCCTCCCGCCGGGATGCGCCGAGCATGGTCGCCCTCCTCGACGCCTGGTGGCCGACCCTCTGGTCCATCGATGGCCTCTACCGGCCCATGGCCACCATCAGCTTCGCCGGTCAGCTCCTGGTGGACCCGGCGAAGCTCGATCCGGCGGAACGACTCTTCCACACCGGACGCATGGGCGCCCTCAGCGACGGCTTCTTCGTCGAGCTGCGCGAGCTGTGGAGCGGTGACGTCTGCGTGGGGATGAATCAGCAGACCTACGTCATCCTCGGCTAGCGAACCGGCATCCCTGCCCGTTCGACGGCGTGCCGGCACCAGGGACCTCCCTGCGCGGGAACCGGCGCGACCTCGACCCGGCGGAGGAGCGCGCCGTGCTGCTCCAGCGTCCCGTCCGGCCGGTCGAGCGCGCACGGCGCGAGGACCACGCGGCCCGGGCGCAGCTCGGCCACCGTCCCGGGGAACCGGTTCAGGTTTCCCTCGGCGCCGATCGGCACCAGCACCCCCCGAGGCGCGAGTGATGCGGGGACGTAGACGTCGAGGTAGTCGGCGAGCAGCACCGCCGGCCCGGCAGCGGCGAGCCGGGCCGCGTTGGCGCGCGCCTCGGCGAGCGGGTCCGGAGGCGCGGCCGGCACCGCGACCACCAGCGCGACGAGGCCGATCGCGAGCACGAGCCCGCGGAGCCGTCCGGCCAGCGCGCAAGCGAGGAGCGCGAGCCCGTGCGCCGCGGCCGCGAGCGCCCAGAACGTGGGAAGCGACAGGTAGCGCCCCGCGAACTCGTTGGTCCGGAAGTACCGGACGAGCACCAGGCCCGGCAGGACGGACAGGCCGAAGAGCAGGAGCGCGAGCCCATCGAACCGCTCGGCCCGCGTCCGCCGCGGGGCCGCGAGCGTCGCCGCACCCACCAGGAAGGGCCACAGCCCCCCTTCGTGCCGGAGCGAGGCGAGCACCGGGCCGACGTTGGCGAGCAGGTGACCGCGATCGATCCGGAGCGGCGTGACGAAGGTCCGGCCGAACTGCCGGAGGCAATCCGTCGCGTAGCTCCGATGAAGCAGCGCATCGAATGCTCCCGCCACCCCGAGCCCGCCGAGCACCGCGGCCACCTTCCCCGGCCGCGCGCGCGCGCGGAACGCCTCGAGCACTCCGACCGCGAGCAGCGCGGCCAGGCTCGCGGTGTTCATCCAGGTCGCGAGGGCGGCCGCCGCCGCGAAGCCCGCGAGCGCGAGCCAGCGAGCCCCGGCGGTCCGCACGCCAAGCGCCCTCCGGCAGGCCCACCACGCCCAGCACATCGCCACCACCTGCCAGAGGTACGGCTGTCCGGCCTGGAGGAAGTTCCACGCCACCGAGTGGGACACCACGAACGGCACCATCAGGGTCAGCACCGCAAGGGCCGGGCTGCCCAGGACTCCCGAGAGCGGGATCGCCGCCGAGCACAGTCCCAGCACCGACATCAGGAAGTACGCCTCGGGTGTCTGCAGGTGCAGCACGCGACCCAGCAGGAAGGGCCACATCCCGAAGCGGTCCTGCCGCGGGTAGAAGAGCGTGAAGGCACCCTCCCCCATGCCCTGCATCAGGAGGATCGGCGCGGCGCAGTCGGAGTTGTAGAACGGCGCGGGCCCGAGCCCCCGGCCGAGCCTCAGGGCACACCCGGCCAGCGCGAGCGCGGCGGCCCACGGCTCGACCCTGGACCAGGACCGTGGCTCAGCGCGCTCCAAGGAGATCGCCGCGGTCCAGCACCCAGGTGTCCGGATCGAAGTGCTCGCGGTGCACCCACGCCCGGACCTCGTCCGGCCCCAGTCGTGGGGCGAGCGGCGCTTCCGCGTCCAGCAGCTGATGAAGGAGGACGGCGTGCGTCGCGGCGGACGAGGCCAGCAGCGCCGGAGAGACGCCGGCGAAGGCGTCCTCGGGGGTGTGGATCTTGGGCTCCGGACCGAGCACCTCGTCGCGCTTGAACGCGAAGGTCGTGGGGATACCCTCCAGGGCGAAGGGGGCGTGGTCGCTGAAGGCCAGGAACAGCGGCCCGAGCGGCTCGACCCGCGGCGTCCCGCTCGCAGTCCCGAGCGGGGAGAGTGCCCGCTCGAGACCGGCCTGTACGTCCTTCCGCCCGAACACCATCCAGTCGGTCCACACCTGGGCGACGCCGTCGATCTGCACCATCGCGATCACGGCGCCGAGCTCGGCCCGGTGCTGGCGCACGTAGGCGGTGGACCCGACCATCCCCATCTCCTC
>Ga0070683_100004714_pt1 | contig 11273 bp, 13 predicted proteins | sample KBSC713LmetaG_FD_64662 | JGI IMG/M metagenome (GOLD analysis project Ga0070683, IMG submission 64662) | Corn rhizosphere microbial communities from Kellogg Biological Station, Michigan, USA - KBS C7.1-3L metaG | ecosystem: Host-associated > Plants > Roots > Rhizosphere ...
CAGAGCGGGTGCGTGGTCGTGCTGAAGGGCGACGACTCGATCGTGGCCGCGGCCGGCGGACCGGTGGCGATCAGCCCGGGCGCCACCCCTGCGCTCGCCACGGCAGGAACGGGCGACGTGCTGTCGGGCATGATCGGCACCTTCCTCGCAAAGGGCCTGGGCGCCCTCGAGGCGGCCGCGGCCGGCGTGCTCGCCCACGCGCGCGCGGGTCAGGTGGCCGAGCGCCGCTACGGCGCCGACCACGTGATCGCGGGCGACGTGATCGACGCCATCCCCGAGGCGATGGCGGAGCTGCGCGGTGGTTGAGCGAGCGGTCGCGCACGTCGACCTCGGCGCGGTGGAGCGCAACTGCGCCCACCTGCGCTCGCTGCTCTCAGGCGGCGCGCGCCTGTGCGCGGTGGTCAAGGCCGACGCCTACGGCCACGGCGACGCCTGGTGCGCCAAGGCAGCGCTCGCGGGCGGCGCGGAGTGGCTCGCGGTGGCCACGGCCGGCGAGGCCGCTGAGTTGCGGCGCCATGGCATCGCCAGCCGCATCCTCGTGATGGGCGCGCTCACGCGCGAGGAGGCGAAGGTGGCGGTGGAAGCGGCGGCCGATGTGGTGGTGTGGGACGAGCGCTTCGCGCGGCTGCTCACCGAGATCCACCCGCCGGGCGCGCGGCCCGTGAACGTGCACGTGAAGCTCGACACCGGCATGGGACGCCTCGGCACGAAGGACGTGTCGGCCGCACGCGCGGTCGCGGACCTGGCCGCGTCCGACGAGCGGCTCACGCTCGCGGGCGCCATGACCCACTTCGCCACCGCCGACGAGGAGGGCGACGCGCACTTCCCGGCCCAGCTCGAGGCCTTCACTCCGTTCGCTCGCGGCCTCAAGGAACAGCACCCGGACATCCTGCTCCATGCCGCCAACAGCGCCGCCACCTACCGCGACAGCGCGGCGCACTTCGACATGGTTCGCTGCGGCGTTGCCATCTACGGCCTCGATCCGTTTCAGCACAGACCTGACGAACAGGGGCTCCAGCCGGCGCTGTCGCTTGAGTCGTACGTGGCGACGGTCAAGCATTTCGAGCGCGGGGAGAGCGCTGGGTACGGCCGCCGCTGGCGCGCGGGCGAGCCGACGTGGGTGGCCACGGTGCCGATCGGCTACGGCGACGGCTGGCGGCGCGCGCTCACGAACAACGGCGAGGTGCTCGTGAGGGGCAGGCGCCACCCGGTGATCGGCACGATCAGCATGGACAACCTCACGATCGAGCTCGGGCCGGAGACAGACGTCGAGCCCGGCGAGCCTGCCGTGCTGATCGGCGTGCAGGGCGAAGAGCGCATTCTCTGCGAGGAGGTGGCGGGGCGGCTCGACACGATCAACTACGAGATCACCTGTGGCCTGAGCCCGCGGGTGCGCAGGCAATGGCACGGGGCCGGGAGCTGAGCGAACGGCTGGCGGCCGAGCCGCTGGTCCAGACCGTCCGCCTGGCGCTCGACGGCGAGGCGTGGATTGTGGGCGGCGCCGTGCGCGACGTGCTGCTCGGAAGAGCAGTCCGCGATCTCGATCTCGTCGTAGAAGGAGAGCCGGAGCAGGTGGCGCGCACGCTGGCGCGCGCGGTCGGCGGTCCGGTGTTCCCGCTGTCGGAGGCGTTCGGCGCCTGGCGGGTGATGGACCGCGGGCGCACCTGGACCTGCGACATCACAGCCATCCACGGCGACGGCATCGACGCCGACCTCGCGCGCCGCGACTTCTCGATCAATGCGATCGCCGTGCCGGTGGCCGGGGGCGAGCCGCACGACCCGCAAGGCGGTATCCCGGACCTGAAGAAGCGCGAGCTGCGCGTGCTCGGCGGCCCGGACGTGGAGCACTCGGCCTACGCGGACGATCCACTCAGGCCGCTGCGGATGGCACGCCTCGCGACCGAGCTCGAGCTCGAGCCGGACGAGCGCACTGCGCGGCTCACCGAGGAGGCGGCCCCGCTGGTGCAAAACGCAGCAGCCGAGCGCGTGTTCGCCGAGCTCCGTCGCATCGTGGCGAGCGAGCGCGTGATCGACGGCCTCGAGCTCTGCGACCAGCTCGGCCTGACGGCCGCCGTGCTCCCCGAATTGCATGCCCTCCACGGGGTCGAACAGAGCCACTTCCATCACCTCGACGTGTACGACCACACGATCGAGGTGCTGCGCTGCTACCTGGCGATCGAGCATGATCCGGAGGGCGTGTTCGGGGAGCTCGCGGAGCCGCTCGACGCGGTCATGCGCGCGCCGTTCTCCGACGAGCTCACGGGCTGGCAGGCGCTGCGCTTCGCCGCGCTTCTGCACGACTGCGGCAAGCCTGCCACCCGCGGCGTGCGCCCCGACGGCCGCGTGACGTTCATCGGCCACGACAAGGCGGGGGCGGAGATGATCCGCGATCTCTGCCGCCGTCTCAAGACGAGCGAGCGGCTGCGAGAGCTGCTGGCGGACGTTACGCGCTACCACCTGGTGCTCGGCTTCCTCGTGCACGAGCGACCGTTGAGCCGCGAGCGCGTGTACCAGTACCTCGAGCGCACGCAGCCGGTGGAGGTGGAGGTCACGCTGCTCACGTGCGCCGACCGGCTGGCCACACGCGGCAAGAACGCGGAGGGCGCGATCAAGGCGCACCTCGAGCTCGCGCGCGAGCTGATGGGCGAGGCGCTCGAGTGGCGCAGCGCGCCGCCGGAGCCGCCGCTGCGGGGCGGCGAGCTGGCGCAGGAGCTCGGCATCGAGCCCGGGCCCGAGCTCGGCGAGCTGCTCGCCAAGCTGCGCGAGGCGCGCTTCACAGGCGAGGCCGAGACCCGCGAGCAGGCGGTGGCGCTTGCCCGCCGCCTCAGAGGGCAGAATTCCGGCGCGTGATCATCGACTGCGCGGTGTACGAGGACGGACGCCGGCGCGAAGGCCAGCTGGAGCTCGATCGTGCCCTCGACGCGGCGAAGGGCGAGAACGCCTTCGTCTGGATCGGGTTGCACGAGCCGACGGAGGAGGAGTTCAGCGCGGTTGCGCGCGAGTTCCAGCTGCACCCGCTCGCCGTCGAGGACGCGATCTTCGCTCACCAGCGCCCCAAGCTCGAGACCTACGGCGACACGCTCTTCCTGGTGCTTAAGACCGCGCGCTATGTGGATCCCACGGAGGTGATCACGCTCGGCGACATCATGCTGTTCGTCGGCAGCGAATTCATCGTGTCCGTCCGCCACGGCGAGGCGAGCGGCCTCAAGGACGTGCGCCAGCGGGCTGAGCGCAACTCCGAGCTCCTGCGCTGCGGTCCAGGCATCGTCCTGCACGCGATCGCGGATCACGTCGTGGACGACTACTTCCCAGCGCTCGAGGGCGTCGAGAACGACATCACCGAGATCGAAGGCCAGGTCTTCTCGTACTCGCGCGACAACCCCGCGGAGCGCATCTACAAGCTCAAGGGCGAGGTGATCGACTTCCACCGCGCCACCGCGCCGCTCGTCGAGCCGCTTCAGAGGCTCGCGCGCGGTGACTACAACCATCTGATCCACCCGCACGTGCAGTCCTACTTCCGCGACGTGTCGGACCATCTTCTGCGCGTGGTCGGCACGCTCGACAGCTACCGGGACATGCTCACGAGTGTGCTCGAGGCCAACCTCACGCAGATCAGCGTTCGCCAGAACGACGACATGCGGAAGATCTCCGCCTGGGTTGCGATCGCCGTGGTGCCCACCATGATCGCCGGCATCTACGGCATGAACTTCGAGAACATGCCGGAGCTCAAGTGGAGTTTCGGCTACCCGCTGGTGATCGGAGTAATGCTGTTGATCTGCGGGGCGCTCTATCGCTACTTCAAACGGGTCGGCTGGCTCTAGTTGGGAACTGGCACCTGCGAACCCTCCGATAACGTTCCGCGCCCATGGCCGATGCTGACTGCATCTTCTGCAAGATCCTCGCGCATGACCTCCCCGGGGAATTTCTCTGGGAGGAGGACGAGACGGTCGCGTTCATGGACATCAACCCGTGGACGCGCGGCCATGCGCTCGTGATCCCGCGCAACCACTCCACGGACCTGCTCGAGATCTCCGGCGCCGACCTGGCGGCCACCGCCGCCGGCGCGCAGCGGCTGGCGCGCATACAGAAGGAGCGTCTCGGCTGCGACGGAGTGAACCTGCTCAACGCGTGCGGCGCCGCCGCTTGGCAGACGGTCTTCCACTTCCACATCCATTCGATCCCTCGCTACGTGAACGATCCGCTCCAGCTCCCGATCCGCCCCCAGCAGGCGAGCCCGGACGAGCTGGCCGAGGTCGCCGCCGAGCTGCGTGGCTGACCGGCACGTCCGCTTCGAGCGCGACGGCCACGTCGGCGTCGTGGTGGTGGACTCGCCGCCGGTCAACCTCTGGACGCCAGAGCTGCATAGCGACCTCGAGGCCGCGCTGGACGAGGCTGACGCCGAGGAGGTTCGCGCGCTCGTGTTCCGTGCCGAGGGACGCGCGTTCACCGGCGGCGTGGACGTCCACCACTTCCAGGGCAAGACACCCGACCAGGCCGACGAGATCTTCCAGGGGCTCGTGCGGGTCGTGCAGCGACTCGAGGACATGCCGCGGCCAACGCTGGCGTCGGTGCACGCGCTGTGCCTCACCTGGGGTCTCGAGGTGGCGCTCGGCTGCGACCTGATCTTCGCTTCCGAGTCCGCCAAGTTCGGGCTCGTGGAGAAGGTCGTGGGGCTCACGCCGGCGGGCGGCGGGCCGCAGCGAATCGCCGAGCGCGCGGGGCCCGCGCGGGCGCGCGAGCTCGTGATGAGCGGCGAGCTGTTCGACGCCGCCACGCTCGAGCGCTGGAACGTCGTCAACCGCGTCTTCCCCGACGATCGGCTCGCGAGCGAGACGATGAAATTCGCCGCCGAGCTCGCGTCGGGGCCGACCGTCGCGCACGCGGCCACCAAGCGTCTCGTGCGCGCATATCTCGCGGAGGGCGCGCGCGGCGCCGACGCCCGGATTCGCGAGAACGCGTCCGCACTATTCGACACCGAGGACCTGCAGGGGGCGGTCGATTCGTTCCTCTCCGAGGGCCCTGGCAAGGCCACATTCAAGGGCAGGTAGATGCGTGAAAAACCGGTCCCGAACGGCTGGCTTTTACGGCGGAAACGATGGTACTTTTTCCCTGGCACCACAGTGGACAGAGGAGGAAGGTGCGCGATGGCGACCGGTACCGTGAAGTGGTTCAACGACGAGAAGGGCTTCGGCTTCATCACCCCCGATGAGGGCGACCGCGACCTCTTCGTCCACTACACCGGCATTGAGGGGAACGGCTTCAAATCGCTCGAGGAGAACACCAAGGTCTCCTACGACGAGGAGGCCGGCGACAAGGGGCCGAAGGCGGTAAACGTCAGGAAGATCTGACCCCCCGGGACCGCGATGTCTCGCGGCTTGCAAGTAGCATCACACGCGGTTTGCCTAAGGAAGAGAAGATCGAGATGGAGGGCGAGGTCGTTGAGGCCCTCCCGAACACGATGTTCAAGGTGAAGCTCGACAACGGGCACGAGGTGCTCGGCCACATCTCGGGCAAGATGCGGCGCCACTACATCCGCATCTTGCCGGGGGACCGGATCAAGATCGAGCTGTCGCCGTACGACCTTGACAGAGGTCGCATCACCTACCGCTACAAGTAGCGCTCCGCGGTCATGCAATTGCAGGACTTCGGCTGCTCCGGGGCGAAGGAGCGCACCAACGAGCGCCAGGTCGTGTTCAATCCCCTGACCATGAAGAAGCTTGTAGCGATTGCAACAGTTGTTCTCGGCGGCCTGATCTGGGCGGCGCTTGCGCTGGCCGACCATCCGATCGAGCTCGGGCAGACCAGCCAGCCGCCCGCGGTGAGCTGCCCGTCGAACTGTCAGGCGGTCGGGCAGGTCACCGGCTTCGAGATTCAGCAGGGCACGACCAAGAACCCGATGACCCGCAAGCGGCGCGGCAAGGTCGTCGCCTTCAGCGTCACGCTCGGCAAGCCGAAGACGAGCGACATCAACTTCTTCAACAAGTTGTTCGGCAGCCCGCCGCAGGCGCAGCTCGTGGTGCTCAAGCCCGGGACCAAGAAGCGCTATCGCGTGACCGGGATCAGCCCGCCGTACGACCTCACGAAGTACTTCGGGTCGACGCCCACGTTCGCGCTGCCGCGGCCGCTCACCGTCAAGCCGGGCTACGTGGTCGGGCTCACGGTTCCCACCTGGGCACCGGCGTTCGCGGTGAACCTCGGGAACGACGAGGCCTGGCGCTCGTCGCGCGACCCCGCTCACTGCGACGACGTGCAGCAGAAGGCCGCCCAGGTCACCCGCGGCCAGCTCGCCTCCTACGGCTGCGTGTACCGCACCGCACGGCTGATGTACACGGTCACCTTCATCCCGGATCCGCGGGTCACAAACCCGCAGACGCCAAGCAAGAAGAAGACCGGCTCCGGCTGACCCGCCACACCCCAGAAAGGGGACTGGCGGCCCTTCCCTAGAGCGGTACTATCGGCTTGATGGCCGCGACCGTCATCGAGGGGAGAGAGTGAGCACCTCGGGCTGGATCTTCATGGTCGGCTTCCGCGTGCTCGACGTCGGACTGCTCGTCGTCTGGCTCGTCTGGTTCTTCAGGCTGCGTGACGACGACGACTCCGACGGCGGCGGAGGCGGCCCCGGCGGCGGCGGGCACGAGCCCGAGCCGCGCGGTGGACCAGGCGGCGGAGGCGGCCTCGCGCTCCCACTGGGCCGCTGGCGCCCCGCGGACCGCCGTCTGCGCGACCACGGCAAGCCACGCCACCACGTGCCGCGCCGCGGCGCCGAGCCACTGCCGGCACCGTCCCCGGCGCGTATCAGGCGCCCAGGGCCGCCCTCGCCGGTCCACCGGCGCAGTTAGTCAGCTGGCGCGATCCTGAGGCGAGCGAAAACCGAGCTCTGCAAGGACGCAGGGTCGATGCCGTACAGAAGGTACGGCGAGACCCGAGGACGCCGCAGAGCGAAGGTTTGCAGCCGCCTCAGCAGGCGCCGGGGTTCTCTTGGCAGAACTGATTGAACTTCCCTGGCGCCGTTCCGCCGGACGAGGGCGTCGTGGTCGAGCCGCCGCCGCCGCTGCCACCAGTGCCGCCTGAGGGCGCCGGTGCGCCCCCTGAGGGCGTGGTGCTCTGTGTCTGCGGCGTCCCGGTGCCGCTGCCGCTTGAGGGCGTACCGCCGCTCGACGGTGTTCCCCCCGCCACCCCGCCGCTCGATGGCTCGGTGGTGGTCGGTGTGGTGGGCACGGTGTCGGGCGTGGCCGGCGCCGTCTCGCCACCCGGCACGGTGAGCGTCGGCGGGGGCGGGAGCGTCTGGGCGCTCTGATCGCTGCCTCCGCCGCAGCCGGCCACGGCGAAGCCGAGCACGAGCAGGCAGATGGGGAGGGCGAGTGGCCTCATGGCGAAAGAGGGAACTAGCGCTCTACGGCAGGCAGACGGCGGCCGCAGTGCGGGCAGTCGTTCAGGTCCTTCGGTACGAGCTGCTCGAGCGAGCAGCCGCACAGCCGCAGGTTCTCGATCGACCACGGCAGGTTGCTCGCCGACGGCGCGAGCGGCAGCAGCTTGCCCACCACCTCGAACTCCTCGCCACTGTCGCGATCGACGTAGACGGCGCCAGGCTCGACCTCGCGAATCACTTCGCGGTCCGACTTGGCGCGTAGGCGATATCTCTGGCGCTCCGGCATGCGCGCGAAAACATATCAGCGGCACGAGTCGACCTTCCCGGGTCGGGAGCAACATACTGAAGGCAGGAGGGGACGGAGGGCGAAATTAGGCCGCCAGTGCGGATTCTTATCTTCCATGGGTACCTGCTGCGCGGCACCGGCAGCAACATCTACAACGCGAGTCTGACCGCCGCGTTGCGGGATATGGGCCACGAGGTCCACATTCTCTGCCAGGACCGGCACGCGGGCGAGCTCGAGTTCGTGGACGCCCTCGGTCGCTGGGAGCGCGGTGAGCTGAACGTGCAAGGCCAAGCCGACGCCCGCGTGACGGCCTACCTGCCGGACATCGGCCGCGTGCTTCCCGTCTATGTGGCTGACCGGTACGAGGGCTTCGACGCCAAGCCGTTCCTCGACCTCACCGACGCCGAGCTGGACCACTACATCGAGGCCAACGCGGTCGCCGCCCGCGAGGTGATGGAGCGTGTGCAGCCGGACGTGGCGCTGGCCAACCACGCATTGATGGGCCCGGCGATCCTCGCTCGCGCACTCGGCGACCAGGTGCCCTACGCGGTCAAGATCCACGGCAGTGCGCTCGAGTACACGCTGCGTCGCGACCCCGAGCGCTTCCTCGCCTACGCGCAGGAGGGCGTGGCGCAGGCGAAGGGCGTGCTCGTGGGTTCGACGCACATGGCCGAGCGGCTGTGGGAGTTCCTTCCAGAGACCCGCGAGCGAACGCGGCTAGGCCCGCCGGGGGTGGACGTGCATCGCTTCCGGCCCCTCAATGCGCCCGAGTCGAAGGAGCGCCTGCACGCCCTCGCCGACCGCCTGGAGGGCGGCGCTGCCGCCGGTTGGGGCGGCGACGCCGGCGCGGCCGCGGCCCTCCGTCAGCTCGACCCCGACCGCGATCTGCTCGTGAGCTACGTGGGCAAGCTGATCGTGTCGAAGGGAATCGATCTGCTGCTCGCCGCCTGGCCGCTAATCGTGCACGAGGTGCCGCGCGCGCGGCTGTGCGTGGTGGGCTTCGGCACCTACCGCGAGGCCTGCGAGCGGATGGTGGCCGCGCTCGCCGGCGGCGACCTCGACAGCTTGCGCGACATCGCCGCCCGCGGCCGTGAGCTCGAGGGTGGGCCCGCCGGCCGCCTGCGCTTCCTCGACGCCTTCCTCGACTCGCTGGAGGGGGAAAAGCGCGACTCCTACCTCGCGGCGGCGCCGGAGGCCGCAGCCCGCGTCCACTTCACCGGGCGGCTCGAGCACGACGCTCTTCCGGATGTCCTGCCCGCATGCCTGGCACAGGTGGTGCCGAGCACGTTCCCCGAGGCGTTCGGCATGGTGGCCGCGGAGGCCGCCACCTGCGGCGTGCTGCCCCTGTCGGCGGCTCACTCCGGGCTCGCGGAGGTGAGTGCCGCCCTTGCGCCCTCGCTCGATCGCTCGCTCCAGCGCCTGCTCGGCTTCGAGGTGGGGGAGGGTGCCGTCGACGAGATCGCCGCCAAGCTCGTCGCCTGGCTCACCCTCGACCCCGAGGAGCGCAGCCGGGCGGCCGCAGCCCTGGCCGACACCGCCGCTGGGCGCTTCGGCTGGGAGCATGTGGCCGAGACCGTGATCGCCGCTGCGCAGGGCCAGCTGGACGAGTTGCCGGACGCCGCCCCGGCTGGAGAGCCCTGGCGTCCGCCGCTCGGATAATCTTCCGGCCCTTGAGTCGGTCGCGAGAGAAGATGCGGGTGCTCGCGCTGCCAGCGGTCTGTGCCGTGGTAGCGCTGGCTGCCGGCTGCGGAGGCGGCCGCGGCGGCCAGCCCGACCTCGTCAACGGCAAGACGCTGTTCGTGGAGAAGTGCGGCTCCTGCCACACGCTCGCGCGCGCCGGGACCAAGGGAATCCAGGGTCCCAACCTGGATGCCGCGTTCGTCGAGGCGCGCCGTCAGGGCTTTGGCGACTCGGGCATCAAGGGCGTCGTCTACAACCAGATCTCCCACGTGCGGCGCGGCAGCATCATGCCGCTCAACCTCGTCCGCGGCCAGGACGCCAAGGACGTCGCCTCCTACGTGGGCTTCGCGGCCGGCAACCCCGGCAAGGACAGCGGGGAGCTCGCCACGGCCGGGCAGCCCAAGACGAGCAACAAGCCCGCGGTCGAGAAGAACGGCCAGCTCAGCATCCCGGCCAACCCGACAGGAGCGCTCGCCTTCCAGTACAGCAAGGCCAACGCGACGGCCGGTCAGGTGACGATTTCGATGCCCAACCAGGCGCCGATCACCCACGACATCTCGATCAAGGGCAACGGCGTCAATCAGCAGGGCCCGCGGGTGGGCAAGGGCGGCACCTCCAAAATCACCGTCAACCTCAAGCCCGGCACCTACACGTTCTACTGCTCGGTGCCGGGCCACGAAGCGGGCGGTATGAAGGGCACCCTGACGGTCAAGTAGACCGTTCAGGGCTACGGGTAGAGCCCGCAGCTGCCGATAACGGCGGGTAGATGAATCCGCCGCAGAACTCGCCTGCCATCCAGGCCGTGCCTGACGACGCCGCTGCGCCGCAGGGAGACCGCATGACCGGTCTCATGACCCCCAGCACGCGCGGGCGCTCGGTGCGGCGGATCGGCGAGGTGATCGTCGCGCTCGGCTTCGCCGAGGAGCAGGTTGTGGAGGCAGCCGTGACCATGGCCCGCGACCGGGGCGAGCCAACCGGCAAGGTCCTGCTCGAGACCGGCGTGCTCACGGCGGACCAGCTCGCACACGCCGTGGCCGAGCGCTTCGGGCTCGACTACGTGGACCTCACGATCTTCAAGGCCGACATGGGCGCCGCCAACCTGGTGAGCCCCGCGGCCGCTCGCCGCTACCAGGCTGTGCCGGTGGCCTACCTCGACGAGCGCACGATCCTGCTCGCGATGGCGGACCCGAGCAACATCCTGGCGGTCGACGACGTCGCGATGATGACCGGCCTCGAGGTGCAGCGGGCGGTCACGTCGCGCGAGGACATCGACACGCTGCTCACGCAGCTCAACAAGATCGACGACGCGATCCAGGACGTGCCCGAGGAGGACCCGGACGAGATTCAGGTCACCGACCTGCGCGAGTCCGCGGACGACGCGCCGGTGATCAAGCTCGTGCACTCGATCATCGCCGACGCCGTGCAGCGCGGAGCATCCGACATTCACTTCGACCCCGCCGAGCGCGAGACGCGCGTGCGCTTCCGCATCGACGGTGTGGTGTCCGACTCCACTACCGTGCCGCGGCGCATGGTCCCGGGCGTGGTGTCGCGCATCAAGATCATGTCGGACCTGGACATCTCCGAGAGCCGGCGCCCGCAGGACGGCCGCATGGGCCTCAAGGTCGACGGTCGCCAGATCGACATCCGCATCCTGACGATGCCCACCGTCGACGGCGAGTCGGTGGTGATGCGCATCCTCGACAAGGAGAGCGTGGTGATGGACCTCGACGCTCTCGGCATGCAGGACGACGAGCGCGCGACGTTCGAGAAGGCGATCGGCCGCAGCTACGGCGCAGTTCTCGTCACCGGTCCGACAGGTTCAGGCAAGACCACCTCGCTGTACGCGGCCCTGGGCTCGCTGAACACGCCGGACAAGACGCTGATCACCATCGAGGACCCTGTCGAGTACCACCTCGAGGGCGTCAAGCAGGTGCAGGT
>Ga0070683_100004715_pt1 | contig 11272 bp, 24 predicted proteins | sample KBSC713LmetaG_FD_64662 | JGI IMG/M metagenome (GOLD analysis project Ga0070683, IMG submission 64662) | Corn rhizosphere microbial communities from Kellogg Biological Station, Michigan, USA - KBS C7.1-3L metaG | ecosystem: Host-associated > Plants > Roots > Rhizosphere ...
TCCTTGAAGACGTCGAAGTAGCAAACCGGCGTGTCGTCCATAGGATGGCCGGACGTACCGTGGTATGCGAAGACGTTGGCCTGTCCATCGTCGCTGTCGTCGCTCGGGTTGAAGTACAGGAACTCGGGCTCGCTGCCCTCGCGCTCGCAGATGTAGCCGACCATGCCGTTCTTGATGAACGGCGTGAACGTGACTTCGCTACTCTCGTCGCGCGTCTGCTGCTGGCGGAACTGCTGCATTGATGACCTCTGCTAGTTGAAGTGGTGGCAGGGCGATCCGTCCCAGTGACACACCTGCATGTGCCTGATGGAACCGAACCGCTGTGTGGCGTAGCCGTGGTATCCGACCTCGCCTGTCTGCTGTGCGCCCCGATAGATGCGGGCGATGATGAGTGGTGCGGTGTGCATCTAGTACCTCCCTCGACGGCGCTTGCCATTGAGTCGTGATGGATTGCCAACGCTCTTGACGTAGCGAATGCTAGGCCGTTCGCTGAGTGGCTTGTCCTGGGTTGGCCGGTTGTAGTTCGCGGGCTTCTCGCCGGCCTTGCGGATGGTGCCACCAGCCATGACGATGAACTCGCGCATGACCTTCTGCGTCTGTCCCTCCTCACTGGCAAGGTCGAGCAGCGAGGCGCCTTCCTCGTACGCCTCGCGTAGCTCCTCCGGTGTCCTACGCCGTGATAGGGGTGCCATCGGGCAGCGCCCTTGTGTAGTGCTTGCGGTGACGGGGAAGGTCGGCGTAGTCCTTGCCGCCAATGGCGACAGTAGATGGCGTAATGAGACAGCCAGCGTGCGAGTAATCCCAGTCCACCACGTAGCTCTTGAACTTAGGCCGGTTCAGCCAGTCGTAGAGAACGTGCACGTCAGCGAATTGCGTGGCGTACATGCCGCCCCACGACAAGTGAGCGATGAGCACGGGATCGAAGTCAACGATCTTGGCATAGCCACCGGACGCCAGCCCGTCGTACTTCCAACCCTTGACGGTGAAGCCGACACCGACGTGCGGATGCACGACATCGCCCGCCCGCCGCAGCAGCCAGCCAAGATTGGTGACCTCCTTGTCCACGGTGCCATCGGCGTGCAACACCAGACACGACCGATACCCCGTGGCCAGCAGCGTGTTGATAGCGGTGTGCTCGCGAGCGATGCGGCTTCTCAGTGTCTCCATCATGACCTCCAGTCTGCGGGCCAGCCGAAGCTGACCCGCAATCGTCGTCGTTGCTTACTATGCGGCGGGGATGAGGCGCTTGCGCAGGTACTTCGTGAGGTCACGCTTGATCGAGTCGGTGCCCACCAGGCGATGCCCCATCATGCCGGTCTCGGGGTTCATGCCGAGATGGATGTAGATGCCGGCATCCTGGTAGCCGCGCTCGCGCAGAGCGTTGACCAGCAGCGAGGGCACTACGTACTTGTCCTTCATGTGCATATCCAGGTGCTCGACGTTGCCCGCCGCCTCGCCCATCGGCATGCCATCGTCGGTGACCAGCGCACAGTACCAGCAGTCACCGCCGCTCGGCATCGGTACGTAGCCCGCCTCCAACTGACTGACAGCGTAGTTGACGAACTTGTCGATGCGCTTGCGCATGCGCTGGATCTTGCGCTCGTGGGCGTCGAGCTTGCGCTGCTCGGACTTACTCGGGCGGAAGGCATAGCCATCGCTGTCAACCTTGATGCCGTCGTAGAACAGCACCCGGTTGCGCTCCTCCCACTCGCGCACCGCTCGGCGCTGAGCCTTGACCTCGCGGAACTCCTTGAGGTATGCCTCTCGCCAAGCGTCGGCGTCGCCATAGCGCTCGATGCATTCGACGTAGCCCTTCCACGACGGCGTGTCAATCTTGTAGTCACCGTAGTAGTACCGGTGCCACTCCCAGCGCGCCGCCTCGTACTGTCGGCAGTGCGGACACTGCTTGTACTCATAGTCCTGCTCACGGCCCTCGAAGATCCAGGAATCGCTGCCCCACTGGATGCGCTCGATGCCGGCGATGTGGGCCATGACACGCGGCCCGCTGCCGTCGCTGTAGTAGCGCAGGCTACGGTGAACGCTACCGATCGGCTGCGGGCGCCACTCGTAGATGGCCTCGATGTCCTGGTAGGGATCTTCGGTGAACGTGCCCGCTCGGCAAGGCATCGTCTGAACCTTGCGCTCGCGATCGGTACTCACGAACACGAGGTAGCCGTCATCCATCTTGACGGGCTCAGACCCGGGGTCGCCATCCGTCATGGTGAACGGGCGCGGGATGGTGCGGCTCGTCCACTCGGGCCGGGGGTCGTCGGGGTCCGGCTGGAGGTGGACATACCACGTTCCTCGCTCGGAGAAGACGTGGCTGCTGCCGTAGGTGCTGATCCTGTCCATCGTCGTCGGCGTGTTCCAGCCGCCGTTGGCGAGCGTGGCGGTACCGTCGGCGTGTCGGGTGACAACGTTGGTGGCGTGCAACTTGACGCGGTAGCTCGTCGTTGGTCCGTCACCGTCCTGGTAAAGCCTGGTGTTGCGGGCAAGCGGCTTGCCCTGCTCGGGGTAGCGCGCCGTTGCGAAGACGTCGCTCAGATAGCCAAAGCTCTGCATGTGACCTCCAGTAGTTAGTGATGTCGTCCGTTGGACGTTGAGGTTTGAGACTGCGGGATGCTGCGGGTACTAGCTAGCAGACCGTCAACACTCGGAGCGTACAGTCGGCGTAGAAGCCGATCTTGTGGTAGGCATGCTCGATGCCGTTATCACGCGCCTCCTCGTGACCGCTGAACTCGTCAGCAATGAGCACATCGCCCCAGCCCGGACGATCCAGCTTATTGACCGTCCACTCGTCAGTGATGAAGTTGCGGGCCAGTGGCTCGGGATAGCGAGCGAAGACGAGATACTTGGCAAGATCAGCAGTCATTACAGAGCCACCCCCACGCCAGTGATGGTGAACTTGCCCGATGACAGCCGCTTGACCGTGGCCGCGCCCTCATGGCTGCCACTGCCGTCCATCGACATGACGTCGAAGGTGCAGGAGAAACGACGGGCCGAGCCGTTGCGATAGCACTCCGTCGTGTCCATCCGCACGTAGCCGTTGGGCAGGTTGACGTCGAGGAAGCGGTCGAGAGCGCGCTCAGCACCCCGAGCCGGCGACGTTGCTGCCTGGGTGGCGGGCACGAACGACAGCATGGCGGCTGCCGAGAGCGCACCGACAAGGATATTGCGAATCATGTTGTGACCTCCTTAGTTGTGGCTGAACTGAACGATGCGCCAGTACGGTGTGTCGCGTCGCTTGCGATCATCCGGCCAGTCGGCTGTCAGCAGAACTGTCGTCATGCCGTTGGAATGGCCGGTCTGCGTCTTGATTGGGAGAGCCTGCATCACTCCTCCATTCCTAGCTGCTCACGCAGCGCCCGGTTCTCTGCCTCCAGCGCCTCTGCCCGATCGCGCCAGCAGCGATCGCGCTCTGCCATGTCACGCTCCATGGCGATATCTGCTGCCTCCCAATCCTCCTCCGTCCAGCCGATCGTGTCTTCGGCGGTGAAAGACAGGGCGTTAGACTCACGCAGCGCAGCATCGCTGTCGAACCGCTCAGTCCAGAATGGGTGATCGTGGTAATCCATGATGACCTCCAGTCAGTCTCGGTCGATACCGTCGTGGCCGCAGCCGATCTGGCCGCAGCTATGGCAGTAGTCGTCGTCTTCGATCTTGGTCAGATCATCGACATCCACCATATGCTCGCGATTGTCGCCGACCATGACAACGATTGCCCGATCGTCGTGCGGGAAGTCGAAATACTCGTCCAGATCGAAGTCATAGTCGCGCTCGATGTAAGGCCACTGCTTGACCCACACAGCGATACCGGGCCAGCCGTCCACTCGGTAGCGCCCGTCCATGTCGATGTCAGTCATCGTGTCACCATCCCTCCGTGGCGCTTGACCTCGACAGCCGTCGTCTTGCCCCACTCCACGAACTTGCGAGCGGTCATCGTGCCACCTTCGGGCCGACCTTCGGCTGCGGCAGGGACGATGCCTTGCGCAGTCGGCGCGCGGCCTCGACGTCGGCGTTGTGCGCCCGCTGCTCCTCGGCGCGGATGTGTGCGGCCAGCGCGGCAAAGCTCTTGAAACGATCCATGATGACCTCCAGTCGTCAGTGTTGTCGGGGATGAGCAGTTTATGGTCATACTCAGGACCGTTGACTACTCGCTGATGGGCCGGCGATGCCACCAGATGAGCGCATCGCTCTTGTCGAGCAGCCGCTCGTTGAAGGTCGCGTGACGTAGGGACCAGCGATCCGTCTTGACCCACACGATGAACTGCTCGCAGTTGGCAGGGATGTAGCGCTCCACGATGGCATCCGAGTACCAGACCTCAGTGTCCTCGATCCACGCGCGTGCCTCCTCCTCCGTCTGCACGTTGAGGAGGAAGACGATCCGCTCATCACGGGTAATGGTCTGCATTGCTGACCTCCAGTCAGTCCGTCGGTTTGATCGGGTGATCCCGGCAGTCTAGCTGCTCGTGACGCCGGATGCAAGCCCCATGCACTATTGACGATTGCCGAGCGGGTAGCGGCGCCGACCGACAAGGCCAGCTAGCACTCTCCTAAGCCACACTCTCACCTAGTGCTAGGCTCAGCAATCGTCAATACTGCGGGCAGTTTATGGTGATGCCCAGCACCTTCCGACTAGGCGGCGGTGACCGTGATCTTGACGCCGCCCGGTCCGCTGCGCTCCACGCGAACCTTGACCTGCGCGGCGGCGGCGATGGCCGTGCCCTCGATGGCCTTGTTCATCAGGTAGACCGCGCCGAGCCCCTTGACGTCCCCGTGCTCGTTGAAGCGGACGGAGTTCTTGGGGTCGGTCTCGTGGCGGGTGAACGTCCCGAGATCCACCGTCTTCTGGCCGCCGTCGAGCAGCGCCAGCACCTCGTTGCGGACGTAGGCGCCGGTGATGAGCGGGTTCTTGACGCCCTTCGGCTTGAACTGCACCGAGTTCTTCTTGGGCTCGGCGTTCGTCAGGATGACGGACACCGACTTGCGGGTGCGCCCCTTCGGCTCGCTGGCCTGGCGGGTGCGGGCCGGCGCCGTCTTGGGCTTGCTGCTGGTGCGCTTGCGCCCCGTGGTCTTGGCGGCGGCGTTGGCGGTGCGGGTGGACATGGAATCGACCTCCAGTCGATCGGACTGCTTACCCGAGTCGGTCGGGCTACCGTGCTGCGGAACGTCAATGCAGGGGAAGAACTTGAAGTCGAATAGGTAATCGGCTCCAGTCTCATCCTCCTGCATGATGCCGTTGTCGTAGATGGCCTCTGCGACCTCGACGTCATTGCCGACATTCACTACGTAGGGCTCGTGGCCCCGGTAGAGCGGTCGGCGGGCAAGATCCTTGCAGTCAGGATGGTGGACATGAAATGTCTCACCCGTCGTGCGCAGATTCGGCCCAAGAATGGCGACTCTCATGGGATGTAGCGTACCTCCCAGTTCACGAACCGCTGTCCGTGATAGTGACGGATGAGGAACCCGTAATCCCTGAAGGGCGGGCGGTAGTCGCAGCAGTTCATCGGTAGCGGACCACCGATCGGCCGCTCCTCGTCGTCGTGACGACAACCGGATGCCCCGAGCACTTGCCAGGCTCGGGCGCCGAGAACTTGCGGGAGAGAAGTTGGACCATTAGTGGTAGACCTCCAGTCGGGAACCGAACGGCACGCGGATGGTAACGGGGTCGAGCGCCATGTCTAGCGCGAGGACGACGATGTCGCCCGTAGTGCTGTCGGGGTTGAGAACCTGCATGATGCAGAAAAGCTGCTGCCCATCGACCTCGACATCGTCGCGGTTATTGCCAACCACACGGGCGCAGATCATCGTCCCTGCACTGTTCGCTTGAACTTGCGCTGCTGCTTGCGCTGGATCGTCTGCTGCTTCGTCATGATCGTTGTCCCTCCAGGACTGATTTTGCCGGTTACCGACGCCGCATGGACGCCGGGACTGCTGCGAGCGCGAGAATCTTACGCTCACGCACCGTTTCCTGCCATCCTGCGACGCTGCGGCGGACTACCATGAGGGAAGGCCCGGAAGATCGTCGTCGTAGCGGCTATCGAGCGCGGGGATGCCGATCGAATCGTCGTAGACCCACGGGTTCCAGCAGGCGCCGAGCGAGGTGTAGCGGAACGGCCGTGCGAAGATGCGGCCATCGTCACAGTAGATGCTGTTGTCCTGCACAAACCGGCGATGCATGAGCTTGCCAACGTCCACCCCGAGCCGGCGGGTCAACATCCCCAAGTTCGCACGGTTGCAGCAAATGACCTCCCAGTAGTTATCTCCAGCCTGGCGCCAAGCATCGGCCAAAGAGGAAGCCCAGAAGCCCTCAGCGAAGTAGGTGGTCCCGTCACAGTCCGTATCCGAACCGAATGCGATATATGCCTGCATTGTCTATCTTCTCCGTCTTGTGTGTTGTCACGACAGCACTACGTACGATCACTCGAATCTTTGTGCATTCCTGCACAAACTCACCCTGCCTGTTGACATCCTACTGCCCCGCTCCTTTGCCTTTCTTCTTGCAGAGCCCTCCCCGTGAGTGTCAGGACTGACGACGATTTACAGGTACGTAGGCGTCATCACTGGTGACGAGCGAGTCCCAGCCGATACGGGCCAGAAACATGTACCTACGTAGTGCAACATTGATGTCTCCAGGAGCGTCATCCTGGAAGTGCACGTCTGACAGCAGCGATGTCATGCGTCGCGCTCCACGTATCCGGCCAGCGGCCGTGCCATCTGACGGGCAAGCTCACGGGTGCGGGTACGGTCGATCGGCGTTCCGGTGTGATCGAACACGATCCAGGGGCGGGCAGCCTGCCGCTTGGCGCTGCGATCCTTCGGGCGTGCGATCTTCCCGCGCTTGGGGGTCGTGTGCCCTAGTTCTGGCGCCGGCCCGAGCGGTGCGCTGCGGCCATTCTCCCGCCGATCCCTACGGGTGCCCGTCTTGTCGGCAGGGTTGATGGTGCCGACCGTGAGACCGGATCGGCGCTCCACGCGGATCACCGCAGGGGCGGATGCGTGCAAACGGCATCCTTTTGTGCTCTTGCTCGTCAGCATTGCTCCTCCTACCCAGCGAAGCTAAAGCGCTGGTTCATGACGGCCCGGACCTCGCGCGCCTCGCGCGAATCCATGTAGTCGTTGTACTCCTCGCGCTCGCGCAGGGCGGCGACGCGACGGGCATCCTCCACCGATCCGATGGATGCCACCATCGGGCGGGGATCGAAGGTGCGCTGAGTGGTCGGCATCAGATGTACCGCACGTCGGCGTTGTTGGCGGTGCCGGTCTCGTCGTAGACCTCGTGCTCCCACTCCTCGTGCATGAGCAGGGTGGGCGTGTCGAACTCGACCGCGCGGGTGCGATCGTCGGTGCTGATCTGCTGCTTGCGCTGCTTGCTCTTGAGTGACATTTGCCCTCCAGGCATCGTCAATGGTGACACAGGAGCTCTGTGCCTTTGTGCAGGGTGCTACATGCCCGTGGATAGGACTCGAACCTATCTCAAACTCCACGCTGCGCTAGGCGCACGGGCTACCTACGGTTTTTTCTCATTCAGGTTCGGGCGCACCGTTCACCTGCCCCTACCGGGGACCGACAGTAATAGGCACATCTAGCCGATTAGGTCGCACTCTGCCCAACCCTCCGCTACTTTCAATCCGCCATGCATCCTCGCGATAGGGCATCCCTATGCACGCATCCGCACCGATCTACTCGTCAGCATCATTCCGGGCAGCCGTAAGCTAGCCGTTCCTGCCGTGCGCGTCGCCTCATCACTACTGCCGTTCGCTCATGCTCATCATTGCCCGCCGTTAGCCTCCCCCGCCCGAGCAGTCGCCGGATTGCATGCGTGCATAGCGTCATGCACGTTGCTGGGTTGAATGGAGGGTTCGCGTCGGATGTGAGCATTAGGTACTAGACCATCTGACTCGGGTCATCCGCTGCCACCTGCCTATGTGCCGCATGCGCTGTCAACGCACGCCCATACGACCCGCTCTAGAGTCCTGCCCGGTGCCTACTCTCCCCGCATGCGCTTGCCTCCCAAGACGGTAGGCGGGAGCCCACTGTCCAGGCTTGCTGCATCGGGTGACCATCGGCCACCTTGATTCTCGACCCACTGCGCATACACCATGATCGCCATTGCTGACGCCCATCGTGCGAGCGGGCTAGAACGGATCTGTCTCGCGCAGGGGCTTGGGTCCTCTGAGCGATCCTCGCGCTAGGTACGACCGGCGGTTCACCGCGCAAGCGAGCTTGCTGGAATCCGGGGCGCGTTGCCCGGTGCCACTAGACCATCTAAGCACATCATCGTCACCGCTGTCAAGAGGCTTGACACCTTTGGCCGTTTGTCCGACTAGCGCTGATCACGTAGGCAATAAAGGCCCGTGAGGCGCCAGCCCTATGGACTGACCCGGTGTCGCCTCTGGCTTCCGGCGACAAGAGGAACTAAAGCACACCGCTCGGCGAGATGCAAGCAATGTTGACATTGTGGCACGTTGCCGCTCATCCCCTTCCCTTTCCCGCGCGTAGGCGCCGCTCGCACTGCTGACGCTCCGCCGGCCTGTGCTTGTGACCGATCGTTACAAATTGGACGAGCTCCGCCGGCTGTCATGTTGACAGTGATGATCGTGTCATCAGTGATGATCACCCCCACCCAGATGTGTTGTGCATCACCGCACATTTTGGGGCCGGCCATGTTGTAGCACTGTTTACACCCGTGAGGCAAAAATATGGATGCACTGTTTACACCTACGAGGCAAAATAATGAATACTGTCATTAGGAGGCCGTGGGGCACCCTGAATCAGTGGTGTTGTCATATCGAGCGGGACCCATATCGGGTGATCGCGGGCAAATACTGGCGGTTTGCGGGGTGATCGCGGCTGTGCTAGCCTGGCGGGCTGAATCGAGAGCTAGGAGGCCGGCTGGTGGCAAGAAAGAGCAGCAGGCAGCGGTTGCACGACGAGGTGGCCATGACCGCCGAGGAACGACGTCAGCGCTGGACCGATGAGGCCGAGATCAAGGTCGATGTACCTTCGCCCGAGGAGATCTTGCGCTTCGTGCGCTCGATCGAGGTCATGACTGAGGGCTTCTCGCAGGCAATGACTGAGCTGGCTGCACATATGCGTGTAACAGTCGCCCGCTTGGAGGCGCTGAATATCGACACCGATGATGACGGTGAGCAGTCGCCGCCTGGCATTCATTTGCCCTACAAGATCGGTGAGCGTCTACATCTACGTGGTGGTGAGTCGTTGTCGGGTCTTGATGTGCCCAAGGGATTGGTTGTCGTCGATGATTACATGATTCGTGATCAGCAGCCGATTTGGGTCCGCTTCTACTACCCGCCGCATCTGAACAATCCCCAGAAGCTGGGCATGGCTCAGCTCACGCTCGAAGACTTCCAGGATATGGTCGTCAAGGACGTGTCATGAGCACTTACACAGAAGAACAGGTGCACGCCATCCTCATGTACGGGCGCCTGGAGGGAGCGCCGCCGACTGTGACCGAGGTCGTTGACGATCTTCGCCGCAATGGCAAGTGGCCGACGTATGCTGTGGAGGGCCGGCCGTGCGATCAGTGCAACGGAACACGCGAAGTGATCGTGTTCCAGGACGGGTCGGAGGACGGCGTTTGGAGTGCTCCAGCCCCGTGTGGTTTGTGCTCCGGTGCTGTGGGGGAGCGGTCGGACGCTGCATGCAGTGATCCAAACTGTTCGTACCGCGCCGAGGTGGCGGCGGGCTACTACGTGCGTGCGGATGCTGTGGGGGACCGGCCCTGTACCTGCGACGGCACGGAGAGTGTCGATGCCGTCTGCGCTGAGCAATCTCCGGTCGGCCGGTGGGTGTGTTCGCACTGCAAGCGACCTATCTCCGGTCCGGGTGCTGTGCAGTCACCGGGGCAGGGGGAGGATCGGCCGTCGTTTCGCGATGTCCTCAATCCGACCGGCGCTGCACTTCGTAAGGCTGAGGCTGAGGTCAAGCAGCTACAGACTCAGTGCAACGAACTGATAGCAGCGCTCCAGGACATCAGTACCGGCGACAACGACCCGAACCGCATGAAGACGCGCGGTGCCCAAGCATTGCGTAGCGTGGGTGTTTGGTGACAATAAGAGCGACAAGACCGGATCTGATTCGGCTTCGTGACGGGAGCAAGCTCCATGGCTAAACAGAAGAGAGACGAAAGCATGCACGACACGAGCCAGCGCGTTCTGCGCTCGGCTGTTGTCAGCATCGATGAGTCAATCAGTGAGCTGCGTGAGACCTTGGAAGGATTGACCGGTATTCGCGCCATGGTCGAGCAGGGGCGTGACATCGCCAATCGTGACAGCGATAACGATCCACATGATCCCGTTATCGGCCATCCTCTCGTGCAAAAGCTGTTCGAGGCGCTGGACAGAATCGCTATGGGCGACGAGGTTCAGAGCGGTATGATCGCTCGTGAAGTTCTCGTTGCCACCAAGTTGTGGAATCCCCCGGAGGAGGCGTCATGAGACGACCGGTAGTTGTCATCCTTCTTGCCGGCGCGCTGTTGAGTGGCTGGGCAGAGCCCGCGTTCGCCAAGAGTGAGCCCAAGGCAACAATGGCGATGGACCCGCCCAAGCGATCTCGGGACGTGTGCCCCGGTGGCGGATCGTGGGCAGGACGACCGCACGGCTTCGGGCCGATCAGTTGGGAGACGGGCACCGTCGAGCTGGACTTCATCGAGGCGCAGTGGGCGTGGGATATCGAGCAGGTGCTCGGCCCGCGCGCTCTGGACTACTCGGGCAGCTACATCACGCGCCGCGTCCGCAGCGACCTACTGCTCGGGGAGGTGTGGGTGTCGGGGCAGTTCATCACCAATGCTGAGCCCGGGGAAGCGCAGGCGCCAAAGGGTAAGGTCGTCGTGATGGCGCAGCGTTACTACATCTACCTCGGCGAAGGCCGCTGGCCCGAGCACAAGCAGAACTGGAACTGCCGCACATGGGTGCAGCCCGACCAGCCTGACCAGTCGTTCTACGAGGGGCACGAGTGGATCGATCGCTCGCCGCCCAAGCCGTTCGGTGGCGGCGACTTCCCGCACCCGGACATGCCGGACGGAATCGAGCCGCCCCAATGACCACTGTCAACCTTGATGAGCTAGATGCGGCGGCGGGCGAGTGGCTGTCCGTGCAGAGCTTGCTCATGTCTGCGGCAACCGTTGCCTACACCACAGCCGTGTCAGGTGACTCCAACATTGACAAGCGATTCGCTGAGGCGTGCGAGCGTGTCGCTCTGCTGCTGGGCAAAGCGCGCGATCCCGAGGCCGGGTTCCGAGGCACGAACG
>Ga0070683_100004717_pt1 | contig 11268 bp, 22 predicted proteins | sample KBSC713LmetaG_FD_64662 | JGI IMG/M metagenome (GOLD analysis project Ga0070683, IMG submission 64662) | Corn rhizosphere microbial communities from Kellogg Biological Station, Michigan, USA - KBS C7.1-3L metaG | ecosystem: Host-associated > Plants > Roots > Rhizosphere ...
AGGTATCGCACCGGGATGTGAAAGTCGCGGCACGCGCGCTCGTACATATCCACGAGGTTCTGCGGAACCTTCGAGAAGCGGGCATCCGGGGGAGAGAACGGTTCGGGCGTGTCGCCGCTGGCGATCGCCGACGCCGGGATCGTACACGGGTCGCCGGCAACCGGTGGGTCCACCTGCTCCGCAGGTGCCGGTGCCGCACCCGTGTCCGTTTCCGCCTCGATCGGCGCGACGTCCGCAGGAGGTGGGTCCGTCGCGGCCGGCGTCGGGGCCGGGCCATCGACGCGTTCGACTTCAAACACTTTGTGAATAGCACCGGAGGCATCGACGCGCAGGGTGAAGCTGTCACCCGCGTACGTGCGCGGCGTGCTCGCCCATGCGAAGGTAGCCCCGAGGAGGAGCGACACGCCGATCGTGACCGCAATGGAGGTTCGCATGATGTTGGTGTAACGGGAGGGAACGACACGACGAGGGAAGACGCTCATGCACGGGCTTTGGAGATTGGGGATCGCAGCAACCGGGCCGGGAGGTGCTTCTTCGGTCGCTACGCCAGGAACCGTACCGGATCACCGCTCCCCCGCCAATGCTACGACGCAGCGTTTTCGGCGAGGTTGTCCAGGTTCGGCAGGTCGTACACGCGCGCTCCGTTTCGGAGATACGCGCGCTCGAGCACATCGCCGTGCGGTTTGTAGACGCTCTCGATGATCTCCTCGACATCGCCGCACGCGTCGGCCGAGGAGATGCGGTACACCCATGGGCCATGCACGACTTCTGTGGGAGGCAGGATACGGACCGAACTACAGCCCGACGCGCCCGCCCACATCGTGAAGAAGGCGAGGAAAATCGTCCGCATCCGTTCAGCGCGTTGCCTTCTGCACCCGGACCGCCGGTTTCGCCGTCAGGCGATACAGGAACAACTGCGGATCACGTTCCGAGCGTTTGATCGCGAAGGTGTAGCCGTCATTCCGCAGTTCCTTGATGCGCGCGCCGTAGCGGAACCCGCCCGCACGCGCGAGTTCGCGCGCGGAGTGGTAGCGGCGATCCGTGAGGAGCGCCAGGATGCGCAGTTTCTTTGTCGTTGGCATCATGCGGATAGTGGGTAGATGAAAGGAAAATCGCATTCGTATCTTGGGGCGTTTATAAGGTTTACGGCTACCACATCCCTAGCTCGGACGAGCGAACTCCCGATCCTCACGAACTGTTCGCCCGACCCCAGCATGTCTCGGAGGTTCTGTAGCACTTCACCGTCGGTCTGCGTTCCGCCTTCCGCGAACGGGAATGTCAACTCTTCACCGTTCTTGAGTGTGAGGCTGACGCCCCACTTTTTGTGCTTGCTCATTGCTTTGTTGTTGGTGAGTCAAATGCTGATTTTCGTCGTTACGATCGAATGAGTACCAGTGCGAGCACCACTCCCACAAACCACGACGCTAACAGCAGCAACGTGGTGACGATCGCGAGCGCAACGCTCACCACGGTGTCCAGTTCTGTCTCGCGTACATACGCCTGATAGAACACGGCCACCGCAAATATCGCTGCACCCATCAGGAGACTGTTGAGAAACCAGATCATTCTGCTGTGGGGTAGAGGAAGGTCGTCACGGTTTCGGGGCGCAGATGGCTCCGCGTCCCAACCGTCAGCGGGCGCGGCCAGTTCGATTCGATCACGTCGAAGCTCTGGTCTCCGTAGACGTCCGTGACGACGGCGACATGGCCCCAGGTCGCGAAGATGCCATCCGTGAAGACCGCTACCGCGTTCACGCGGGGTGTCGAGCCGGAGGCGATGCCGGCTGCGGTCGCGAGCATCGGCCAACTCTTCGCGTGGCGCGGTGGGTCACCGGGAGCACGAGGGAAGTAGAAGCCCGCGAATCCGGTCCGCTCACGAACGGTCCGTGCGGCGAACTCGGTGCACTGCCCGTGGGGGTAATCCGGTCCCGGTGCCGCTGCGAGGTTCGTGGGAACCTCGCCTGCGGACCAGTCGTCCACGCGCTCGACGTCGAAGGGCTTACGGGACGCAGCGAGTGCTACGTCCCCGCCGGCTGAAAAGCGGTCGAGGTGTCGACCTTGATCGGGCGCGGGTCGCGAACACCGCGGTTCGCCTCCGCCACCATCGCGGCGTCGACTTCTTTCTCGCGCTCCACGAGCGTTCCGTAGCGTGCTTCGAGTTGCTTGAGCGTCGCTTCGTGCGTCTCGATCTCGCTCTTGATGCGGCCGCGTTCCGCCATGATGGCCGCCTTCTCGCGCGCGAGCCCGCGCATGGGGTCGGTGATCGTTCGGTAAGCGTAGAAGCCACCCACCAGGGCGGCGATCACGAGTACCACGCTTCCGACGAGTCGGACGCGCGCACGCATCGTGCCCTGCGCGACGTAGACGACCGGATGCTGCTCTGTCTCTGTCTGCTGCATAACGAGTGTGTTGGTGTTACCATGACGCGCCCGCACCGCCGCCTGCGCCGCATCCCACAACCGCATGATGCGTGTGGAACGCGTAGGCGTAGCCACTCCCGAAGAAGAGAGCTGCGGCGAGGAGCGCTTTGAGGAGTGCCCACATACCGGCGTGGGCTACCGGTGCACCTGGACGACATGCGGACGATCTTGCGTCCCGACGTCGATCCGGTGCACGTGCGCGCAGAGGTACAGAATGCCGAAGACCGCTGCCGCGATGATGATGTAGCTTCCGAAGTTCTGTTGCTGCATCGTCGTCGTGTTACGAAGTCCGCGTCTTCCGTCCGCGCTTCGCCCGCGTTGATGCCGCTTCGTCGAGGTCCGCGTAGTGCTGGATGCTCCGGACACCGAGTGCCGAGATGGTCGCTGTGGCGATCAGCAGGAACGCGAGCCATCCGCGCGCGTCACGCAGCGCGGTGAGCACGTCCTGCGACCAGAGCACGAATGCCCACGTCGCCATGATTGTCAGCCCGGCGCAGATTGCGCGATCGCGCGTTCCGAGCGCGCTCCAGCACAGCGCGAGACACAGTGCCGGTCCGACCGCGAAGATGAGCGCGACGCTAAGGGCGCACGCGATCCAGAGCAGCGTTACGAGGGTAAGAACATCCATGAGGGTGTGATTAGGAGAGGAGTGCCGCAAGGAGTTCCGCGCGCTCCTGCTCGAAGCGGCGGCGATCCACCTGCCGGCGCGGCATCCGGCAGATGTCCAGACTGATGATGACGAGGACGACGATTGTGACCGCCGCGCCTCGTCCGACTTCCATCCTTACCGTTGGCAGCAGGACCAACGCGCCGAGGATGCCTGCCAGCGCCGTGAAGACGCCGGTCGGGAGCACCCACAACGGCGTGACACGGTGGCGTCGGTAGCCCCGGAGGGCGATGCCGATCGCGGCGATCGAGGCGCCGGCGTAGATGACGGCCGCCACGCTACTGGCGGTGTTCGATCGCGCCGCACGCGAGGTCTTGGCAGACCCGCACGCGGATCTTCCTGACCGCTCGTTCGCGAGGAAGCCGGTTTGGCGTCGGTTGCTCAATCGTACCGACGGTCGCGTAGCGGTGCCGATGGGGGCGAGCGTGTGTCATGGGAGTGGTGTTTACATGCTGTACCAGGACTCGGGATCGTTCATGTGTGTCGGTGTTAGGGATTACAAGCCGTGTCGAGCACGGAGGGCGCGGCGCATCGGTGCTACCCAACGAACACCGATCCGCGCGCGCACCCCGCGTTCGAGCGGGGGATCGATGCCTCTTCCCTCTACGCGGATGCCTGCTCGTGGCCTGGGCACCACACTGGGCAGAGGCCGGAGTTTTCGCATGTGAGCATCTGTCGGACCTTTTCGGTGCTCAACTCGTACTCCTTTGCAAGTTGGACAACCATGGCAGGGTGGGACATTCCTTCGCTGATCATGCGTACGGCTTGATCCACGAGTAGTGAGCACCGCTCATGCGTCAGCACGGTCCAGTTGTCTTCCTGATAAAACATCGTTTCATAGCCAATCGGTTCCTGGCATACGGCGCAACCCTGCGCAGCGAGCAATCGGTTAGGACCACAATCATGGTGGTCGCAGGCGTCGATGCACGGTCCATATTCCGTTCCCGGCGATGAGATGAATCCTGCTGCCATATCGATGAAGTGTTATTGGGTGGTCGACCGGAATACTTACCGCGTAATTGTCGTCGCGAGTGCGGCCAGGTGAATTTTGTCGCAACGCTTATCAAGCAGCGCCGCGACCATGCGCCGTGCATTCGCCACATTCGTCGTTCGCTGAAGCAGGGCAATGACGTCGCTGCTGCTCTTCGATGTGCGCACCTCCTCGCCGTCGACCAGCGTGGTGGTGTTAAGGGTCGTGTGGGGGACGCTCTGCACTGGTGCAGCAATCGCTACCCACCAGTGCTTTGCGCGCTGATCCGTGTTCGCCATATGCGTAGGGATTACAGGGGGAGGAATTCGTATCGACGCCACACGCACACATAACAGCGCGGGTGTGGCGGATCACCAGGGTTCCTCGCCGCGAGTCGCGTTGGAACTCGGTTCAGTCACAACGTCGATCGAGGGTTTGGCGGGCCTGGTGCTGGATTGTGAGGGGACACACCGTTACTGTGGTGCACTCTCACCCTACATGTCACTTCGCAACTGTGCAAGCGTCTTGTCAATCATTGAAGCACTGTTGTACGACGTGACCACACACAAGAGCTTTCTGACGCCATAAGTGTGGGTCGTAGGTGCGACGAATTACTGCTGGCGCCGTGCTGGAATCGACTTCTCGGCACCGTGATACGCGTAGAACCGCGCGCCGTCGCGCACGCCGACCTCGTGGAAGCCACAGACGCCGCCGTTATCGCAAATGCGCGTCGGTTTCCCCGCCATGACGATCTCGCGCGTTGGGCCACCACACGTATCGCAGCGGCCCAGCGCCTGCCGCTCCGCCATAACCGCGTGCTTGGCCTTGTACCGGGTTCGCTTGCGTTCGCCGTGCATCAGCCACACCGTGCCACAGCGAATCGACCACTGCAAGGCCACACCGGCGCAATCGCGCCCACCGCGTAGCCCGCGCCGTAGACGACGACCATGAGGCCAACCGCGAGGCCGCAGATGAGGCGGATCGCACGGAGCATCTATCGGCCCGTGATCCGGCGCAGCAGATCGGCCAGCCACTTCGTCAGCACGAGCCCGTTCGGACCGCCGAAGAGGCCCGAGAGCCAGCCCGAAATGCTGGTGATCTTGCCTTCAGATTTCAAGAGCGCGCCACAACCGAGCGTGACTGCGACCGCGACGAGGAGAACACCGAGGATGCTTCCCATGGGGGAGGGGGTAAGGGGGTCCGCCCTACGCTAGGCCGACACCACGGCCGCCGTCACGTCGCCCGTTGACCAGACATCCGCCACGGGCGGATGGTCGACCCGACCCGCAGACCTCGCGGTGTTCCCTTTCATCCCGCCACGCGGGCAGTGCGACCGCTGCCCCCACCACCCTGATCGGCGCACCGCGCCACCAACCAAGGAGGGACTCGTCATGCCCCAACCGTTGAAACTCCCGCAGTTGAACGTCGTCATGCTCTGCGGGCGGCTCGTCGCCGAGCCACATCCACTCACCGCCGCCGGCGATCGCGAAGGATCGGCATTCACCCTCGCCATGAATCGCTCGCCGGGCCGCGGCAAGCCGGCCATCAGTACCTTCGTCGACTGCATCTGCTGGGGCGACACCGCCAAGGCCGTCAACGCGTACCTCACCACGGGCTCTCCCGTGATGGTCACCGGCGCGCTCGCGCAGTACGAGAAGAAAGGCGCGAAGGGACCGGCGAAGAAGGCGCTGCAGGTCTCCGTCTCGGCCGTGCAGTTCCTCGCACCACGGCCGGATCAGCCCGAGGTCGATGACGAGCAGCCCACCTAGGGCCGCTCACACGAAGCACCCACGCGTTTGCGTGTCGGTGCTTCGTTGCTGTTGGGTGGGCGCTCCCTCCGCAAGAGCCTCGTCCGCAAACGCGAACTTGCCGAGCCCCGTGGGTCATGGGGCCATCCTCCTGCGAACGTGTCGTCCATCACCCATGGCGCGGCACGCCGTGTCCCAGGTCCGGGTGAGGAACCACCCCGCGCCCGCTGTCGGGGAGTGAGCTGTCGAGATTCGAGGTATGGCGGCCTCTGACGCCCACCACTGCCTATGCAACACGCTGATCCCCCGTGGCGTCATGTCTGGCGCGTTCGGAGGCATTCTGGTGATCCACGCTCGCAGCGCGGCATCGTCGCCGGCGGACGGTGGAATGTCTGCTCTACGCGATCACCGCGTGGAGCGCTCTTTGAAGCTCCTACCCTCACTCACTCATGCTCACGCATCACGGCTGGACGCACGTCCTCCTCGACAACGGCACCCCGATCGGCGTTGCCCGCGACGTCGAAGACATCCATGACTTCCTCCACGGGACGATCTGGCTCTTCGCGCATCCCGATCAGCCACCGACCTTCACGTCGCTCGGCTCGTTCGAAGTGCACGATGTTGCACACTGCGACCGCGCGGTCGTCCACGAGGTCGACGCCGAACTCGGCATCCTCGCCACACAGGCATGAGCGCCATGCCCGCACCGCCGCCTGCACGCGTCGTGCAGCGCGTTCCCCGCATCGACTGTCCGTCCTGTGTCGCCGAAGCGCGGAACGGGATTCTCTACGAGCGGGTCGTGACGAACGCCCGAGGGATGGAGCGCCTCTTCTGGTGCAACGTCTGCTCGTACGGCTACGCGATTCCGCTGCCGGCACGCGCCGAACCGAAGCGCCGGTCCAGTGCCATGCGTGCGCTCCTCCGCGACCCGATCATCCGCGTGCTGCTCTTCTTCGCCGTGCTCGGCGCGGCAGCCTACGCACTCGCAGCGCACTAGACGGTTTTCCACCACCGTCCACCACACAACGATGGACCCGGACGGCTCGGGCACGCACGCGTGCTCGACCGCCGGGCCACCGGATGCTTTGCGAACACAGAAGACCCCGCGCGGATGAGGCGCGGGGGTCTGCTCACACCCTTGCAAGGTATGCACTCCCCAGCGTACCCCTTCCCCAGCAGTGGTCAAGGTCTTGACCTTCGATCCGGGAAGCGTAGTCTGGGTTCTGCACACACCTCACCCTTGCATCCGATGCATCCGCGTCTCCCGCGACCGTCGATGTGCGCACTCGCTCCCGCGCGCACCTGATGGCGAACCCCCAACCCGACCTCCACACTCGGCTCTCCAACGAACTGCTCGACGCGCTCGCGACGTGCAAGTTCTCTGCGGCCGAAACGTCCATCCTGTTGGCGGTCCTTCGCCAAACCTACGGCTACAAGGTGGGCGGCAAGGCCGAGCGAACGCGGTATCTCTCGCTCCGACGGCTTGAGCAACTGACGCAATTGCATCGGTCCCACTGCTGCCGTGCGGTGAAGTCGCTGGCGCGCAAAGGCGTGCTCCTTGTCAGCATCGACGGGTCATCGCTCAAGATTGGCATCCAGAAGGACTACGATCAGTGGACGTGTCGGCGCGCACCCATCGAAACACGACGCGCACAGCAGCATCCGACCGTTGCCGAAACCGGCAACACCGTTGCCGAAATTGGTAACGTTGCCGAAACCGGCAACGAGCCGTTGCCGAAACCGGCAAGCAATAAAAGAAAACTATTAAAGAAAGTTGTTGTTGATATACGCGCGCGCGAAAAATCGCCGATCTTGCCGGACGCGATTCGCACCGCCGTTGAAGCGCATCTCGGTCCAGCGGCCTGGAACCAGACCATCCTCGCCACCATCCTCGGGCTCGTGGCGTCCCACGGGGAAGCCCATACGCTGCGCGCGATCGAATACGCGTCGATTCGTGCAGTAGAAGCCACGCGATTGCTTCCGTACGTCATGCGTGTCCTCGAGTCCGAGGCGGCGGTCGGCTACACGTGGCGTTCCATTCGGACATGGCACGACCGCCAAACACCGGCCAGCGCACCGGCGGTCGACCCCGAAACGGCATGGTTCGAGCGTCATCAGCTCTACCGCGTGCTCGACGGGTACGTGATGGTGCGTCCCGATCTCGTGCTTGCCGAAATCCGCAGGGCCGCCCCGCCCGCGTTCGATCTGACGCCGTACGGCATCCTGGAACAGCAACCACCGCCGTCGAAGGCCGAGCAACGCCGCCTCATCCGCCAGTTCGTGATGGACGTGACGGGCGAACGTCCTCCTGCCATCTCCCCCCCGTCGTATGCCTAGCAGTCGTGCCATCCCCCAAAACGTCGAGGCGGAGCAGTGCCTGCTCGGCTGCCTCCTCCTCGATCCGTCGACGCTCGCTGCGGTCACGGCCACGGTCATGCGTGATGCGTTCTACGTCGACGCGCACCGCCGCATCTTCGATGCGATCGTCGCGTTGGATCGGGATCATCGATCGATCGACCTCGTGTCGATCGCCGATCTCCTGCGGGATCGCGGACAGCTCGACCTGATCGGCGGTTCCTCGACCCTCGCCGGCCTCGCGGAGTTCGTGCCCTCGGCCGCGAACGTCAGCGAGTACGCCTCGATCGTCCACGAGAAGGCGCACAAGCGCGCGCTCATCCACGCGGGGACGGACATCGCGGCGCTCGGCTTCGACCCCGACCTCGCCGCACCCGACGCGCACGACCGCGCCGATGCGCTCCTCTCCGCTGCGCGCCGACTCGCGGTGCGCACGCGGGTCGACAGCCTCGGCGACGTGCTCACCGCGACCTACGATGGCATCGCAAACGCTCTGGACGGTGCCCCGCCGCGCTTCCTCCACACCGGACTGGCCGCCCTCGATGGCCTCCTCGACGGCATCGAGGCGTCAGATGTGGTCGTGCTCGCGGCGCGTCCCTCGGTTGGCAAGACCGCGCTCGCGCTCACTATCGCGCAGAACGTCGCGCAGACCTGCAAGCAGCTCGGTCTCTTCTCGCTCGAAATGAGCAAGCAGCAACTCGCGAACCGGCTGCTCGCCGCGTCCTCCGGCGTCGACGCCGCGAAGCTCCGTGCCCGCCGACTCGCACCTGCCGAACTCGACACGGTGCGCGATGCGATCGATCGGCTCCACAGCCTGCCGCTGCACATCATCGACACCTCGGGCGTCTCGATCGCCGACGTCCGCAGCTGCGCGCGGACGATGCGCCAGTCCACTGGCCTCGACTTCCTCGTGATCGACTACCTGCAGCTCATGTCCGGCAGCGACACGCGCAGTGGCCGTGTCGCGGAGGTGTCCGAGATCAGCCGCGGCGTAAAGGCGCTCGCGCGCGAACTCGACATCCCGATCCTGCTGCTCTCCCAGCTCAACCGCGCGGTGGAAGGTCGCGACAACAAAGTCCCGAACCTCGCCGACCTCCGCGAGAGCGGTAGCGTCGAGCAGGACGCAGACATCGTGCTCATGCTCTATCGCGACGACTACTACCGCGAGGACTCCGAAAAACCTGGTGAAGTGGAAGTCCACATCAAGAAGCACCGCAATGGGCCGACCGGCAAGGTGCTCCTCATGTTCAACAAGCACACGACACGCTTCCGATCGATCGACGCGTACCGCGAGCCACCCGATCAGCAGTCGCGCGCGGCATGACACACGACCTGACGCTCCACTTCGACGGTGCGTGCTCCTTCAACTGCGGACCCGACCACCCGATGTGGCTGACCACACGCGGCGCATGGGGCTTCGTCGCCTATGGGAAAGGCGGCCTGCCGCTCCACGAAGCGGCGGGCGTCATCGCGCCGACGAGTTCAAACATGGCTGAGCTCCGTGCGTGCCTCGAAGCGCTCCGCTGGGCCGTGGCGCGTGGCGTCCACGTCGTCCGACTCCGGGGCGATTCTGCGTTCGTCATCCGATTTCTGCAGGGCCGGAACCGCATCTCGCGCCTACCGCACCTCGCCCATCTGCAGTACCAGATCGCAACCGTCGCCGCCTGCCGCAGCGTCCGCAACCTCGATGGAACGCATCGCCTGTTGCTCGCCACCACGCCGGATGCCGGCCGCGTCGTCGTGCTCCCGCAGCACGTGGCGAGGACCAAGAACACCTACGCCGATCGGCTGTGCAGCGACGCGCTCACTCGGTCGTAACTCTTTTCACGTATCGCGCGATTGTCACGTAGCGACTACCACGGGCTGCTCCGACTTCCACGAGCACACGGTTCTGTCCGAGTATCGCGAGGTGTGTGTAGCGATGGTGCACCATCGCTACAACCATCGCCCGCTCTCCGTCGGCCGCTACGACCTGCATCTGTGACGGTGGCACTTCCAGCTTCGTCCCGTCTCCCCACCACACATTCAAGGCGATGCGCTCCGTCCGTTCCATGGGTGCGGTGCGAACGTACAGGCGAACGGTGTCGGAGCTGTCTCCCGCCAGACGGTACGGCTGGATCACCGGCTGCATCGGCCCGAAGACGAAGCCGTGCTCCGGCGTGTCCATGATCGGCGATGCTCCGAGGTCGACCACCTTCGCGATCACAACGCCGGGCGGTGCACTGATATCCACGCGCCCCACGCCGGGCAGCATGATCACACCGATGGGTCGCAGCCAGCGCAACACCGCTGCGTGGAGCCTTGGCAGCGGCAGCGCAAACGTCACGAGCAACATCGTCGCGATCGCGAGCAGCACGACACCGACCACCTTCCCACCGACGCGCGCGACCCGCAGCACCCGACGCGCCCACGGCACAATCCGCGGTGCCAGCGGGGAGCCCGCTGCGACGAGTCGCTGATGTGCCTCGGCGATGATCGCCACTTCTGCCTCACGCCGCTCCTGCGCCTCCCTCGCTGTGCGGAACGTTTCATCGAGCAGTGCACTCGTCCCTGACTGCTCGATCGTGAGCGGGCGTCCCGCGCGCGCGAAGCGTGCCCGAAACCCGTACTGCTGCGGGCGACCCGCCTTCCCTCGTGCCCCAGCCTGGAGCACACCAAACTGCACCTGCAGCCCGTCTGCGGGGTCGTCGTCAGCGTCGCCGTACCAGATCGGCTCATGGGTCTGCTGATCCGCGTGCTCACTGAACCGCGGCCGCAGTGACCCCGCATCCACGATGCCGCCTTTTCCGCGTCCGTTCGCGAGCGTCGCCCACGCATCGAGCGGTCCGCGAATCTCCTGCTCTCCCGACGCTCGTACCGTCCGGGCAAGGAGGTCGTACCCACGCCGAAGCAGGAACGGAAACGCCCCCCACGTCCGGACAGCGATCCTCGCCTGTCGCAAGACCAGCCGCTTCCTCCGCACCAGCGCCCGGTACGCGTCCTCGCGCGGCAACGTGTCCAGCACGTTATCACCGGCGTTCTCGCTCGCAGATCGTCCGGCTGATGCTGTTGCGTCACCAGAGAACGTTCTTTCGTGCCCCTGCCCGATTGCCCCCGAACGCCTCCGTAC
>Ga0070683_100004719_pt1 | contig 11266 bp, 13 predicted proteins | sample KBSC713LmetaG_FD_64662 | JGI IMG/M metagenome (GOLD analysis project Ga0070683, IMG submission 64662) | Corn rhizosphere microbial communities from Kellogg Biological Station, Michigan, USA - KBS C7.1-3L metaG | ecosystem: Host-associated > Plants > Roots > Rhizosphere ...
GATCGCGTGCGGCGGCAGCGGGTACACACCACGAACCTCGACGGTGTTCTGGACCGTGATCGCGGTGATCGCTGTCGCCCCGTGAACACCGCAGTACGCGAACGCCTTGAGATCGGCCTGGATGCCCGCGCCGCCGCCGGAATCCGAGCCTGCGATCGCGATCGCGCACGGCACTCTGCGTTGAGCGTTCATTCCGTCCGAGCATATGAAGAGTCACCGGCGCGCCACCCGCTGATACCAGCCGAGCGCTCCCGAGACGATCAGCCCGGCCACCTCGAGCTCACCGAGGGCAGAGCGGACGGCGCCGGCCGACATGCCGGTCCGCGCGGCGATCTCGCCGAGGGTCTCCCCCATCTCCACGCCGTCCAGTACGGCTCGCAGTCGCGGCTCCAGGGACAGTGCGTGGGATGAAGCGGCGTCGATCAAATAGGTGGGCGTGTTGCCAACCCCGTAGATCTCGTCGAGGACGTCCTTGGTACCTCGGATCGTTGCGGCGCCCTCGCGCAACAGCCGGTTGTTGCCGTCGGCTCGCCACGACGTGACATGGCCCGGCACCGCTCCCACGGTTCGCCCCAGGTCCGCCGCGAACGCTGCGGTGATCAAGGTGCCCGACGGATCCGCAGCCTCCACCACAACCGTGATTGCGCCGAGCGCGGCCATGATCCGATTCCGGGCGGGAAAGCTCCAGCGGAACGGGCGGCAGCCAGGGGGGAGCTCGGACAGAACCACCCCGGTCTCTCGCACGCGCCGATAGAGCGGGCGATGCCGCGCCGGATAGGCGAGGTTCGCGCCGCAGGCAAGCACCGCGATCGGACGGCCCTTCCCGGCCAGCGCGCCCTCATGGGCGAGCGCGTCGACTCCGAGCGCGAGGCCGCTGATCACGGTCACCCCGACGGCGGCCAGACCGCGCCCCAGCTCTCGGGCCACCTCGCTGCCGTACGGCGATGGCTTTCGAGTGCCGACGACGGTCACGGTCGGCTCCGCCAAGAGCTCGCCAAGACGGTCGGGCGAAGCGGTGCAGTAGAGAACGCGTGGAGCGTCGGTCAGCTGGCGAAGGCCCTCTGGATACTGCGCGGCGTGGCGACATATAGCCTCGAGATGCGACTCGATCAGAGCCTCCAGGGCGGCATCGGCGTCGAACTGTTCGAGGAACGCGAACGCGGCCGCCTCGCGCTCCGGGCCCGCCACCGTCTCGATGAGCGCATGTTCGCCGAGATCCAGAATGCTCGCGGGACGCGGCCTTGGCCTGTCGAGGAGGCCGGCTATGCGCGGCGCTAGATGCGCGATCAGGTGGCTGTGTCTGAGGCACGACTTGCAGACGGTCACGCCGCCACCCCCAGGGGAACTGTCAGCTTGTAGCCGAGCGCCTCGTCGATGTCCGCCAGCGACACCTTCGGCCGGCCGTGGAGATCCGCGATCGTCCTGGCCAGCCGGAGCACGCGGTCGTGTCCACGTGCGCTGAGCGGCGCGTGCCGTGTCCCCGTGAGCAGCCGTTCCCGAGCCCGCGCCGGGAGCGCGACGTGGATGCTCGTCAGCCGGGCGTCCATGTCCGCGTTCGAGCGCACATCGGTGCCCGCGAACCGGCAGCGCTGAAGCTCCCGCGCCGCAAGCACACGCTCACGCACGGTTGCCGAGCCCTCGGGGCGCCCCTTGACGGCCGCGAGCTGAGGCGAGGCGTCGAGCTGGCAGACGAGGTCGATCCGGTCGAGCAGCGGCGCGCTGAGCCGGCGCGCGTAGCGAAGCATGTCGGTCGCGGAGCACGTGCATTCCGCCCGAGGACGAGCGCATGGACAGCTGTTACACGCTCCGATGAGCATCGCGGCGGCCGGGAAGACGATCGACCGTTGTCCGCGCGTGACCTTCACGACGCCCTCCTCCAGTGGCTGGCGCAGCGCCTCGAGCGCGGGACGAGAGAACTCGGCGAGCTCGTCCAGAAATAGGACGCCTCGATGGGCAAGGGTGATCTCGCCCGGGCGCGGGGTGCTGCCGCCTCCCACGAGCCCCGACGGTGAGATGGTGTGATGCGGGGCCCGGAACGGACGCGCATCGGCAAGCCGGCCGTCGCTGATGCCGGCCACGCTGTGCACGCGCGTGATTTCGAGCGCCTCCTCAAATGTCGGCGGCGGCAGGATGCCCGGCAGCCGTCGGGCGAGCATCGTCTTCCCGGCGCCCGGCGGACCGATCATCAGCAGGTTGTGACCGCCGGCCGCCGCGATCTCCAGCGCGCGCCTCGCGTCGAGCTGGCCATGTACATCAGCCAGGTCCGGCCAGCTGGCCGGCTCGCGCGCGGGGGCATCGCCGGCCGAGGCCGGCGGAGGGGCCCAGCGCCCGGTGACCAGATCCACAAGCCCTCGAAGCGTCGGCGCGCCGAGCACCTCGATGCCGTCGACGATTGCCGCCTCGGCGGCGTTCTCGGACGGGACGATCAAGCGGCGATAGCCCGCCTGGCGCGCGCCCACCGCGACCGCCACCGCTCCGTGAACCGGCCGCAGCTCGCCGCCCAGCGAAAGCTCGCCGCAGACCGCCGACGACTCGAGGTCCTCGGGCGGAAGCTGCCCACTCGCGGCCAGCAGCGCGACGGCGAGTGCCAGGTCGAAGCTCGGCCCCGCCTTTCGCACGTGCGCGGGCGCGAGATTGGCGGTCAGCCGCTTCAGCGGGAACTCGAGGCCCGAGTTGAGTACGGCCGCGCGGACGCGCTCCCGGGCCTCCCGCACGGCAGCGTCGGGCAGCCCGACCACGGTGAACACCGGAAGGCCAGGACGGACATCGACCTCGACCGTGACCTCCCGGCTGTCGACGCCCTCGAGCGCGAAGGTGGCAATGCTTGCGAGCACGTGGCCAACCTACGCGGCGCCCTGTGAAAGCGCTGGTACTTAGGTAACAAGCGTGTGACGGGATCGTGACAATCTCGTCGCACTCCGGTCTGCAACGGCTTTGTTACAGACCCGTCGCAGAGTTGTTGCACTCAGGTCTGGTTCCGTAAGGCGGCGAGTCGTAGCTTCGCCGCATGACCACTTCACTCGACTCGCGGCGCGCGCTCGGGAACCTCGGCGAACGCCTCGCGGCCCAGCACCTCACGCGCGCGGGCTACACGATCCTGGCCACCAACTTCCGCACTCGTTTCGGCGAGCTCGACCTGGTGGCCGTGAACTCCCGCTGCCTCGTCTTCTGCGAGGTCAAGACGAGGATCGCCGGCACGCGTCGCGGCCCCGACGGGCCATTCGATGCGATCGGACCCAAAAAGCGACTGCAGGTGCGTGCGATGGCGCGCGAATGGCTCGCGAGCGCGGAGGCCGGCGAAAGGCCGCGCCCGCCCGAGCTTCGCTTCGACGCGATCGGCGTCCTCATCTCTCGGAGCGGCCGGCTGGTCTCGCTCGACCACCTGGAGAACGCGTTTTGAACCGGCGGTGTCTAACCGCCGAGGGCGAGCTGCTGATACGCGATCGAGGCGAACGAGAGCCGGTGAAGCGGGGAGACGCCGTGCTCCGCTATCGCCGCCCGGTGCTCAGGCGTCGAATAGCCGACGTTGGAGTCGAAGTCCCAGCTCGGATGGCGCTCGGCGGCGCGGCGCATGTAGCGATCGCGCGTGACCTTGGCGAGCACGGAAGCGGCGGCCACCGCGGCGCTCGTGGAGTCCCCTCCGACGACCGCCCGCTGCTCGTAGCCGAAGGGCGGGACCTCGAAGCCGTCCACCAGACAGAGGACGTCCTGGCAGGCAACGCCAAGGAGAGCCGACCGGAGTGCCTCGAGGTTCGTCACGTGGAGGCCGCGTGAATCGATGCCCCGCGGACAGCGAGACACGATGACGGCGCGCGCGGCGGCCCTGAACACGAGCGGGTACAGCTCCTCGCGGCCTTCCTCGGTGTGTTGCTTCGAGTCGTTGAGGCGCGCGAGCGCGCGGCGGTCGGAGAGCGTCAGCCGGTCGAGGTCAAAGAGAACAGCTGCGGCTACGAGCGGCCCGGCGAGCGACCCACGTCCAGCTTCATCCGCACCCGCGATGAAGCGGCGCTCGAAGGATCGATCGAAGGCGAACAGGCGGCGACCGCTGCGGGCGGCGCTAGAGCGTCCCGATGCGGCCCGGCGGCCAGTACGTGAAGAACGCCTTTCCGATGATCCATCCCTTGGGGACGGGTCCCCAGTCGCGGCTATCGTCACTTTCCCCACGGTTGTCGCCCATCATAAAAAAGTGATCCGGCGGAACCGTGATCTCACGGCGCTCGTTGCAGATGGGACAGGCTGGATCGGCCCGGATATACGGCTCCTTCAGCTCCTTGCCGTTGATGTAGGCGTGGCTGCCGATCACCTTCAGGCGGTCGCCGGGGAGCCCGATGATCCGCTTGATGAAGTTCGTGTCCGACTTCTGCGGAGTCGGCCGCGGGCAGGGCTGCTCGGAGGTGTCGACGGGCACGCCGCACTGAGTCTGACCGTTCGAGTCCGCGCCCTTCGGCGGCTTGAACACGACGACGTCGCCGCGGTGGAAGCTGGTGAAGTGCTTCGAGACGCGGTCCACCAAGACGCGCTGCCCGATGTCCAACGTCGGCTCCATGGAACCGCTCGGGATGCGGTACGGCTTGACGATGAAGGCCTGGATCCCGAGAGCGAGGCCGAGCGCGACGGCGATGATGACCACGAACTCGACGATCGAGCTCGACGCGCTCTTCCTCTGTTTGCTTTGCGCCACTGGGCGGTTAGGACCACGCCCAGGCCATCAAGACTCCTCGGCCGCGCTGTCCTCTGCCGTGGGCTCTTCTTCCCCAGGTGCCTCTTCGGGCTCCTCGGCCGTCTCGGCCGTGGTTTCCTCGGCGGCCGGCTCCTCCGCGGGCGCCTCGTCCGCCTCTGCCTCGTCGGCGGCCGCGGTGTCGGCCGGAGCCTCCTCGGCGCTAGCCGCCTCAGGCTGCTCGGCCTGCTCGGCTGCGGGCGCCTCCTCGGCGGTCCCCGCCTCCTCGGGAGTCAGGACCTCGGCGTCGGCCTGTGCGCCCTGCTCGTCGAACGCCTCTGGGATGACGTCGAGCGGCTCCGGACCGGTGTACTGGCGCTCGCGTACGCGCGCTCGACGGCCCACACGGCCGCGGAGGTAATAGAGCTTCGCGCGCCGCACGTCGCCGCGGCTCGCCACCTCGATGCGCTCGATCTTCGGCGAGTGCAGCGGGAACGTTCGCTCCACGCCCACGCCGAACGACTGCTTGCGAACGGTGAACGTCTCGCGGGCTCCGGTGCCCTGGCGCTTGAGGACGACGCCCTCGAACACCTGCGTGCGGCGACGCGTCCCCTCGACGACCTGGAAGTGGACCTTCACGCGGTCGCCGGCCTGGAACTGCGGCACGCGCTTCAGCTGCGTGCGCTCGAGGGTGTCGATGATGTTGCTCATGACAAAAGAAGTGCGCCAGAGCATGGGCGGCGCCCAGGCTTGACGCGTGTCGGTCAATGGTATCGAAGGCGAGGAAACCTTCCCTTGCGTCCCGGCTCAGCGGGATCCCATGCGCCGGCGGCTCTGCTCGAGGCGCCACTCGCGGACCTTGCCGTGGTCGCCCGACAAAAGCACGTCCGGGACGAGATGCCCATGCCAGTCGGCCGGACGAGTGTAGTGCGGGTACTCGGGCGCCCCCGCGAGCGCCTCGCTGAAGGACTCCTCGAGCGCGCTGTCCTCATGGCCGAGCGCGCCGGGGAGCTTCCTCAGCACTGCGTCGCAGACCACCATCGCCGCGAGCTCGCCACCGGACAGCACGTAGGGCCCGATCGAGACGACATCGGATGCGAGGTACTCGTTCACGCGTTCGTCGAAGCCCTCGTACCGGCCGCTCAGGAGCGTGATCTCCGGCTGCTGCGCAAGCTCAGCGGCCAGGGTCTCGTCGAACTGCCGGCCCCCGGGCGACAGCGCGATCACCTTCCGCCGCCGTGGCAGCTCGAGCGCGTCGCCGCCGTAGCGGGCCCGCAACGCCTCCTCCACCACGTCCACGCGAATCACCATCCCGGCGCCGCCGCCGTACGGCGTGTCGTCCACCTGGCCGGCGGTGAGCGGGGTCGTCGCGCGGAGGTCGATCGTCTCGAACTGGTGACCGAGCCCGAGCGCGTTCTGCACGTGTCGCTGGTCCCGGAACCAGTCGAACCACTGCGGGAAGAGCGTGAAGACGTCGATCTTCATCGCTCGTCCTTTGCCTCGTCTTCGAGACCGAGGAAGGCGCGGTCCACCTCGATCCGGCGGCGATCGAGATCGATCTCCTTCACCGCATCCGAGATGAACGGGATCAGAACGCCGGCCGATCCGACCTCGAGGACGTCGCAGGACGGCCCCTCCACGACGCGCGTCACCGTCCCGACCCCGGGGATCTCACAGCCCACCAGATCGGCGGTGAGCCACTCGTCGCTTTCGAGGGGGGCGTCGGCGATGTCGGCGAGGAGGGGCTCGCCGGTGAGCTCCGCGACGCTCTCGCGGTCCCCCACGCCGCCGATCCGGATGAGCGGCCGCTCGTCGGTCCCGCCGCGGCGCTCGATCCGCACGGACTGCCCCGCCACTGTCAGGGTCATCCCGAGCGGGAGGTCGTGGGATGGGTTAGAGACATAGAAGCTCCCATCGAGCCCGTGGGCCTTGCCCACCCTGCCTACGGCCACGAGGCGACCGCTGGCGGTCAATCCACCACGTCGAGCAGGAGCCGGCGCCCCTGCTTGGCCCCGCACGCGCGCAGGATGCAGCGCAGCGCGTTCACCGTCCTGCCGCCGCGCCCGATGATCTTGCCCACGTCGCTCTCGTCGACCGACAGCTCGTACACCACGGTGCCGTCGTCCTCGTCGTAGGACTCCACGGACACCTCGGCCGGCTTGTCGACGAGCGACCGGGCCAGGTACTCGACGAGCTCGTCCATGACGGTCGCTTAGCTCGAGCTGCCGCTGCCGGCGGTGCCGGCGGGCGAGAGGCCCTTGGCGCGCATCAGCTTCTTCACGGTGCCCGAGGGCTGCGCGCCGCGCGCGATCCAGTGCTCGAGGCGCTCGGCGTCGAGCACGATCTCGGACGGCTCGACCTGGGCGTTGTAGCGCCCGATCGTCTCGATCACGCGGCCGTCGCGCGGCGAGCGCTGGTCGGCCACGACCACGCGCCAGATCGGGTTCTTCCGTCCACCCACGCGCGTCAGCCTTACACGTACTGCCAAATCTCAGTTCACCTCTCTAGATGGAAACAGCGGCGCAGAACGTTAGCGGCCCCGCGCGAGCTGCGACAGATTGGGCATCTTTCCCTGGGACAGCGAGCGCATCATCTTCTGCATCTGGCCGAATTGCTTGACGAGCTGGTTCACCGCGCTCACGGTCGTGCCGGAGCCCTGGGCGATGCGGCGCCGGCGGGATCCGTTCAGGATCGAAGGGTTGGCTCTCTCTTCCTTGGTCATGGAGGTGATGATCGCCTGCACGCGGTCGAGCTCGCGGTCGTCGATCTTCAGGCCGTTCAGCTGGGCGCCGAGCCCGGGGATCATCTTGAGCAGACCGCTCACCGGCCCCATCCGGCGCACCTGGTGCAGCTGGTCGAGGAAGTCGTCGAAGGTGAACTCCTGCCGCCGGATCTTGCGCTCGAGCTCCTCCGCCTTCTTCTCGTCGAACTCGCGCTCGGCCTTCTCCACGAGCGTCATCACGTCGCCCATGCCGAGGATCCGCTGGGCCATCCGGTCGGGGTGGAAGCGCTCGAAGGCGTCGAGCTTCTCGCCGGTCGAGGCGTAGAGGATCGGCTTCCCGGTGACGGCCTTCACCGACAGCGCCGCGCCGCCGCGAGCGTCGCCGTCGAGCTTGGTGAGCACGACGCCGTCGAAATTGGCCACGTCGGCGAACTGCTCCGCCACGTTCACCGCGTCCTGGCCGGTCATGGCGTCCACGACGAGCAGCACGTTGTGCGGCTTCGTGCGCTTCTTGATCTCGGCGAGCTCCTTCATGAGCTCCTCGTCGATGTGGAGGCGACCGGAGGTGTCGACGATCAGCACGTCCTTCCCCTCCGACTTCGCACGACCGAGCGCCCACTCGGCGATGTCCACGGGGTTGCGACCGGTCCCCTGCTCGTACACCGTCGCGCCGGCCTGCTCGCCGACCTTCACGAGCTGGTCGACCGCCGCCGGGCGGTAGACGTCGCAGGCCGCGAGCGCCACGTCGCGCTTCTGCTCTTCGCGGATGTAGCGGGCGAGCTTTCCGCAGGCGGTGGTCTTGCCCGATCCCTGCAGGCCCGCCATCAGGATCACCGTCGGTTTGGACGAGGCGAACACGAGGTCGCGACCCGCCCCTCCCATCAGCGAGGTGAGCTCCTCGTCGACGATCTTCACGACCTGCTGGCCGGGGTTTAGCGACTCGAGCACATCGGCCCCGAGCGCACGCTCCTTCACGGCGGCGGTGAAGCGCTTGACCACCTGAAAGTTCACGTCGGCCTCGAGCAGCGCCAGGCGGATCTGGCGCATGGCCTTGTTGATGTCGTCCTCGGTCAGCGAGCCGCGCGAACGGACATCGGAGAGCGCCGACTGCAGGCGTTCGGAAAGCGTGTCGAACATGCCTTGCGGAGGCTAGCGGGAGGCGGCCGTGTCGAGGGCCTGCTCGACGTCGGCGATCACGTCGGCAGGGTCCTCGCATCCCACGCTCAGGCGGATGAAGCCGGCGGCGATCTCGTCGCCGCCCCAGCGCCCGCGCCGCTCCGCCGAAGTGTGCACTCCGCCGAAGCTCGTGGACACGTTCACGAGCCGGCACGCCGACAGGAAGCGGTCGGCCTGCTCCTCGCTCGGGAGCGTGAAGCACACGATGGCGCCGTAGCGGCTCATCTGCTTGCTCGCGATCTGGTGAGCCGGGTCGCTCAACAGCCCGGGGTAGCGAATCGCTTCGAGGTCGTCGCGCCCCGCCAGGCGCTCCGCGAGCGCCTGTGCGGTCTGGACCGCGCGGTCGAGCCGCATCTCGAGCGTGGCGAGCGAGCGGTGTGCGAGCCACACCTCGAACGGCCCGGGCACCGCCCCGGCGTGGATGCGCCAGTCGAGGAGCGCCTCGGCGTCGGCCGGATCGGCGGCGGCCACGTAGCCCATGATGATGTCGGCGTGGCCGCTGAGGTACTTGGAGGCGCTGGCCATCGCGAAGTCCGCGCCCAGCTCGAGCGGTCGCTGGCCCAGTGGCGTCGCGAACGTGTTGTCCACCGCCACCGGCGCCCCTGTGGCGTGGGCGCGGTCGATCAGAACGCGCAGGTCGCACACGTCGAGGCCCGGATTCGACGGCGTTTCGAGCCAGACCAGCGACGCGCCGTCGATCGCGTCCGCAAAGCCCGGGTCTGCGGTGGGCAGGAGCCGGACCTCCACACCGCGCTCGCCCAGGTAATCGCGCATCAGCTGGCGAACGCCCATGTAACAGTCGTTGGGTGCGACGAGCACGTCGCCGGGGCGCAGTCGTGGCAGCAGGATCGCCGCCGCGGCGGCCATGCCGGACGAGAACAGCAGCACGGTGCCGCCCTCCAGCTCGGCGAGCGCCGCCTCGTAGCGCGACCAGGTGGGGTTGCCGTAGCGGCCGTAGACGTAGTCGGACGTCTCGGGCGCGCCTTCGAAGTGGTACGGCGCCGCGAACGTCGGTCCCGGCAGGAACGGCGTGCCCTGCTCGAACCCCGGCAGGCCGGCACGGACTACGCGCGTGGCCTCGTTCTTGGACGGATCGGCCATGTCGTGACTATGACCCGATGATCGCCCGGGCGAAGTCGTCGGGGTCGAAGGGACGGAGATCCTCGAGGCTCTCGCCGATGCCGATCAGCTTGACCGGCACGCCGAGCTCCTGAGCGATCGCCAGCGCAATCCCGCCTTTGGCGGTGCCGTCGAGCTTGGTGAGCACGATCCCCGTCACGTCCACAGCCTCGCGGAACATCATCGCCTGGCGCAGGCCGTTCTGGCCGGTGGTCGCGTCGATGGTGAGCAGCGTCTCGTGCGGCGCGTCCGGCATCTGCTTCTGGATCACACGGCGCACCTTCGTGAGCTCGTCCATCAGGTGGTGCTGGGTGTGGAGGCGGCCCGCGGTGTCCACGATCACCACGTCGTGGCCGCGCGCCTGCGCGGCCTCGATCGCGTCGAACGCGACGGCGCCGGGATCCGAGCCATGGGCGGCGCGCACGATGTCGCAGCCCGCGCGGGCCGACCATTCCACGAGCTGCTCCACGGCTGCGGCGCGGTACGTGTCGCCCGCCGCGAGGATCACGGACTTGCCGAGCTCCTTTTGGAGGTGCCACGCGATCTTCCCGATCGTCGTCGTCTTGCCCGTGCCGTTCACCCCAACCATGAGGATCACGGTGGGCTTGTGCCGCAGGTCGATCGTGAGCTCACCGGGGTTGGCCACCTCCGCCATGATCTCCGCGAGCCGCTGCGCGAGCTGCTCGCCGCCGGAGAGCTCGCCGGATCCTGCCTCGGTCTCGAGCCGCTCGACGATCTTCGCCGTAGTGGTGGCGCCCACGTCGGCGTAGATCAGCGTCTCCTCGAGGCGCTCCCACGCCTCGTCGTCGAGCGTCTGGAAGACGCTGGCCTGCAATTCGGCGCCGAGCGCCTCGCGCGTCTTCGAGAGGTTTTCGCGCAACCGGCGGAAGAAGCCGCGCCGCTCCTCGCCCGCCTCCTCGCTCGAAGCGGGCGCGTCCTCGCCGGTGATGAAGAGCTCTTGCCAGCTGCGGGCCATGCGGCCAGTGAGGATAGGAGTGCGGAGTGCGGAGTGCGGATCAGGCCGCTGCTTCGGCAGCGGGCGCCGGTGGCGTCTCCTGCTCGGTGACCCGCTGCGACTGCGGCAGGCGACGTGACACGACCTTGGACACGCCGTCGCCGCCCATGCTCACTCCGTAGAGGCAGTCGGCTGCGTCCATCGTGCGCTTCTGGTGCGTGACCACGATGAACTGGGCGCGGTCCGAGAAGCGGCCGATGAGCTGGAGGAAGCGGTCGATGTTGAGATCGTCGAGCGCGGCCTCCACCTCGTCGAGGATGTAGAACGGGCACGGCCGCGCAAGGAAGACGGCGAACAGGAACGCCAGCGCGACCAACGACTTCTCGCCGCCCGACAAGAGCGACAGCCGCTTCATCGACTTGCCCGCCGGCGTGACCTCCACCTCGACGCCGGGACCGTCGGTGGCCAGCTCGTCCTCGGCCTCGGGCTCGGGTGAGTCCGGGCCGTCCTGAGCGGCAGCTGCCGCATTGTCCGGCTGCTCGCCTCCGATCACCGGCCGCGGCCCATCCGGATGCACGAGCCGCAAGCGACCGCGGCCGCCCGGGAAGAGGTGCTGCACGACGTCCTCGAAGTTCTT
>Ga0070683_100004721_pt1 | contig 11263 bp, 8 predicted proteins | sample KBSC713LmetaG_FD_64662 | JGI IMG/M metagenome (GOLD analysis project Ga0070683, IMG submission 64662) | Corn rhizosphere microbial communities from Kellogg Biological Station, Michigan, USA - KBS C7.1-3L metaG | ecosystem: Host-associated > Plants > Roots > Rhizosphere ...
CGTCGAACCGACCCACCCGGATTTCATCGCCATCTTTCCGTTCTGGTATCTCGACATCTCCAGCCGGACCGACTTGTTCCAGGAGGTGCATCGCATCTCCATCCAGGGCAACGTCGCCTCGGCAGGCGACACGATCGTGATCTACCGTACGCCGTGGACGCGCGAGGCGCCGTTCGCCCACCCCTTTCCCGTGAAGCCGCGATTATGGCCAGAATGAGCGTGAAGGATCGTCAGGCGTGGCTGCTCTACGTCGCGCTGGCGATCGCGATCGGCTTCGTCGACTATCGCGTGCGGCCGGGGAACCTGCAGACCTATCCGGTCACGACCTACATCCCTGGAGTGATCGCCGGCACCTACGGCGCGCCGGCGGACTATCGCATCCTGGCGCCGTTCTCGATCCAGTGGTTCACCCGTCTGACCGGTCTCGATCCCCTGCTCGGCTACGTCGTCTCGCGGGTGATCGTGATCTACCTGTCGTGCCTGGCGCTGCACGTCTACGTGCGGCACTGGTTCGGCACCGGCGCGGCGGTGGCGGCCACGCTCGGCGCCGCGGCGCTCCTGCCTCTGACCTTCACCAATGGCTGGGCGAACCCCGACGCGTTTCCCGAGCTGGCGCTGTTCACCTTCGGGTGCCTGCTGGTGGCGCAGAAGCGCGACGGCTGGTTCCTGGCGCTGCTCGTCGTCGCCTCGCTCAATCGCGAGACGGCGGTGTTCCTTGTCGTGCTGTGGGCGTGCTACCGGCTGCCGGACGGGTGGCGTCGCGAAGTGCCGCGTCTGGCGCTGTACGTGCTCGCGTGGGCCGCCGTCTATGTGGGATTGCGCTGGGCGCGCGGGTTCCAGACCTACGAGTTGTGGATGCTGCGCGAGAACGTCGCCAGCCTGGCGATCGCGCCGGCCGGCTACGATCCGTACCGCCGCATCTTCGGGTTGTTCTGGGTGCTGTTCCTGGCGGCGCCCATGTGGCTCGCGGTGCGCGCCAGCCGACTGCCGCACACGCCGGCGTTCATGCGCCGGGCGCTGCCGGCCGCGGCCGCGTTCATCCTGACCTGCTGCCTGATCTCGAAGGTGATCGAGGCGCGGATCTTCATGCCCGCGATCCCGCTCCTGCTCCCCGCGGTCGTGCGCGCGTTTGCGGAGCCTGACGCAGCGGCATCGCACGTAGGCTGAATCACAAGCCCTACCGTCCGCGCCCTCGCTGCGGCGTCTTCGCCGGCGGGTGCAGGGCGATGCCGTCGCCGTGGAGCTGGACGTTCGGGTAGTCGTCGCCCATCAGCCGCCGGGCGTCATTCAGGTCGGCCAGACCGGTGTCCTCCAGCACGCGCGCCGCCTCGGCGCGCAGCACGGAGATGGGGGAGGCAAGCGCCTCGAGCAGGATCGTGCGCGCGGTCGCCGCGTCGCAGCAGGCGAGGCGCTCGGCGACGCGGACGCGCAGCGGATCGTTGGGCGTCGCGCGCAGAGCGCGGATAGGCTCCATCCACAGCTTGCTCTCCGCGGCGCTATAGGCATTGGCTGCATTCAGCCGGCCCTCGGGCACTTCGCTCGCCAGCATGGCCGCGATGTAGCTGTCGGCGGACGACTGGCCCAGCTTCTTCAGCGCCACCGCCGCGAACGGCTTCACGGCCGGCGCGTCGCCGTTGAACATCGCCTGCAGCTGCGGAATCGCTTCGCGCACGCCGAGCAGCCCGGCGGCCTGGGCGGCGATGGCGCGCACGTTCGGCGCCGGATCGCCGAGATACTTGACGATCGCCGGGCCGGCGGCCCTGGCGTCGTTCTTCCCGAGCGTCTGGATCAGCGCGGCGCGCTGTTCCGGCGGCGCGGCGTCGAGGACGGCCGTGGCGTGCGCCACCGTCTCCTTGTCGCCGAGCCGCAGCAGGCTCGCGGTCGCTTCGTGCGACAGATCGCCCGTGCCTGCCGCTGCCTGACGCAGCCTGGTCGTCGCCTCCGCGTCGCCGCCCCGCGCCAGCCGCTCCAGCGCCGACGCCGCCACCACCGCGTCGCCGGTCCTGGCGAGCTCCTGCAGCTGCGCCCGGGCGATGATGCCGAGCAGCGCCGCGTCCGGCAGGTGCGAGTGCGCGGCGACGTAGCGATCGTAGGCCGCAAGCGCCTGCGCGAACTGATGCGCGTTGGCCAGCCGCCGCACCTCGTCGGCGCCTGACGGCGGCTGAGGTTTCTGGAACGCGGCGAGCGAGAGCAGCAGCGGGAGTACGGCGAAGCGCATGGTCCTATCACTATCGCAGAAAGTGGCGGTGAGTTGATGCCCGCCGGACCTCGCGCGAATACGGGCCTCACGCAGGCGCGGAAAGGAGCCCGTGTATCCGTGCCGCGGCGCGATGCGGCCAGCCCGATCAGCGCCAGACGTGAAAACCGCACGGGAGGCGTCGCCGCCCGTGTCGGCGTTGATTCGTCGACGTTGCTCCCCGCATTCGTACGCCCAAGTTGATTCCAACTGGCGTGGGCAGTACCCGCCGACACGGCCCATCGTGAGGCCAGCGCCGGACGTGCGGTTTTCCGGGCGCAGCCGCGGCGCCGCGGCACGGATGCACGGGCTCCATCCCGCGCCTGCCCGTCCGGCCGTTCGCCGCGAGGCGCCCTCGCAGGCGCGCGAGCGATCGGATGCGTCTATGATAAAGCGGCGTGTCACCGTCGCCTTCCGCCCGTACCTACGCCGGCCTCTTCTTCGTCGCGCTCTCCACGCTGATGTACGAGATTCTGCTGACGCGGATCTTCAGCGTGACGATGCTCTACCACTTCGCGTTCGTCGCGCTGTCGGTGGCGATGTTCGGGATGACGGTCGGGGCGCTGCTGGTCTACATGTTCCCGCGCGTCTTCAGCGCCGAGCGGCTCGACGCGTGCCTCGCGGTGGCGGCGGTGGTCTTTCCGATCGCCATGGTGCTCAGCTTCCTTACGCAGCTGAGTGTGCCGTTCATGATCCATCCATCGATCGTGGCGCTCTACGCGATCGTGTTCACCTACGCCGTCATCTCCGTCCCCTTTGTCGTCAGCGGCATCGTCGTGTGTCTGGCGCTGACCGGGTTCCCCTCGCGCGTCAGCCGTCTCTACGCCGCGGACCTGGCCGGCGCGGCGCTCGGCTGCGTGCTGCTCATCCCGGTGCTCGACTACTCCGACGGGCCGACGGCCGTGCTGTGGGTCGCGTGGCTCGCCAGCATCGGCGGCATCGCCTTCGCGTCGGCGGCGCGCGGCGTGAGGCGTCTGTCAGGAGCGGCGGCGGCGCTCTCGGTGGCGCTGCTCGCGGCCGCGGCGGCGCACACGGTGCTCGTGTGGAAGCACTTCCCGATCTTCCGCATCCTCTACATCAAGGGCTCGTTCGAGGCGCGTCCGCTCTACGAGAAGTGGAACTCGTACTCGCGCGTGCGGGTCAACGGCGATCCGAACGAGCTGATGGTGCCGACGGGATGGGGGCTGAGCCGGGCGCTGCCGCCGGACCTGCGCGTGCGCCAGCTGCAGATGGACATCGACGTCATCGCCGGCACGGTGATGACCGGCTACGACGGCGACCCGCGGAGCGTGCGCCACCTGGGCTACGACGTGACCAACCTCGCGCACCGGGTCCGTCCCGGCGCCGACGCGCTGGTCATCGGCGCCGGCGGCGGGCGCGACGTGCTCTCGGCGCTCAGCCTCGGCGCCCGCTCCGTCGTCGCCGTCGAGATCAACAAGGACATCCTGCGCACGGTCAACGGGCGCTTTGGCGACTTCACCGGGCATCTCGATCGCGATCCGCGGGTGCGCTTCGTCAACGACGAGGCGCGCAGCTATATCGCGCGCTCGCAGGAGCGCTACGGGCTGATCCAGATTTCGCTCATCGACACCTGGGCCGCCACCGCCGCGGGCGCTTTCGTCCTCAGCGAGAACTCGATCTACACCGTCGAGGCGTGGTCCACGTTCCTGTCGCATCTCACGCCGACGGGCCTGCTCAGCGTGTCGCGCTGGTATTACCGCAACAGCCCGGCGGAGATGTACCGTACGCTGACGCTGGCGGTCGAGAGCCTGCGCCGCGCCGGCATCACCGATCCGCGGTCGCACATCGTCATCGTCCGCAACATGAACATCGCCAACAAGGCGGACACGCCCGACGGCGTCGGTACGCTGCTGGTCAGCGTCAACCCGTTCAGCCGCGACGAGCTGGCGCGTGTGGAGCAGGTGTCGAAAGACCTCGGGTTCGAGGTGATGCTGACCCCCGACCGCAGCGCCGATCCGCTGTTCGAGGAGCTGACCGGGCCCGGCGCGAAGAGCGCCGAGGCCGCCTTTCCGCTCGACATCTCGCCGCCGACCGACGACAGCCCGTTCTTCTTCAACATGCTGCGCCTGAAGGACGTGTTCCGCTTCGACCTGCTGAACGCGGGGAAGCAGAGCAACAACCTCAAGGCGGTGGCGACGCTCGGCGCGCTGCTCGTCGCCGTCTTCGTGCTGACGGCGTTGTGCATCTTCGTGCCGCTGTGGCTGCACCGCGGCGTGGCGCGCGACGCGCGGGCGCTCGCGGTGTTCTTCATCGCCATCGGCGCCGGCTTCATGCTGGTGGAGACGTCACAGATGCAGCGCCTGATCATCGCGCTCGGCCACCCGACCTACGCGCTGTCGGTCGTGCTCTTCGGCCTGCTGGTGTCGAGCGGCGCGGGCAGTTACCTCACGTCGGCCGTGACCGACGACCGCGTCCGCGGCGCCGGAGCCGCCCGCCTCGCGGTCATCGTCGGCGTGCTGGTGGTGGCCGGCGCGCTGACGCCGTGGCTCGTGCGCGCGACCGCCGCCGGCTCGACGCCGCTGCGCATCTCCGCCGCCCTGGCCGTCCTCTTTCCGCTCGGCCTGTCGATGGGCATGGCGTTTCCGCTCGGCATGCGCCTGGCCTCGCGGCGTGCGCCGGCGCTGACGCCGTGGCTGTGGGGCCTGAACGGCGCCGCTTCGGTGCTGGCCTCGGTGTTGAGCATCTGCATCGCGCTGACGTGGACGATCTCGGCCGCGTTCTGGACCGGCTGCGCCGCCTACCTGCTGGCGCTCGTCGCCTTCCGCCGCGCCGCGGCGTAGAGCCACGGCGAGAGAGCCACGGATGAACACGGATAAACACGGATTTGGTGAGGATGAACCGCACGCGCGGTACGGAGCGCGTGCACCCGTGCCGCGGCGCGATGCGGCTAGCCCGAACAGCGTCAGACACGAAAACCGCACCGGAGGCGTCGCCGCCCGTGTCGGCGGTGATTCGTCGACGCTGTGCAGATCATCCGAGCGCCGAAGTTGATTCCTTCCGTCGTCGGAACAACACGCCGACACGGCCAGCGTGAGTCCAGCGCCGGAGGTGCGGTTTTCCGGGCGTACGCCGCGGCGCCGCGGGACGGGTGCACGCGCGACACCGCGCTCAGCGGTGTGCTGGCAGCGCGCTCGGCGGTGCGCGCGACGTCCATCTCGGCCGCGCGGCGCCTGAGCCCACCTGCGATACAATCTTCCGCCTAGCATGGCAACACGCGCACTGATTACCGGGATCACCGGCCAGGACGGCTCGTACCTGGCCGAGCTGCTGCTCGACAACGGCTACGAGGTCCACGCCATCGTCCGCCGCGCCAGCACGACGAACTACTGGCGCATCGAGCACCTGCTCGACCGGATCCATCTGCACCCCGGGGACCTGCTCGATCAGCTGTCGCTGATCAAGGTGATCGACGAAGTGCGCCCGCGCGAGCTCTACAACCTCGCCGCGATGTCGTTCGTGCCGGCGTCGTGGGACCAGCCGATGCTCACCGGCGAGTACAACGCGCAGGGGGTGACGCGCGTGCTCGAAGCGGTGCGCCAGGTCGACACCACGATCCGCGTCTATCAGGCGTCTTCGTCGGAGATGTACGGCAAGGTGCGCGAGGTGCCGCAGACGGAGCTGACGCCGTTCTATCCGCGCAGCCCCTACGGCGTGTCGAAGGTCTACGGCCACTACATCACCGTCAACTACCGCGAGAGCTACAGCCTCTTCGCGGTATCGGGCATTCTCTTCAACCACGAGTCGCCGCGCCGCGGCCTCGAGTTCGTCACCCGCAAGGTCACCGACGGCGTCGCGCGCATCAAGCTCGGGCTCGCCGATTCGCTCGCGCTCGGCAACCTCGACGCGCAGCGCGACTGGGGCTTCGCCGGCGACTACGTCCGCGCGATGTGGCTGATGCTGCAGCAGGACGAGGCCGACGACTTCGTCATCGCCACCGGCGAAAGCCATTCGGTGCGCGAGCTCGTCGAGGTCGCCTTCGCGCACGCGGGCCTCGACTGGCAGAAGCACGTCCGCCTCGATCCGCGCTACCTCCGACCGGCCGAAGTCGATCACCTCATCGGCGATTCGTCCAAGGCGCAGCGCATCCTCGGCTGGCGCCCCGAGGTCGACTTCAAGGGCCTCGTGACGATGATGGTCGACGCCGACGTCGCGCGCCTGTCGTCGGGCGAGCGCATCACCGAGCGCGCTGGAACCCCCCGCTAGGCGGCCGGGCGCCGAGGTTGTCGGCACCCGGCTCGCTCGTCCTACTGCTTGAGATTCGTCGACGTGAACGTGCCGTTGGTCACATTGCCGAAGACGATGTTGCCCGACAGCGAGACCAGGAACGACACGCCGTCGTTCACCATCCCGGTGCTGCCGTTGCTGACCACGGTGGTGTTGCTCAGCCGCGCCGTCGCGCCGTTGCCCACCTGGACGCCGTTGGTGTTGTTGGTGATCACCACGTTCTCGAGGTTGATCACCGCGGCGGCGTTGACGATCGCCTGGAAGCCGGTCCCGTTGCTGTCGGCAAAGCTGTTACGCACGGTGGCGATGGCGCTGCCGATCACGGAGACGGCGGCGCCGTTGGCGCTGGCGTGCAGATTCTCGATCGTCGCCCGGCCCGTCGACACCGCGACGCCGATGTTCGCCGCGTTCCAGATCGTCGTGTCGCTCACGGTGAGGAACCCGCTGGCCGGATGGTAGTTGATCCCGTCGTTGGAGAAGTTCTGGATGAGGCACTTCTCGATGTGCACCTCGGAAGCCGCCATCACGTTGATGGCGTTGGTCCCGAGCGTGATGCCGGCGCCGTCGATCGAGAGGTTGCGCAGATGCACGATCGCGGCCGCGTTGTTGATGACGATGCCTTGCGTGCCGCTGGCGAGGATGCTGGCCATGGTGCCGGTGCCGTCGATGGTGATCGACTTGGTGATGGTCACCGCGCCGTAGCCGCCGGGATCGAGCGCGTCGATCTCACCGCCAGCTGCGGTCTTGCTGATCGCTCCCGCGAACGTCTTGCACGGCGCGGTCAGGCTGCACGGATTGGCGTCGTTGCCCAATCCGGAGACCCACGTGCGGGTGGCTTGCGCCTGCGCCAGGGTGGCGGTGAGCGCGACGAGCATGGCGGAAAAAACGACGGTGCGGACGCGGCGGACAGTCTTCTTCATTGCGCACTCCTGCCAGAAAGAACGGTGACGCTGGGGAGGCGCGGGGGAAATCCTACTCGATCCCGGATCGGGAACGCCGGAAATCCGCCAGGTACTGAGTTACTGGGTGATGTAGCGAATGACGCGGCCCGGCAGCCGCAACCCGGTCCATCCCTCGAACATGGGGAGGCTGGGGACAACCAGTTCCCTGGGGACCAGGGAGGGCGGTTCCGGTGTCGGGGTGTAGGCGAAGCGGACTTCGGGTTCGACCGTCGGCGGCGGCGGAATGACGTTGGAGGCTACGACGGGCTCACGCGGCTCCGGCGTCGCCGTGTAGGAGTAGACCTCTTCGGGGACGGCTGCCTGCGGCAGCGGCTGGCCCGGCGCGGTCGTCAGCGTGGCCTCGCCGTTGGCGTTCGGCAGCTCCGCGTCGTAGTGGTAGAACGCCTCGGGCTCGACGTTGGGCGGCCGCTTCGGTCCTTCGGGTAAAGGAGCGGGCGGCGCGGCTTCCTGGACACGTCCCTCGGGCTCAGGAACCTGGGTGTAGGCGTACAGCTTCTCCGGCTCGGGCGCCGTCGAGGGGTTCGCGGCGACGAGCGCGGCCGGCAGAATGGCGATGCGCTGGAAGATCGAATCCGACGCCGCCGGTGCCTGCCGGGCCACCGTCGTATACCAGCCGGGCGACCCCACGATGGCCTGCAGGGCGCTGCCTTCGTCCGCGTCGGTGATGTGGATAGTGATGCGGCGGGCGCCGAGGTACTCGGCGCCCGTCAGCTGGGCGTGGCCGGCACGAGTCCAGGCCGCGAGCACATCGGCGACCGGCACGTCGGCCGCCGACAGCGTCACGCGCCCGGCGGAGACCGCGATCTCCACCGGTTGCGCCTGGCGCGCCGATGCCACGTGTGCGGTGGCGATCAGCGCGCCGGCAAGGATCCAGCTGCGCACGACCGTGGGTCCCTACTGTTTGATCTGTGTCGACGTGAACGAGCCGTTCGTTCCGTTGCCGAACACCATGTTGCCGGACAGCGAGACGATGAACGACGAGCCGTCGTTCAACAGGCCGGTGCCGCCGTTGCTGATCACGTTGCTGTTGCTCAGGCGGACGGTCGCGCCGTTGCCCGCCTGCACGCCGTTGGTGTTGTTGGTGATCACCGAGTTCTCGACGTTGATCACGGCCGCGGCGTTGACGATCGCCTCGAAGCCCGTGCCATTGCCCGCGGCATGGCTGTCGCGCACCGTGGCGATGGCGCTGCCAATCACCGCGACGGCGGCGCCGTTGCCGTCGGCGTGCAGGCGGTCGATCGTCGCCCGGCCCGTCGACACGGCGATGCCGATGTTCGCGGCGTTCCAGATGGACGTGTCGCTCACGAAGAGGAACCCGCTGGCCGGATGGAAGTTGATGCCGTCGTTGGAGAAGTTCTGGATGACGCAATTCTCGACGTGCACCTGCGTCGCTGCGCTCACGTTGATGCCGTTGGTCCCAAGGGTGGTGCCGGCACCGTTGATCGACAGGTTGCGCAGATGCACGACCGCGGTCGCGCTGTTGACGATGACGCCCTGGACGCCGCTGGCGAGGATGCTGGCCAGGGTGCCTGCGCCGTCGAGCGTGATCGACTTGGCGATGGTGACCGCCCCGAAGCCGCCAGGATCCAGCGCGTCGATCTCACCGCCAGTCGCGGTCTTGCTGATCGCCCCCGCCCAGGTCTTGCACGGCGCCGTGCGGCTGCACGGGTTCGCATCGTCGCCAACGCCCGAAACCCACGTTCGCGTCGCCTGCGCCTGCGCGAGCGAAACGCTGCAGGCGAGGGCCGCTGCGGTGAGCGCCACTAAACGGAGCCGAACAAATCTCTTCATACGCACAATGCCTCCACGGAACCGGTGTCTTTTTCTGCTGAGGGGCGGCCCATGGTATCCGATCTTGCTCGGGCGTGCAGCTAATTTGGACCACCGGGCCGGAAGTACCGGGCCGGCTGGCTCTAATCGCTTATGATTACGGCCGTTCCTGGCAAATCTCTCGTCATGCTCGTAGGCCGGCGCCCGGCGGCGTTCGGCGGCGGCCTTCTCCTGGCCGTGGCGGCGATCCTCGTCGTCGTCGCCGCCAATCGCCCGATCGCGCGCCCGTGGACGCCGCCTCCGTCACCGACGAATTTCGTCATCGTGGTAGTCGATACGCTTCGCTACGACGCCACGTCGATGGGGGGCCAGCCTGACACCCCGTTCATCGACGCCGTGGCCCGCAGCGGCGTGTCGTTCGCGCGCGCCTACAGCACGCACGACGCCACGCCGAAGAGTCATTTTTCGCTGTTCACCGGACTGCGCGACGGGCTGGGCTCGTCGAACGACCGGCCGGACATGTCGCTGGCCTACCAGTTCCGCGAGCGCGGCTACGACACGTTCGGCGTGGCGGCCAACGGCAGCCTGAGTCAGACGTCGATGATCTGCCTCAAGGGCTTTTCGCGCTACGCCTGTCCCTACGACGAATGGGCGCGGATGACGCCGACGCAGCACCTGGAGCGGCTCCCGCCGATTCTCAGCCGCCTGCGCCAGTACGGCGCGCGCGAAAACGCCTGGAACGTGGCGCGCCTGTACTGCTCGGGCCCGGAGGTGCTGGCGCGCTGGCGCACGATGGTGGCCTCCGCCCGTGAGCCGTTCTTCGGCTTCGTCAACATCATCGAGCCGCACGACCCGTATCTGCCGTCAGCGGAGGCGCTCGGCCCGGAGCCCGCGTCCGCCGACGACGTCGACGCCGACGTGCGGTTCCGGGCGCTGCGATTTCCGCTCGCCAGGCCCGAGGCCGTCCCCGACGCAGCGCTGCGCGCGTCGATCGCCAGGCGCATCGCCGCCTCGGACGGCCGCGCCTGGAGCCTGTCCGACGATCTGCGCCCCTCCGATCTCGCCACCTATCGCCGGCGGTATCAGGCCAGCGTGCGCGACGCCGATCGTCTCGTCCAGTCGCTCCTGCGCGAACTGGAGCAGCGAGGGCTCCTCGAACGCACATGGGTGGTCATCGTCTCCGATCACGGCGAAGCCTTCGGCGAGGGCGGCTTCGTCACCCACTGGCTGTCGGACCTCGGCGACCGCGAGGCCACGTTCCACGTGCCGATGGTGTGGGCCCCTCCGGCCCGCGCGGCGAGACCGGCCGCCGGGACGACGACGGTCGACGACGACGTGTCGCTGGCCGACGTCGCGCCGACCATCTACGACCTCGCGGGCATCGATTGGACGCCGCTGAAGGCGCGCGCGCCGGACGGCTTCGGCCGCTCGCTCGTGTCGTACCTCATGGGTGGATCCGTCCGCCCGTCGTCTCCCGTCCGCGTCGGCGGCGATCTCACCGACAGCGATCGTCAACAGATGCGGGAAGACGCGCTGCGGCGGCTGCGCGCGCTCGGCTACATCCGGTGACGGGCGTGGTCCGCGGCCGAGAATCGCCTTGACGCCGTCGCTGGGACTGTTCATCATTGGACGTTCATTTCGCGAACAAACCCCGTCGAGCCCTCCGGTTGCGTCCGCGTGAGTCGTCGTACGTAACCGAAAGGCACGGAGTGCGTCCGCCACCCCTGTTCTTGTGTCCCGCCTGCAAGAAGAGCACAGCCGCCTGATTCTGGCGGCGATCGCGTCCGGCGAGCCGGTCACGCAGCGGTCGCTCGCGCGCGAGATTGGCGTCGCGCTCGGGCTCACCAACCTGCTGATCCGCCGTCTCGTCAGCAAGGGATACGTCAGGATTGCCAAGGCGGAGCGCCGCCACGTGCGCTACATGATGACCGCGGAGGGATGGGAGGCCCTGGTCCGGGCCAGCCGCGCCTCGCTTGAAAACACCGTCCGCCTCTCCACCGAGACCCGCGACCACATCCGCGCGACGCTCTGCGACGTCTCACGCCGGTGT
>Ga0070683_100004723_pt1 | contig 11261 bp, 10 predicted proteins | sample KBSC713LmetaG_FD_64662 | JGI IMG/M metagenome (GOLD analysis project Ga0070683, IMG submission 64662) | Corn rhizosphere microbial communities from Kellogg Biological Station, Michigan, USA - KBS C7.1-3L metaG | ecosystem: Host-associated > Plants > Roots > Rhizosphere ...
CCGCGCCAGCCACTCGGATCCGCGCGCCACTGCTGGTAGCTCACCCGCAGCCGCTGCGGCTGTCGATCCGCGATTGGCAGCACGTCGAGCAGCGAACGTCCGTTCAGCCGACGCGGCCGGTGACGTGCGATAGTCTCGATCACGACGGGAATGGTGTTCTCGAGCAATGCGATCGTCCGCCGCTGGTCGCCGGTGAGTCGATCGAGCGGGTAATACGACGCCCACACGTCGGCGAGGCGTCTCCATTGCGGATCCGGATACAACGCGTCGCCCAGCGCGCAGCTCAGCATGACGCGAATCCACGGAATGGGATGTGGGTCGTCCGCACCGGCGCGGAACACGAATGCCCGCGGCAGACTCAACACCCCGGAGAGACCGAGCGTCGATCCCACGCCGACGAGGGCTGACGCCCAGAAGTCGGCGACGATCTCCGGGATCCAGCGCGCCCAGTACGGCGCGGCCTCCGCCGACGGACCGCGCGCACGGGATATCGACTGGAATGCGAAACGCAGTGGCGCGACGAGGTCGAGGATCGCCGCGGCTTGATGTCCGACTTCGTGCACCAGCGACGACGCGATGCCGCTGCCGATCATGCGCTCTCGTGGAATGCGCACGATCGCGACCGGTGTCTCACCACCGCCGGGCAGCCGGGTGCGCGCGCGACGAATCGCCGCGCCGAATCCGCGGTCGAGGTAGCACACCACGGGCGGCACGTCGAAGTGCCTGCCCACGAACGAGAGTGCATCGCGCGCCACGACGTCGAGGCCCGACAGCCAGACGCCCATCTCGGCTTCGCTGCGCTGCGTCATCACGATCGCGAAGACGTCGAAGTGCGTCAGCACGGCGTTGAATCGAAGTCGGAGGAACGCGAACCGGGTGTGTGCTTCCGCCGGATCCGCGGCACGCCCCTCCGCGCTCCGCAGCCACTTGAGAAAATCGTGAATGCGCGCGCGCAGCTCGCGCCGGCCGCGTGCGAGGTACGTCTCGATCGCCGACTGTGCGGCGACCGAGACCGCGGCCGCGGGGACCATCGTCTCGTGCAATGCGAAGGCCTTCACGAGTCCAAGGCGCGTGAGCATCGCGCGCGCCTCGTCCTCGAGGAGGCGGATCGCATCCGCACCACGTTCAGAGTCCATACAGCATGATCTGATTGCGCGCGACACGGACCCACCGGCCCGTCATGCGACCACCGTGATGGTGGTGGTGATACGGCGGTCCCATGGCGGGCCCCGGCGACGCCGTCGCGAGCAATCCCGGCGCGTGGCGGCGCGCCGCGTTATGAAACGCGATGCGAACGACCATGCTGGGATCGACGTGCCGCGGTGCAGCCGCGGCTTCCTGCACGGCATCGGTCGCGAACCGCACGAAGGCCTTGGCCGTCTCGAACTCCTGATCCTCGCGCGCGAGTCCCTCGAGCTCGAGCCCGAGCAACTGGCCGGCCGTCGAGGCAATGTCGCCGCCGAGCATTGCGCCGGCCGGACCGCCGATCAAGCCCCCGATTGCCGAGCCTGCGATCGGAACGACTTTCTTCGCCGCGTCCTTGAGCAAGCCAACCAGCTTGGAGCCGACGGGACCGGCGAGTGCTTTGCCGACCGCGCCGAGTGCCTTTGTGAGCAGCCCGCCGAAAAAGTGATCCAGCTCCGCCTCGTTCTGCACCTCGAGCAGCTCGGCGGCGAGGCGCATCTCATCGAGCTCACCGAAGGTCGATCCGCTCTGCGGGCCAAACGCGGCTTCTGCCTCGAACTCGTCTTCGTGATCGAACGGCGATCCTTCGAACTGTGGCGCTTCGAACTGTGGCGCTTCGAACTGCGGTGGGCCGAAGCCCGCCGACTCGTGCGTTTGGCCCCATTCGTATTGCGGATTTTCATATTGCTGGCCTTCGTACTGCTGGCCTTCGTACTGCTGGCCTTCGTACTGCGCGCCAGGCTGGAACGATTCGAAGTCCCCTTCGGGTTGGAATTCGAAATCCGCGAGGTTCTCGAAATTTTCGAGATCGACCTCACGGCCGTCTGGAACGCGGCCTCCCTGCTCGGCCTCGTCGAGCGCTTCGAGCTCGGCGAGGATGCGATCGGTATCGTGCATCGCCACCTCCTGTGCGGTTGATGCGCGCCGGTGTTGGCGGCGGAGGAGTGGCATCGGCGGTGCCAGCGTAAGTCGTTGATAATTCGTCGGCGCTGCCGAAGGTGAGTTCGGAAATGCCTCCATCGACGCCGCGGGGGCGAAAGCCGCTTCGCCGCTGCCGGCGCGCCGGTCGTGCGGCTCGAGTGGACGGCAGTGCGGCGACGCTGCAACTTCATGCGCCCAACGTCAGCTTCTCGATTCGACCCACGCTCCACGGAGGTCCCGGTGACTCTCGCCAGCATTCGCGCCGCATTCGTGTTCTCTGCCTCGAGCGCGCTCGGGTCGGCCGCCGCGGCGCAGACGTCACCCAAGCCGGCGCCAGCCGCACAGCAGATCGCGGCGGCTGTGACCGCGTTGCCCGAGGACGCGCGCGCCGGTGCCGCGGTGCTTGGCTACGACGCGAACGGCAAGCTCGTCACGTTGCGCGAAGGGAAGAACGAGATGATCTGTCTCGCGCCCGCACCCGACGCGAAGAGCTTTCACTCGGCGTGTTATCACAAGGCGATGGAGCCGTTCATGGCGCGCGGCCGCGCGCTGCGTGCACAGGGTGTGAAGGATCCGCAAGTCGATACGGTCCGTTTCGCCGAGGTGAAGGCGGGCAAGCTGGCGATGCCGAAATCGCCGTCGATGCTCTATCAGATCTTCGGCGGCACGTTCGATCCCGCGACCGGAATGGTAGCGAACGGGCGCCGGCTGTTCGTCACCTACATTCCGTTCGCGACCGCCGCGACGACGGGGCTGTCGACGAAGCCGTTGGAGACACTGCCCTGGCTGATGTTCCCCGGGACGCCGAAGGCGCACATCATGTTCGCGTCAGGGATGTAGGCAATGGGCGATGGGCGATGGGCGAATGAGAGCATATTCTGAATTGTGTCAATGCCGTCAACGACGATCTCGCGCCATCTGAACGCCCCGCGCGACGTGGTGTATCGCGCACTGCTCGACCCCGACGCCATTCAACGGTGGCGCGTTCCAGACGGAATGACGAGTCAGGTGCACACCTTCGATGCCCGCGAAGGCGGGACGTTTCGCGTCTCGCTCACGTACGAGTCGCCGGCAGCCGCCGGCAAGACGACCGCGCACACGGACATCTATCACGGTCGCTTCGTGAAGCTCATTCCCAATGAGGAGATCGTCGAAGCCATCGAATTCGAGACTGACGATCCAGCGATGCGCGGCGAGATGACGATCCGCTGCACGCTGCACGATTCAGATGGCGGCACGGAGTTGCGCGCGGTGCACGAGAATCTACCGCGCGGCGTTTCGCCCGCGGATAACGAGCTGGGCTGGCGAATGTCGCTCGACAAGCTCGCGGCGATCGTCGAGACGAAATAGACGATCGGCCAACCGCCTCACGCGGCCGTTCCACGGACGAGGAGATCGCGACCAGCCGCACGCGTTGGACCATTGTCCACTGCGTGGGGCCTTCGACCTACCCGTACTGTCCCCTCCGTCGCCGGGGTCCGCGCCACCCAGTTCATGCCCGTCGGCGGAATCCGATGCCCGCAACCTTGAACATGAGAGGCAAGCTATGCCGTCCCCGGCCACGCGGATCGAACACGATCTCCTTGGCGACCTCGCGGTGCCCGCTGACGCGTACTATGGCGTCCAGACGGCGCGCGCGCTCGACAACTTCCAGATCTCGGGCGTGGAGCTGCGGCTCTACCCGAACTTCATCAAAGGACTGGCAATGGTGAAGCTCGCGGCCGCGCGCGCCAACCACGACACCGGCGGACTGTCGGACGAGGTGCTGAAAGGCATCGAGGGAGCATGTCAGGAGCTGATCGACGGCAAGCTGCACGATCAGTTCAAGCTCGACGTGTTCCAGGGCGGCGCCGGCACGTCCACGAACATGAACGCGAACGAGGTCATCGCGAACCGCGCGCTCGAGCTCATGGGCCACAGGAAAGGTGAATACAAGTACTGTGATCCGCATGACCACGTGAACCGTTCGCAGTCGACCAACGACTCCTATCCCACGGCCATGCACATCGGCATGGCGCTCGGCAACGCGGACATCGTCGCCGAGTTCAACAAGCTCATCGCGTCGCTGCGCGCGAAAGGCAAGGAGTTCGGACAGATCATCAAGATGGGGCGGACGCAGTTGCAGGACGCCGTGCCCATGACCCTCGGGCAGGAATTCGATGCCTTTGCCGAGACGCTCGCGGATGAAGTGCAGGCGCTGCAGTCCGTGCAGAAGGTGCTCCTGGAGATCAGCATGGGCGGCACCGCGATCGGCACCGGGCTCAACGCGCCGGCGGGATACGCCGAGCGATGCAGAGCGCATCTGGCGGCGATTACGGGGATGCCGATCAAGCTCGCGCGCAACCTGATCGAGGCGACGCAGGACACGCAGGCCTTCGTGCTGTATTCGTCCGCGCTCAAGAGTCTCGCCATCAAGCTGACAAAGGTCGGCAACGACCTCCGGCTGCTGTCGAGCGGACCGCGATGCGGGTTGCACGAGATCAATCTGCCCGCGACACAGCCGGGCTCGTCGATCATGCCGGGCAAGGTCAATCCGGTGATTCCCGAAGTCACCAACATGATCGCCTACCGCGTGATCGGAAACGATCTCGTCGTGACACTCGCGGGCGAAGGGGGCCAGCTCCAGCTCAACGCGTTCGAGCCTGTCATCGCCGCGGTGATCTTCGAGTCGCAGACGCTCTTCGTGAACGGCGCCCGGACGCTGCGCGTGCACTGCGTGGATGGCATCACCGCGAATGCGGACGTCTGCAAGCACTATCTCGAGACGAGCATCGGCACGGTCACAGCGCTGAATCCGGTCATCGGATACGATCGCGCGACGGAGCTCGCCGCCGATGCGCTCAAGTCCGGCGAAGGCATCATCGAGCTCGTTCGCGAGCGGCACATCCTGACCGATTCCCAGATCGATGAGATCCTCAGTCCCGCGGCACTCACCGGCCAAGGCGCCGACGTTCGCGAATAGCATACCCTAAATCACGGCTGTCGATACAGCAGGAGCGTCGCATGTCGAAGCATCTCGAACGGGCGAGACACACCTGTGTCGTCCTCGCCACCCTGTCGGCAATGAGCTTCGCGAGCGCGCACGCGCAACAAGCCAACGGCGTGCTCGCCACCAACGTCGACACCAACTCGCTGCCTCACGTCGTCGTGCTCGCCACGGGCGGCACGATCGCCGGCGCCGCGAACAGCAACGTCACGGCCGGATACGCGAGCGGCCAGGTCGGCGTCAAGGAGCTCCTCGACGCCGTTCCGGAAGCGAAGAAGCTCGCGCGGCTCACCGGCGAGCAGGTCTCGAACATCGGCTCACAGGACATGAACGACGAGGTGTGGATCAAGCTCGCCACTCGCGTCAATCAGTTGCTCGCGAAACCGGACGTCAGCGGCGTCGTCATCACGCACGGTACCGACACGATCGAGGAGACGGCGTACTTTCTGAACCTCGTCGTGAAGTCGGACAAGCCGGTCGTGCTGACGGCATCGATGCGGCCGTCGACGGCGCTCTCGGCGGACGGCCCGTTGAACTTCTTCAATGCCGTCGCGGTGGCCGCCAACAAGATGGCGCCCGGCCACGGCGTGATGGTCGTGATCAACGACTGGATCCATGGAGCGTCGTCACTGACGAAGACCAGCACGACCGCGGTGCAGACGTTCATGTCGCCGCTCTCCGGTCTGATCGGCACCGTCAACTACGGCGAGATCGACTGGTATCGGAAGCCGGTCGGCAAGAACACGCTGAATTCGGAGTTCTTCGTCGATTCGACCACCGTATTGCCGCGCGTCGATGTGATCATGGCGACCGAGAACATGGACGGCGTGCTGATCGACGCCTCGGCGGCCGCGGGCGCCAAGGGCATCGTCATCGCCGGCGTCGGCAATGGCAACATGACCGGCAAGGCCCTCAACGCACTCGAGCAACAGGCGCGGAAAGGCATCGTGTGCGTGCGGTCGACGCGCGTGATGACCGGCGAAGTCGGGCGGAATGTCGAAGTGAAGGACGACAGCCTGCACTTCGTCGCCTCGCTGGCGAAGAATCCGCAGAAGTCTCGCGTGCTGCTTCGCCTCGCGCTGTTGAAGACCGCCGACCTGGCGACGATCCAACGCTACTTCGACGAGTACTGAGGCGCTCACGTGATCCGCGGGCGCGCTCGACTGGCCGTTCTCCTCCTCGGGGTCGTTGCCTGGCGCGGAAGCGCCGCGCAACATCCGAAGACCCGCGCGGATTCCGTTCGCGATTCGATTCTCGCGAACGGAGTCACCGCGGCCGAGGCGGACGGTGACATGATGGCGCGTGGCCTTCTCTCTCGCGCTCGTTGGAACCTCGGTTTCACGACCTTCGAGCTCGGCGGCGGATTGCTCGTCGATTACATCGGCTACGATCAGGACTCGTTGAGTCGAGAGCAGTTTCACCTCGCGTCGACCGGCAAGCTGCGGGACGCACGCGTGCTGGTCGGAGGCAAGCTCAAGACGAAGCGTCCGCTCACGTGGCAGATCGGCGTGATGTACGACGCAGCGACGAAGAAGTGGTTGGTTCGGCAGAGCGGTCTGATGATCGCGGTTCCCGAGATCTGGAGCCACTTCTTCATCGGCCGAGCGAAGGAAGGATTCAGCATGAACAAGGTGATGGTCGGTTACGACGGGTGGTCGATGGAACGACTTCCCTTCGGCGACGCGACCATCCCGCTGCTCGCCGACGGCATCAAATGGCTGGCGATCACCCCCGACCAGCACTGGTTCTGGAACCTCGGCGCATTCACCGACGTGTTGTCCGAGGGCCAGAGCTTCTCGAGCTACAACAGTCAGTTCGTCGCCCGCGTCGGTTGGGTGCCGCTGCCGAACGACAGTGCCGGGAAGCTCCTGCACATCGGGATGAACTTTCGCGCGGGCGACGTCAACAACGACACGTTGCGACTCCGCTCGAAGCCGGAAGCATTCCCGGCGCCGTACTTCATCGACACCGGCCCGTTCCCCGCGGGGTCGGCGATGGAGTTCGGTCCGGAGATCTACTTCCGACCGGGACGCGCGTTGATCGGCGGCGAGTACTACTGGCAGAGGGTGCATTCGCCACAGAACGGAGACCCGTGGTTTCACGGCGGCGAAGCCGTGATCACCTGGAATACCACCGGTGAGACGCGCTCGTACAACACGGTCGGGAACTACTTCCGCGGTGTCTCACCAACCAAGACCGTGATTCAGGGTGGCCCGGGCGGATGGGAGACAGTGTTAAAGGTCTCATATAGCAATCTCACCAACGGACCCTTGCAGGGGGGCATCCTCTGGCGCGTCACGCCGATGCTGAACTGGTACATGACCGACAACGTCCGTCTCGAGTTCGCGTACGGATACGGCGTCCTCAATCGGTTCGGTGTCATCGGGCGTACCCAATTCTACCAGAGTCGCTTCCAGTTCGAGCTCTGACGCATGCGGGCCTTCCATCTACTCGCGGTCGTGATCGTGGCCGGACTGTTCCTCGGGATGCTGCTGTTTCTCGAGGTGGGCCGGCGCATCGGGCTGTATCGGTTCGCGAAGTTCGGGGAGCCGGCGCGCGCGGGCGTTGGCGTCGTCGACGGTGTCGTCTACGGACTCCTTTCACTGCTCCTCGGCTTCACATTCTCGGGAGCGGCCGCGCGCTTCGATCACCGGCGAGAGCTCGTGGCGAATGCCGGTCACGCCATGGAGATCGCATGGGATCGGACTCTCGTGCTCCCGGAGGCGGATCGTCAGGCGATCCGCGATTCGTTTCGCGGCTACGTCGATGCGCTGATCACCTCGTACATAGCGCGGGACCGGTCAGATCCCTTCGCCGAACCTCCAGCGGTCGCCGCGGCACGCCGCGACGTGTGGACTCGGAGCGTGGCGGTGTGCATGGCCGCGGATGGCGAGAAGGCCCGCATGCTCTTGTTGCCCGCGTTGAACGACATGTTCGGCGTCATCTACCAGGAACGATTGGCGCGACGCATTCACCCGCCGATCGCGATCCTCGCCATGCTGGGCATCGCGGCGCTCGCGAGCGCGCTGTTCGGCGGCTACGGCCTCGCGAAGAGCCCGCTGCGCAACTGGATGTACCTGATCGGAGTCGCGGCAACGGTTGCGATGACGGCCTATGTCATCATCGAGCTCGAATATCCGCGACTCGGCGTCGTGAGGGTGGACGACATGGATCGCGCGCTCGTCGATCTGCGGGCCACGATGCAGTGAGCGGATCGCGCGCCGCGCTGCTCTTCTGCGCTGGCCTCGCGATGACCGCGCACGCGCAAACGCCGGTGACCGAGCTCTGGCCGGAGCTGGACGCCTCCTGGCAACCAGCCCGGCATCAGCGAACGTTCCTCGAGCTCTCCGACAAGAGCGAGCGCGAAGGGCCGACGCATCAGGCGAGCGTCGGACTCTACCAGGACTACACGAGCCTGCCGCTCTTCTACGTGCGTCTCGGATATCGCGAAACGTTCAGTGTACGGGACGCGAGCTATCGCGAGTCGCGTATCGTCACCGAAGGCACGATCGCTGTTCGCCCCACCCGTCTGCTCCGCGTTCACAACCGCACGCGCACCGAGTTTCGTTTCATCAACAAGGTGTACTCGTATCGTGTCCGCGATCGGGTACAGATCCAGGCTCAATCACAAGCGTCGAAGGGTTTGCGTCCCTCACCGTACCTCTCGATCGAGCCCTTCTACGACTCGCGCTACAACACCATCGCGCGTATGGAGTATCGACTGGGCGCCGAGGCACGGGTTGCCAAGCCTGTAACTCTGGATCTGTACTACGGCCGGCAGAACAATACTCGCGGCACACCGACGAACATCAATGCGCTCGGGATCGTGTCGAAGCTCGTCTTCTAGCGCGGCCACTCGCGGCGCGCATGGGGCCAAACGTCGTTGGGCTTTGGTCCCATGAGAAGGTTTTCATAACAATTCTGGCCGGTATTCTGCGGAGCAGACCAACATCCCCTTGCGGAGTTCCCTCGTGCTCCGGTATTTCCGCTCGTCCTGCATCGCCGCCGCGCTCACCATCGCGGCACTCACGACCGGCCGCGCACAAGCCGGCGTCAGCATCAGCCCGTTCGTGACGTTTCTTCCCAATGGCAGCGCCGATCCGATGGCCGGCCTCGCGCTCGCGATCTCGGGCGGACCACTGGCGCTCCGCGCGAGCGCACACCTCTCGCTCCAGGAGCGAAGCTCGGCGACGAGCGCGGCGACGAACGCCCTCGCGACGCGTCCGTGGGGTGCCGACGCCGATGCGCTCGCGTATCTCGAGAGCTACAAGTATGGAAGCCTCGTCGCGTTCACACCGTACGTCTTCACCGGTGTGGGCACGGCCGCAACCGACAGCGCCCAGTATCGCTTCATTCGGCAGGGCTGGAGCTACGGCGCCGGCATGAACGCACCGATGGGCGGCGCGTTCGGATTGTTCGGCGAAGTCCGCTGGCGCATGAGCGAATTCGTTCTTCCGAATTCGTCGGACGCACCGCCGGCGTCTCGCGAATTCCGCGTCGGCGTCAACTTCCGAATCGGCAGTGGCGGCTCCGCGGCCGACATCATTCGGGTCATCGGCGCAGCGGAAGGCATGGAGTGGGGCTCGGACTCGCCGTCGGAAGCCGCGGCGCGGCTCCTCTCCACCGCGGACAACTATGTCGGCGCGCCATATCGCCGCGGCGGATCATCGCCGTCGTCCGGCTTCGACGCGTCCGGGTTCGTTCGATTCGTCTTCGCTCGCTTCGGCATCACGCTGCCTCGAAGCTCGCGCGATCAAGCGCGCGTCGGCGAGGAGATTCCCGCCAATTGGCGCTCGATCGAGCCGGGCGATCTCGTGATGTTCGAGGACGACGGCGGCATCAGACACGTCGCGATCTACGTCGGCCGAGCGCGCATCATCCATTCGTCTGAGACCGGCGGTGGTGTGCGCTACGACGATCTGACGACGGACCGCGGCCGCTGGTTCCTGCAACATCTCGCCGCCGCGCGCCGCATCTCGCCCGACGTGCGCGGTATGATGCTCGACCTGGCCCGCGGCTTCTCGAGTGACAACACGTCGGACGAGCCAGACCACGCACCACGCGCACCGATGCGTCGGCGCAATTGAGCTCACGTGTCGATGCTCGCCGCGTCGCGCGCAGTGTGCGATCGCGGCGGCGCGGCGAAGTGGTGAAGAAGTCGGTGGATTCATCGCGCGGGTACGGGCACTGGCACGAGGCGGCGTCGCGGCGTACACTCACGCGCCATGCGTCCCTCCGATCACATCTCGCGTCGTCGCTTTCTCGAGCGGACCATCGAGACCGCCGTCGCGCTCGGCCTCACCGAGGCGTGCCATCGCGCTCCGCCGTCGACGCTGCCGCAGGCGTCGGCGGCCGCCTTTCGCTCCGCGGGCGATCGATTGACGCTCGCCAACGATGCGCTCGCGGCGACGTGGCGCGTGGACGGATCCGCATTGCGCGGCGTGGACGTCGTCGATGCGCGGACTGGTGAAAGTCTCCGCCTGCCGCCATCGCCGATCGCGCTCACGTTGGCCGACGGATCCGTCATCGATGCGTCCACTTTGAAGCTCGTCGGAATGCCCTCGCCCGAGGACATTGCGCCGAAGACGAATGCATCGCGTCGCGCGGACGGTATTCGCGGCAAGCGAATCACCGCGACGCTCGAGGATCCGGCTCGGCGAATTCGGGCGACGTGGCGCGCCACGCTTCGCGACGGCACGCGCTACGTACGTCAGGAAGTCGTGCTCGAAGCGCTGAATGAGCCGCTGCCGATTCGCCGCATCACGATGATCGACATCGCGTCGCCGTCCGCGCGCGAGTCGGGAAGCGTGCGTGGAAGTCCGGTGGTCGTGGACGACTGGTATCTGGGCTTCGAGCACCCGCTCTCTGTCACGACGGTGGACGGCGGGCGTGCACTCGCGGTGCTCGACCGTGAATTGCCGCTGCGTCCTGGAGCGCCGGTGACGGTGTCGTCCGTCGTCGGCCTCGCGCGCGCCGGCCAACTTCGTCGCGATTTCCTCTCCTACGTCGAGAGTGAGCGTGCGCACCCGTACCGCACGTTTCTGCATTACAACTCCTGGTATGATCTCGGGTACTTCTCGAAGTACAGCGAACCAGGCGCGCTCGCGGTGATCGACGCGTTCGGCACGGAGCTGGTGCAGAAGCGCGATGTCGTGATGAGCTCGTTCCT
>Ga0070683_100004724_pt1 | contig 11260 bp, 6 predicted proteins | sample KBSC713LmetaG_FD_64662 | JGI IMG/M metagenome (GOLD analysis project Ga0070683, IMG submission 64662) | Corn rhizosphere microbial communities from Kellogg Biological Station, Michigan, USA - KBS C7.1-3L metaG | ecosystem: Host-associated > Plants > Roots > Rhizosphere ...
GTCCCCTTGGGAATCGGCCCAATCACCAGGTTTTCCTTTTTCTCGTCCAGCAGATCCGGATATTGTTTCGCGACAGGTTGCAGCGGCTCTGGGAGGTAGCCGATGGCAATCTTCAGATAGCTGGTCTCCGTAGTCCGGTCAATCCTGCTGGGGCCCGGAATCTTGTCGCCCACCCGTGGATCTTTTTCACGCTTTTCCGGCCACAGCATCTGCTCGATCGAGTTCTGGAAGGAATCCATGCGGGCATCCACTGACGGACTGTAGTTGAACTTTCCCACACTGTTGTTCAGAAGAAAGGGAGCGGTTGACCACAAACTTACCAGAGATGGAGGCCGGGTAAAGCCGCGACCGCCTGCCGGCATCTGATAAGTTCTGGCTTCACCGCTGTAGGGTTGATACCAAGTAATAGTCCCAACCGAAGGCAGCTCTTTATAAGACTGCGACGAGAAGTTGTCCCAGATGTTCCCGCCGAGCGCGTTCGTTGCCAATGGACTGCATGCGTTGGTCTGCAGCAGAGTAACAGGAACGCGAAGCTCGCTGGAGAGATAGTTATTATCGAGAAAGTCGGGAGCTAGGACAATTTTCTTCATCTTTTGCTTGAAATCATCTGTGTTCGTCCACTCCCAATACTGGTTCCAGCACTTCAGATAATCGGAGCCGTTGCAGCCATTCGGATCAAGACCAGGCACAGGTGGGTCGGGACGTTTACTGGAGTGGCAGCGGGCACATTGTTCGGCAAAGACCACCTTGCCTTTCTCCACCACATCGGGGGGATCTTTCAAATACTTTGCTCCATCCGGCGCGTCTTTGAGATGGTGCGGAGCTGTGCTCGCCAGGAAGTAAAGGGCCGTAAAAGGCGTCTGGTTTTCAGTGGCTGCGAAATATGAAGAATTTTTGCGGGCAACCGAGATCTCGATCGGCGAAATAGGTTTGCCGCCAACCAACGCATTGAAGTGCAGCAACCATTCCTCGCTGAACGTGCCAATATTCAGATAAACGCGATTGAGGGCGCCCAGAGCGCCTACAGAATCCGCGCCATCTTTTAAGACGCGCGGAGTCCAGACCGTATCCGGTCCCTTGTAGTAATTTCTCAGGAAGTATGCCGGGTTAGATGGGTCATCGGATATGTAGTCATTAAATTGTTTGTTGTCTTTCTCGCCGCCGCCCAACGTTTCTTTTCCCCAGCGCCTCGCCTCTTCCAAACGCTCCTTGACGAGATAGAGCGCATTCATCGTGCGCGGATTGTTGATGTTGTCGGTAGAGACGAGCGACGTATCGAGCGTGCCGGGGCGGGAGGTGTGGAAGAGCTGCCATGCGAAGTTATCCTTCTCCCCTGCCCAGTAAAAGATTCGTTCGATCCAGAAATATTGCGCGCCCACGTTGGCGCTCAGATTTTCCCATTTTGGATTTTCCGGGTCTGCGGGCGGCTTAATGGGATTGGGCCCGACATGGCAAAACGCGCAGGACATGCCGACACGGTAAGGTCTTACCAGGCTTTTGTCGTTGTAGTATGTCGGATCAGTGTAGTAACGGTTTGCGTCCCACTTCTTTGCAGCCGCGTCATCGAAATCCGGATTGGGAAACAGCCTTAGGCCCACAATGCCGGTTTCATAGCCGTAAAAAGATCCGACAGGAACCGCAGTGCCGTTGACTGTGGTACCGCGCGATCCGATCTTCACTCCAGGATACTTCTGCTCATCCTCGAACGGGTCCGGTTTGCAGTCGGCGCGCCTCTTGTCCAGCCAGAGTCCCCAGTGTTCCTTGTCGGGGCCGGTCGCCTTTTCAAAGCAAGGATCATTCACCAATCCGAGATATTCCCATCGACCATCGCGGCTGAACTTGGGATCAATCTTCAGAAGTTCCGGATGGGACGAGAGAATCTTAAGGAAGTCCAGGGCGCCTGCACTTTTGTAAATGAGCGTGTCCCACAGCTTGTCATTGCCGGCGGACCACACCATCCAGGTATTGCGTCCTTTAATGAGGGTGTCATCTGGAACCTTCATCTGGCGCGCAGCCGCGACCAGATCCAGGACACCGTCCTTGGTTTGGTCCATATCATGAAAGAAGTCTTCATTCGCGGCCGGGAAGCTATCAGGCTCACGTCCGGCTATCTTGGCCTCATCTTTCACGTGCCCGGGCTGGGGCTGGTTGTGCCACCAGATGTAGTAAATTCCCACGCCTACTGCAACTACCAGCAGCAACAATACCAGGATGAATTTGATTGAGCGACTTTTGCCTGCCATGGGTATTTACCTCCAGAATTTTCTTGAATCTATCTGTTGCATTTCGCAAACCGCTGTCACGATTTCTCCAAAAGCGCGCCGATAGTTGCCAGATATCGTATTGCCCTCATGCTCGGCAGAAACAAATAAGCGCCACCAACCACGGTGATGAACTGCGGGACATCCATGATGCGTTGCCGCACGCGTCCGTCCTGCGGAAGAGAGAAAGTGTTGGTGAATGGGCAGCCGGCAACAGGTTCCCGATTTCCCAAGAGCGGATCACTCTCCTCTGTCATGCCATCGAACTTTGTGCGCATGATCCAGGCATTCTGGACAAATTCAAACTGGCGCTGGATGTTGGCATTCACGGCAAGAAATTGCAGTCCACGCTCGGAATCGTGCTCCGGGGCGGTTTGCAGCGCGTCGTCCGGAGACAACTTCTCACCATACTCTCTTCCACGGCGCAAGATGCGATGAAAGCGCGTGGACGAAATCAGGTCGGCACGTACATTCTTGTTGCCGAATCCCAGGATGCGTAGTAAGTGCATGAACCATCCTTGCAGTCCACCGGGAATATCGGCATTGCGCGGGTTGGCGCGGCGAATGTGCGCGCCGAAAGGACAAGCCGTTCCGGCAGCATCTGAGTCGTAAGTGAACTGGTTAAGGCGAACATCCTGTTTTCTCGTGGCCTGATCGCCATTGTTACCCACACCCGGAATAGGGTTGCTGCTCATAGGAACAAGCGGAGCGCCGTCGCCAAGGGTTCTTCCCACCATGGCTTCCGCCAGCTGATACCGTTGCAAACGCGCAGAGCCCGTTGCTCTGTCCAAAAACTGCCAGAAACCGCGTACATCCTGCTTGAGCTGGCGGAATACGACATAGGTGCCATTCAGACCAAGATCTTTTTTATCGGGCTGATCAGGGGCCTGGAGCAATTGATCTGCGCCGGGATCAGCGGGATCCAGCAGTGGCCGGTCGGTATATCTGTCATATTCATTGGGGTAGCCGAGCAGGAATTCTCCGAGGCAAACAGTATTGCCGTAGGTGAGCTGATCGCAATTGCGTGAAACTTTGCGGAGCTGCTCCCAGTCAAGATCAGGCTGGCTGATGCCGTCGACAAATCCAAATGCTTCCCGTCCGCCCATGTCGTTCGTGGGCAGGCACTCCATTACTTGAAATGCTTCGCTCCAGAATTCTTTTTGGATGGATTGCTTGCAGTCTTCCAGTTGACCGGGATACGCGAACAGCATCACGACAGCGTGAGGCACCTCATCCTTTACCTCATCCTTATAGCCCCATCGCCACTGGTCAGGAGAATTTGCGCCGACGTCGCCAAGACGCCGCGAACGGCTCGGATCACCGGTCATACCGGTGATGAATTCTGTGGAGAATCCGGCGATAACTCTTTCTGGAACGCCCAGAGCTTCGAGTCCCTGCCGTGTAAATGCAACCTGCAGCGCAGTCCTGAGCGATGGGGTAATTTCTGCCGTAGTGATATGCGCCTGCATCTTGAGCAGCCATTCTTTGGCCGCTGCTGCATTTTTTATGTGGACGAGGTAGTAGCAGGCTTCAGTCATTTTGCCAAAGCCAAAGCGAACCATCGCTTGCACGTCTTTGTAGTCCACAACAGGCATTTCTTATTCCCTCAAAAAAGCGCTACCCACTCCCGTAGCTCTTCATCGCTCATATATTTTTTTTCAATACCCCGGCGAATCAGCGTGTTCCTCTTCAGATCAAAAACGGTCAAACCCGGATATGCCTTGTACCAGACCTCGGTCGGGAGTTGATGCCGCCGCAGGACATATTTGTATGGCTGCTCGTTCTTGGAGCCATTCAGCACCAGCCAATCCGTCCTGGGATAACTCATCCCGTTGCTGAACACCAGATTGAGTCCCCAACCTACCTTGTTGATGAAATCGTCCATGTAGCTATCCAGGCTGCCGTCATAGTTGCTGGCAAAGACCATCCGCTTTTTGTCGTTCATGAAGACCCAGCGGGCCGCATGTATGGTGGAAACTCGCGCCAGGTGGCCGCGAATAAAAATGTGACGCGTTGTGTACTCCACAAGCCATAGCAGGTAGCTCATCAGCCAGCGGCGAAACAGTCCGGGCTTGATGCCGCCGACTACGGTGAACTGGTTGGTCACATCGTAATCTTCCAGATTGCCCAGCTTAGCCTCATCGCAGGGCGAAACTCGCGGCGCGTATTGCTTATCGGTCTTCTCACGGCTGCGAAGCTGGTAGATGAAGACAGGGGAATAAAGAATCACGAACGGAGTAAGCACCAGCAGAATGATGGGCACGCCGATGAGGTGAATAAAGTTGCGTAGCCACCAGCCAAACGGCGTCCGTTTGGGCCTGTCAAGATTAAGGCGGCTGCGGTAGATTTCGGCCGTTACAAACTCCTGCAAAGCCTTGTGGACTTGCTCCGGCGTCATCTTGCTGAACGCTTCCTGGTTCTCTTGAATGTGACACTCCAGATCCAGGCGAAGAGCATTTTCCTGTCGAATCTCAGTCACCGTTCGTCCGCGCCAATTCATATACATGGTGGCTGCGGGACTTTCGTGGTCTTTCATCCAGCGGGCAAGGTCGGCGCCGGGTGTAAAGTCCTGGCAAAAGGAGAAAATGTGTTGTAATCCTTCCCCTGCCCGCGCTGCCAGGTCAGCTCGGAAATCGTCTGCGGTTCCATCAAAGTCAGCAAAGAATGCCAGAGTCACCGGGTAGTGCACAGCTGGCAAGCCGTAGAGCGTGTGAATGTCCTCCTCGGTTCTGTCCGTCAGAATCACAAAACGGGCAAAATGGATTTGCTCGAATTGACCAAAGGGAACAATAGGATTTTCAGGATTTGCCTGGCCCGGCTTCGAGTTCATTGATCCGAGCAAAGCCCGCAATTCCGCTTCGCACTCCATTTTGACAGGAGCGATTACCAGCACATGGGATTGCGGCGTCATAGAGGAGGCAGCGTCCTTTGTCGTCGTTCCACTTCTGCTCAGCGCGAGAGCACTTCAGCCTTGCGCCTGGGCCGCAGCGCCGAATTGCAGGCAGAAATGAATCAGCGGCTTCTGCCCCCAGTACACGCGGCCGAGATAGAAATCTGGGCCAATCAGGCGGATCTCATCACGTATCCAGTGCGCGACTACGGAAGTGTCCGAGTAGTCAAGGACAATGCACTCTTTTTGATCGAACCAGCTCGGGGCTTTGTAGACTTTGGCAATGATCGCGCTGATTCCAAAGATTGTGATCCGATTTCGCAGGACACCTTTGGCCTTGTCAAAGGTCTTTCCCTGCCAGCCGAATATGTTGACGAATTCCGCGATCTCCGGACTGAACTTAGTGCCATTCGCAATAATCGCCGTTCCTTTGGCAGGACCATCGGGGATGTCACCTGCCGGGCTTTGGGAGAAGAGATTATCAAGATCGGTGTTCGACATTTGCAGCAATTGAGCCACATCATAGGCCATGGTTTTAGTGCTCCTTAAAAGACTATTGACGTAGTTATTGGGAAAATCCCTTTGGCCCGAGAAACTTTAAACCAGGAAAGTGGTTTTGTTTCTTCTTAAGACTATTACGCAGTTGTTTAGTCTCAGTGACTAGGAAACAGGGACTGGGTTGTACTCCTTAAAATCTATTAATGTTGTTGCTGCAAAGGAATCCCAGTGGCCCGGAAGCTAGTCAGGAAACCCGACTTTGTTGACGACTTTTTGGTGGAGAAGCGCCTGCAACTATGGAACCAGATTATTTTTTTGTCAATGATTTTCTGATGTGATGTCACAGAAAAAAGAAACAGCGCCACATGGAATGTGGAGACACTATTCTCCTGCAAGAATTACATCCGCGGCCTTTTCCGCAATCATGTAAATCGCGCTCACAATAAACACACCGGGGATGCGCGGAAAGACTGAGGCGTCCACAACCCGCAGGCCCTGCGTTCCATAGACCCGGAAATTTGTGTCGAGCACGCCATTCTGATCTCTGGGACCGATCGCGCAGGTGCAGGACGCATGGTGGCCCCAGGCATTATTGCGAACAAACTCTTTTAGCTCGTCCGGCGTTTTTATCTTATCGAGCCCGGGGTACTCTTCTACTGCGCCTTTCTGTCCTTCCATGATCTTGCGCACGAATTGAATGCCGTCCACCATGGCATCCAAATCCTCATCTCCGCCTTGGTCGAAATAATGAAAATTGATCCGCGGAGTTTCGCGCGGATCATTTGAGCGCAGCGTCACACGTCCGGCACAATTGCGCGTGTGGGCCTTCAGCACAACCCAGGTAAGGCAATTCAGGTCCTTGGGAAATGATTGCGTATAGTTGGGATAATAACCCTGGAAGTTGGTCAGCAGTGCCATACAAAAGAGGTCCGGCACATTGCCCGCGGCAACCGGGGAGCGCCTGAAAACGGAAAGCACCGCGCCGTTTGTGGTGTAGACCCCGGAACGACAAACAGACCATTGCCGGTATTGTGGATCTTCCGTGGTGAATTTCACGTTTTTGTAGACGCCCCAGGCAGAGCAGTCCATCCGGGTGACTATTCCAACTTCATAACGGTCCTGCAGGTTCCTGCCTACACCAGGAAGATCGACCAGAACTTTGATCTTTACTGGCTCCGACTCCAAAATATCGCGCGGACCTATGCCGGAGAGCATGAGCAGTTGCGGGCTGTTAAAAGTACCGCCCGCCAGTATCACTTCTTTCGAAGCGTAAAGACGGCGGAGTTCTCCTGAGTGTTCACTGGGCCTGGCGGACGCGCCGTAAAGATTTTCACCGTGCAGATATTCCACCCCGATCGCGCGCATGTTCGCATCGAAGAGTACTCTGGTGGCGAGGGCATTCAGTTCAACTCGAAAGTTAGGATGGGCTCGCGCAGTTTCCAGCACGCGCTCACGAGTTCCCATGCGGGCGTGATTGCAAGTCGTGAGAGGAGTGTATCGGGCGCCGGTCGCATTTTTTGTTACCAGCCGCCAGTCGTTCGGGTCTCCCCGGCTCTTCAACATCCATCCCAGACGTTTCAGGAGAGGATCGCCCTTAAGTTGTAAGTAATCGTGGGCACACTCGGCAAGCGTGTCGAATAACTTACGATCATCCATCATGGCAGCAATGGGAATGGCAGCTTCTGTGTGCAGCCATCCTTTCCAGCCGTGCCGAGATGGATTCAGGCCTGCTTTAGCCATCCATCTAAGGAGCGGACGATGATGGCAGTTCTCCAGCCGCTCAAAGTAAACGCGCATCTTCTCAGGCTCCCAGCTCTTGTCATTGGTCACTTTCGCGATGTTCTGCCAGTCTTCATTGTGAGGGTAGATCAGAATCTGAGCGTTATGGGCGGTGCATCCACCCAGAGTGCCTGCGCGAGGGTATAAAACTCCATCAACATCTTTGCCGTTGAATTTCTCTACATATTTTCGGTCCCGCTTTTGCTGATCGTCGCTCGTGTAGTGACGAACAAAGAAATCCCATCTGATCGCGTCATTCTCAGAAGCAAAGGCATGAAATGCGGGAACGTCGTAGTCGAGAGGTAAGCGATTTTTATTGGGCTCCACAGGGTCTGAGCCGCGCAAGACACGGGGATCACCACCTGCTTCAAGCAAAATAACCGAGCGGCCAGCCTCCGCTAGACGGGTGGCTACGGTGCCTCCGCCCGCGCCCGAGCCGACAACAATGTACTCACAATCTGCTTGTATTGGAATTTTCTGATCCATTGCTTGTGTTCAGATCACTTGCTTTTCCAGCCTCAGGAATGCCAAGAAAATAATTGCTGGGAGATTCCTGGGCATAGTATACTTGCCGCCCTCAGCCATGCCTGCGAAAAGGGATAACGGCTATAGTTTGCCGCCTGCTGATACTGGCTCGCGGCTGCTCAATTGGTTCTCCAATGTGGCGATGTTCTTCGTGCACGTCGAGCGCCGCATTGATCCTTTCTTCCGCACGCCGTTCGACTTCCTCTTTCGTGAGCCACTTACACTGCTCACCAATGCTCTCATCAATCTGCAGCGTAAGAATGAGGGTTACAAGCTAGCGGAAGAAAGAATTCAGCCAGGTGAAGAAGAGCATCTGAATGACATCATCGATACTATGGCCAACCAGATGCGCCGGCTATGGCAGCTTGGGGATTACCAGCGTTGCGGCAACACCAAGACCCACGGGATCGTGCGCGGCGAATTGATCATCCGCGACGATATTCCCGAGCACATGCGGCGCGGCATTTTCGCGAAGCCACAAACATTTAAAACCTGGGTCCGCTTTTCCGGGCCGGGGCCATATGTAACCCCAGACATCGATGACGTAGGTTTTATGAGCATCAGCCTCAAGATCATGGGCGTGCCCGGACCCAAGCTGATGGAGGATGAAAAATTCACGCAGGACATGTTTGGCGTTTCCCCGCCAACCTTTGTAACGGGAGACACCAAGTCGAATGCCGATCTACAGCACTGGAGTTACAAGAACGCGTCTATTTTTCATTTTCTTAAATTCAGGAACTCGCATGTGTTGGACTTTATCATGCAAGGACTCTGGCTCAGAACGCAGAGCAGCCCGCTGGAAAGCCAATATTTCAGTTGCGTTCCATATCTGCTCGGCGACGGGCAGGCGATGGTGTACTCGTTCTGGTCAAGACTTAAGACCAGGACGCGGGTACCACGATTGCCGCTGCGGCCTCCCGACAATTATCTGCGTGACGCAATGATCGCAACCCTGGCCCGGCAGGATGTCGAGTTCGATCTGAAGGTTCAGGTGCAAACAGATCCTTTCCGCATGCCGATTGAAAATAACGCCGTGTATTGGCCGCCACGACTTTCACCGCGAGTACCTGTCGCGGTCCTGCGCATTCCCAAACAGAAATTCGATTCTCCCGAGCAAATCGCATTTCCCAGCATTTTGTCTTTCAATCCCTGGCACTGCATTCCCGAGCACCGCCCGTTGGGTAACCAGAGCCGCGCCCGCCATCGAATGTACCAGACGCTTTCCACTTTCCGGCAAACGGTCAACCACCTGAAACATTACGAGCCGACGGGCGATGAAGCTTTTCCCTCTGATGACATCGCAGCTCGTGAAAAAGGGGCGGCGAACTAAAAATATTAGTGACCATGTAATCTCAAAAGATGAAAACCCCCACTAACTCAAATACTTTCAATGAACAGTTCTCGCCCTTATTGAAAGCTGCGCAAACAGTTACAGCGCTCCTTACCATAGAGGTATGAAAGCGCGCTACTCTGGTTTCTGAGTAGACATGATGGTTTTGCATGAAGCCAAACTTTGATAAACAGTATTGGTGGAGCTAGTCGGGATCGAACCGACGACCTCATCGTTGCGAACGATGCGCTCTCCCAGCTGAGCTATAGCCCCACGTGTGCGGAAAGAAGTGCTGGAATAATTTTACCAGCACGGCGCAATTGAACAAAATGGCAGCGTCCGTCCGCTATTTCTGCGCTGGATCTTGATGAGGAGATTAGCAAGACGGCGGGTCGCATTCAGCAACATGCGCTTGATCTTGTCCGATCCATACGCTCCAAAGTGCCGTAAATACGCAATTTTTGTGCTGTTGTTATTTCAATTCGTAGTCAGCGATGGTGTCGAACCATCCGCGCCAACAAATCAGGAAAGAACCTTTTCAGATACACCAAAGCGCGTTCGCGTTTGGCGCCCACAATAATTTCGAGTTTACCCCGACCAACTGCTTTCAGTACCTGCCGGGCGCATTCTGCTGCAGGCATACCCTGCTCAATTCCTGGATCCATCCTGGCATGTTTGCCCCCGTCGCCTCGCAGGGCCGATAAACTGATATCTGTGCGAATATATCCGGGGCAAACCATCGTCACGTGGATGCCATTCTTCTCTTCCTCCGCACGAAGGACTTCAAAAAAACCATGCAGCGCAAATTTTGAAGCGGAGTAGCCGGAGCGCAACGGCACGCCAAACTTACCTGCTATACTGGAAATCACAACCATGTGTCCGCTTTTTTGTGCCAGCATGGCAGGTAATACAGCGCGTGCCATTGCCTCAGAAGCAAAGAAATTTACTTCCATCAAGCGACGATAAACGCTTTCGTCGGTCTCCCGCGTGAGAGATCGCTGGGTTATTCCGGCATTGAGAACCAGAACATCAATGCCTTCGAACATACCAAGCGCAAGCTGCGTTTTTTCTGGCAGCTCTTTAGCATCGGTTACGTCCATTGGAAGTATGCGGGTGTCGGGCTCTCCGCCACAAAGAGTTTGTACACGCTTCAATTCGTCTTCGCGCCGTGCAGAAAGGACCAGCCTGGCTCCCGCCTGATGGAATGCTACTGCCAGCGCTTCACCAATGCCAGAAGAAGCGCCGGTGATCCAAACGCGGCGGCCTTGAAAGTCCATTCGTCTATTTCGCTCCCGCCAAATCGGCAGTCGCGGTGAAAAGGAACTGCACAAATTTTCCGAACCCGGCAATCTGAATCCGCTCGTCATTGCCATGGATGCGTTTAAGGTCTTCCTGGCTCAGGACGGTCCCGATGTCATAGGCCTGCACGCCTTTGGCACGCAGCTGGGCTGAATCTGTAGCGCCCACCTGCATAATAGGAATCGTCGGCACGCCCGGAAAAACTTTTTGTCCTGCGCGCTCCAACGCATGAAAACCGTCAGTATCCAAACCTGAAGGCGCAGTGGCTGGGCGGGCGTTGGTATTCTCCGCGTCAACAAATCTGATAGCAGGATCATTGATCAGCTTTGCCAGTGAGCCTTTGAGCGTATCCATGTTTTCATCCGGCAATGCCCGAACATCAAAACGCGCCTCGGCCTCGGCGGGAATGACATTGGAGCGGAAGCCGCCCTTGATGATCGTCGGCACCAGTGATGTGCGCAGCATGGAGTAATACGACGGCTGTGTTTCATGCAGCTTCTGTTGCACCGCAGGGTCTTCCACATGTAAATAAAGCTTCGCCTTCTCTGGCACGCTGATGGTGGCTATCTGTTGAAAGAAGCGGCGCGTGGTCTCGTTCAAACGCATCGGGGCTTCCCAACGTGAGATTTTATCGACTGCGGCAGCAAGGTGGGCAATTGGATTATCCAGGCGAGGGGC
>Ga0070683_100004725_pt1 | contig 11260 bp, 10 predicted proteins | sample KBSC713LmetaG_FD_64662 | JGI IMG/M metagenome (GOLD analysis project Ga0070683, IMG submission 64662) | Corn rhizosphere microbial communities from Kellogg Biological Station, Michigan, USA - KBS C7.1-3L metaG | ecosystem: Host-associated > Plants > Roots > Rhizosphere ...
CTCATTGCGAACGGCAATGTGACCGTGAATGGACGACGCGAGAAAGCCAGCTATCGCGCCTCCAACGGCGAGCGGATCGTCGTCGACATTCCAGAGCCGAAGGGACGCGAAGTGCTCGGGGAGCAAATTCCTTTAGCAGTCGTGTTCGAGGACGACGACGTCATGGTCGTCGACAAGCCCGCGGGCATGGTTGTACATCCAGCGCCAGGCAATTGGTCGGGGACGTTGGTCAACGCCCTCAAGGGGCGCGGCGGACCGCTGTCGAGCGCCGATGAGGAGGGACGCGAAGGAATTGTTCACCGTCTCGACAAGGAAACCTCGGGACTGCTGCTGGTCGCGAAGTCTGATCGGGCACACCGTGTCCTCGGGGCGGCGCTTCAGGCCCGGCAAATCGTCCGCCGGTATGCCGCGCTGTCGTGGGGGCATCTGACCGAGGACCGGATCACGATCGAAAAGCCAATCGCGCGGGATCCGCGAGACCGAAAACGGATGGCAGTCGTCAATACGGGACGGCCAGCCAGAACTGATCTCACCCGCCTCGCGCGGTTCGACGCGGCGGATCTCTTGCGCGCCCACCTGTACACTGGGAGGACGCACCAGATTCGCGTCCATTTGGCGTCCGTGGGCCATCCGGTCGTCGGCGACGATACATACGGCGGAGGTGGAGGAAGGAGGTTAGTAAATCTCCCTCCGCGCCGACACTTCTTACATGCGGCCTGGCTGATCTTCCGTCACCCGGTTTCGGGGGAGACGGTGGATCTGCGTTCGCCGTTGCCCGCCGAGTTGCATCGCGCACTCGTCGCGGCAGCTGGACCAGACGTGTCGCTCGCCGATACAAACCCACTCGACTTCTTTGGATTCTATCGCACAGATCCCTGACGCACCGACGTTCCCCACGCTGCTGTTTCGCGTGGGGCGGGATTTGTACGGCTCCAAAGTCACCAGCGCACAAGAAGCCATTCCACTTCGCAACACGACGCGCGTTCCCGGCGCGCCGGCGTACGTGCGCGGCCTCATCAACCTTCGCGGCACGATCGTGACGGTCATCGACCTCGGCGCGCGCCTCGATGCGACGCATACCGGCTCTGATGAGGGCTCGATTCTTCTCGTTCGACAAAATGGCGGCGATCGCATCGTCGGCGTCGTCGTCGACGAGGTGTTGGACGTTCGATCGCTGTCGATCGACGAAAGCGCGGCGACAGCCGGCGCGCGCGGCGGTGTGACGCGTGGACTCGCGATGATCGACGACACGACGGTCGTCATCCTCGATCTCGATGCACTGATTTCTCAGGTTTTGCTCTCTTAGGGAGGCACTGCGGTGAGCCAGACAGTTTTGATTTGTGACGACGCGATCTTCATGCGGACCATGGTCGGCGACATTCTCACGCAGGCCGGTTTCGAGATCGTCGGCGAAGCGGAGACAGGCGTCCAAGCGGTCGAGAAGTACCGGCAGCTGAAGCCCGATCTCGTGACGATGGACATCGTGATGCCCGACATGGGCGGGATCGATGCGGTTCGAGAGATCTGCAAAACGGATCCGACCGCGAAGATCCTGATGTGCAGCGCGATGGGCCAGCAGGCGCTCGTCGTCGAGGCGATTCAGGCCGGCGCGAAGGACTTCGTCGTGAAGCCGTTCCAACCGGGGCGCGTGCTCGAAGCCGTTCAGCGCGTTCTGGCCTAGTCGGCGTTCGGTTGATCCGTCGTGAATAACCAACAGTACGCAGAGCTCTTTCTCACGGAGAGTCGTGAGAACGTCTCGGCCGTCAACACCGCGCTGCTCGAGTTGGAGCGCGATGCGACCGGTCCGGGCGCGGCTGCGTCTGTCGACGTCATCTTCCGCGCGGTTCACACCATCAAGGGCATGGGTGCGACGATGGGCTTCGCGACCGTTGCGGAGCTCGCGCACGAACTGGAAACGGTGCTCGATCGCGTTCGACGAGGCGAGCTCGCGATCGACGCCGACGTCAGGGACGTTCTCTTCCGCTCGGCGGACGCGCTCGAGTCGGCGGTCGAGGCGGCGGTCGTCGGTCGCGATGGCGAGGACGATGCGTCGGAGCTCGTCGCCGAGCTGCGAGTGCTCGCTGTCGAAGAACGATCGACGCGCGGATGGTCAGTCAGGGCGCCGAGCGGCCCGGGCACACTGATTCGAATCCGGCTCGCGCCGAACACTCCGCTTCGTGGCGTGCGCGCATTCATCGTCGTCCAAGCGATTGGAAAGCTCGGCGAGATCGCGGGTGTCGAGCCGTCGCTCGAGAAGCTCCAGGCCGACGAGCTCGGGGACGACTTCGCGCTTCGACTCGTGTCGTCGGCCAGTCACGACGACATCGAGAGCGTCGCGCGCAAAGCCGGCGACGTCGCGGACGTTCGCGTCGGTGAAGATCAGAGCCGTCGTGCGACGCCGCTCAAATCGGCGGCGGCGATCCCTGAGCGTTCGGCAGCGCTCGAAGCACGTCGCTCAGGCGGTGATCGGCGCTCGGCGCCTCGATCGATCCGCATCGACGTGCGCCGACTCGATGCGCTGATGAATCTCGTCGGAGAGCTCGTGATTGCACGCGGCCGGTTGTCACAGCTCGCGGACGACCTCGGAGACTCGTCGCTCGAGGAGACGGTCTCGCATTCGTCGCGCCTCATCACGGAAATTCGCGATCAGATCACGGCGAGCCGAATGGTTCCCGTCTCGCAAGTCTTCGATCGATTTCCGCGCATCGTGCGCGACGCGGCGAAGGGGGTCGGGAAGCAGATCGATTTCGTCGTGGACGGAAAAGACATCGAGCTCGATCGATCGATGCTCGACGAGCTCGGCGACTCGATCGTACATCTGCTCCGCAACGCGATCGATCACGGCATCGAGAAGGCGGAGGCGCGGATCGCTGCCGGTAAGCCCGCGACAGGTCGCCTCGTGCTCAGCGCGACGCGCGATCGCTCAGCCGTCGTCATCAAAGTGAGCGACGACGGACGCGGGATCGATCGTGCGAAGGTGCTCGAGCGTGCGAAGCGCGATGGGATCGTCGATCAGAAAAAGTCGGAGCTCGACGAGAGTGAGCTCGTCCGCATTCTCGCACGCCCGGGATTCTCGACGGCCGATCGCGTCACGGGCATGTCCGGTCGCGGCGTCGGCGTCGATGCGGTTTACACACGCGTTCGCGCACTCGGTGGCGCGATGGACATTCGTTCGGCGCCCGGCAAGGGAACGACGATGATCCTTCGCCTCCCGCTGACGCTCGCCATCGTCCGTGCAGCGCTCGCGCGCGTCGCGGGCGAGATCTACGCGATCCCGCTCGCGCACGTCAGCGAAACGATCGAGCTGGAGCCGGACATTCTTCGTACGGTGAAGGGAAGCGAAGTGCTGCTCGTCCGCGACGAGGTGCTGCCGTTGCTTCGGCTGCGATCACTCGTTGGGCTCCAGCCTTATGCGCCGGCGAGCGAGATCGAACTGGAGCAAGTCGTTGTGATCGACGTCGGCGATCGCCGTGCAGCACTCGTGATCGATGAGCTCACGGGGCAGGAAGAAATCGTGGTCAAACAGTACGACGCCGTTCGCGGCGGTCTCCCGTTTTTCGCAGGCGCAACGATCCTCGGCGATGGAACGCCATCGTTGATCGTCGACGTCAGCAGTCTCATTTGAGGATGCTCATGGAAGACATTCGGTCGCTGAAAGCCCTTCAGGTCGACGCACTCCGCGAAGTCGCGAACATCGGCGCGGGACACGCCGCGACCGCGCTTTCGCAGATGGTCGGCGAGACGATCATGATCAGCGTGCCGACGATCAACGTCTCGCGCCTCGAGGACATCCCACCGCAGGTCGCCGCACCCGACGAGCCGGTGGCCGCGGTGCTGATGCACATGCTCGGTGATCTCACCGGCCGGACGCTGCTCGTCTTTCCGCGCCGGACGGCGATTCGTCTCGCCGAGCTACTGCTGCGGCGTCAAAGCGCGCAGGATGACTTCAGCGAGATGCAGCAGTCGGCAATCAAGGAAGCCGGCAACATCCTCAGCTCCGCGTACATGAACGCGCTCAGCGACTTCATGGGGATGATGCTCCTGCCATCGCCGCCGAGTCTCGCCATCGACATGTCGACGGCCGTGTTGTCGACGGCGTACCTGCAGTTCGGGACCGACAAGGATTACGTATTCTGCGTGGAGAGCGAATTCATCATGGGCGGCCGCGAGGAGCGTATGCGCGGCTTCTTCCTGCTGCTGCCGGATCCGGCATCGCTCCAAGCAATTCTCAAGGCAGTGCGCGTCGCCTGACGATGGCGCTTACCTCGGAACGCGACCGCGAGGTTCTTCGTTCGTTCGCCCGCCGCATCGATCCCGGCGATGCGGGGGCGCACAATAACCTTGGTGTGCTCTATTACAACAAGGGATTGTACGAGGAGGCCGTCGACGCGTTCATGAAGGCGTTGGAGCTCGACTCGAAGATGAACGTCGCCCAACGCAATCTCGAGATCACGTATTTCAACACCGGCTACTACGACACGCGGCTTCCGCAGTTGCGTGACCGTTTGCGTTTGCGCCCAGACGATCGCGATGCGCGATGGGAGCTCGGGCGCACTCTCGCGTTGCTCGGGAAACAGGACGAGGCGGCGATCGAGTTCAGGGCGCTACTCGCATACGCCCCGAACGACGTCCCCGCGTTGCTGCAGCTCGCGCTCGCGGAAAAAGAATCCGGCGCGATCGAAAGCGCGCAGCAGTGCATCGAGCGTGCGCTGTATCTCGATCGTGAAAGCTCGCTGCTTCACTTCACGCTCGGCGAGATCCTGTACCACCGCGGATTGAACGAGGAAGCGCTTCGAGCACTCGAGCGCGCCATCGACTTCAACCCGGAGAACTACGACGCGCTATACCTCATGGGCTTCGTGCTCGGCGACATCGGCCGGCACGCGGACGCTCAGGAAGTCACGCGTCGCGCGGTAAAACTCAACCCGGCGCTGTCGCGGTCGCAGGCGAATCTTTCGATCGATCATCGCGACACGCCGCCGTCGCCGGCTCACGCCGCCGCGACCGAAGAGCTCCAGGTCTCGGGCGAAGGACAACTCGCGCGCTACAACCTCGGTCTCGCATTCAGAAGCAAAGGCTACTACGCCGAAGCGCTGCGCGAATACGGCATCGCGCTGGAGCGCGGAGAAGAGCGCGATCTCGTTCTTCAAGCGATGGCAGAAGTCCATCTGCTCAGCGCGCGTCCGTCCGACGCGCTGCCGATCTATGAGGATTTGCTAAGGCGGCAGGGTTCGAGTCCCAAGTTGTGGAATGAGCGCGGCGTGGCGCTCCACCAGATGGGCCGATTCGCCGAGGCGGAGCTCAGCTACATGCAGGCGGTTGAAGCCGAGCCGACCTATTCGATCGCGCACAACAATCTCGGCGTGTCGCGTTATCATCGCGGCGCGACGGATCAGGCGATCGCGTCGTTCGAACGCGCGCTCGAAGCGCATTCGGACTTTGCGAAAGCGCGACTCAACTACGCGCTGCTGCTCTCGCGCGGGAAACGGCTCTCGCCGGCGCTCGAGGCGTATCGTGCGGTGTTGAATGCGGACGCGGAGAACGCCGTCGCATGGAACGGCATTGGCCTCGTCTTGGCGGATCTGCAGAAGCACGAAGAGGCTCGAAACGCGTTTGCCCGCGCGATTCAATCGCGGCCGAAGTACGCGCAGGCGCACTACAACATGAGCTTCACGCTGTCGAACCTCGGCGACTTCGAGGGTGCGCTGCGCGAGACGAAGATGGCGTTGGAGCTCGACCCGTACTACGTGCTGCAGAAGTTCGAGCTCGCGATGGACTTCGAGTACGAAGATCCGGACCTCTCGGTTCACGCCGAGTTCGGTAGCGAGGCACGGACGAGCGACGCGTCGATCGCGGAGTTCTCGTTCGACGCGAAGTCCCTCGACGGATTGTTCACGGAGCTCTCGTCGCCGCCGCAGTCAACGCCGACCGGCACGCGTTCGTACGACTCCGCGCCGTACGCGATGGCGACGGACTATCTGTCGAAGGGACTGCTCGATCGTGCGTCGGCGGAAATTGCACGCATGATCTCTCGCGGGGCGCCGGCCGGTGAGGGAACCGCGCTCCAAGCCGAGGTCTTCGCGCAGCAGGGATTGTACGGCGAGGCGCTCGAACGTTTTCGCGAGGCACAGCGTCTCGACGCCAGCGTGGCTCTCGCGTTCCTCGGCGAGGTGCGGTGCCTCATTCGGCTCGGCCGGCCGGCGGAGGCCCGTCCGATTGTCGAACGGCTCGTCGTCGAGCGGCCGGACGATGTCGAAACGCTGATGCTCGCCGCGTCCGCCTCGGCTGACACGGGCAATCCGGCCACCGCGCTTGCGCGGCTCGCTGAGGCGCGCCGGCGTGCGCCACATCGAGCCGACGTCATGCAGAAGACAGGCGACGTTTCGCGCAAGATCGGCGACATCGATGCAGCCATCGACGCATATCGCGCGGCGCTCGATCTCGACGAGGGCTTCGTGATGGTTCGCGTGCAGCTCGCGAAGCTGCTGGAGGAGAGGGGCGACAACGTCGGCGCCGAACAGGAGTTGTCCGCGGCGCTCGACGCACTTCCGACGTATGCCGACGGCGCACTTGCACTCGCTGCGCTGCGCGGACGGCTTGGTCGCCATGCCGAATCGCTCGACCTGTTGATCGACGTTCTTCACCGCGACGCGTACAACTTCGAGGCGCTCATCGCGCTTGGAGACACGCTAGAGGCAATGGGACGTAGTGGCGACGCGCTTCACGCGTTCGATCGCGTCGCGCGCTTTGATCCGGCCCACGTTGTCGCGTTGTCGCGCCAAGCCAGGCTTCGCGCGCAACTGCAACGGAAGATCGCGTAGCATATGCCGATCGAAGGACCGCTTCGCGAGCTCGGGATTCACGACGTCTTTCAGCTCCTCGACTTGAGCCGAAAGACGGGCGTGCTGCGCGTGCTGTCCGAGCTTCGCGACGACGAAGGCCTCGTGTATTTCGACGGCGGACGCGTCGTGCAGGCGTCGATACGGAGTAGGGGCTCGGACTTCGCTCCCGATCGTGCGGGACGGTCGCAGCGCGAGATCGATCGCCAACACCGGAAGTACATCGAGCGCGTCGTCTTCGACCTGATGTCGTGGAGCGAAGGCTTCTTCTCATTCGAGGAACGAGCGCGCAGCGAGATGCAGGTCGAGTCGCAGGTCACAGTGTCGACCGAGTCGCTTCTCATGGAAGGGGCGCGTCGCTTCGACGAGTGGTCGCGAATCGCCGATGTGATCCCCAACGTCGACATCGTGCCGGAGCTCGCGCCGGTCGACGAGCAACGCGACGGCGCGATGCTCGATCTCTTGCCGCACGAATGGCAAGTGCTCGCACTGATCGACGGATCGCGTCCGCTGCGAGACATCGCCTCGGCGATCCCGCGCGATGAGTTCGAGGTCGCAAAAGTCGCGTACGGGTTGGCAACGACCGGCATCATCGCGTTTCGGTCTGATGCCGAGCCGCGCGAGACGCCGCCGCTGACCACCGCCGAGTCGTTTCTCGTCAACGCGCGCGAGCATACGAAGGCTGGCCGACATGGCGAAGCGCTGGACGAGCTTCGACGCGCCGTCCAGCAGGATCCGCTTACGCCACGCGTTCATCTCGAGATTGGATTCGCTGCCGCGCGAGTTGGAGATTTGGGCGCCGCGCGGTCGAGCTGGGAGCACGTCCTCCGGCTTGCCGCCGACGACGCAGCGGACGCAAAGGCCCGTGAAGCCCTCGGCGCGTTGAACGATCTGCAGCGTCTCCTCGACCAACACGCCGATGAGTAGCGATATCCAGCGGTGGAGCGACGAGCTCGCTCGCGATCCGTCGAGTCTCGCCTTTCTCGACCTCGGCGAAGCGCTGCGTCGGGACGGACAGCTCGACGTCGCGCTGACCATCGTTCGGCGCGGCCTCGATCGACATCCGGAAAACGTCGACGCGCACAATCTCATGGCGCGCGTTGCAATCGATCGACGCGATTTCGTTCGCGCCGCCGAGGAGTGGCAAACGGTGCTTCGGCTCGCGCCAGATCACGTCGGCGCGTTAAAGGGGCTCGGCTACATCTGCTACCAGGAAGGCCGTCTCGAGGATGCCGAGCGATATCTGAATCATGCGGCGACGCGGGGCGGCGGTGAATCAGTCGCCGCGGCGCTCGACAGCGTGCGACGTTCATCAGGTGAGTTGGCGACGGCGACGGTGGACGCGCTCACGCCGTCAGACGCGCTCACTCCGTCACACGCACAATCGCTCTTCGCGGATGTGCTCACGGATGCCGAACAGACCGCGCTGCTGCTCGACGAAAGCGGTTATGTGCTCGGCGGCGTGTATCTCGACGGCGAGGGGAATGATCTCGCCCACGAAATCGGGGCGCAGCTCAGTGGAATTTCGGACGAGGCGGTGCGCGCAACGCGCCATCTTGGCATTGGCGACTGGAAGTCCATCGTGTTCGAGACTGATGTCGCTTCGGTGGCGTTGGCCCCGACGTCGAATAAAGGGCTTCTTGTCGTTGCCGCGTCTCGCGCGACGCCGCTCGGTCTGCTCAGGCGCCTGCTCGACCAATGCGCGATGCGAAGCATTCATTGGCTGACCGACGGGACGACACGATGACGACGAACGCATTCGGCTCGGTGCTCGAGACATTGACCCGTCAACGCGGCGTTCGCGCGAGCCTCATCGTCTCCGAGACCGATGGCTTGATCGTCGACGCGACGCTTCGTGTCGGTCAGGACGGAGATCGCGTTGCCGCCCTCGCAGCGTCTTTGTTCCGAAAAGCGAGGCTCTCGGCTGCCGCGGCGCGGCTCGGTGACGTCGCGTTCATGCAGATGGACGCCGAGCAAGGGCGCATCTGCGCCGTGGGCGGTAAGAGCGATCTGGTCTTGATGGTGGTCGCCGAGCCGACGGCGAACGTCGGTTTGATCCGCGTCGAACTGCTCAAGGCGTTGGAGACCCTCGCATGATCATCGCAACGGTCGAGGGCTGGGTCGAAGCGCCGTTGGCCCGATACGTGGAAGAAGCGCGGGCTCGGCTCGCCCTGTTGTTGCATCCGTCGGGGCAGGTCGTCGCGCAGGCGGGCTTCACGCGTTCGACGGATGTGATGACGGCATGCGCGCTCGCGGCGGCCGTTCATGCGACGTCGAAGGAGCTTGGACGTCAGGTTGACGGTTCGGGCTTTCGAGTGCTTCACCACGGCGGAACGGACAAGCAACTTCATCTCGCGGCGGTCGATTTGGGGCGCGTTGCCTACATTTGTCTCACGGTGTTCGACGAGGAGAGCTCGCTCGGACTCGTGCGAATGTATTTCGGCGATCTGTGCCGGGAGCTCGCGGCGGCGGCGCCAGAGCAGCCGGCGAAAGGGCCGTCGCTCGGTCTCGACTTCGAGCGCGAGCTCAATCACAACCTGTCAGCGCTGTTCGGGCGCGCCTAATGTCGTTAGTCAATTACTCGACGCGCGAGATCACGTGCAAAATCGTCTATTACGGGCCTGGCCGGTCCGGAAAGACGACGAACCTGCACTACATCTACGGTCAGGTTCCTGAGGACCGCAAAGGCAAGATGGTCTCGCTCGCGACGCAGACCGACCGAACGCTCTTCTTCGACTTCCTGCCGCTCGATCTTGGATCGATCTCGGGCTTCACGACGAAGTTCCAGCTCTATACGGTGCCGGGGCAGATCTACTACCAGACCACACGAAAGCTCGTGCTCCAGGGCGCGGACGGCGTCGTGTTCGTTGCCGACAGCCAGTCTCGCCAGCTCGCCGAAAACGTCGAGAGTTTCCAAGACTTGCATGAGAATCTCGCCGAGCAGGGGATCGACGCGCGTACGGTGCCGCTGGTCATTCAGTACAACAAGCAGGATCTCCCAAGCGAGCTCATTCTGGGCAAGCAGGACTTGTCGGACGCGTTGAATTTCCGCGGCGTTCCAGAATTCTCCGCGGATGCGCTCCACGGGCCGGGCGTGTTCGAGACGCTCCGTTCGATCTCGGAGCTCGTGCTCAAGCGTCTCAGCTCGGGCGCCGGCAAATAGTCGTGCAGCTCGACTCGCGTCTCCGCTTCGACACGTTCGTGGTCGGCTCAGCCAATCGGCTGGCCGTCGCCGCGGCGCGCGCCGTCGCGGACTCGCCCGGCGTGGTGTACAACCCGCTGTTCATGTACGGCGGGTCCGGGCTGGGGAAGACGCACGTCATGAGCGCGATCGGCAATCAGGTTCGCCAGCGTGACGCCAACGCCGTTGTCGAACTCGTCACACTCGACGATTTCGTCGCCGAACTGCACACCGCCATCGCCACCCGCACCGTCGAGCGCTTCAAAGAGAAGTATTTGCAGGTCAGCGTTCTGCTGATCGACGATGTCCAGTTTCTCACAGGCCATCGCGAGACGCAGACCGAGTTGCTGCGGATCTTCAACGCTTTGCATTCCGACGGGCGTCAGATCGTCATGACGAGCGACCGTCCGCCGGCAGAGATCTCGGACGTCGACGAGCGGTTGCTTACGCGTCTGTCGGGGGGGTTGATCGTCGACGTCGGCGCGCCCGACTACGAAACGCGAATGGCGATTCTCAAGGCAAAGTGTGAGGAACGCGGCGTCCGCTTTCGTGGTGGCGTGATCGACGAGCTCGGACGCCTCGAGTTCAGGAACGTTCGCGAGCTTCAGGGCGCGCTCAATCGTCTCATCGCCTCACAGACGCTGGGCGGAAATCAGATTGAAGCCGATGCGGTGCTCGAGATTCTTGGCGACCTCGCCGATCAGCGCCGTCGCGTGACGCCGCCGACACCGCTCGCCAGCGGCGGCTTTCACGATTTCTTATCGGGCGTTTCGTTGGCCGTCGCGCAGCACGTCGACCAGTGGAAGACCCGCATCACGGAGTCGATCGATTTCTGGAAGAGCGAAGGCTATCGCACTGCCGCGCTCGAGCGCGTCCTTCAGTCGACCACACCACCGACGAGCGTCGATTCGGTAACGCGCGGATTCGAAGCGAGCGTCACCAAGCTCAAAGACATCGAGGCGCAGATCGTTCGGCTCGATCCCGGCTTGGCCGCGCATGACGCACTGAAGGATCCGGATCGCGTCGCCGAGGCGGAGCAACTCCTCGAGCGCGCGCTGCGGTCCGCCGCGCCTCCGCCAGGACCGTCAGCCGCGTTCACACGCGCGGGGTTCGAAGTCAGCGCGAGCAACGAGCTCGCCGTTCGTGCCGCGGATGCGATCGTCGCCGTGCCCGGGAGTCGGTACAATCCCCTCTTCATCCACGGACCGAGTGGCGTCGGGAAGACGCACCTCGTGAACGC
>Ga0070683_100004726_pt1 | contig 11260 bp, 10 predicted proteins | sample KBSC713LmetaG_FD_64662 | JGI IMG/M metagenome (GOLD analysis project Ga0070683, IMG submission 64662) | Corn rhizosphere microbial communities from Kellogg Biological Station, Michigan, USA - KBS C7.1-3L metaG | ecosystem: Host-associated > Plants > Roots > Rhizosphere ...
TGCTCTGGTTCGAGCACGACCTCTACGACCAGCTCCAGCTGATCGACGCCCTGGCGCTCGTGGGCGAAGCCGGGGCTCTGCCCGAGCTGATCGTCGTCTCGTCGTTCCCGGGCAAGCCGTCGTTCCGCGGGCTCGGCGAGCTGAGCCCGGACGAGCTCGAGACGCTCTGGCCGAGCCGGCATCAGGCGACGGCCGATACGCTCGCCGCCGCCCGCGACGCCTGGGAGGCGTTTCGAGAGCCGGATCCGGTGGCGCTCGCGGCGGTCGCGGGCGGCGTCGGGACGCTCGAGCTGCTCCGCGCCGCGTTGCTGCGTCTGCTCGAGGAGCTGCCTGCGGCGGGTGACGGCCTCTCCGGAACGGAGCGCCGAGCGCTCGAGGCGATCGCGGCGGGCGCGTCCACCCCGGGGGTCGCCTTCGTGGCGGCGCAGGAGCTCGAGGAGGCGCCGTTCCTGGGCGACGCCTGGTTCTTCCGGACGCTGGCCGAGCTCGGCGGCGGGGACGTCCGGCTCGTGGAGGGCCACGACGGCAGCCCGCTGCCGGCGCCGCCTCCCCTCGGCGACGGCACCCGCTTCGGCTCGATTCGCCTCCGGCTGACCGGTGCGGGCGAACGCGTGCTCCGCGGCGAGTCCGACCGCGTCGAGTTGCTCGGGCTCGACCGCTGGCTCGGCGGCACCCACCTGACGGCGGACAACGCCTGGCGCTGGGATTCCCACGGCCTCCGGCTCGTCGCTCCCGGCTGACCCGACTTACCTGTGTTTTACGCCGCGCTGACCTCGGGGTGACCGCCGTCGACGAGAACACACGGGTCACCGATTCGACAGGAGGTATCCCGTGCGAGGCAAGCTGCTGCTCATCGTCGCCGTCGGGGCCGGCGTGCTCGCCGCCGCCGCGTCGGCCGCGAGTCTCGATCTCGTCCGCGGCACCAAGGGCGCCGACGACCTGAACGGCACCGCCGGCGCCGATCTGATCTACGGCTACCAGGGGAGCGACATCATCCGCGCCCACGAGGGCAACGACCTGGTGTGGGGAGGCCAGGGGAACGACGTCATCCGGGGCGGGCCCGGCAACGACGTGATCTACGGCGGGCCGGACAACGACGTGATCTGGCCCGGCGCGGGCGCCGACGTCCAGTACGGCGGCCAGGGCAACGACGTCCTGCATGCGCTCGCGAACGACAACCAGCCGGACATCCTCGACTGCGGACCGGGCTACGACGTCGCGTACGTGATCGTGCACGACCCCGCGCGGTTCCGCGACTGCGAGCAGATCATCCGGCTGACGCCGGAGGAGGCCGCCGCGCAGGCTGCGGCCAACGACGACAACAGCTAGACGCTCGTCGGTGCAAGACGCGGCCCGGGCGCCCGGAGCGCCCGGGCCGCAGCATGCGCAGAGACACCAGGTTTCCACCGGATCTCCACCGAGCCGTGACCCCGGTGTGCGATTCCAGGCGCGAGGGTAGAAGCGCGCGGGCAGGCGAAATGGATCCTCGATCTGGAGGGAGGGGTACAGATGAAGGGACCAGGACGTGTGCCGGCTGCGCTCGCGGTCGTCCTCGTCGCCGCCGCCGTCGGAGCGGCCGCGGCCGTCTCGGCCAGCGGCGGGGGGAATCGCACGGCGGCCACCGCCTGCCGGCTCTCGGCGAACGGACAGATCAAGCACCTCGTCTACCTGCAGTTCGACAACACCCACTTCAGGCGCGACCGCCCTGACGTCGCCTCCGACCTGGAGCAGATGCCTCATCTGCTGAGCTTCCTCGAGTCCAACGGGACGCTGTTCACGAACGACCACACGATCCTCATCTCCCACACCGCGGGAGGGATCCTCTCCTCGCTGACGGGCCTCTACCCGGACCGCCAGGGGCAGACCGTCTCGAACTCGTACGACTTCTACCGGAACACCGGCGTGCCGACCTTCTCCTCGTCCTTCAAGTACTGGACGAGCCCGGTCGACGGCACCGACGACTCGACGCCGAACATGATCACCGACACCGGGAAGACGACGCCCGCCCCCTGGGTGCCGTTCACTCGTGCCGGTTGCGACTTCGGCGGCGTCGGCACCGCGAACCTCGAGCTCGAGAACAACTCGACCGCTCCGGGCGGGGACATCTACAACGTCTACGGGCCGACCTCGCCGGAGGCCGCGGAGCCGGCCGCCCTGCGCACGACCGACTTCGTCGGGATCGCCATCCACTGCGCCCAGACGGCGTCGAGCAAGTGCGCCGGCAACACGAACGCCAGAAGCGACCCGCTGCCTGACGAGCCGGGCGGGTACACGGGGTACCAGGGGCTGTTCGGGACGAAGTACGTCGACCCGGCCGTCACCGGCGGCAACCCCTGCGTGAACGACACCTCCGGCCAGCCGGTCAAGGATGGCGCCGGCAACTGCGGGTTCCCCGGCTTCGACGGGATGCTGGCGAAGAACACGCTCGGCTACGTGGCGCAGATGCAGGAGAGCGGGGTCCCCGTGACCTACGCCTACATCTCCGACGCCCACGACAACCACACCCTCGCGCGGGCGTCGGGCCCCGGCGAGGCCGACTACAAGCAACAGCTCGCCGACTACGACGCAGCCTTCGCCTCCTTCTTCCAGCGGCTCCAGGCCGACGGGATCGACAAGAGCAACACGCTCTTCGTCGTGACCGTGGACGAGGGCGACCACTTTGCCGGCGGCACCGGCACGCCCGACGGCAGCGGGAACCTCACCTACGCGCATACCGCCTGCCCGCTGGCGCCGGTTGCCACTACGTGCCCGGCTAACCAGATCGGAGAGGTGAACGTGAAGATCGGCGCGGTCCTGCCCGCGACCGAGCCTCTGTTCGACATCCACTTCGACGACGCTCCGACGTTCTACGTCAACGGCGATGCCGCCCACCCGAACGGCCCGGGCAGGACCGACCCGGCGGTGCGGCAGCTCGAGCGCGACGTCTGGAACGCGACCGCGCCGGATCCCTACGCGGGCGGCGGCTCCGTGCCGATCGCCCAGGCCATGGCCGACACGGTCGAGGAGAAGACGCTGCACATGGTCAATGCCGACCCGAAGCGGACGATGACGTTCACGATGTTCGGCAACCCCGACTTCTTCTTCCAGACGACGAACCTGTCCGGCGGATGCGCCGGCTCGACCGTGTGCGCCAACCCGGGCTTCGCCTGGAACCACGGCGATGTCCAGGACGAGATCGCCAATACCTGGGTGGGCTTCGTCGGGCCGGGGGTTCAGCACGGCGGGACGGATTCGACCACCTGGACCGACCACACGAACGTCCGGCCGACGATCCTCACGCTCCTCGGGCTGAAGGACGACTACGTTCAGGACGGCCGTGTCCTGGTCGAGGGGCTGACGACGAAGGCAACGCCGCACGAGCTGGTCGCACACCGCGAGACCGTGCGCCGGCTCAGTGACGTCTACGAGCAGCTGAACGCTGCGTTCGGCTCGTTCGCGCTCGACACGCTGAAGGCGTCGACCACCGCGCTCGCGAGCGCGGACGAGACGAAATACGAGTCGATCGAGGGCTCGATCGCGAGCCTGACGTCACAGCGCGACGCGCTGGCCACCCAGATCCGAGGCGGCCTGAACGCGGCTGCGTTCGACGGGAAGGCGCTGAACGAGCAACAGGCAAAGGGCTGGATCGCACAGGCGCAGAGCCTGATCGACCAGGCCTCCTCGCTCGGAAGCTAGCTCGTGACGTGCCGGGGAGCCCGTCCGTCGCGGACGGGCTCCCCGCGCCGACGTCCCCGCCCGCCGTCTGGCAAGCTCCGGTACCGCTTGCCCGTGACCGACACGCTCGACGCCACCCTGACCAGCCGTCTCCGCGAGGTCCTCGCGAATGGCGACACGACCGAGACGGACCTGCGAGAGCTGACGGAGGAGGTGGGCACCCAGGTGCGCCTGCTCCGGGGGCAGCTGCGCGGGAGCGAGCAGCGCCTGCGCGCGTTGAACGCCGATCCCGCCAGCCCGATCGCCGACATCGCCGACGAGCTCCGGCGCGTCGAGACGCTCCGGCCGCGCCTGCGCGACGCGCGCGAGCTCTCCCGCCGGCTGGACGAGCGGGCCCGCGAGCTCCGCACCGCCTGGCTCCTCCGGCAGGCGGACGCGCGCCGGGCGACGAGCTGAGCGGGGCCCGGACGAACCGGGCCCCACGTCTCGATCAGGCGGTCTGAAGCGCGGCCAGGTTCTTCGCGATCACGGCCATCGTCCGCTCGTACTCGCCCGTGGGGCTGAATTCGACGATCTCGGTGCCGGCCGCGATCACCGGCACGTGGCCGGGCGGTGCGTAGTAGGCGTCGCCGGTCTCGAAGGTCTCCTCGTGGCCGGCGTACCGGAAGGTGATCGAACCACTGATCACGTAGCCCCAGTGCGGGCTCTGGCAGCGGTCGTCGGGCAGGCCGCGGAAGAGGGGCGTCCCGTCGGCGTCCTCGCGGAACGTCTCGAAGCCGACCGTGTACTCGCCGACGTCGCCGTAGTGGCCCTCCATCACTCCGTGATCCTGGGAGCGGGAGGCGGTGGACTTGGATGCCTTGGGCATCTCGGCTCCTTTCGTGTTGTGGACACCATGTCCAGACACGATGTCTAGTGCTGTCGCGGGAAGTATTACACCTCGTCGGACTCGATGTCTAGACTTACTGTCCATGAGCCCCACCCGCGCATACCGTCCGCGCCGGAGGCCGCAGTCGACGGGCACGCGTGAGCGGATCGTCGCCGCCGTCGGTGAGCTGCTCGAGGAGGGCGTCTTCCACGAGGCGACGGTGGAGGAGGTCGCCGATCGGGCCGGTGTCGCCCGCGCCACGCTGTACCAGCACTTCGGCTCCCGGCTGGGCCTCGTCGACGCCGTCTGCGAGACCATCGCCCAGAGCCCCGAGCTGCGCGCCGCCAGAGGCGCCGGCGAGCTGGCGGACGTCGACGTGGCCCTGGGCGAAGTGGTCGGGAGCTCCGTCCGGTTCTGGGCTGCGCACGAGCGGCTGCTCGAGCCGCTCTACGGCGTCGCCGCTGTCGACCCTGCCGCCGCCCGTCTGGTCGAGCGGCAACGGCGCGACCGCACGAGTGTGCTCGCGCGCTTCGCCAGGCGGCTGCACCGCGAACGCCGCCTGGCCGGCGGCGTGGGCGAGCAGCGCGCGCTGGCGCTCCTGCTCGTGGTGACCAGCTTCGAGACGTACCTCGAGCTACGGCGTCATGCGGGCCTGGCCGAGCGCCAGGTCGTGCGCACGCTGCACGGCTGGGCCCGGACGTCGCTGCTCGCGGGCTAGCCGCGCAGGACGACCTCGAGCGACGTCCCGCTGCCGGCCACGCTGTCGAGCCGAAATGCGCCGCCGATCGCCGCCGCGCGCGTGCGGATGTTGCGGAGGCCGTGTCCACGGCTCTCCGCCTCCTCGACGAAGCCGTCGCCGTCGTCGACGATCCGGACGACGCGCTGCCCGTCGCGCAGCCCGATCAGGACCGTCGCTCGCCGCGCGTTGGCGTGGCGGCGCACGTTCGCCAGACCCTCCTGGACGATCCGGAAGATCTCGATCTGCTCGTCGGGACCGAGCTCGACCGCGCGCTCGATCTCCATGTCGACGTCGAGCACGCCGTCGGCGGTCAGGAACTCGACGTAGCGGTTGAGCGCCGAGTCGAACGGCGCGGAGCCCCCGGCGGACGAGAGCGCGAGCACGGCGAACCGTGCCTCCTGTTGCGCGGCATCCGCCGCCTGGCGGAGGCGTGGGACCACGACCGCAGGGTCGGCGCCGCCGGCCAGCAGGCTCGTCTGTGTCGAGACGGCGAAGAGGTACTGCGCGAGGCCGTCGTGGATCTCGCGGGCGACCCGGGCGCGCTCCTCCGCGACCACGCGCCCGACCTCGGCCGCACGGATCGCACGCCAGACTCCGACGAGCAGGATCGCGTAGGAGAGGAGCCGCAGGAAGTCGCTCTGCGACACGTACTCGCTCGAGATCGGCGGCGTGAACACCGCCTGCAGCTCGGCGAAGAGCCAGATCGTCGTGCAGAAGGCGAGCCAGCGATCGAGGTCCTCGCCGTGTGCCCGGTAGCGGAGCCCGAAGCCGACGAGGGCGACCAGGCCGAGCACGGCCTGGAGCGCGACCGCGCCGGTCAGCAGATACGGGCGGCCGTGCTCCTGCGCGAGCACCGGCAGCCAGTCGAGCCTGCGGCAGATCACCCACAGCGCCCACAGGAACGCGGCCAGCAGCACAACGGGCAGGAGGGTGGGCACGCGACGTGTGATCCGCCCGTTGGTGAACGGCGCCGCGGCGATCAGCGTCGCCGCGGTCAGCTTCCCGCCGATCCGCGCCCACGCCTCGGCCTGGCCGACCGAACCGCCGTCCAGCACCGGCGCGATCGCGAAGGCCAGCGTGGTCGCCGCGATCACGAAGAACCCGCAGAGCAGGTAGAGGTCGAAGCGCCGCCGGTCGACGCCGAAGCGGACATAGGCGAGCACGCAGACGATCAGCGAGACGAGCAGGATGGCCGTGTCGAGGAACAGGCGCAGGCTGGGCAGGTCGTACGGGCCTCGCCGCCCCGGGCTGGCGAGGAACAGGATCAGCGCCGCGCCGAGCAGGCCGACGAGCACGACCTCGTCGCGAACCCAGGCGAGATACTTGACGCGTGGTGAGCGCATACACCTCTTGTCGGCAAGGCGGCTGCTGCCGATAAGCCCCGTATGGGCCGCCGTACGCTCGTCGTCGACGACCATCCGCTGACGCGCTCGGCGCTCGTCGACCTGCTCGAGCAGCATTCGTTCGCGGTCGTGGGCGAGGCGGCCGACGGCGTCGAGGCGGTCGAGCGCGCCCGCGAGGCGCAACCGGACCTCGTCCTTCTCGACCTGACGATGCCGGGCGGCGGAGGGCTGGAGGCGCTCCCGAAGGTGCGGGCCGCGGCGCCCGCGTGCGAGGTCGTCGTCCTCACGGCCTCGGGCACGGAGGAGAACCTGCTCGCCGCGATCAGGGCGGGAGCGGCCGGCTACCTGCTCAAGACCGAGCCGCCCGACCGGATCGCCGAGTTCCTCGAGGGCGTCGCGAACGGCGAGGCGGCGCTGTCGGGCGAGGTCGCCCGGCGGCTCCTCGATCGCGTGCGGGAAGGCGGCCGGCTCGACTCGGGCGTGCCGGACTCGATCGCGCAGGACCTGAGCGCCCGCGAGGTCGAGGTCCTGGTCTTGCTGGACGAGCACCTGGGGACCGACGAGATCGCGAAGCGGCTGTTCATCTCCGAGCACACCGTCCGCTCGCACGTGAAGAGCCTGCTGCGCAAGCTTGGCGTCTCCTCGCGGCGGGAGGCGCTGGAGGCGTTGGCCGCGGCTCGCAGTTAGGGACTGTCCCCGACGAAACCGCCGCGCGCTCGGTCCCTGGGGTCAGACCCCTTCGGGGTCAGACCCTCAATCACCCACCGCGGGGGATGCCGTGGGGGATGCGCCGGCTCCCACCCGGGCCGATGATCCAAACAGCAACGTTTCTTCCTTGGTGGTGGTGAGTCCATTCCTGGCTGCGAGCCGGCCCCGCGAGGGGCCGGTTTGCTTACGCGCTTTTGCGCGTTTCGCAGGCACCGGGCTCGCGGAAGCAAACCCGCCGAGCCCGGCTCTTGCTTCTGGGCTAGGAGAACCCGTCGAGCGCGGCGTGCACGAGGCCCGGCAGGGTCTGCAGGTTGTAGCCGCCCTCGAGCACCGCGGCCACCCGCGGCGCGAGGCCCCGGCAGCGGCGGGCGAGCTCACGGAACCCCAGGCCCGTGACCTCCATCGAGGCCAGTGGGTCGTCGGCATGGGCGTCGAAGCCGGCCGAGACGATCAGCAGGTCGGGCTCGAAGCCGCGCACTGCCGGCTCGACGATCTCCTCGAACGCGTGGACGTACTCCTCGTTGCCCGACCCGGCCGGCAGCGGGACGTTCACGGTGGTGTCGTTCCCCTCACCGGGCCGGCCGCTACCTGGATAGAACGGCCACTCGTGGAGCGACACGTACAGCACGCTCGGGTCGTCCCAGAAGATGTCCTGCGTGCCGTTGCCGTGGTGGACGTCCCAGTCGAGGATCGCCACCCGCTCGAACCCGTGCTCCACCTGCGCCGCCCGGGCCGCGATCGCGGCGTTGTTGAACAGGCAGAAGCCCATCGCCCGGTCGGCCGGCGCGTGGTGACCGGGAGGCCGCACTAGGGCGAAGCCGCCCACCCGGGCGGCCTCGATCGCCCCGCCCGCCGCCAGCAGCGCCGCCTCGAAGCTCGTCGCGGAGGCGGGCGTGTCCGCATCCAGCCAGGTGTCCGACTCGACGGCGCGGATGCGGGCGACGTGCTCAGGCGTGTGGCAGCGCTCGACCTGCTCGACGGACGCCGGCTCGCACTCGTGCCACTCTCCGACCGCCTCGAGTAGCACCTCCAGCCGCCGTGTCGACTCGGGGTGATGGACAGTCGGGTGCAGGCTCGCAAGCGCAGCGTTCGAGACCAGCTCCATCAGCCGGCCGCGAGTGCCTCGAGCCGGCCGGCAAGATTGCCCAGGCCCCACGACTCGGCGAGTGAGGACGCCTCCGCCCACGTTGGCGCTTGGTCGGTGAGGGAGGGGAGTGGGGCAGAGGCGTCCATGGTCGCGATTCGCCGGTACAGCAGCAATTCCTCCCGCTGTGCCGAGAACCGTCCGTCTGCCAGCGCTTCGTCGAGTGAGCCGTACTGGGCGAGCAGGGCAGCGGCCGTCTTCGGGCCGACACCGCGCGCGCCCGGCAGCTTGTCGGACGGATCGCCGCGCAGCGCGATGAAGTCGGGCACCTGAGCCGGCTCGACGCCGTAGCGCTCGCGGACCTCGGCCGGGCCGATCCGCGCGAGCTCGGACACGCCCTTCACCGGCTGGAGGACCCTCGTCCGCTCGGAGACGAGCTGGAAGGCGTCGCGGTCCGAGGTGGCGACGAGCGTCGTCCCGTCGCGCGCCTCCTCCTGCGCCACCGCTGCTGCCAGGAAGTCGTCGGCCTCGTAGCCGTCCCCCTTCGCCGCGCAGAATCCGACCGCCCGCACGAGCTCGGGCAGCAGGTCGAGCTGCTCGAGCAGGGCCTCGTCGAACACCCGGCCGCTCTGGTACGAGGGAAACGCCTCGCTTCGGTACGTCGGCACCCCGATCGAGTCCCAGCCGACGACGACGGCGCGCGGCTGCTCCGCCTCCCACAGCCGGAGCATGAAGTTGGCGAAGCCGACGAGCGCGCCCGACGGGAGACCGGTGGCGCTCTTCATCGACTTGGGCAGAGCGTGGTACGCACGGTGGGCGAGCGAGTCGCCGTCGATCGCGAGCAGGGGTCGCGTTGTCACAGCGCCTCGTACAGCGCGTAGACGCGCTCCATCAGCCGTTCCGTGGCGAGCTGGTGGGCCTGCCGCCGCGGCTTCCCATCGAGGTCGTCCACCGGGACCGGCTCGCCGTAGGCGACCTGGAGCCTCGGCAGTCGCGACAGCCGGTCCATGCCCTTGATCGCGGCGGGCACGAGCGGCACGCCCGCGGTCAGCGCGATCCGCGCCGAGCCGGGACGCGGCTTGTGCTCGAACTTCTTGCGCAGGCCCTTCCGCTGGCGCGTGCCCTCCGGGAACATCGCGACCACCCCGCCGCTCCGGCAGAGCTCGACCGCCGCCTCGATCGCCTCCATGTCGGCCTCGCCGCGGCGCACCGGGAACGCTCCCCCGGCGCGCAGCGGCGGCCCGAGGATCGGGTTGAAGAGCTCGGCCTTGGCCATGAAGAGCAGCTGCCGCTTCGGCCAGAGCGGCATCCCCAGCGGCCAGGGGTCGAAGTTCGAGGTGTGGTTGGCCGCGAGCACGAATCCCCCCTCCGCCGGCAGGTTCTCCACGCCGTGCGCGTCCAGCCGGAACACGCCGTGCAGTACCGGCCACGAGACGGTCGCGATGAAGTTGTAGAGGGGCGTCGGCATCGGGCGGGCCCTCAGTATTGCCGCGCGACGAGTTCGTGACGTTCCTCGGCAACGTTTGACCTCGGCGCTAACGTGTTTGCCCGATATGCCCAACAAGCTCGTCATCGTCGAGTCGCCCGCCAAGGCGAAGACCATCGCCGGCTACCTCGGCCCCGGATTCGTGGTCGAGTCCAGCATCGGTCACATCCGCGACTTGCCGGAACGCGCGTCCGACATCCCGAAGGAGAAGCGGGAGCGGTACGGGGCGCTCGGCGTCGCGATCGACGACGGGTTCGAGCCTTACTACGTGGTCGATCCGGACAAGAAGCGCGTCGTCGCCGACCTGAAGAGGAAACTGAAGGACGCCGACGAGCTCCTGCTCGCAACGGACGAGGACCGCGAGGGCGAGGCGATCGCCTGGCACCTGCTGCAGGAGCTCAAGCCGAAGGTGCCGACGCGCCGGATGGTCTTCCACGAAATCACGAAGGGAGCGATCGAGCAGGCGCTCGCGAACCCGCGTGCGGTCGACGAGGCGCTGGTCGACTCCCAGGAGACGAGGCGCATCCTCGACCGGCTCTACGGCTACGAGGTCTCGCCCGTCCTCTGGAAGAAGGTGATGCCGCGGCTGTCCGCGGGCCGCGTCCAGTCGGTCGCGACCCGTCTCGTGGTCGAGCGCGAGCGCGAGCGAATGGCCTTCGTCTCGGCCGCCTACTGGGACATCGAGGGCACCTTCGACCCCGGTCGTTTCACCGCCAGGCTCGTGACGCTCGACGGGGCCCGCGTCGCCCAGGGGCGCGACTTCGGCCCGGACGGGGGCCTCAAGGGTGACAGCCGCCAGCTGACCGAGGACGAAGCTCGCGGGCTGGCCGGCCGTCTGGACGGCGCCGACTTCTCTGTCCGTTCCGTCGACGAGAAGCCGTATACGAAGCGTCCGGCGCCCCCGTTCATGACGTCGACTCTGCAGCAGGAGGCAAGCCGGAAGCTCCGCTTCTCGGCGCAGACGACCATGCGGGTCGCCCAGCGCCTGTACGAGCGCGGCTACATCACCTACATGCGCACGGACTCGACGACGCTGTCGGAGACCGCGCTGGCCGCCGCCCGGACGCAGGCCCGCGAGCGGTACGGCGACGACTACGTCCCCGCCTCGCCACGGCAGTACGACCGCAAGGTGAAGAACGCGCAGGAGGCGCACGAGGCGATCCGGCCCGCGGGCGAGCGGTTCCGTCTCCCGGACGAGGTCAAGGGCGAGCTCGACCGCGACGAGCAGGGGCTGTACGAGCTCGTCTGGATGCGCACGGTCGCGTCGCAGATGGCCGACGCCCGCGGGCAGACGGTGTCGCTGCGGCTCGGAACGACGTCCTCGGCCGGTGAAAAGGCCGAGTTCGGCGCGAGCGGCACGGTGATCACGTTCCGGGGG